>Ga0247843_1004872_pt1 | contig 19459 bp, 24 predicted proteins | sample LaCruzMarch2017__FD_192420 | JGI IMG/M metagenome (GOLD analysis project Ga0247843, IMG submission 192420) | Freshwater microbial communities from meromictic Lake La Cruz, Castile-La Mancha, Spain - LaCruzMarch2017_8m | ecosystem: Environmental > Aquatic > Freshwater > Lake | place: Spain...
AAAAGAGGTTAGAAAAGTAAGAATCAATGGCAATTGGGTGCTTGAGCCCATAACCAACCAAACCCAAAAACTACTCTCTAAACTCCAAGTAGCTATTACGTAATTTCTTGGCGGAGTTAGGGGTTAACCGAGTGCGGGTGTAGTACGTAATAATTTTCTAAGAACTACCATTTTTTATATTTACTTTAGCGTTATAGATATTCAACAATGCCTAAAGTACTACATCATAAATCATAAGTACAACGTGTTCTTGGTAAAAGCTAAATAAATACAAAAAGTACGACAAAACCTTCGTTAGTTAATTTGGTAATGTTTATTCTATTCTGTATGTGATAATGAACGACAATACACCCAACTCTTATTGGGCCTCCAATCTTCTGACTATTCTGCTGCGGATCATGTCCCGCAAATTTACTACAATCAATCTAAATCAGCATAATGAGCCCGTCGAGTGGAAATCAGATGATGAAATAGGGGCTGTAGTAACAGCCTTTAATGAAATGCTGACAAGGTTGGATGAAAGTAAGGCAGAACTTGCCCAAAACGAAAAAAGGTCGGCATGGCGAGAAATGGCTAAGCAGGTGGCTCACGACATAAAAAATCCACTAACGCCCATGAAACTGACTATTCAGCAATTGCAGCGTACCATACTTCGTGATTTACCCTACGATTTACCTCAAAGTGATCGTATTCGCCAAACCTTTGATTCTCTTATTGAACAAATTGATAACCTAAGTGACATTTCAACCTCTTTTGCAAGTTTTGCTAACATGCCTCTACCTAAGGAGGAATTGTTTGAAATTGTGTCTGTCCTTAAAAAAGCGGCTGATTTGTACGCAGATGATCCAAAAGTCATCGTTAATCGCGATTTCGAAGTAAAAAAAGTCAATATCTTAGGAGACCGAAAACTCATTGGAGGTATTATCAACGGAATCCAATCTGTTCCAGAGGGCCGATTTCCTAAAATAACGGTACGTCTGCGTATTGATGATAATAATGTTTATATCGAAATTCAAGACAATGGAGATGGCATTCCGGAGGCTATTCGCTCGAAAGTATTTTTCCCAAATTTCAGCACAAAGGAAGGTGGTACAGGCTTGGGGTTAGCCGTTGCCAAACGGGGGGTAGAGCACGCCGGCGGTGCTATTTGGTTTGAAACTGAAGAAGGTCTTGGTACTACCTTTTACCTGTCATTCCCACTTACTTTCAGAAATCAACTCATGGAATAAATCAAATGATGATTCTTTTCTCCTAAATTATTTTCAAAATGATGTCTTTGAAAATTCAGAATTAAATTAAAAAAATGAAACTATTTACGGCAGAAGGCTTTTCATTTGCCTTACAGGTTACTTCTTTGATTTTGCTTATTGGCTATAATTTTACTAAATCTAAGGATAATGTACCGGAGATTAGTAAACCCAAAGCAAGTGAAATTTATCCTTCTTATTTTAAGACAAAAAATGAAGATAGGCTATATGAATTCCCATACCTGCATACTGAAATACCCAAAAATTCAGAAGAAACAGTAACAAAATCACGGCCTGTTTGCTGACAATTAAGTACTACTTATATTTTACTAATCCATTCACATTTAAAATATTGAAAATATGTTCTATGAAAATTATTATGCAGGAATGAACCTAATTTGGTGGATAGCTTGGATAGCTTTACTTTTTTGGATTTTCGCAGTTCCTTATGGCATCCCAGGTGAACGTACCCGAAGGGATTCGCCGCTGAATATATTACAGAGGCGATTTGTTTCCGGCCAAATCTCCGCGCAGGAATATCAGGACAAGAAAAAACAGTTGAAAATAGATTAAAATTTTAGGGAAATACGTATATCCCCGTAATAACAAAAAACATCTATAAAAATGAAAAAAGTATTGATCGCGTTGGATTACAATCCAACTGCTCAAAAAGTAGCGGAAGCCGGTTATTCCTTAGCTAAATCTATCGGTGCCGAAGTTACTTTGATACACGTGCTCGTAGATCCGATGTATTATACATCAGCTACTTATTCTTCCATCATGGGTTTTGACGGCTATATTGATGCGGGTTTTATTCAACCCGATGTTATGGTCGAACTTAAAAAATCAACGCAGGAATTTCTGGATAAATCAAAACAACATTTAGGGGATGAAACCATTCAAACGCTAATAATCGAAGGGGACGTAGCGGATTCTATTTTGGAAGCCGCTAAAGATTCCAAAGTAGACGTTATTGTCTTAGGCTCTCATAGCCAAAAATGGTTGGAATCCATTGTGATGGGAAGCGTGACCGAACAGGTCTTGCACCAAACGTTGATACCGCTTTATGTCATTCCTACTAAAAATCAATGATGATTTAGGGAAGAAAAAGTTAAAAATAAAGACCATGAAAAAACTCGTTTTTTTGATTGTATTGGCCGCATTTGTCTCATTCGTTGACGCTTGCGCCCCCGCTTATGTGAGAGATCAGCCGTCTTCCCGCAATTTTGACAGACCGCAACGTCCAAGTGATGCGCATGTTTGGAGAGATGGAGACTGGGTGTGGAACCGTCAATCACGCACCTATAATCAACGAAACGGCTCTTGGGCAAAGCCAAGAAATGGCCGTTCTTATCGACAGGGGCATTGGAACACCAACCGACGCGGTCAGTATTGGGTAAGGGGACAATGGAATTAATCCATTGCTTTTATCGGCCCAGTATAACGCTTACAGAACCTATTAATTAATTCAGATGAGAAAAAGACTTGTTAAAATGAATCGGCAAGGTCAGGAGACCGAAAGCAAAGAAGCGAAAAACTTGCCGGGCTATCCATTATACCCTCCCGATGAAGATATTTACCGGCAGTTCAAAAAAGAAGAAGATATTGACCCTGAGGATATTTCGCACTTGAAAGTAGCCAATGAACCGGAAGGCACCAGAAACGAAAAAGATTTCAGCGAAGACCCCATGGGCAGTGATTTGGACGTGCCGGGCTCCGAATTGGATAACCAACAGGAAAGTGTTGGAAGTGAAGATGAAGAGAACAACTATTACAGTTTAGGCGGAGATAATCATAACGATTTGGAAGAAGATAAAGGGGATTGATGCTATACTGATTTCTTTACCCTTGCCGACGATGAACCACTCATTTTGCTCCACCCGCTTTTATGCAAATAAGTATAAATTGCCATTTCTGTGGCATGAGGTACTGCGTTTGACCGGTGATGGAAACTACACCCTCTTCATTCTCACAGACGGAACGCAGCACCTTTCTTCTAAAACCCTCAGTTTGTACGAGGCCTGTTTACCGCCCGAATTCTTACGTATACACAAGAGAGCCATTTTGTTAATCGCAACTTTATTGTGCGATTTCGTAGGACAAAACTTTGCATTTTAATGACGGATGGAAGTGAAGTGAAAGTAGCAAGAAGGCGGCTGCGGGAAGTGTTTAAAAAAAACAGAGAGGTATTTTTTGAGAACATGAAAAAACGATTTATAAGAAAGTAAAGGTCTGCGGAAGCGCTTAAAAAATATGAAAGCAGCTATATTCAGTACCAAATATTACGAACAGGAATATTTGGATAAATTTAACACGGATGGTAAACACAGTCTTACCTATTTTGATGTTTCATTGAATGCACAGACCACAAATTTAGCCGTAGGGTTTGAGGTGGTTTGTGTGTTATTAACGGATATAATAGACCGAGAAACCGTCAAAAAATTGTCGGAAAACGGCATAAAGCTCATTGATCTCCGCAGTGCCGGTTTTGATAATGTAGACATTGCCGCCGCCGCCGACTATCATATTAAAGTAATGAGAGTGCCAGCGTATTCGCCGCAGGCCATTGCAGAACACGCCACCGCTCTTATTTTGACTTTGAACAGGAAAACCCATAAAGCCTACCAGCGAGTACGAGACAATAATTTTTCTTTAGAAAACCTGATGGGTTTTAATCTTTTTGGGAAAACCGTGGGAGTGGTAGGAACGGGAAAAATCGGAAGAGCTTTTTGTGCCATCATGCAGGGCTTTGGCTGTAAAGTCATTGCCTGTGATATTAAAGAATCTGACGCTTTGAAAGGGAAAGGGGTTGAATACAAGTCATTTGATGAGCTCCTGCATACTTCGGATATTATTTCCATTCATTGCCCCCTCACTCCTACTACGAAACACCTTTTCGATCGCACTGCCTTTTCTAAAATGAAAAAAGAAGCCATGCTTATTAATACGGGCAGGGGTGCTATTATCAAAACTTCGGACGCCATTGATGCCTTAAAAAGCGAGACATTGGGCTATTTAGGAATTGACGTGTATGAAGACGAAGAAAAATTATTCTTTAAAGATTTGTCAGAAAGTATTGTTCAGGATGACCTCATCGAAAGGCTGATGTCTTTTCCTAATGTATTGATTACGCCCCACCAAGGCTTTTTTACAAAAGAAGCGTTAGACCAAATTGCGCTAACGACCCTAAAGAACTTTTCAGATTTTGAGAGCGGATTGCCGTTGGAAAATGAAGTAACAATGGAGAAAATCAACTAACTTTAGTTGAAAAAACTCACTTGCTTATTGGCAGAACGCTTTTGGCTTTTATTATCTTAACCAAGAAAAGAATGACTACTCAACAAATTGTGCTTGCCTCAAGACCTCAGGGCACCCCCACTTTAGCTAATTTCAGAACTGAAAATGCGGAGCTGGCCGAAGTAAAACCTGGCGAAGTAGCTTTAAAAGGGCTGTATTATTCCGTTGACCCGTATATGCGTGGCCGAATGAACGACGCAAAATCGTATGTTCAATCCTTCCACATTGACCACCCCATTACTGGAGGCGTAGTTGCCACGGTAGTGGAGAGTAAATCAGACAACTTTAAGACCGGCGACTTAGTGGTGGGGCTGCTGCCCTGGCGTAAAGAATTCATTGCTTCTGAACGAACCATCCAAAAAATTGATGCCACAATTGCGCCGCCCAGCTATTATTTGGGCATTTTAGGAATGCCCGGTCTTACGGCTTATTTCGGATTGGTACGCATTTGCAAGCCCAAAGCTGGAGAAACGGTAGTCGTGTCGGGGGCTGCGGGAGCTGTCGGCATGGTGGTGGGTCAGATTGCAAAAATACTGGGTTGCCGAGTTATTGGTATTGCTGGGTCGGATGAAAAACTAAGCTTGCTGAAAGAAGAATTTGGGTTTGACGAAGCTATCAATTACAAAACGACAACCGATATCAGAAAAGCCATTGCCGATGCATGTCCCCACGGCGTAGATATTTATTTTGATAATGTGGGTGGCGAAATCTCCGACGCCGTAATTTATAATTTAAACAATCATGCCCGCATTGCTTTATGCGGACAAATTTCCCTATACAACAATGAAAAGGTGGCCATGGGGCCTCGTCTGCAATCGCTGTTTGTGTCAAAAAGTGTCATGATACAAGGTTTTATTGTTGGCAATTATCAAAGTGACTATCCCGAAGGCATTCACCACTTGGCAGAATGGATAAAAATAGGAAAATTGAAATATACGGAAACAATTGTTCACGGTTTTGACCAATTACCTACTGCCTTGTTGGGACTGTTTAAAGGTGAAAATACCGGAAAAATGATCGTGAAAGCATAAAATTAGACAGGCTGAAAAACAGCCGCAACTACATGACAGACTATAAATTGTTTACTTCTACCAAAATTGGAGATTTAGTGTTGCAAAATCGGATGGTGATGGCTCCCATGACCCGATGCCGAGCGATTGATAATGTCGCCAATGCCCTCATGGCCACCTATTATGCACAGCGTGCCAGTGCGGGATTAATCATTACTGAAGGTACATCTCCATCACCCAATGGATTAGGCTATGCCCGAATTCCCGGGATATTTACTCAACAACAAGTGGAAGGATGGAAAATGACTACCTCGGCAGTACATGCAAAAGGCGGGAAAATTTTTGTTCAGTTGATGCATACCGGCAGAATAAGTCATGCGCTTAACATGCCCGAAGGAGCGCAGGCAATGGCGCCGTCGGCCGTACAGGCGAGCGGACAGATGTGGACGGATGCAGAAAGACTACAGGACTTTCCATTGCCTTTGGCAATGACCAACGCGGATATTTTAAATACAATCGCCGAATTTGCAACGGCCGCTGAAAATGCAATCAAGGCAGGATTTGACGGCGTAGAACTGCACGGAGCCAACGGCTACCTGCTGGAAGAGTTTTTGTCGCCAGTAAGCAATATCCGCGATGATAATTACGGAGGGAATACCGAAAACCGTTGCCGCTTTGTGATTGAAACAGTAGCGGCCGTTGCCAACGCCATTGGAAAAGAAAAAACAGGAATTCGTTTATCCCCTTACGGTACCGCAAGCGACATGCCACATTATCCAACCATCCATGCCACGTATGACTACCTGTCTAAGGAACTGAACAAATTGGATATTGCCTATATTCACCTCGTGGACCACTCAGCGATGGGAGCGCCGATGGTGCCCATGGAAATAAAAACGCTGATAGGTCACAATTTTGAAAATACGATTATCCTTTCGGGGGGGTATGATAAGGAGCGAGCCGAAACGGATATTGAAAGTGGATTAGCTGACCTCATCGCTTTTGGACGACCGTTTATCAATAATCCCGACTTTGTGGAACGGGAAGAAAACAATTGGGTTTTATCAGAAGACCTCAAAATGGACTTCTTTTATTCGGCCGACGAAAATGGCTATACGGATTATCCGTCTCATAAAGCCCAATTAATCAGCCAATAGCGTGGAGTATAAAGATTACTATAAGGTACTGGGAGTTGATAAAAAGGCCACGCAGGACGAAATCAAAAAAGCATTCAGGGTATTGGCCGTTAAATATCATCCTGATAAAAATCCCGGTAATAAAGAAGCTGAGGAAACCTTTAAGCTCGCCAACCAAGCCAACGAGGTATTGAGTAATCCCGAGAAGCGAAAAAAATACGATGAGTTAGGGGAAAATTGGCAGCAATATGAGCAAAACGGTGCGTCCAAAGGTGGAAATCCATTCGGAGGAGCTTCGGGAGGGCCGTATTATTACGAAGAGGGGGGCAACGGCCCGTTTGGGAATAGAGGGCAGGCGGATTTTTCTGATTTTTTCGAACAATTTTTTGCCGGTAATGCAAGAGGAAAAGGAGGTTCTCAAAGCAGAAAAGGGGGAGATTATGAAACTGAAATGGAAATCACCCTCGAAGAAGCGTATCAGGGTACGAATCGCACCATTCAGGTAGAAAACGAGAAGTTTCGAATTGCGGTTAAACCCGGCTCTTACACGGACCAATTGCTGCGTATAAAAAACAAAGGAGCCAAAGGAAGCAGCGAAGAGAATCGCGGCGATTTACTGATTCGAATAAAAGTTAAACCGCATCCGCAATTGGTTCGCAAAGGAGATGATTTATCAATGGTGTATGCTATAGATTTATATACCGCAGTTTTAGGCGGAGACATTTTAGTTAATACGTTATCGGGACAGGTAAAGGTAAAAATTGCGGAAGGAACTCAAAACGGCAAACTCATTCGCCTAAAAGGGAAAGGAATGCCCGTGTATGACAAAGCGAATGATTTTGGAAATTTTACCATTGTATTGCAGGTACAAATTCCTGCTCAACTGACCGATATACAAAGAGAGTTGTTTGAACAATTGAAAGCGACGGTGTAATTATAAATGGTACAAAAATGGATACGATAAGCCTTTATTCCTCTACTGAATTTCAACTTTCCATAGGTGAATTTGAAGATGCCTTTTATAACGCCCGACGACGATACTCACTTCGTCATTTGATATTTTCGGGAGATGTCACTCAGGAAAACATACTGGATGCCCTGCAAAAATCAATTCAAATCTGCAAATTAGCGGGCATTAACAGCAGGCACCATTTCAAAAAAATATACGTGTATGACGCCGACCTTAATACCATCTGTATTGATTGGTGCATGAGTAAAAAAGGGTTCAATTTAATGGTTATGCAATTACCCTCCTTAAACGAAAAATTAGCCCGCTGGTTGTGGAAATTGGCTGATTTGTAAGGTTATAAATAATGTACATTGAGCAATTTCAGTTCATTATCAAATGTATATAACCTCGGCAAACCCGTCGCTATATTTACTTCTGAAATGGCCTGCGGGCTGATATTTTCCAAATACATCATCAAAGCTCTCAGGCTATTGCCGTGGGCTACTATCAAAATATTCTGTCCCGCTTTTAATTTGGGCTCAATTTCCTGCTTATAATAAGGAACAGCTCTGTTAAAAGTGTCTTTTAAACTTTCCCCTTCGGGCGGACGTACGTCATAACTTCTTCTCCAAATCTCTACCTGTGCGTCACCGTATTTCAAGGCGGTTTCCGCTTTATTAAGTCCTTGTAAACTGCCATACTTTCTTTCGTCAAAGGCCGCAATTTTGACAATGGGAATGGTAGTTTGCTTCATTTCTTCTAAAATAATTTCCAACGTTTTTTGTGCTCTTTTAAGCATGGAAGTATAAGCAATAGCAAAGGTAAAATTCGTTAGTTTTTTACCTGCCTGCTTGGCCTCTTCTTCTCCCAAAGGAGTGAGCTCTACGTCTGTATTTCCCGTAAAACGGTTTTCTAAATTATAGGTAGACTGTCCATGCCTGATTAGTGTCAATAATGCCATCCTTTATTTTTCTATGAGGAATTGATTTCGTTGTTAAATGATAACGGAATACAACATACGTTTATTAGGCAACCATCAAAATAGAAGCCCTCCTTTTCTGAAATGTATTCAAGTCGCAGTAGCTATCTTTATAATCAATATGAATAGCGCTAATAAGCATTCTTGATGTGTGAATAATGTAACCATTTATAATAATGATGTAACATTTCAGCGCTTAAAAGTCTCATCTTTGCCCCGTGGAAAATCTTTCACAACTAAAAATAGTTACTATGAAAACTAACGAAGAATTACAAAAAGATGTACAGAATGCCCTTAAATGGGAGTCATTATTAAATGCTGCAGAAATTGGAGTTTCGGTGAAAGACGGTATTGTTACATTGACGGGAAATGTGAACAGTTATTCCAAGAAATCAGAAGCGGAAGAGGCCGCTAAAAATGTGGCAGGAGTCAAAGTAGTAGTCGAAGAGATTAAAGTTAGATTTGACAATACGTTGGCTAAAAAAGATGATAACGACATTGCCAATGAAGTCATCAATGCGTTTAAATGGAATTGGGAAATTCCCGCCGACAAAATAAAAGTAAAAGTTGAAAAAGGGTGGGTAACGCTCGAAGGAGAGCTTCATTGGAATTATCAAAAAGAAGCGGCCAAAAATGCCGTAAAAAAATTGTTGGGCATAACGGGCGTATCAAACTACATCACTATTAAATCCGAAACCAACGATGAGATTGAAAAACATGACATCGAGAATGGTTTAAAACGGAACTGGTCAATTAACGACGAAGATATTCACGTGAAAGTGTTAGCTCATAACGTAACTTTAACCGGCATCGTTAATTCATGGTACCAGAAAGAGGAAGCCGGACGAATTGCCTGGAATGCACCCGGGGTTTGGACAGTCGATAACGAATTAGTAATCGATTATGATTATGTCTTGGTAAATTAGCCTGGTAAGGGGGATTTTTTCCCCTTTTTAACGTAAAAATTAACTTTTGAAAGTAGTAATTATGATTAAAGAATAGCTCTTTTTTAGTCAAACAGGCGGTGATAGATACATGACAAAATAAAAATGTATAAGGAAATTTTGCTTTACGAAATAGAAGCAAATACGAATTCTTACAGTAAGAATGTGAAAATTACTGAAAAAGGAAATAAGAGATATACCAACGGAGTTAGCCTAACCACTATAGCCATTTTAATTTCAATAGTATTACTTCTGTCAAATAAATTTATTGCAATAGAAAAAGTGCCCGCAAAAGTTCAGGTGGTAAACATCAATAAAATCCCAGTAAATAATTTACTAATTGACAGTGCTTCTGCCCGAACTCTTTTATTGAAAAAAAATAAAAAGACTGATAAATAGTTCATTACAGCTAAACTTATTCTCATTCATTTCAAATAATAACTTTATGTGCTTTTCGGCTAATGCGAGTTTTGGGGCAGGTGTTGTTCTTTCGGTTATTGGTGTTGTATCAATAAAAAAAGCACACAAACCTTCCCAATTACTTTTTGCGAGTATCCCATTGATTTTTGCGGTTCAACAGGTAGCGGAGGGCATTTTGTGGGTAACACTCCCAAATCTGGACAATGTTGCCACGCAAAGAATTGCAACCTATACCTTCCTGTTTTTTGCCCAAATTCTCTGGCCACTGTGGGTTCCCGTTGCCATAATACTGCTTGAAAAAAACAGTATTCGAAAAAAAGTACAAAAAATACTGATAGGAGCGGGTATCATAGTTGGATTTTACCTGGCCTACTGCTTGTTGTCGTATCAGATACAGGCAAAAATAATCGGACATCACATTGCCTATATCCAAAATTATCCTGCGTCGCTTCGAATATATGTTATTGGGTTATATGCTTTAGCAACCATTGCTCCTCCGTTTTTTTCACACATAAAAAGAATGTGGATGTTAGGCGTAGCAGTTTTGATTTCTTATTTAATCACAGCTCTATTTTATGAGCACTATATTCTATCTGTTTGGTGTTTTTTCTCATCCATCATCAGTATATCCGTTTATGCTATTATGATAGAAATTTCAAATTCAAAACAACAGATTGCACCCGTTTGATAATGGGCTGTAATAAAATTTGATGTGAGAGTGGTGACCTAATCTGAATTTTTACTATTTATGATATGGTAAATAGCGCGTTAATAGGTATGAAAATTTGATATTGTTTACTCCTTTTTTTCGTTAACAAGCTTAACTATTGAACGACTATTTTAGGTGCCGAAGCTCCCCTTATAATACCTAATTTGATCATAACTATTTTAACTGAAATAATGTGTGAATCATGTAATTTATTTTGATACTAATGTAAGGTTTCAGCTGAGTATAATACACACCTTTGTGCCGTTGTGAAAGTTCATTCACAATGTAAAATAGGTATAATGAAAACTAATCAGGAACTGCAGACAGACGTTCAAAACGCCATCAAATGGGAGCCGTTGTTGAATGCAGAAGAGATTGGAGTTACTGCCAAAGATGGTGTTGTTTCTTTGACCGGTGTGGTGGACAGTTATGCAAAAAAAATAGAAGCAGAAAGTGCTGCAAAAAAAGTAATTGGAGTAAAAGCTTTGGTTGAAAAAATTGAAGTGGAACTTCCTAAATCATGGTCAAAGACTGATGCGGAAGTTGCGAATGAAGTGCTAACGGGTTTAAGAAATAACTGGTCGGTTCCTAATGATAAAGTAACCGTAAAAGTGGAAGATGGCTGGGTTACTTTGGAAGGTGAATTGCCTTGGAACTACCAAAAAGATGCGGCAAAAAGTGCGGTAAATTATCTGACATGTATTAAAGGAGTAACCAACAACATTAAAATCAAATCGGAAAGCCACGATGTGATTGAAAAGAAGGATGTTGAAGATGCTATCGGCAGAAGTTGGTCAGTAGATAACAGTGATATTAATGTATCAGTGTCTGGAACAACAGTTACTCTAACAGGAACGGTTGATTCTTGGTATCAAAAAGATGAAGCAGGTCGTATTGCTTGGGATACTCTGGGTATATGGCACGTAAAAAATGAATTGGCCGTCGATTATGAGTATGCTTTTAGTTAATTAATAATTTTTAAGCAATGGAGAAACCCACCGCTTAAAAATTCAAAAAATAACCTTTCCAAAAATAAAGTTATGACGTTTCAAACAACAAATCCCGCGACCAATAAAGTAGTCAAATCTTTCGATGAAATGACGGATGTCGCGGTTGATAAAGCGATAATAAAAGCAGCAGATGCATTTGACGAATGGAAGAAAACGGACTATAAATTGCGAGCGCAGCTATTGTATAAAGTAGCTGGTTTGCTCAGAGCAAACAAAAAAGAACTTGCCCAAATGATAACGTTAGAAATGGGCAAACTGTTAACTCATGCTGAAGGGGAAATAAAGTTAAGTGCCGAAATATTTGATTACTACGCAAAAAATGCGGAGGGGTTTTTAGCAGACAAACTATTAAACCCAGTTCACGGAAAAGCACTCATACGATACAGCCCCATTGGAGTGTTGCTTGGTATCCAGCCCTGGAATTTTCCGTTTTATCAGGTAGCCCGTTTTGCGGCACCCAACCTCATGATCGGAAATACAGTATTGATCAAACACGCTGCCAATGTACCGCAATGTGCCATAGCCATTGAAGAACTATTTACAGAAGCCGGAGCACCGCTTGGACTTTATACCAATCTTTTGGTTTCTCACCAAAGGATCACTGAATTGGTAGCCGACAAAAGGGTCAAAGGAGTATCGCTTACGGGTAGCGAAACCGCAGGGGCAAGTGTCGCCGCAGAAGCAGGTAAGCATATAAAAAAGTCCGTTTTAGAATTGGGGGGCAGCGATGCCTTTATTATTCTGGAAGATGCCGATATTGACCAAGCCGTGGAGTGGGCAGTTGTCGGCAGAATCAATAACAACGGTCAGTGTTGCGTGGCTTCCAAACGCTTCATCGCCGTAGAAAGCATTGCAGACACATTTCTGGAAAAATTCAAAAATAAATTAGCCGATTTGGTAGTTGGCGACCCTATGGAAGCCGCTACTCACTTAGGCCCGCTTTGCACAGAAGCAGCAGCCGTAAAAATAGCCGACCAAGTAAAGAGAGCGGTGGATGGTGGTGCAAAAATTTTGTTGGGAGGCAAAAGAGTAGACCGAGAAGGGGCTTGTATGCAGGCCACCATTCTAACCGATGTAAAACCGGAAAACCCCGTTTTTTACGAAGAATTTTTTGGCCCGGTGGCGCTTTTCTTTAAAGTGAAAAATGAAGCGGAAGCCATTGCGCTGGCCAATGATTCTCCTTTTGGTTTAGGCGGTTCGGTGTTTACGCAAGACATTGAAAGAGGCAAACGAATTGCTAATCAAATTGACACCGGAATGGTTTTCATCAATCACCCAACTTGGACGCAAGCCGATCTGCCATTTGGAGGCACAAAAGGCTCGGGCTATGGACGTGAAATGGCGGAGTTAGGTTTGGATGAATTTGTAAACAAAAAACTAATCCGGATAAGTGAATTAAGCGACCCTTTTTAATCTTTAAAACCACCATGAAAATTGTTCTCGTACTAACAATCATCATTTTTGTTTTATTCATTGCCTTTCAAATATACGCCACCATGTCAGTCAATAAAACAGAAACCCAGGCTTACAAAGTAATTCGGACGGAGGGAAATTTTGAAATTCGACACTATCCCTCCGCAACGATGGCAATGATTACGTCTTCTGCCAAAACCTACAAAGAACTGGGCAGTTCAGGCTTCGCAAAATTAGCCAGTTACATTTTTGGTGGAAATAAAGATAAAATGAAAATAGCCATGACTTCTCCAGTACACATGGATATCGGAGATTCGGTTTCGAGTATGAGTTTTGTGATGCCTTCAAATTACAATAAAGACAATTTGCCACGGCCTGACAATTCAGATATAGCTATTAAAACTACGCCTGACGAATACGTGGCTGCCATTCAATTTGGAGGATTTACTTCAGACGAGAATATAAAAAAGTACACTGAAATGCTTGAAAGTTCTCTGAAAGAACATCACCTTTCTTACTACGGGAATTTTCGCTATTTAGGATACAATCCTCCCTACCAACTAATTGGAAGAAAAAATGAAATTATTGTGTCACTTAATTGGGATTCAAAATAAAGCATTTAAGTAAGCATACACTATAGTTTTAAAATTCACGGCCGAAGCAGTGCTTATTATCAACGGTTTAGCGGCTTTGCGCGGTTCGCCGCAGCGGTGATTAAAATTGTCTTATTACTTAACTTAAATAGTCGGTGTAAAAACAAATAAAATGAAAAACTACAAATTATTTGCCGCTGCAAAAGTCGGTTCTTTAGAACTAAAAAATCATATTGTGATGGCTCCTATGACCCGATGCCGAGCTATCGACAATATCCCCAATGACTTAATGGCAAGTTATTATCAACAACGAGCCACGGCCGGTTTAATTATCACCGAAGGCACCTCACCTTCTCCCAATGGATTGGGCTATGCCCGTATTCCGGGCATTTTTAGTGAAGCACAACTACTCGGTTGGAAAAAGACAACATCAGCAGTGCACAAAAGCGGTGGAAAAATAATTGTGCAACTGATGCACACGGGAAGAATAAGCCACATTCTGAATATGCCAAAAGGTACGCAGATAGAAGCCCCTTCTGCTATAAAAGCAACTGGTCAGATGTGGACAGATGCCAAAGGAATGCAGGACTACCCTACTCCCAAAGCAATGACTACTGAAGACATTGTTTCGACTCAAGCCGAGTATGTAACAGCTGCCAAAAATGCAATGGAAGCAGGATTCGATGGCGTTGAACTGCACGGCGCAAACGGCTATTTACTCGAAGAATTCCTGTCACCTGCCAGCAACGTCCGTCACGACAAGTATGATGACACGATTGAAAATCGTTGCCGCTTTGTGATTGAAGTGGCAACCGCAGTGGCAGCCGCCATTGGTAAAGATAAAACAGGGATTCGTTTATCTCCCTATGGCGTGGCGGGCGACATGCCCAATTATCCGGAAATTGATGCAACCTACGATTACCTCTCAAAAGAACTCAATAAATTGGGGATTGCTTATATCCATCTTGTTGACCATTCTGCCATGGGTGCGCCCACGGTGCCTATTGAAATTAAAAAATTGATTCGTCACAATTTTAAAAACACCCTTATTATTTGCGGGGGCTATGACAAAGACAGCGCAGAAGCCGACCTTGAAAGTGGCTTGTGTGACCTTATCGGATTTGGCCGACCATTTATCAATAATCCTGATTTAGTAGAACGATTAGAACACAATCAGGAATTATCGCAAAATCTTAAAACGGAATTATTCTATACGGCTGACGAAAAAGGCTATACAGATTACCCCAATTTCAAAGAACAGTTAGTACTTCAACTTGAATAAAAACCAGCATCCTATTAGAACCTATCCTAACAATTAAATAAAATAATCATGGAAAAGAAAGTTGTAAAAACTGTAACGGTAAAGCCTTCGGAAGCAAAATCTTTAAAAGAAAAAATGATAGAAGCAGTGCATAAGGTTCTCAAAGAGAATAAAGATGAATTAACGGATAAAATTGAGAAGGTAGTAAAAAAATCCATTAAAAAAATTGTAAAGAAAACAGATAAGAAAATCAAAAAAGCAATTAAAACTAAATAGATGAACATTTCTACCACACTGTTCACAAATTTGACAAGTGATTTAAACCATTTATTAGAAATAAAAATATGAAAAAGTTACTTTCAATTGCTGTTTCAATGCTTGTTTTTGTTACAGCCATCAACGCCCAAACAGAAAAGGCGGCGATTAAAAAAGACATTGCACGAATTGAGAAAAAAGAAGCTGAGCTTAGTGTAGAAAAGCACGAAGCTAAAATGGAGTTGAGAAAATTGGCGGGAAAAGAGGTAAGTGAACAATCCAAAAAACAGCTGATGAGCGACTTTGGCATTTCCCAAAATGCACAGTGGGAAAGAACAGACCATTTTGATGAAGCTACTTTTATGAAGGATGGAAAAATACAAACTGCCTTCTACGATTATGATACCAAATTGGTAGGTACCACTACGATTAAAACCTTCTCGGATTTGCCTGCCATTGGCCAAAAATACATCAATGAATATTACAAAAGTTATACCGTAGGCGACATTATAGAATATGACGACAATGGTCCTGTCAATTCCAACATGATTTTTTTCAATAAACGATTTGAAGACGCCGATCATTACTTTGTAGAATTGAAAAAAGAAAACAAGAAAATTGTGGTACAGGTGAGTATGGATGGTACTGTATCTTATTTTACGAGACTCATATAATCAACGTTATGTATTGCGCTTAAAACTTCTCAAAAAGTCTTAACTCTTGAGAGGTTTTTTCCATTTTCTATAATGAAAAAGAAAATCCTACTTATTTCATCCGTCGTGGCAGTGGTACTTGCCTTGGCGGGTATTTACTGGTATCGACTTCAAAATAAAGCCAAAGTCTATTATTGGAGAAGCGTATCCGTCGAAAAAGGCGATGTCAATGTATTAGTGACCGCAACCGGAACCATGGCTGCCGATACGTCGGTGGATGTCGGGGTTCAGGTTTCGGGAACCATCGCGAAAATAAAGGCAGACTTCAATGATGTCGTAAAAAAAGGGCAGGTGATTGCCATACTGGACACTACCCTGTACGTGGCTGCCAAATTGGATGCGGCAGCCGCTTTACAAAGAACAAAAGTGGCGGTAGTGCAGGCAAAACGGGAATTGGATAGAGCCTGGACTTTATTTGACCAAAAAATGGTATCAAAGGCCGATTACGAGTTGGCTTCCACGGCTTATCAAACGGCCAAAAGCAATATCACCTCCGCTCAGGCTCAACTCAACCGAGCTTCGATTAACCTTCGGTATTGTACCGTAAAGGCACCCATCAGCGGAATGATTATTGCCAGAAACGTGCAGGTAGGCAACATGGTGATTGCAAGTTTTAACAGTCCGGTCCTGTTTACGATTGTCAATAACCTGAAAAAGATGCAAGTGCAGGCCAATGTGGATGAAGCTGATATTGGGCAACTTAAACTCGGTCAAAAAGCCAAATTTACGGTGGATGCCTACCCAAAGGATGTTTTTGCGGGTACCGTCACTCAAATAAGGCATCAGCCGGTGGTGGTTTCAAGCGTGGTGAATTACGTCGTAATTATCGAAGTGCCCAACCCCGAGTTGAAACTGATACTGGGCCTGACGGTCAATTCCAATATTTCTATTCAGGAACGAAACAATGTGTTGAAAGTAGCCACGGGCGCTTTCACGTTCACGCCTTCGGCCGAGTATCTTCAGGCGTCTGAATTGCTGCCCGATTCTACCAAAAAATATTGGTTACAGAAGTTGCGCAGCAACAGCGAATTGAAAAAACAGCAAATCGTTGAATCGGAAGCAACAACGGGATTTCTATGGCTTATCAAAAAGAAAAACGTTTTTCCGGTACAGGTAACGAAGGGGTTGAATGATGGCTCTTTTACCGAAATTCAGGGAAATATATTCAGGAAGGAAGTTTGGTAGCCACGGGCGTCAATCAATCACCACCCACCGATACAAAGTCTTCGAGTCCGTTCATGCCGAAAATGCCGAGCAGAAAAAGATAACATGAAAAACCCAGAAAACCTGATTACCGTAAAAAACTTGGTAAAAACCTACAAAACAGGCACTACCGAAGTTCCCGCACTTAGTGATGTTTCACTTACGATTGATAAAGGCGAATTTTTGGCCATCATGGGAGCGAGCGGTTCGGGAAAATCTACATTTATGAATATTCTGGGCTGTCTCGATAACCCAACTGCTGGAACGTATACAATGGAGGGTATAGATGTTCTTGGACGAAGCAGGGATGAATTGGCAGAGTTACGAAACCGAAAGCTCGGTTTCGTTTTTCAGTCGTTCAATATTTTACCCCGTACTTCGGCCTTGGAAAATGTGGAATTACCCCTGCTTTACAACAACACCATTTCACCCAAAGACTACGGCGATAAAGCTCTCGATGCCCTCAAATCCGTCGGATTGGGTGACCGCGTCAATGCTATGCCCAATGAGTTGTCGGGAGGTCAGCAACAGCGAGTGGCCATTGCCCGCTCGTTAGTGAATGACCCCATCGTAATCATGGCTGATGAGCCTACGGGCAACCTTGATTCACGCACCAGTTACGAGATTATGCAGATTTTTCAGAAATTGAATGACGCCGGAATTACCATTGTGATGGTGACGCACGAACCCGATATTGCTCAATTTGCCAAGACCAACATTGTTTTCAAAGACGGGAAAATCATTGCCAACGAAGCGGTAAAAGAGCGAAAAAATGCCACCGAAGAATTGAAACTCATCGCCCAACTCTCGGAAGAAAAATCAACTACATGAGAACCTTCAACTTATTTAAAGTAGCTTTTCGCTCCTTGATGCGGAATAAACTCCGAAGTTTTTTGATCATGCTCGGTATCATCATCGGCGTAGCTTCGGTGATAGCCATGTTGGCCATTGGCGAAGGCTCCAACCAAAACATCAAAGCCTCCATTGCCAGCCTTGGCACCAATTCCATCATGGTTTATCCCGGCAATAACATGTCGGGAGGAGTAAGTCAGGGGGCTGCTTCCAACAAGACCCTTCGAATCGAAGATGTGGATGCTATTAAAGCCAATTGCGATTTGGTCAATTTTGTATCCCCCGTTGACCAAAAAAGAGCACAGGTCATTTACGGCTCTCAAAATTGGAATACTACGATTTTGGGAGTTACCAACGACTATCTGGCCATTCGTTCGCTCACGATTGCCCAAGGCAGTACCTTCACGGTCAATGAAGATCGTACTGCTGCCAAGGTGTGTTTGGTCGGTCTCACGGTGGTGTTAAATTTGTTTGGTGATGAAAATTACAATCCAATTGGCGAAACAATCCGGATTAACAGTATTCCCGTAAAAATTATTGGTGTACTTACCAAAATGGGCCAAAATACCTTTGGGCAAGACCAGGATGACATTATCATTGCGCCGTTTTCGACGGTTCAAAAGCGGATGATGTCTTCTTCCATGTACATCAACAGTATTTTGGCTTCGGGAAAATCGGAGGGTCAGGTAGTGGATGCGGTCGATGAAATTTCGATTTTATTACGCGAAAAACACAAGATCGCACCCTCCGACGACAATGATTTTACGGTTCGTACGCAGTCAGAAATCAGCACAGTTTTTGGGACTATCTCTAAAGTCATGACCATTTTGCTCGCCAGTATTGCCGGTATCTCGCTTTTGGTGGGAGGAATCGGCATTATGAATATCATGCTGGTATCGGTTACCGAGCGGACCCACGAAATAGGCATACGCATGGCCATAGGAGCAAAAGGAAAAGACATTTTGACGCAGTTTATGATAGAGTCGATAGTCATCAGTTTTGTAGGCGGAATCTTTGGAATCGTACTGGGAATAGTGGCATCACAATTAGTGGCAAAGTTTGGCGGATGGCCCGTCGTCATCACCATTTCTTCCGTGCTTTTGTCGTTTTTGTTTTCATCCGCCATCGGCCTTTTTTTTGGATGGTATCCGGCACGAAAAGCTGCCGCGTTGAACCCAATTGATGCGTTGAGGTATGAGTAAATGCAAAGCTTCAAAATGTGTGAATGTTGTAACTCTTTGAAGTAATTATGTAATGATTTTTGAAGTGAAAAAACTCACCTTTGTCACGCAGGTTATTTCAAAAGATGGACTTGCAAAGAACAAATTATTAATTCAATAAAAATAGTGATTATGCCGAAATATAAGTTAAGTTGATGCGCGAACAGTACCTTTGAGATTACTAACGAAATCAACAATGAACTATTTAGAAATACGTCAAAATCAGACTCAGTTTCTGTCCTTGACCA
>Ga0247843_1004873_pt1 | contig 19451 bp, 20 predicted proteins | sample LaCruzMarch2017__FD_192420 | JGI IMG/M metagenome (GOLD analysis project Ga0247843, IMG submission 192420) | Freshwater microbial communities from meromictic Lake La Cruz, Castile-La Mancha, Spain - LaCruzMarch2017_8m | ecosystem: Environmental > Aquatic > Freshwater > Lake | place: Spain...
TTGTAGAGAGGAAAGGGTTGCAAGTTGAGTTTCAAACAAAGCCAAGGAAGTTAACACATCTTCCGTAAGTGGTGATAAGTCAGCAGGAATGCTGGTGATGAACAATCCACGAATCAATTGTAAGGATGGTAAGATGGTGACTAATTCTTCTTGAAAGGCTTCCGTGAGTGGCATGAGTTCAGTTAAGATGGTTTGGACATCAACCACCAAGGTTTCATCCCACATCATGGGGCGATTGACTGAGCGGAACAATTGACGAAGTTCAACCATGAGTTCGCGAATCTCAGATCGCAAGGTTTGAAGCACTAACTTCGTTGCTTCTAAACTCGCTTGTGCTTCGACAACAGCTGCTGCGTCTACTTCAGGTAAGGTGATGTCATTGGTATCGATGACCGATGCCAAGGCCACAAGAATGCTTGCTTCCATTTTGATGAAGACTCGTTGTTGATTTTGTAAACGTTGGGTTTCTTTTAAGGTCGCCAGGAGTTCATTGACTTCAACCCAATCATTTTGTAACGCTGACGTTGAGGCGATATCCATAAAGTGAGGATGCTGAAGTTTAAGTTGACCATCACCCATCATGAATTCATATTCGACTTCTTGATTCAATCCTTCTTCAATGGACACTAAAGCATTTGCCGATTGTGCGTACAAGGCCACTGGGGTGTTGGTGGTTGCACAACTGGCGAGTAGGATCCCCAAACTAGCGAAGATAACGCTACTGGTTTTAAGATTCATCATGAATCCTCCTTTGAATACTCAAACTATAAACAAATGATTCAGCAAATTCATCCATTTAAGGACAAGTTGCAATATCCTCACGCCAACTTACTTGATGAGCTTTTTAATGATGTTTAATTTGCTTTGATCATAAGGAGGATAAGCGATGGGAATATCAATTTTTGTTGATTTCTTAAGATAAGATTTTTGGTGAGAAAAAGTAATAAAGGAATATTTACCGTGATAGGAACCAAAACCTGCTTGGCCAACCCCACCAAAAGGTAAATGGGTGGTGGCAACTTGCATCAAGGCATCATTGATCGCACCATTGCCAAACGATAAGGATTGCCACACGCGTTGTTGAGTTTGTTTGTTTTCCGAAAATAAGTACAAGGCAAGTGGTTTTTCTTTGGTCTTCAGCACTTGAATCACTTCGTCAATCGTCTTAAACGAAAGAATCGGTAAGATGGGTCCAAAAATTTCTTCTTGCATGACTTTATCTTGCCATTGAACGTGATCCATCACCGTCGGTCCTAGATATTTATCTTTGGCATTAGCCTTGGATTCAATGACGACTTTCTTCGGATCAATCAGTAATTGAAGGCGTTGATAATGTCGATCATTAACGATTCGCCCAAACGATTCTAGATTAGAATAGCGATGCTTGATCACATCACCTAATGCCTTGATGAAGTCTTTTTTGACGGATTCTTGAACATATAGATAATCAGGAGCGATGCAAGTTTGTCCGGCATTGGTGAATTTAGCAAAAGCAATTCGTTCTGCAGCAACGCGAAGATTCGCCGTTTCATCAATGATGGTAGGACTCTTACCGCCGAGTTCAAGGGTAACTGGGGTTAAATGTTTACTAGCAGCCTCATAGACAATTTGTCCCACGCGGGTGGACCCGGTGAAAAAAATATGATCAAACCTTAAGGTTAATAATTCCGTGGTTACCTTGGCATCGCCTTTGACGACGTATAGATACTTTGGATCGAAATGCTTGTTAATGATGGTTTCTAAAATTGCTTCCGTTCTTGGTGTGTATTCAGAAGGTTTGATGATCGCCGTGTTCCCAGCAGCAATCGCACCAATTAATGGTTCAATGACCAATTGAAATGGATAGTTAAATGGACCAATCAATAAAATATTTCCTTTAGGTTCTGGTTGGACAAATGCTTTGGCAAATGGGAGAAAAATTTCCCCACGGTGGCGAACTGGTTTCATCCAAGATTTTAATACCTTGATCGCGTGGCCTAATGACCGTAAATTAAAACCAACTTCCGTGGTATAGGCTTCGAATTCACCTTTGTGTAAATCTGCATACAAAGCATCGGTGATGGCTTGTTGATGTTGTTGAATCAATTGTTTAAGTTTTTTTAATTGGGCAAGACGAAACGCATAGGGTTTGGTCGCATCACTTGCAAAGAATGCCCGTTGTTGTAGAAGGATTTTTTCCATAAGTACCTCATGCCAATTATAGCAAACTTATCCAAGTCATTCACGAATGTGATAAGGTAAAAACATGGACATCTTTGAACGGAAATATTGGGTAGAAGTCATCGCACGGTTGGTTCGCCGAGATTATCGACCGGAACCTACGTTTTCGGAATCCACTCTTCCGTTGTTGGCAGACGAAGATATTGGTGATGAATCCCCGTTCATCAATAGTTTTAAATTCAAGAAAGTTGACAACAAAATCTTATTTAAAAAAGGCTTAAGTTTCAGTGAGACACTTTTTAAATTTATCGATGATAGGCATATTAATGAGGTCAAACTTTATCAACATGTGATGGTGTCACGATCGGTCTTTTCTAAGATTCGCTCTAGTGATACTTATCAGCCTGATAAAGATACCGTCTTTAAGTTTGCCATCGGCTTACGATTAAATCTTGAGGAAGGCATTAACTTTTTAGCTTCTGCAGGGTTTAATTTCAAACTTAGTTCTAACCGGGATCTAATCATTCGCCACTCCCTTGAAGTGGGCAAATTTGACTTACTCATGGTCGATCAATTACTGGTTGATTTCAAAGAAAAACCATTATTTTCTGAAAAATAAATAGCCTTCTCCCTATTAAGTTCCCAAGAATAAAAATTTTAAAATTGCTGGTAGTCGTACTCGCCACGCACTTTCGTTATGTTGGCCACCAGGGATAATTTCAAACCGGGTCACGGTTTTTGATTTTTTTAGTAGGATTGCTTCATTGACCGCCCGATTGGACTGCATGTATGCGGTGGCAATCTCTAAACCCGCTTCTTGATCACCGGTGTCTAGATAAAGTTTCTTAAGCAAGAGTGGCTTTTGTTCAATCAATTGAATGATTTGTTTGGTCGATGCATAAAACGCATTAGATAACCCAGCAATGTTGCCGACCATTTCCGGAAAGAGTAAACCGGCTTGTAGGGAAATAACCCCACCCATGGAACTACCTAACATGTAGGTATGTTCTGGGCCTTTTAGGGTTGAAAATCTCCTATCGATTTCTGGTTTTAAATCATAAAAAAGATACTGTAAATAATCCATCCCTTTGCCGTGGGCAATCCAGGTAGGGTGACTAGGAAAACGTGAGTCAAAAACGTTGTATTCCGAGATGCGTTGATTGCCTTTGGTCGCACAGCTTAAGGCGACGACGATGCAATCTGGTAATCCTTTGACCCGAAAGGCTTGAGGAACATCCCAAATGTCCCCAGCGTAGGAATCTTGTTGATAAAACAAATTATGGCCATCGTGAAAATAAACAACCGGATATTGTTTTGTTGAATCATAGCGATCAGGCAAACCAATGTATAGATTTGCATCTCGCTTTAACGCATCAATGTAACGTGGTTCTTTTAAAATTTTCACCACTTCAATATTAACATAACCCAGCATGCCTAATGATCGATATCTAATGATAAATATGGATGAATATCACTGGGTTCAGACATCCACATGTATCATCAGGTTTCCCCATTCAATCACTTAGGCACGGGATCCCAGTACCATCAATATAAAGAATTAAAAAAACCATGTCATGATTTCGGTCGATACGTGGAAAGATTCCACAACATGTGGAATAAGGTTAAACTAGGATTTCGGTACGAGCGTGGTCAGGGTACTCACAAATTAATCGATAGGTATGGTAAAATCTGGCATTTAAAACTAAAATCACTCTTGATAAAATGATGATGGTCATCCCATTAATTAAATTAAACAAAATTAAGCTGAATGGAAAGATTCCGTACTCAAAAGCATTCAAGTATATGATGAAAAAAACCACCATCACGTAATGGAAACTAACGATGAGACGGTGAGAATGCATATTGAAATTATAATGATTTTTGCTATAAGTAATATGTTGTTTGGGCATCCCTGACAACAAGGATTGAATGATGATGATGAGGTGGAATCCCATCATAAAAAAATAGATAATCACAACGAAGGCATTAATATATAATCTAGGCTCTGAAGATTCATCATCCCAAAAATACCAACATAAAAGATTGTCGTGAGAATGCTTAGAAATATATATTGAACCAAATTAGACATTTTAAAAAACCTTCTTGCGCGGTCTGTTAGTGGCGATACATACTGCAACGAGGCATCATGAGGAACAAAATACGCTTTGGTTCGTTGACGGTCCAAGGTAGAGTAGCGAATGATCGTACCGATCAATACCCCAATCCAAAAAAGAAGAAAAACCAAGGCTGCATTGATCCGATTCGCAAATGGAATCCACAACATCAAGGTATTGATGACCATGAAAATTAATATCGCATAAAAGAAACGATCACTGAGCATAATTTTCTTTACCTTAACTTCTTGGTAAGCGCCTTTGAGAGGTTTTTCTGTTGGACTGCTGCTAGTGAAAAAGCTCATAGGCACTTGAAAATAATCAGCGATCTTTTGTAAATTCTCTAGACTGACTTCGCGAATACCTTGTTCCCAATTGCTGATGGTTCGATTGCTAAAAAATAAAGCCTTGGCTAATGCTTCTTGACTAATGTTTCGTTGACTTCGAAGTCCTTTAATTTTGTCGCCAATAGAATGGTTCATGTGTCCCCCAATGAACGTTGTAGAGAACCTATTAACGATTGAAAGAATCGCAGTAAAACATGGTTGGGCATCATTAAGTGGCCAGTTTTATCTTCATTTTTTAATTCAATACGTTCGCATGTCTTCGTTTTTATTATAACTAAATCTTTTATTAAAAAATGGTGAATTGATGAAAAAAACATTAAAATATGATTATGTGTGGACGTTTTGGATTACATCATGCCTGGCAAACAACCTCAAGTTTCTTATTTGATCAATTTAAGGTTGAATTCGATGAGACTAAATTATCGTTGCCGCTTTACAATATTGCCCCAACCCAACAAGTCTTGATTCTGATCCATGATGGTACTCACTATCGAGTCGGCTTATCAACCTGGGGATTTTCCTTAAGTTCAACCCATTCAAAACCGGTCATCAACGCCCGGAGTGAATCCGTTTTTGAAACCACCTTATTTCGTCAATCGATACGAACCAAGCGTTGTTTAATCCTCGCCTCCGGTTTTTACGAATGGCAACGAACAACCACCCCATCTCAACCAAGTTGGTTTTATGATCAAAGTAAACCTTTTTTAGTGTTTGCAGGTCTTTATCAAACCATCCTCAGTCATGATAATCAAAAAATCGTTCAAAGTGCCATGCTAACAACCAGTGCGAATGAGGTGATGAAACCCATTCATGATCGAATTCCCGTCATGCTCAATGGGGATCAGTATCAGCACTGGGTTCATCCAAAAACACCGATAGATGAATTAAAGTTTCTCTTCAAACCAACCAATTTTAATGGATTAGCCCATTACGAAGTGAGTACCCACGTGAACAAAGTTTCCAACCAAGATGAACGATGCATACAGGCCAAATAAATCCAGTCAATTCATCAGCAATTTTCGTCTTGGATGATTCCAAGGTCTTTTCATTTATAATGACTTTATGAAAACATATCTCCCACCGATTTATCACAGCATTGCTGATTATGAAATCGTGATGGAGTTCAATGATGAACCAACCAAACTTCATGGTTTTATTGCCATTCACAATACCAAACGTGGTCCGGCATTAGGCGGCACCCGTTTGTGGCAATACCCGAATAAAGAAGCTGCGTTGACTGATGTGTTGCGGCTTGCCAAAGGGATGACCTTTAAAGCTGCCGGCGCGGATTTATCACTAGGCGGAGGCAAAGCAGTCTTGATGGGTGACGCGAAAACTGTCAAATCACCTGCATATTTTGAGGCCTATGGTCATTACGTTGAACAATTAAAAGGTCGTTATATTACCGCTGAGGATGTCAACACCACCACCCAAGACATGGTCCATATTGCCAAACAAACCAACCACGTGGTTGGTCGTGAAGGTAAGTCTGGTAATCCTTCTCCGTTTACTGCACTGGGTGTCTTTTATGGCATTCAAGCGTCGGTTGCCTTTGCCTTACCTAAGAAAACATTTTCTTCCTTACGCTTTGCCATCCAAGGGGTGGGTCAAACTGGGTCTTACCTGATTGAACAATTGGTGCTTGCCGGTGTCACCGACATCGCGGTGGCCGACATTAATTCGACCAATCTCGACAAGATCAAACAACGTTTTTCATTCTTAAAAGTCGTTGATCAACGTGATTTATTTTCTCTGGATGTCGATGTCATTTCTCCATGTGCCTTAGGCGGTGTCATCCATGATGATTCCTTATCCGTGATCAAAGCCAAGGTTGTCGCCGGTAGCGCCAATAACGTCTTATTGGATGACCGTCGTCATGGTCCAAAAGCAAAAGCATTAGGGATTCTCGTCGCCCCGGATTTTATCATCAATGCTGGTGGCTTAATTAACGTTTACCACGAACATCATTCCGATTATGAAGAACATGAAGTCAAAGACGAAATCAAACGGATCGGCCAACGTTTAACTAGAATTTATCAAATGGCAAAAACCAAAGACATGGATCCGTTTCTAGCCGCGACTGAATTTGCCAATCAACAATTAAAGTAACGCGTCGATTGCGTTTCGAATCAAGGGCGTAATCATCGCATAGCCTGATAACGATAAATGCAATCCTTCTTTCGAAAACTGCATGTTGAGTTCTTTGTCTTCGTTGAGTAAATGCGGATAAGCATTCACAAACCTCACCCCTTGGATGGTTTCAAGCGCTTGATTGATGGTCTGAATGTCTTCATTTTTACGTGGCCCGACGATGAATCTATTGACCAGCTTATCCACACTAAGGTTGACTGGATAAAGCGACACAAGAATGATCTTGATGGAAGGTTGAGTGGTTTGAATGTTCCTTACAATGTGTTGAATATTGCGGATGGTGTTCTCTTTGTTTAATCCCGCGACTTGTAAATCATTGGTCCCAATTTGCAGAACCACCATCGTTGGTTTTAAATCAAAGATGGATAACTCAAGACGCTTGAGAACACCCTCGGTCGTATCCCCATCAATCCCACGATTATAAAGATGAAATCCTGGATAAAATTCATTCAACGGATACCGTTGGGTTAAGGAATCTCCCACAAAGACAATGCCACCAGGTTTGGCAAACCGATTATAAATTTTAAATTCATTGGTTCTGGCAAAATAAGTACTTCCGGTCACTGCTTTAATCATAGGTTTGTTTTTTCCTTCTTGAGCCATCGACCCAGATAATGTCACCACGAACAACCCTAGAACCAACAAAGCTAAACCAATAAAGATAATACTGATCCACATCAAATCACTATAAGGGTAAACGCTTGGCAATGACAAGGGGTGTGATACCATATCCCTATGAAAGATATGCTTCGCCAAACCTTGTTAACGCAACGATTAGCCTTATCTCCATCGATGGTTTTCTCATATTCACAATCCCTGATCAAGCAAATCATTGCACTGCCTTCTTTTCAACGCGCCAAGGTCGTTGGTCTATACGCTCCGATTAAAAATGAACCTGATTTAACGCCGCTCATTAATCAAGGGAAACAAATCTTATTACCGAAAGTGGTTGGGGATACGCTCATCTATGGCCGGTGGAAAAACAATGATGTCCTTGTCAAAAGTTCCCTACAAATCTTGGAACCTAACACGGATCAAGATGAAAGCCATTTACTCGATCTACTGATTATTCCTGGGGTTGCCTTTGACCGTGTAGGTCATCGCCTTGGATTTGGCAAAGGGTATTTCGACCGTTATTTAGCCTCCAAAAGACCACCGTTGGTGATTGGGGTTTGCTATCCTTTTCAACTGCAACCAAAACTTCAAGTGACCAAAGATGACATGAACGTAGACCTGGTCTTGATTGCTTAATTTAAATCTGCTTGATCAATATAATTTTCGTAAACAATAATCCGATGTTCTGGTAACGCGACGGAAACATAAATCCCATCATCTTCATAATCGGCTTGCAACATGATGCCGTCTTTACGAATTTGATCGAGCATCTCTTGTTTTGCATAAGGAATTTTTAATTCCATCCGGTGATAATCCTTGAGGATATAATCAGAGATGGCAATCATCAATTGCGGCATCCCGATGCCTCGAAGTGCCGATATTTTCACGTGATTGGGAGGTAACTCTCCTTGTGGTTTACGGATGATATCAATTTTATTGAGGACATAAAGAACAGGAATATTTTCCACCCCAATGGATTGTAGGACGTCATCGGCAATCGTCATTAATGACATAAAATCAGGATCACTAATATCGACGACATGCAAAATCAAATCAGCTTCTCTGACTTCTTCTAACGTCGATTTAAATGCCTCAATTAAGTGGTGAGGTAGACGGCGAACAAAACCAACCGTATCCACGGCAATAAATTTAATTAAGTTAGGCAAGTTGATTAATCGTGAGGACGTTTCCAAGGTGGCAAACAACATATCTTTTTCAAACACTTTTTTATCTTGGTTCTTATGAGCAATGGTTAAAAATTGATTCATCAACGCTGATTTACCGGCATTCGTATAACCAACGATGGCTAAACTAAACACATGATTGTCTTTACGTTGTAAACGTTGCACACGTCGTTTTTGTGTAAGTTCTTTTAATTCTCTACGAGATTTGATGATGGTGTTTCTTAAGGTCCGTTTATCCTTTTCAAGTTTGGTTTCACCACTTCCCTTGTTGGATTTACCACCCGCACGTTGCCGGTCATAGTTGGCATCATGATCAATCAAACGCGGGAGCATGTACGTGGATTTAGCGACGGCAACTTGGAGTTTTGCTTCTTTGGTTTTTGCCCGGCTTTCAAAGATTTGTAAAATCAACATCGTCCGATCAACAACCTTCACTTCTAATGCCGTTTCTAAATTTCGGATATGCACAGGCGATAATTCGGTATCAAAGATGGCTGTTTCCGCACCGGTTTGTTCAATAATGGCTTTAATTTCAAAGACTTTACCTGAACCTAAGTAATAGTTATTGGTCGGGGCTTTTAATTGTTGGGTGACTTTTTTTAACACGTAATAATCACAGGCTAGGGCTAAGTTATCTAATTCTTCAAAGGCTTGCTCAAAATCGTAAAAATCAGGAAGTTTGACACCGATGATGATCGCAGATTTCTTTTGTGACATAAGTCTATTTTATCTTAAATTGCTTCCAAGAGTGTTAGAGTAGCACCTGGAAATAGATTTCCTTTATAATCCTTGAGGAAGAGGCATACCTATGGACACCAAACAAGCAATCTTAACTCGTCAGTCGATTCGCGAATATGATCCAACCTTTAAAATTGATGAAGCAACCTTGCTTCAATTATTACAAGAAGCAAGTACCGCGCCAAGTAGCTGGAACTTACAACCTTGGCGATTTGTCATCATTCAACAACCGGAATTAAAAGCAAAACTTCGTCCATTTGTTTTTTCTAATACCCCTCAACTCGACACATCCAGCGCTTTGATTTTAATCCTCAACGACCTCGATCGTTATGCGATGTATCCCATCCTCAATCAAATGGATTTGGATGCTGGTTTAATTACCCAAGATCATTTTAAGATTCGCCAACAAAAAGCGGAACAAGCAAGAATCACCAGAACCAAAGAATCCTTAGACCGTGAAGGGTTACTCGACTGCGGGATTGTCGCGCAAAACATCATGATCCTTGCTCGTGGCTACGGTTTTGATACGTGCCCCATGGGTGGATTTGATCGTGAGCAATTCATGAAACTCTTAGAAATCGATAGCAATCGGTATAAACCTGTTGTTTTAATTTCCATTGGTAAGCGCGCCAAAGATGCAAAAAAATCATTTCGCTTTCCAATCAAGACCATTACGACCATTAAATAAACATTAACGAGCATACGCTTGATCAATGATCGGTTTAACGTTTTCACCAAACAAGCGAATCGTGTTTAACACATACGGATGATCCATGTAGCCCACAGGGACATGAAGCGTAAAGCGATCAATGCCCATCGCTTGGCTAAATAAAATAATTTTTTTAGCAACGACCTCTGGGGTACCCGCATACAATGCTCCATTCGCTGAGAGTGAGTCTTTTAATGTGGCTTTGGTATAAGGTGCCCAACCACGTTCTTTGCCAATTTGATTCATCACACTGGCCATCGAATCAAACAAATCGGTTTCAAGTTGGCGAACATCTTCGGTGATAAACCCATGAGAATGAACAGCGATAAATGGGGCATGAGCATGACGCCAGCGTTGTTTATATAAATCTACGTACGGTTTAAAGCGAATCGGTTCCCCACCGATGATCGCTAAAAATAATGGGATCCCCATGAGTGATGCGCTCAAGACGGATTCAGGACTTCCACCAACGCCACGGGCAATCATCAATGGATATTGCGTACGTGGATAAACCCCTAATTGATTCATGGAAGGACGATGTTTGCCTTCGTGAGAAACAATTTCTTGATCTCTAATTTTGATGAGCAAGGCTAATTTTTCTTCAAAGAGTTCATCATAATGATCAAGGTCATACCCAAACAACGGATATGATTCAATAAAGCTTCCTCGACCTGCGGTGATTTCTGCGCGACCGTGGGATAAGGCATTGAGGGTGGCAAATTGTTGGTAAATTCTCACTGGGTCATCACTGCTTAAGACCGTCACCGCGCTGCCTAATTTGATGGTCTTGGTGACTGAACTTGCTGCAGCCAAAATCACTGCTGGCGCACTCGCGGCAAATTCTTTACGGTGATGTTCGCCCACCCCGTAATAATCTAAACCCACCGCTTCCGCTAACTTAACTTCTTCAATGATTTGTTGCAAACGAAGATCCTGAGACATGACCTTGCCTGTTTTAGGATTCGGTAAAGTCTCAGCAAAGGTGGTAATGCCAAGTTGTAATCTTTTTTTCATGATTGATCAAGATGATAGAATCAAATGACGATTTATTGTTCTTCTGAATTGGTTTCTGTTTCTTGGTAATTGGCGCGCTTACGTTCGTTTTCTTTTAAATATTTTTTTCGTAAACGGAAGGTTCCTGGGGTGATTTCCACGAGTTCATCTTCGTTCATGTAAGCAAGGCAAGTTTCTAATGACATTTGTCGGGGGGCTTTTAAGACCACTTTAAGTTCTTTGTTGGCCATGCGCATGTTGGTTAAAGCTTTAGCCTTGACGACGTTAATCACCAAATCACGTAAATACTTGTTTTCTCCAACAATCATGCCTTCGTAAACTTCGGTTCCTGGGGTGATAAACATCACACCGCGATCTTCTAAGTTTTCAATCGAATAGGTTTTAGCAACGCCATTTTCAGAGGCAATCAAGACGCCTTGATGGTGACCTTTGGTTGAGTAATTCGTCCGTGGTCGATGGTCTTTATAGACATGGGAGAGAATCCCAAATCCTTTGGTCAAGGTCATAAAGTCGGTGTTCATCCCAATCAAACCAGCGGTAGGAATATCATAGGTCAAACGGGTGGTGACATCGCCTTGTTCCATGTGGAGCAATTGCGCTTGGCGAGGCGAGACATAATCCATAATCCCACCTAAATATTCATGAGGAATATCCATGACCAATTCTTCGAAAGGTTCGCAAAGGGTGCCATTGATTTCTTTTAGAATGACTCGAGGTTTACTCACTTCAAGTTCAAATCCTTCACGACGCATGTTTTCAATGAGAATCCCTAAATGTAATTCCCCACGACCAGAGACAAGCATGGAATCTTCATTGGTCATCATTTCTACGCGTAAGGCGACGTCGCGTTGTGATTCTTTGAGTAAGCGTTGTTGGAGTTGACGGTACGTGACAAACTTACCTGATTGTCCTACAAAAGGAGACGAGTTAGGGGCAAATGTCATTTGTAAGGTTGGTTCACTGATGGCGATGGGTGGTAAAGGTCGAACGTCGTTGGAGGAACATAAGGTTTCTCCGACGGTGATGTCGGCAATCCCGGCAATCCCAACGATATCCCCAGCGACGGCAACGTCTCGTTCTTGTCGTTCTAAGCCAACAAAGGTAAACATTTTTAAAACTCGAACTTGTTTTAACGTGCCATCCAAACGAGCAAGCGTGTAACCTTCTTGGAGTTTTAAGGTCCCGGATTTAACAATCCCAATCCCAATCCGACCCACGAAATCGTTGTAATCGATTAAACTAGGTTGAAATTGTAAGGGTCCGTCGACGGTCACCCGAGGCGAAGGAATTTCTGCAATGATCAAATCAAACACGGGAGCAAAACCTTTTTTCTGGGTGCTAAGATCCACATCCATGCTGCAGGTTCCTAATAAACCCGAAGCATAAACGACTTTAAAATCTAAGAACGCTTCTGGGGCGTTTAATTCAATAAACAAGGCAAGGACTTCATTGACCACTTTCGTTAAATTTGCATTGGGACGATCAACTTTGTTGATGACCACAATCGGTTTCACTTTTGCTTCTAAGGCTTTCTTAAGCACAAAGCGGGTTTGCGGCATCGGGCCTTCAAGGGCATCAATGAGCAATAAGCACCCATCGACCATGTTCATGATCCGTTCGACTTCGCCACCAAAATCAGCGTGTCCTGGGGTATCCAGGATATTAATTTTATAATCTAAGTATTGTAAACCAGTCGCCTTGGCAAGAATGGTAATTCCGCGTTCTTTTTCAATCGCGTTGTTATCCATCATTCGTTCACTGGTGGCTTGATTGTCTCTGAACATATGGGCAGAACGGAAAAGTTGATCGACCATCGTGGTCTTTCCGTGGTCAACGTGGGCAATAATGGCAATGTTTCTTACTTTCATCATGTATTTTCCAAACGAGATAAGCATATGCTAAATTCGCGTCAATTGCTACGAAAAGATGCGATTCCACTTTCATCAAGTAAATCACTAACGTGTTAATGTCAAAAAGAGTATAAAATAGAATCAGGAGTAAACCTATATTTATTAAGAAAGGTTCGTGAAGTGGTCTCTCGTGATTTCACCATATCTCCCTTCTTTATTGCCGCGATCTTTTATCTCCTGTTTAGTTACCTCATTTTTCTTGGTTTAAAACAACTGGAAAAAAGATTAGACCAATCATGATGATTTCATCTTGATTAATGAACTAAGATTCCTTAAGATATGTCCATGAAACAAAAAATAACCACGTATACAGGATTAGGCTTCTTTGGATTACTGTTTGGATTTTTAATTTGGGGATTGATTAATTTATTATCAAACTTCTCTGTTCAAAATAATGGCATTCTCACGTTCTTATCTGTCATTATTCCTCACGGTATCGCCTTGGCCTACATCGGGTTTCATTTGGTGGTCTTTATCTTAAAGGTGAAAACCTTGGCAACACCTTCCAAACCCAGCGAACCTCCTGTGGCAAAGTAAAGTCAACATGTCAACCATCCAAATGTTCCTTTTTCCAGGAACGTTTTTTCTTTCCTAGCATCACAAAGAATAATTCTATGAATTGCTTTATAATACCGGAGAGGAAAGTTCATTGATTTTTTTAAAACACTTCCGGCATTACTACATCAAATATGGTTGGTCATTCTTTTTTGGCCTTGTCATTCTCATCAGTGTGGATTGGTTTCAACTCGATATCCCCCGCATCATTCGAACCATCATTGATTGGGTCGAGTCAGGTCAAATTCTTGTCATTGAAGACGCCTTTGCGCCTTTACTTCATATCATCATCATCGTCCTTGGGATGACAGTCGGTCGGTTTTTATGGCGGCATTTCTTTTATGGCACTTCCCATAAAATTGCCGCAGATGTTCGGCAAGCGATGTTTCATCAACTCACGGATTTAGATCAAACCTTTTACGCGAATCAAAAAGTAGGTGGCTTGATGGCATACTTCACCAATGACTTAAACGTCATTCGCGAAGTCTATGGTTCTGGCATCCTCTATCTCGTGGATGGTCTCGTGCTAGGAAGCTTTGTTCTGTTTCGAATGCTTAACCTTCAATTTTGGATGACCTTATTTGCCTTTGTTCCCATCGCCTTGATGGGCATCCTCGTCTTCTTCATTGAAAAGAAAATCGAAGCGAAAGCAAAATTACGAACGGAATCATTTGAAACATTATCCGATTACACCCAAGAATCTTTTTCCGGAACCACGGTGATCAAAGCCTACGTTCGAGAAATCGCCCAATCGTTAGGTTTTCGAAAAAAATCGAATGATGTTTATGAAAAATCCATGGATAACATTAAATACAACACGATGGTCAATGTCTTGATCGACACGATGATTACCTTGGTGATCCTTGCCATTCTTGCCTATGGGTCATTATTGATTGCCTTTGGCGATTTAAGTAGTGGTGAATTAACCGAGTACATTGGATACTTCTTCACGCTATTGTGGCCAGTCTTTGCAATCGCAACTTTCCTTAATATTAATGCCCAAGCGCAAGCGTCGGCAAAACGAGTCAATGAGTTATTATCGAAAAAGCCTTTGATTCAAACGCCGACATCTGCTATTCAAAAGGTGTTAAAAGGCAAAATTGAATTACGAAACCTTCGTTTCCAATATCCCGATGGTAAACAACCGGTTCTCGATGGGGTAAGTTTTACCATTCAACAAGGTGAGATGGTTGGCATCCTTGGTCGCACAGGCAGTGGCAAATCAAGCTTGGTTGAACTACTCCTACATTTATATGATGTTGAACCTGGCATGCTCTTGTTTGATCAAGTGGATGCTCGTGAATTATCCATGGATAGCTTACGACAAGCGATTGGATATGTTCCCCAAGATAACTTCTTATTTTCCGACAGCATCACCAACAACATTGGGTTTGGGTTAGACAAACCAACGCAAGAAGAGATAGAGACAGTCGCAAAATTAGCGGACATTCATGACAACGTCATCGGTTTCAAAGAAGGTTATCAAACGATTTTAGGAGAACGTGGTGTCACCGTTTCTGGTGGTCAAAAACAACGCTTATCCATCGCCAGAGCCCTTGCAAAACAACCAGCGATTTTAATCCTGGATGACTCCGTCTCCGCGGTCGATACCAAAACCGAAGAATCGATCATTACCAATCTAAAAAGAATTCGCAAAGGTCAAACCACGATCATGGTCGCTCACCGTATTTCCACGGTGAAAAAGTTAGATAAGATTGTCTTGCTCGATCAAGGCAAACTCGTTGGGATTGGTAGTCATGAAGAATTATTGGCAACCAATGCCCTTTACCAAGAGATGGTTCGCTTACAAACCTTAGAAACCCTAGTGGGGGAAACCAAGCATGCGTGATTTTGCAGAACACCACGAAGCCCATCAAGATCGCAAAGTCTTTGCAAGGTTTTTCACGTATTTAAAACCTCACTTACGAACCTTTATCCTTGCCTTTGTTTTGATGATTTTAGGAACCTTCACAGGCATCATTCTTCCGTTGGCATCAGGCTTGGCCATTGACCAAATGCAAAATCCGTTACTGACCCTCAATGACAAACTTTGGATTCTTGGCATTGGCACCGGTGTCTTATTGTTGGTCTCTGCTTTCTCAACGTATGTGTCTTATTTACAAAACATCATGTTACAAGCGGTCGGTCAAAAGATTACCCATGACATTCGTATGCAAGTCTTTGATCACATCAACACGTTATCGATTGGACAAATCAATAGTCTACCGGTGGGGAAATTAGTCACCCGAGCGACCAATGACCCTGGTAACATTTCCGATATGTTTACCAACACCTTGGTCAACGTCATTCGTAGTGGCCTGACGTTGGTGGTCATTGCCGTGATTTTAATTTCCATCCAACCTTTGATGGCGCTCATCACCTTCGCGGTCATCCCGCTCATCTTGCTTGCGAGTGACATCTACCAAAAAGCTTCTCGCGGCGCTTATCGAGCGGTTCGAAATCAAATTTCAGAAATGAATGCTTATTTATCCGAACACTTGTCAGGGATGAAAATCATTCATGTTTTTAACCAACAAAAGAAAGTCAAAGGTAGCTTTGATCGCATCAATCGTCAATTGAAAAAAGACTCAATCAAAGAAATGTACACCTTTGCCATCTATCGACCTATCCTCTATTTCTTATCGATGATCGCCACCATCTTGGCGATTTTCTTTGGGGTGATCAATGTCCTTGAAGGGGTCATTACTGTTGGTTTGTTTGTCTCGTTTTATTTTTACATCGGCCAATTCTTTGAACCGATTCAACAAATCTCTGAACAATTGAATACGTTACAAAGCAGTTTTGCCAGTGCGGAAAAAATCTTTGACGTCTTGGATACCAAACCCTTGGTTGAGGATCAACCTAACGCGATTGAATTAACGTCATTTAAAGGTAAAGTTGAATTTAGAAACGTCTGGTTTAGTTATTTACCGGATGAATGGGTCCTAAAGAACGTTAGTTTTACGATTCAACCGAATGAAACGGTTGCGTTGGTTGGTGCGACCGGAAGTGGGAAGACCACCATCCTTCAATTGATTGTCCGCAATTACGATATTCAAAAGGGCGACATCCTCATTGATGATATTCCTATTCGTCAGATCACCCGTGCATCCTTAAGAAAACATGTCGGACAAATGCTCCAAGATGTGTTCTTGTTTTCAGGAACGATCAAAGATAACATCACCCTTCAAAACGAGGCGATTACCGATCCGCAAATTCAACAGGCCATCGATTATGTTGGATTAGATTTTGTCATCAAGAAACGTCAAGAAGGATTAGCTTACCAAGTCAAAGAACGTGGCAAGAACTTTTCTAGTGGTGAACGGCAATTGATTTCTTTTGCGAGAGCCTTGGTTTACCGTCCTTCTTTAATGATGTTGGATGAAGCCACGGCGAACATCGATAGTGAAACTGAAACGATCATTCAGGAATCTTTAGAAAAAATGATGTCGATCTCGACGATGATTATTGTTGCCCACCGCTTATCCACGATTCAACATAGCGATCGAATTATTGTCATGCAAAAAGGTGAGATTAAAGAAACAGGGACCCATCAAGCTTTATTAAAAACTAAAGGTCTTTACTATAATCTATATTTACTTCAATACGATTCGAAAGAAACAATCAATCGATAATCACAGTTCCAGATAATCCTTTCATTGCCTTCTCTGCATCTTTTAAAGAGGCAATGATTGCTTGCCGGTTCTTATGGTTTTTAACAAATAGCATCGCTGCCTCTACTTTGGGTAACATGCTGCCTGGAGCAAATTGACCTTCTTGAATGAATTGCGCAGCTTCCTTTAAATTCATGGTTTCAATAGGTCTTGCATTCGGTTTGCCATAATTCACCATGACACGAGACACTGCCGTTAATAAGATCAATCGATCAGCTTGAATCAAATCCGCCAATTTACTCGAAGCAAAATCTTTGTCGATGACAGCATCAATTCCTTTGAGATCATGGCCTTGTTTGACTACAGGAATCCCGCCCCCACCGGCAGCGATGACCAAATACCCAGATTGAATCAGTGCGAGGATTGCATCTTTTTCGATGATGTTTTGTGGTTTTGGCGAAGGCACCACTTGCCGATAACCGCGACCAGAATCTTCAACCATCGTCATTCCTTGTTGACGCATGAGGTCAGCTTCAATCAATGTATAAAAGTCTCCAATGGGTTTGGTAGGATGTTGCATCGCCGGATCCTTAGGATCAACTTCAACTTGGGTAATCACGGTAATTGGTTGAATGGGTAAACCCATGTTATTCGCCGTGACGCGAAAAGCTTGTTGTAAGGAATAACCAACATAACCTTGGCTCATCGCCCCGGCGTGATTTAAATTCACAAAAGGGATTTTAGGATTGTATTTATGAGCAATGTCTAGACTCGTTTTAATCAATCCAACTTGAGGACCATTACCGTGAACCACGACGACTTGATGTCCTGACTTAATTAATTCAAGGATTGGACTTGCGACTTCAAAAGCTAATTTGAGTTGTTCCTCTGGGGTCGTTCCTAGGGCGTTCCCACCAATTGCAAAAACAATTTTCATTGATTAAAGTCCTTTAACAAAAGCGGCAAGAGCTTGGGTGAAACACGCCATAGGTGGTTCAACTAAACCCGCTCCTACTTGACCAACCCCTGGTTCTTTGTGGGCAATCCCAGTGTTAATGATGGGAAGAATATTGGTTGAAATGACTTTCTGAATATCAATCCCTAAGGCACTTGGGGAGAAATCCAAGTTAGGGATTTGCATCAATTGGTGCTGGCCAACGGTAATAAAGTGCATCGTTTTAGAATAGCGAATGGCATCTGCAACGGTGCCGCCAACAAACTGGACAATGGCAGGGGCTGCACCCATGGCAAAACCACCGATTCCATAGGTTTCTGTGATTGCAGAATCACCGATGTCAGGCGCAGCATCTTGTTCAGAATATCCAGTAAAATAAAGCCCTTTGACATAATTAGCAGGGGCTGTAAACCACTGATTAGAACTCGCTGTTTTAATCCCAAAATCAACACCATTTCTTGCCATGATCGTGACAAAGGTGCTATGTGGAATGCCTTGGGCAGTGTCTAATGCGACCTTGGCTGCAGGCATAGAAAGATTAAGAAAATAATGATCGTTATTTTTAATAAAATCAAAGACCATGACTTTTTTATCCATCTCTACTTTGGTTAAGAAGATGGCGCGGACTATTTCCTTTAAGAATAAAGCGGTTGCCGCTTTATTTCGGTTATGTGTTTCATCTCCCATTTGTAATGCTTGAGCAATCAATTGTTTAATATCGATTGGTCCTGTAATCTTCAGTGCTTCATTAAGAACCGGAGCAAAGGTGTCTCGAATCCATTTTAGTTTATTGATCACTTCCGGACCATTGGCCCCATATCTTAAAACTTTTCCTAAGCCTTCATTGATTGAACAGTAAGCAGTATTTTTATGAATTGGATTTTCAACAACATGAACTGGCATGCTTGGAGAAATGATCCCAGCCATTGGCCCAACCGCATGATGTTCATGGGCTGGCGCAAAGGTGATGAGGCCTTGTTTAATCACTGCTTCTGCTTCACTTAAGTTTTTCGCTAACCCTTCGAAGACAATCGCCCCAAGGATTGCACCCTTCATCGGACCTGCCATCTTTTCGTATGGAATTGGCGGTCCTGCATGTAAAAAGGTTCCCGTCCTCAACTTCATCATAGGGCATCCTTCACCATTACTCACATCACCCATGGTTGTTTTTTGACAATCGTTTTTTAGGCCTAGGGGGATGGCAAACTAGGATAGCAGCGATAAATTATGTAAAACCTCTATGGTTATCATCGTGATTAACAATTTTTTGATATCTTGCTTAATGGGATTTAAGATAAAATAGATTTACAATCACAAGTAAAGGAAATCACACCTATGCGCATCGAAAATGAACTTAAATTAGACTTCTCCGATGTCTTGATTCG
>Ga0247843_1004874_pt1 | contig 19450 bp, 17 predicted proteins | sample LaCruzMarch2017__FD_192420 | JGI IMG/M metagenome (GOLD analysis project Ga0247843, IMG submission 192420) | Freshwater microbial communities from meromictic Lake La Cruz, Castile-La Mancha, Spain - LaCruzMarch2017_8m | ecosystem: Environmental > Aquatic > Freshwater > Lake | place: Spain...
CTACGTCGTCAAAGATCATTCTCCGCTCCAGCGCCCGGGAGATGAGGTGGGCGTTGATGACGGAGGAGTTGACGGGATGGAAGATGCGCGGCGGCCTCATGAACTCTGTTCAAATGATGCATACCCGGCTGACGCGCAAGCGAAAAGCTCGAAGCTTCGGTTCGATTGAACATTCGGGATCCCGGTGTTCTTACGTGCAGAAAGCCTGGCACCGTGCGCCGTTGGAGAAAGCGATGGGATCCCGCGCTGCTGGCGGCTTGGGCCTTTCCATGGGTCTATTGCGGAATCCTATCGTTCTCCAGCAAGGCCGGGGGGCGTTACTTTTTGCCGGCGGATCTCCTCATCCATTTCCTGGCCGCCTTGGCCGTAGCCGCCTTGGCACTGATCGCGCACCGATCAACACATCGCCTCGTCCGTGTGCCTGGACAGGTGGCGAGCCTACTTCTTCTGGGAGGGATTTGCTGGGCGCAATGGGGTGACTTCGACCTCGCGCGCCGAGGATTTACCGAAGACAGCCGCCTGGAGCTGATTCACTATATTCGGGATCACCTGCCCGCAGACGCCGTGATTGCCCAGGATAAGAAGGTGAAGTTGCCCAACGACCTGCGCCCCGACGAGGATGTGTATCCGGTGAAACTATCGCAGAAGGTCATCGTAGGCAAAGGCACAGGCTTCGTCTGCGACCTGGGCGATTTGGATACATTGCGGGAAGCGCAGGGGATCACTCACATTGGGGTGTGCAATGCCGATTACGGGAGATTTTTCTCCAGCTCCAAGCTGCGCGATGGCGAGGAGATCCCGTTGGAAGTGGTCCGGCGGCGCGAGTTCTACGCCAAGTTGTTCTCCGAAGGGGAACTTCTCTGGAGCACCCCCACCGGGGTGAACGGAAACCTCGCCCCCGGCCTCCGCCTCTATCGCGTCAAGGGAACCGGCCTGAACACCGCAAAGCCCCTGAGCGCACCGTTCTCAGAAGGGCTTCCATTCGGCCATCCCGGGCGGAACGCACCTCAGGGATAAGGCCTGAAAGGGGAATCGAAGTCTCGCACAAAGCCGCTAAGGCACGAAGCGGATGCTGTTCGCAGCCGGATCAACGCTTGAAGCGCCGTGTCCCGAATCCTGGTTGACGCCGATCGTAGCGCAGAACCCAAACTCGAACATAGCCTTTGGGCAGATCATAGAGAAAGTGGTAAGGGAATCGCTCGAGGTTGCAGCGACGCAACCCACTCCGGTCGAAATGACACGATCCCGGATTGTTCTCCACCCTTTTCAGTCCCAATTGGAACTTCGCGAAGAAGTCATCCGCAAGCTCGGGTGATACGTCGTGGTAGCGATCCAAGATCGCATCGAGGTCCCCCTGGATGCGACGATGAAATCTAATTTCCACGCTTCCTTAAGCCCGCTACAAGTTCGTCGAATGAAATCAGGACGCTCGGATCGTCTTCGGCTTCTTGCATCCTCCGTTCGACTTCCTCGTCAGAAACATCATGAACTGGAGTCTCCAAGCTGTGCAGAAGCAACGAAGCCAATGCTGCACGTTCTTTTTCAGTGAGTTTTGCCGCTTCGGCCGCGAGTTCGTCCACTTTCATCAAGGCAGAAGATACCGTTTCGTGAGTGGAATCGCCACCACGTTTTTCAACGTCCTGCCGCCATCACTCGGTGACGGGGATTGACTTTGGACCCCTCTTTGGCGGCAATGGGGGGCTCCCCTATGGTCCTTGCTCAGTCAGTGCCGGCAGTGAAGCACAGCCACCACGCAGGCGTTGCTGTGGGCTCCACCTGAAGGCTGGGGTTGTTCATTCTGTATATCAAAATACATTCTTATCAAGCGCCAGCATCCGTGGATACGCGTCAAACAAGATAGTTTGCCAATTATCAATTAACTGAGAGGCGGCTGGACGATCTTCGTCACCAGGGACTAGCATCTTCTCAACAAGCTGCTTGATCTTCGAGCCCAGAACGCCGTATACATCCGGAATCTCATCAAGCCGAACTTCTGTGGCTCCGTTCTCCGCTTCGATGCAAGGATTCCTTCCGGTGAATAACTCGCACAGTACGAGCCCGAGCTGAAATACATCCGATTTCTGATGCACCGGAGCACCCGTTTGCATAGCCTTAACGATATGTGGCGTCCGATAGCAATGCAATGAGGGCAGATCTACAAACTTGGAGGATTCGCCCGCTTTCAGGCAAAGCCCGAAATCGGCCAATACGCACTTTAGACCATCAACATAGATGTTGTCTGGCTTAATGTCGCAATGAACCAATCCGCAGCTTTCAAGATATGCGACGGCTGAACTAAGCTGAATCGCATAACTTAACTTCTGCGTAATCTTTAGGCGACGATCAATCATCGACGCCGAAAGGGTCTTGGAATAGAAGTCGCAGACGTAGAACGGGTGCTCCAATCCCCTACCTTTTGAACGCCGATTATGAAAAGTTCCACGATCTACGTATCGCACGACAGAATCGTGATTGAGGGCCATGATTATATCTCGCTCCCGAATGAAGCGGCGCTTTCGAATCTCATCGAGCGGATCTAATAGCAACTTTAGAACACAGAAAGTTCCTGCATTTTGCGACGAGGTTCTCAGGGCTAAATAAGCGTTAGCACTTTTGCCTGTTCCGAGTTCCTGTATGATTCGATAAAAGTGCGGCGCATCGGATCGCAATGATTGACCGACGAAGAACCCGAACGGCCCGAAGAGCTGTTTCCGCTTTGATGGTTGACTACTGCTAGTAATTTGACTAACTGCTAGTAATTTGACTGCTAGTAATTTGCTTTTGGCGCCCGCCCGCCAACGAGTCACCTGTCGACGTGGGATGGTGGGGGTTCAACTGCTAGTAATTTGCTTTTGGCGCCCGCCCGCCAACGAGTCACCTGTCGACGTGGGATGGTGGGGGTTCATTCCGGAGAAAGTCGGCGATTTCTCCAGGCGGTATCGGCCAAGGCGGTGCCCCTGAAAGGCGCACGGTGCCAGGCTTTTCTCACGTGGAGCATTGAGGAACGCTGAAATTTAGCAAGCCCTGAAATTAGAGTGTGCTGGATGGCAGGTTTCCCAGGATTCATGACAATCAACGTGCAGAAAGCCTGGCACCGTGCGCCCGGGCGCCGGTTCCAACCTCTGTAAACCCTGCGCTCTCTGTGGTAAAAATAGGGATTCTTCACCACAGAGAACTCAGAGAGCACAGAGGGAATGCCCCAATCGCCGATCCATCCCCTCTGCTTCCCGGAGCCAGGGATTCGTCCCCTCAAGCCCACGCATCCCGAACTCGATCTCGGCGAAGGCCGAAACTTGGTCCTTGAAGGTGGTGCGGCCCCGGACGACGCGCCAATGTTCTCGAACATCTTGACCGAGTCTGAACTCTAGCCTCCGTTCTGATCTGAGCTCGCCGCGTAATCGTGCCGGATTCGGCCAAAACGCCCCCGAACCGACCCAAAAACCCACCACCTCGATGCGGAAAACCTTGACGAGACCACCAACAAGGGGTCAAATCACCCCAAGATGGAAGGATTTTTCCCCTGCCTCCCCCTGAACCCCCTCCATCCCCGGGCCGACGGTGATACGTGGGCCGCAGGGTTCAAAATAAACTCTTTTCAGGTAAGTTATGGAGCTTCGTATCTTTACTGCAGAGATTTCTGGACAAACCTGGCGCCTGACGATAGCCCCGCAACCAGACGGTTGGTCCCGAGTCGAGTTGGACGAGAAGAATGGGGAAGACTGGTTTATCCGAGGGACATTCAACGTTGTCGGTCGCCAAGGTGCCGAACTAAACGATCAGGACATTGCGAACGCAATTGCCGCGCTTGATCCGCAGAACAGAATCCTTTTCCTCTTAAATTCCGGTAATCGCACTTAAGGAAGGGGAGCTTCGTATTTAAACGACTTCCTCGTAACATCGTCCAAAATGAGCGAGGAACTAACCGAAGATAAAAGACGTCTAATTGAAGGGTACTGCCAAAGCAGTCTCGAAATTTTGGATAGCGCGCGCAGTATCAGAAATTCCGAGAAATGGGATTCGTCTGTGGTGTTCTTGTTTTCTGAGACCGCTGATAGCGTGATTAGATTGGCATCGTTCGTCTTTGCCGCAAACCCCGATTTTAAGGTCGACGCAGAGGGCAATCCAAACCTCAAACCAGAGTTCCGAGAAGGTACTGCGGACATGAGGAAAGCGATTGAGGAAATCGTGACGGATGAATTCCTTAAATTTCGCAGAGATCATGACCAATTCTTTTCCAATAATGAAGGTATGCTGCGACCTCAGGGGTAGTAATTGCTCCCTCTGGTAGTTTCCATGCATTCTTTTCGTCAGCTGCAATCGCAGGCGATTTTCTCCTTTCGGGACCGGATAATCATCCTTTCTCCTCGCGGGTTTTGCCGACAACTGCGCACCTATTCCGGATTCCATGGGGATCATCCCTTCCTAACAAGGCGCGATCGCAACGCGGAATGGGACCGCCTCTCAGCTCTGTAAGATACCCCGACGGTTCCTCCGTCTTAGGGCACAACCTCGGTCTGACCGGGCACGAGATTTCCTACGGCACTCCCCAAAAGAAACGCCTATGACCAATGACTGATCAGGTCACAAAACCGGCTCCTCAAAACATCCAAGAAGGAACGGATGTCTTCATCTCCTATTCGCGGAAGAACACTGAATTCGTCCGGTGGCTCAATGATCGATTTCAGGAAGCAGGACTGCAGCCGTGGATCGATTGGGCGGGAATTCAACCGTCGGAAGAATGGTGGCCCGCGATCGAGCGCGCCATTGATGCGGCCAACACCTTCGTCTTCGTCCTGAGTGCAGCCTCGGCCACATCTGCAACCTGCCGGAAAGAGATTGACCGGGCCGTTTCGTCGGGCAAACGGATGGTGCCTGTCGTCTGCACGGACATTGAGGGCGGCGAAGTTCATCCCGAACTGGCGAAGTGGAACTACATCTTCCTGCGCAGCGATAGCGAGCAGGAGGCGGGGCTGAGGAAGCTCTATGCCGCGCTTAAAACGGATCTCGATCACGTCCGGGCGCACACCAAGTTTTTGATTCGGGCCCGTGAATGGGAAGCGCGTGGCAAAGATCCGTCCTATGTGCTGCGCGGTGGTGTGTTGGGGGAGGCAGATTTCTGGCTATTGCAGGTGGGTGGAAAGCAACCGGCACCAACGGAGTTGCAGTCGGCTTTCATTTTAGCCAGCAGGGAACACGAACGCGCCGAAAACCACAAACGTCGCCGCATCATCGGCCGCGCCTTCGTCAAGCCCGCACGGGAGGCAGTGGAGAATGGGCGGCACGACCAAGCGCTGAGGCTCACGGCGGCTGGGGCCGTATTGGCGGAAGATCTCAACCGAACAGTTGTTCCGGAATGGTGGGAACCGGCGGAACGGGCGATGTTCCTCTATCCGATAATGTCGCACCTTTCTGGCCACGCTGCCTTGGTGACGGTGGCTGCGTTTAGCGCTGACGGGGGTCGAGTGTTGACGGCTTCTTACGATAACACCGCGCGGGTCTGGAATGCTTCGAGTGGAGCACTCTTGGCCACATTGGTAGGTCACCAGAATACAGTACACTACGCTGCCTTCAGTCCAGATGGAACCCGGGTGGTGACAGCCTCCGCGGACCGTACTGCCCGGGTCTGGAATGCCGCCGGCGGAGAGCTTTTGACTACTTTGGAGGGGCACGGGGAAGAAGTGTGTAGCACCGCTTACAGTCCCGACGGAGCGCGAGTGGTTACATCTTCCTGGGACAACACGGCGCGCCTTTGGGCCTCCGGGAGCGGAACCCTCCTGGCGACCTTGGAGGGCCACGGAGGTTGGGTGAACAGCGCTGTCTTCAGCCCGGACGGAGGGCAAGTGGTTACATCTTCCTGGGACAAAACCGCGCGCCTTTGGGACGCGGGGAGCGGAGCGCTCCTGGCCGTTCTGGAAGGTCACGGAGACGCGGTGAAAAGCGCGGCCTTCAGCCCCGACGGAACGCGGGTGATTACAGCTTCCTGGGACAACACCGCGCGGGTCTGGAATGCTTCGAGTGGAGCACTCTTGGCCACATTGGTAGGTCACCTGAATACGGTACACAACGCTGCCTTCAGCCCAGATGGAACCCGGGTGGTGACGGCTTCGGAAGACCATACGGCGCGGGTGTGGGATGCTACCAGTGGGATTTGCTTGGTCACACTGGAAGGTCACGGAGGTGCGGTTGACAGCGCTGCCTTCAGCCCCGAAGGGACGCGCGTGTTGACTGCCGCTAGGTTTGAAGATATCGGATTATGGGACTGCGTTAGTGGTGGACTCCTAACCAAACTTGAAATTAAAGGAAGTTACGTTTCGAGCGCGACCTTTAGCCCGGACGGGACACGGGTAGTGATCGCTTCCTCGGATACCGCACTAGTGTGGGATGTGGCCAGTCATGCACTCTATTCTTCGCTCGAGGACCACCTCGGTCCCGTGAGAGACGCCGCCTTCAGTCCCGACGGGACACTGGTAGTGACGACTTCACACGACAATACATCCAAGGTCTGGGACTCCACAACCGGGGCGCTACGGGTCACGCTGGATGGGCACAGGGATGTGCTGAACAGCGCTGCGTTTAGCCCTGACGGGGCTCTCGTGGTTACCGCCTCGAAGGACCATACCGCGAAGGTCTGGAATACGGCCAGAGGTGCACTGATAACCACGCTGCAAGGCCACGGTGGTTCAGTGTCTGTCGCGGCCTTCAGCTCCGACGGGTCTCGGGTGGTGACCGCGTCGTCGGATAATACCGCGCGGGCCTGGGATCCCGAGAGCGGAGCGCTCTTTTTCACTCTGGAGGGCCACGGAGACGCAGTGAATGACGCTTCCTTCAGCCCGGACGGGGCGTGGGTGGTGACCGCCTCGGAGGACCATACTGCGCGGATCTGGGATGCCAAAAGTGGTGTGTGTGTGGTCATAATGGAGGGGCACGGAGGAGCGGTTAATAGCGCCGCCTTCAGCCCGGACGGGGCGCTGATAGTTACTGCCTCCAATGATCATACAGCGAGGGTCTGGGACACTAACAGCGGCGCGCTTCGGTCCACGCTTGAGGGGCACGGGAAGTTTGTTTTGAGCGCTGTGTTCAGCCCGGACGGAACCCAAGTGCTAACCGCATCCATGGATTGGACGGCGCGGGTCTGGGAATCGGCCAGCGGGAATTCATTAACCACACTCAGGTGCCGTGGGGAAGTGGTTTGGAGCGCGGCGTTCAGTCCCGACGGAACCCGGGTGGTGACTGCGTCAAGCGACAAAATCGCGCGGGTTTGGGATCCCAACAACGGCGTGCTCCTGGCCACTCTCGAGGGCCATGGGAGGGCCGTTTGGAGCGCGGCCGTCAGCCCGGACGGAACCCGGGTGGTGACCGGCTCGCGCGATTGCACTGCGAAGTTGTGGGACGTTTCCCGAACCGCAATCCTTCGGCACGGACCCGAGATCTGCCTGGCGGCAGCTCTCGCCCGCGGCCTGGGCCGACGAACGGAGTCGGAGGCCGCCGATCTCCTCATGCAGGATGCACCACCGGATCTCTTTGAGGCCGTGATAGCCCAACTCACCCCGGAGCAGGCCGCGCGGGTAGAAGAAGTCGCTTCTGTCCTCCGTGCGCCGTTGCATCCGAATTGTTACCTGGGTTGGACGCAGCGGGCGGAGAAATTCGGAATGAGTACTGTGGGATCCGGAGTGCCGAAAGGCGGAAGGGAGGTGAAGGACGAATTGGGAGGGGCGGTTACAGAAACAACGGAGGAAATCGTCGCCGACACTCCTCGGGAAAGTGGCGACGACTCGCGCTCAGTCCGTGTGCAAGCCCCGGAACCAGAAAGTAAACCCGCGCCGAACGAATCCTCGGTGACGCCCGAGCGAAAATGCATCCCCGTCGCGCTGGTGGGGTTACTGCTCGTCCTGATGGCTGGACTGTCCGCCGTCGGGACCGCAGTGTTGATCGGGATCGGATGGCTCGACGTGGCACCGCTGATGGAAGGGATGCACAGGATCTTAAAGGTGATAATTTTGTCGAGTAGCCCGGGGGAATCTCACCCCCAGGCTCTCACGGAACCGTACGTGAACCTCTCGATTCATACGGCTCTTCTTCCTTGATCCACAAGACAAAGACGCTCCCCTCACCCATACATTCCCACTCCGTGTTTCCAGTGAGCCCAAAGCTGGGATTCTCTCCGCAAGACCCCGTGCAACCATCGGCGTGCCTGGCGAAGACTACCGTGAAGCCTTTTGAACTTCTTGGCTGCCCAACGCTCCAGCACGGAGTTGAGATACCGCAGGACCTTGATGTTGAGTTCCGAACTGTAAAAGAGTCCGTAATAGTTGATCCAGCCTTGGATCTTGGCATTGGACATTCTGGCGATCTCCGCTATTTCAAGGTGACATAGCGATTTGAGATTCCAGGACCGGATTTCTTCGCGGAGGTCGATGACAGCGCCCTGACTGATCGCCGGTAGAAAACTCACAAAGTATTTTCCATAGCGGCTTCGGGCCAGGCGCGGACGGAAATCGTAACCGAGAAACGTGAATTACTGCTAGTAAACTGCTAGTAATTTGCTTTTAACTGCTAGTAATTTGCTTTTGGCGCCCGCCCGCCAACGAGTCACCTGTCGACGTGGGATGGTGGGGGTTCAACTGCTAGTAATTACTGCTAGTAATTTGCTTTTGGCGCCCGCCCGCCAACGAGTCACCTGTCGACGTGGGATGGTGGGGGTTCAGCCAGGAGCGCGCGGATCAGGGCGTGCACCTCCTGGGCCTGCTCGGGCGTGGCCACCTTGCCCGTGCCGATCGCCCAGACGGGCTCATAGGCCACGACGACCTTCTCGAGGTCTGCAGCCGACAGGCCAGCGAGCGAGCCCTGCACCTGCCCGGTGACGACTGCCGCGGTCTTGCCCGCTTCGCGCTCCTCGAGCGTCTCGCCGACGCACACGATCGGCACGAGGCCGGCCACAAGCGCGGCCTTGGTCTTCACGTTGACGGCCGCATCGGTATCGCCGAAGAGCGTCCGCCGCTCCGAGTGGCCCAGGATCACGTATTGGCAGCCGAGGTCGACGAGCATCGGCGGGGCCACCTCGCCCGTGAACGCGCCGCTCGCCTTGTCATGCATGTTTTGAGCCCCGAGGCCGACATTGCTCTTGGCTCCGGCGAGCGCGGAGCCGACCGTCTCCACGTAGAGGGCCGGCGGGCATAGCACGAGTTCGACCGCCGCCGCCTCACCTCGCCGTGCAGCCACGGCTAATGTGAGTTCTTTCGCCTTGGCCCGATCGAGGTTCATCTTCCAATTGCCAGCGACGATTTTCTTGCGCGACATGCACGACGCTCCGGGGGAGATTCAGGAAGGCCGACAGCCTATCGAGCCAGGGTGAAGTTCACCAGTCAACTCGCCGGGCGGCATTAGGCCCGCTGCAGGACCTCGACCGCGTTGACGTGAATCAGACCACAATCAACGACGCGGTCTTCCTCGGGGTAGGTAACGACCACCTTGGTCTTCGTGAGAGCCACGCACTCAGGATGGAGCACCTCGTGCACCTCCCCGTTTGAAAGCCGGATCACGAACGGCTCGAACGGTTCGTGTCGAATGAAGTCCCGGATCGATTCCATGGTCATGGCAGCACCTCCTCAAGGGTGAACAGGCGTCCATATTATGGATCCTGGTCGCTGCCGTCAAATCGCGTGCTAGCCGACGGCGGCGGCGGTCGCGTAGGAGCCCAGCACGACGACGCGTGTGCAGCGCTTTTCGAGGGCCTGGATCGCGCGGCGGACGCGGAGATCGTCGCGGTGGCCTTCGAGCTCCACGAAGAAGATATAGCCCCGCTCCTTGCCCGGCATCGGGAAAGATTCGATCCAGGTGAGGTTGAGCTTCTGCTTCTTGGGGATCGAGAGGGCGTCGGCCAGGCCACCCGGCTTGTGCTCCGTCTCGAACATGAGGGCCGTTTTGTCTTTGCCGGTGCGCTTGGCATCCGCGTGGCCGATCACGGCAAACCGCGTGGTGTTGTCGGCCAACTGCTAGTAATTTGCTTTTGGCGCCCGCCCGCCAACGAGTCACCTGTCGACGTGGGATGGTGGGGGTTCAACTGCTAGTAATTAACTGCTAGTAATTTGCTTTTGGCGCCCGCCCGCCAACGAGTCACCTGTCGACGTGGGATGGTGGGGGTTCAGCTGGGACTGCTGGATGATGGCCGACCGGGCCCCTCCGGGGTGTGAAGCTCTTCCATTCCGGCAGGAGGCCACTTGGAGGTCCGCATGGAAACTGCGTGCGCCAGTGCACGAGCCGAAATGGGCACCTTTTTCCCGCGTGCAGCGCTGCATGCACCGGAATGGGGGCCTTTTTCCGGCGTGCAGCGCTGCACGCGGCGGGATCAGGCCGGTTTTTCGGCGTGCAAAGCTGCACGGGCGAGAACTGGGGCGGGTTTCGGCACGTGCGGCGCCGCACGTGCCAAAATGGGGCCCTTTCCTCCGCATGCAGCGCCGCACGGGAGGAAAAGGGCGTCCATTCCGGTGCATGCAGCGCTGCACGCGTGCTTGCTTCCATCAGAGTTTGTGTAGCCGATGATGAAGCCGGCGGGATTTCGGATCCAATGCCAGGGTTGCGGTTGCGGACTCCGCGGACGATGCACCTTCGCAACCACCTTCGGGGTTGGAGCATTGTCCTCAATGGTATCCCCAGGGTTAGGCAAACCCTGGGCTGGAGTTCGCAAGCCCTTCAGGCTTGAGAAAGCGGACCCGCAGAGAAACGAGATGATCCGATGATTTCAATTCAAACCGGATGATCGATGTTGAAGCCCGACGGGCTTCCGGATTCAAGCCCAGGGTTCCAGGGACCCCTAGGACCCGATCCGCCCACCGGATTGCAAACCCGAAGGCGGTTGCGGACTGCGGACGGTGCACCTCCGCACTGGTCATTGCCCACACGTTTTTCGGTTCTTGCCCATCAAAAGGCCCAACGGGCCGGGACATGGCAGCCCAGGGCGAAGGGAGGAACGACCGAAGTCCTGGGTTCGGTCCCGATTTGATCTTAAGCCCTGTAGGGGCGAGATAACGGTTGTCCCGCACTTACAGCGCGGATGCGAAACGTCACTTTTTCCCAGGCCTGCGGTCGCCATGGGCCCCCTCCGACCTGGGCTATCCTGTCCCGGCCCGTTGGGCCTATCGGAATGGGAACAATCCCGGCGTCTACTTCGGCTTCTTGGCGTCGTATTCCTTCCAGAACTCCGCGGCGGTTTTGTCCGGGAGGTATTGGTTGCCCGGATCCTCCGTGAAGCTGATCCGCTCCAGCTTGGGCATGGTCCGGAGGAACGCGATGTCGCCGGGCTCGGGAGGGAGCGTGAGGTGGCGGAGTTCCTTGGCCCCGGCCAGGGGAGAGAGATCGTGGAGGTCTTTGCATCCGGCGAACTTCGCTGTAACGAGCGGCATCCCGCCCAGGGCGGAGATGTCGGAGATCTTGGAGCCAGCCAGGTTGATGAGCTGGAGCTGAAGGTCCTTGATCGGTTCCAGGGTGGTCACCTGGGTGCCGGTGAGGTTCAGGAATCTGATGTCCAATGGCTGCAACAGGGCGAAATCCTCATTTGCGAAGTCGATCCGGCTGAGATCCACGTTCCAAGTGCCGTCTCCCTGCTTCTTGATCCGGTCTTTGGCGGCGGGGAATTTCGTGGCGAAGTCACGCAAGGCCCAGAACTCCCCCGCCGTGAGGTCCGGCACCGCTTGGCCGATGGCGTCCCTGCCAGCGCTGAAGCTGAGGCGCTTGAGCTTGGGGAAGTCCCGGAGGAAGTCCAGGTCCGTCGCACTCGGGGGGAGGGTCAAGTTGACGAGTTCCTTGGCATCGGCAAGGGGAGAGAGGTCCGTCAGTTTCAGGCAGGCGTGCAGTTTGAGATCCGTGAGCGGCATGCCGCGCAGGACGGAGAGGTCCGTCACGGGGGTGCCGCTGAGTTGGAGTCCGCGCAGTGGCTTGCCCTGGAGCGGGCTGAGATCCGTCACCGCCGTGTTGTAGAGCTTGAGGACGGTGAGCGGCAGGTCCTTCAGCGGGGAAAGGTCGGTCACCTTGGTGTTCCCGATGTCCAGGCTGCTGATCGACGCTCCGCGGAGGATCGACAGATCCTTGAATCCCGTTCCGGCGAAGCTCACCGACCAGGTTCCGTCCGGCAGTTGATTGAGCGACGTAGGCACAATGCCCGCCTCCCGCAGTGCGGTTCGCCAGCCGGCCTTTTTGTAGTCCTGCCAGAAGTCCACCGCCTTCTGGTCCGGCAACCAGAGGGGAGAAGCTGATTTGGCTTTGAAGGAGAGGGCGGTCAAGGCTGGCAGTTCCTTCAGCTCCGACAGATTCTGCGCATTGTGCGGGAGCACCAGGGATCGCAGTTTCTGGCATTGGCGCAGCGGTCTGACGTCTTCGACCGGCGTGCCATCCAGTCTCAAGTAGGTGAGGGGCAAGCCCGCCAGGGCGGAGATGTCCGCGACCTTCGTGTTCTGGAGGTTAAGCTCCTCCAGTTTCGGAGCGCGCAGGACGGAGAGATCGGCCATTTGCGAATCGGACACGTCGAGCTTTTCCAAGCTGGTGCAGGCCTGCAAGGGGGTGAAGTCGGCGATGTTGCACTGGTGAAGGTAAAGAGACTTCAGGCTTCCGCTCAACACGGGCGCGCGTAGGGGTGACAGATCCCGCACCAGGGTTCGCCGGACGTCGAGCCTCGTCAAAGGAAGCTCCTCCAAGGGCCGCAAGTCCGCCACGCTCGTGTCCATGAGGGTCAATTCGCGATTCAGCCCTCCTTTGAAGATTGAGCAGTCATTGAAATCCTTAGAAGTCACGGTGACGGACCAGAGTCCGTCATCTCCTTCCGAGGCGGTGTAGGCGATGCCCTGTTCGTTGAGGGCTTTCGACCAAGCCATGGAGGGCCAACGCTCCCAAAAGGTCTCGGCAGTGGTGCGCAAGAGGTCGGCATCGCGAGGGTCTGGAGAGAAGGCCAGCCATTTCAGATTTGGCAGGTCCTGAAGCTTCTCAATCCCTTGAGCATTGATCGAGACGGTGAGCCGCTCCAAGGTCGGAATGCGGGCGAGCACGGACACGTCGGAAAGTTTGGCGCAGGAATGGGAATAGAGCTTCTTTAAGGGTAGCCCTTCGAGCGGAGAGAGATCGCTGACGTTGGTGCCCTCAATGGACAATTGTTCGATCGACGAGCCCCGCAGGGGGCTGAGATCGCTAATCGGTGTTTGATGGATGAAGAGGGTTCGCAGTGGGAGTTTCGCAATAGCCGTGAGATCGGTCACCTGACTGCGGCCGATCCAAAGAATGCTGATGGGCGCTCCCTCGAGAAAAGAGAGATCCCGCAGAGCCTCCTGTTTCCTGATCTCGAGCCGGTAGGTATCGTCCGCGAGTTTGGACAACCAGAAGCTGAAGCCAGTTGCGCGGATCGCCGGGAGGAAACTCTGCTCGCGGTCCCAATCCCGCCAGAAGATATCCTTGGATTGGGTGACTTGAAACATGCGCCAATCCTCGTAGGCGTTGTTGCTCGGATCCCCTTGAATGAACGCGAGCTGAGGATGGCCGCGCAAAGCAGCGATGGATTGGAGGTCGTCTTCAGGCAGATCGCGGAAGTTTGATGGCAGGATCAGCCGTTCCAGCGATCTGATTTCCTTCAACCATCCGAAGCCGCGCAACTCATAGCAGCGGTAAAGGCCCAGCTCTTTCAGCGGCGTGGCCGCCAGGAAGGAAAGATCCGCGACGGAAGACTCCACGATGGCGCACTTCTCAAGCGGCAGCTTTCCCAGGGGGGAGTAGTCGGTGCCGTTGGCAAGCTCCTTGATGTAAAGCTCCGTCAAGGGCATCCCTTCGAGCGGGCTCAGGTCCGACACATGGCGACAGCCATAAAGGCCGAGCGTCTTCAGTTTCAGCCCACGCAAAGGGCTTAGGTCGGAAACCTTTGTCCCGCCAATATGCAGCGCTTCCAGGGGCAAATCACAAACCACCGAAAGGTCAGCGAGCTGGCTTCCATCGAGGTCGAGATAGGTGAGCGAACGGAACTCCCGCAGCGGCGAAAAATCGGTGATCAGGCCGCAGTTCCAAAGCTCAAGTTTCCCCAGAGGCATGCCCACCAGCGGGGTGAGGTCGGTGATCTGCGTGCCGGTGAGATTGAGTGCAAACAAACCGTCCTCGCGGACCGTGAGCCGATCCTTGAGCGGCTTTTCGGGGGAGATCGGCAGGTCCTTGAGCCGTTCCAGCCAGTAGGCCATGAGGTGCTCCTTCTCCTCGCCGAGCAGCCTCGCCGCCGGAAGCAACTCCGCCGCGGGGCGCTGCTGCTTTTGCATGGCGAGGTGGAGCTTGCCCAGACTTTCGCGGGTGAGCTTCCCATCCGGCCCCGGCGGCGCGGCGAGCAGTTCCTCGCAGAGTTTGGCGGAGGCTCCGGCGCGGGCATGATCGGGCTGCAGGCGCAACGCTTCCCGGTAAATCGCGGCGGCTTCGGCCAGTTTGAACTGGCATTGGAACAGGTCCGCCTTGATCACCAAGTGGGACGCGTCTTTGGGCTGCAGCTTGATCGCGTAGTCGAGCCGTTCGATGGCTTCGTCAAACTGCTCCCGCGCCACCAAGCCGCGCGCTTGTTCCACGAAGGCCGGGGCCGCGGCCCGCAACTCTTGCAAGGCCCGGTTGGCGCGGATCGCTTGCCACGAGGTCAGCGCAATTCCCGCCACGAGAACCGCCGCGATCGACAAACCGGCCGCGAACGCTGCTTTGTTGCGCCGGATCAACTTGCCCAGGAGGTAGGCCGTGGTCGGCGGACGCGCGATGACGACTTCGTTCTTGAGATGGCGCTGCAGGTCGAGCGCCAAACCGTTGGCGGTGTCGTAACGGCGCTGTCGGTCTTTCTCCAGGCACTTCATGACGATCCAATCGATATCGCCACGCAGGGCGCCGGGGAGCTTGGCTTCGTCCATGTGGCGCCGCTTGGCCAGGGTGGTGAGATCTTTGCCGTCCAGCGTTTTGAGCCGGGCGGAGGGACGGACCGGATCGATCTCCCGGATGAGCCGCCGGATTTCCTCCAGACCGGCCTTGGCCATCGTCGCCGTATCGATCGGGGTGCGGCCGGTAAGCAACTCATAAAGAAGCACGCCGAGGGAATAGATGTCGCTGCGGGTATCGACATCGAGCGAGGTCATGTCCGCCTGCTCCGGGCTCATGTAGAGCGGGGTGCCGATCATCTGCTCGAACTGCGTGAAGAGGGTCCCGTCGCTCAACCGGCCTTGAGTGGCTTTGGCGACGCCGAAATCAATCACCTTGGGCACAGCCTTGCCGTCGTTGACGGTCACGAGGATGTTCGAGGGCTTGATATCGCGGTGAATGATGCCCTTCTGGTGAGCGTGCTGCACCGCTTGGCAGACCTGGATGAAGAGTTCGATGCGCTGGGTGTTGGAGAGCCCCTGCTCATCGCAGAAATCCGTGATCTTCATCCCGCGGACCAGTTCCATGACGAAGTAGGGCCGTCCTTTGTCCGTGGCCCCGGCATCGAAGACGCGGGCGATGTTGGGATGGTCCATCAGGGCCAAGGCTTGGCGCTCCTGCTCGAAGCGGGAGACGACCTCCTTGGTGTCCATCCCGAGCTTGATCACCTTGAGCGCCACCCGCCGCCGCACTGGCTGCTCCTGCTCCGCCATCCAAACCACCCCGAAGCCGCCCTCGCCGATTTGCTGCAAGAGTTTGTAGGGTCCGATGCGGTCACCGGCGCGTTCGGGAGCTGGAAGCACGGGACGCCGGATCCTTTCGGAATCGGGGACGGTCGCTTCCAGATCCAGGCTGGGTTGGCCGAGGAAGCCCGATGGCATGGCGTCATGAGCCGCCAGCAGGGCGCGCACCTCCGCCTCCAGCGCCGCGTTACCTTTGCAAGCCTGCGGCAGGTAGGCTTCGCGCACGTCTGGGGGCAGGGCCAAGACGGCGGCGAGGATTTCCTCTGGGGATGAACTCGGCAGGGGTGTGCTCATGGCATGGGTTCATGCGAGATCTACCGGAGAATCGGATCATAAGGAAGGCAAATGCCAGGACTTTTTATCCGACACAGGGAAGGCTGGGAACCACGGAAGACACTGAAGACACGGAAATGATTTGGAAGGAACTTTTGAAACTGATCACCTTCTCAGCAAATCCCAGGGGCGAGCCAATCGCCTTCGTTTTCCGTGTATTCCGGGTATTCCGTGGTGGGTCCTCCCTGATCTATCGTTGGGCGGTTGGCTCCGGGCTGGGTTGCTCCAGGATGGTCTCCAGATCGCTTTGAATCTTTTGCCGTTCCGTGGCGAGGTCTCTTTCAAAGGAGGCACCGGTCTTGCGCACGAGAGCAAGCTCTGGGAGAGTGAGCCGTTCGGCGCATTCGGCCAGCAGATCCCTGGCTTGTCGCAGGTGCTCGATTTGCTGCTGCCGGGAGGTCCCGGGAAGATGAGCCCGCTTGGCACACGCTTCGGCTTGCTCTTTTATGTTCCACAGGAGGTAGGTTTGCGCCTTCGGGTTGGCGGGGTCGCGATCGACGAGGTCCCTGGAACGGGCGACCGCATCGGCCCAGTGGCCTGCTCCCGCTTGATGATTCCCAAGCGCCATCTGAATGTCGCCAAGCTGGCCCAAGGTCGTGCTCCAATCGCGGGCCCACCGGGCATTGTTCGGTTCCATCTCCGCTTTGATCACCTGCCACTGCAACGCGATTTCAGCGTGCCGCAGGGCGTCGGCTGGCCGATCGAGAGCCAGTTCTGCAGTAGGGAGTTGCGCGTGCGCGATCCAGCAATAATGAGCATCGAGCGCCGTGGCCGGCCTCTGGACCGGACGCTCCCTCCACTCCACGCCGTAGGGCAGGAAGTGGCCATCCAAAGCTTCCTGAGCACGTCCCTGATCGCAGAGCTCTCCACCGATGCTCCAGTGTGTGATGGCCTTCCACTTGAGCGCCTCGGGATTGGCGGGGTCCAGTGCAAGGGCTTGATCGAGGCCGCCCAAGCACGTTTCGAAGTGCTCCATGACCTCGTCTCTTCGATCCAACTCGAGCAACAGTCTGCCACACTGCAATTCCGTCCGGGCGACTCTCACCAGTCCCTTGACGTCAGATGGGGACTTCTCCAAGCTGCGCCGGCCGAGCGTGAGAGCGCGGCTCGAATGGCGCAGCGCCTCTTCATACTCTCCGGTCGAATTCGCCGAAAACGTAGATCCAAGTGAGTCCGCGAGACTAAAATACAAAAACGCCAAGTCCGACTGAAACTCAGGGTCTGCATCTTCCAAGTCCCCGAGCGATTCCAAGAACGTCACGCTGGATCGGGCCAAAGCGGCACGGGCGGTGGAGGCGCCGATGAGATCCGCGAATTTCGGCTCCACCTCCTCAAAGATCGCATTGACGAACTGACGGGCGCTGCGAAACCGGGCTTCCGCGAGCTGTCTTGCCTCTTCGGCGGCGCGGCGCTCCCGCTGAGCTTGAAGAAGCCCCACGGTGGTGCCGGCCATGCCGATCATGAGGGTCAATACCAAGGCCGCCGCCGCGGCGAACGCGCCTTTGTTGCGGCGGATCAGCTTGCTCAACAGATAGGACGCCGTCGGCGGCCGGGCGGTGATGACTTCGTTGTCAAGATGGCGCTGGAGATCGAGGGCCAGGCCGTTTGCGGTGTCGTAGCGCCGTTTGCGATCCTTCTCCAGGCACTTCATGACGATCCAATCCAAGTCGCCGCGGAGCGCGGCGGGAAGTTTGGTGACTTCCACGTGGCGGCGTTTCGCGGCGGTGGTCAGCTCGGCGGCCCCCAGGGTTCTGAGCCGGATCGAGGGCCGGGGCGGATCGACCTCGCGGATGAGGCGGCGAATTTCGTCGAGACCGGCTTGGCGCATGGTGTCGGCGTCGATCGGGGTGCGGCCGGTGAGCAACTCATACAGAAGAACGCCGAGGCTGTAGATATCGCTGCGGGTATCGATATCCAACGAGGTCATCTCCGCCTGCTCCGGGCTCATGTAGAGGGGCGTGCCGATCATCTGCTCGAACTGGGTGAAAAGGGTGCCGTCGGTGAGAGATCCCTGGGTGGCTTTGGCCACGCCGAAATCAATGACCTTAAACTGCTAGTAATTTGCTTTTGGCGCCCGCCCGCCAACGAGTCACCTGTCGACGTGGGATGGTGGGGGTTCACCTGCTAGTAATTTGCTTTTGGCGCCCGCCCGCCAACGAGTCACCTGTCGACGTGGGATGGTGGGGGTTCAGGGGGCGGAAGGGAGTTTTCCCATTCATCTTGGTTTGAGTTGAGCTCCGGTTGGCGGGAGCGTCAAGGTTTTCCGTATCCAGGTGGCCGTTTTTCGGTCAGATTGGGTGTTTTGGGGCTGAATTTTGGCACGACCGTGTGGCGACCTCTCGACTGAGAGATCGTGAACGGGCGTTCCCCCGTAGAGGTGCGTCAGTTGTTCGAGAACACCGGCCACTCGTCCGGAGCCGGTTCGCCATCGAGAACCAGGATTCGGCCTTCGCCGAGATCGAGTTCCGGATGCGTTGGCTTGGGTCTTACCGGGCTACCGTGCTCCCACCAAATTTGTGGGGGCGGATCGCATTCGCCGGCCCAAATCCACACTGGCGGGACATCGGTCGGCTCGATGCTCTCGATATCGTAGGGCGGAACGGGCGGTGGCGGAAGGCTGAGGACTCCCTCCCAGAGTCCGTGGAGGCGGAGGAAGAACTCGATTTCTTCCCGGCGGAGCAGTTTCCCGGCGTTGACCATGGTGCCGTGGCAGCACGGGCATTCCATCGGATCGACGCCCCAGGTTTGGCGGATCAGCTCTCTCCATAAAGGACGAAGGGCGCGGACGCTTTTCGCTTCGGGCGGTGGAACGGCCGCTTGGAGAGGTGGTGGTTCGGAGGGTGATTCGGGACGAGCACGGCCGGATTTGGCGTCCATGCCCCGGCGTTTGTTGGAATAGGGGCCGTAATAGCGGACCGTTTGCTGCCCCTTCGGCGGGATGTGTTCGATGGCGGCGGCGAGGAACTCTCCCGCGGTGAAGATTTGGAAGTTTTGCTTCGTATGCCAGCTCCGGCTGGAGCGGTAGATCACTTTCCCGGTGGATTGGTTCCAGGTGATCTTCTCCAGGGAGAACGGAGCTCGCAGGAGGTACTCGGCCAAGCGACGGCGGCCTTCCGGATCGTGGGCGGCGATGGGTTCTTCTCCGGCGTCGAGGTTGAAGCCGCTGTGGGTCCAGCCGAGGAGCTGGCGCAATTTGGTTTCGCTGATGAGTTTCTCGCGTCGGAGCGCGGCGAGGAAGCGGTGGCGGAAGAGGTCTTCCAGCGGTTTGACGCTTTCGATCGGCATCTCGTGGAAGATTCCGTCTTTGTCGATTAGCCCGACCGGGGCGATGACGTGAAGATGGGGGTGGAAGCAGCAGCAGCCACAATACCATGGGTGCGAACATCACGGTTCACTACCCGTTCCACCCACTTTACGGTCAGACGCTGGCGGTCGCGAGCAAGGCGCGGCGCGCCGATGGTGCGGAG
>Ga0247843_1004876_pt1 | contig 19443 bp, 16 predicted proteins | sample LaCruzMarch2017__FD_192420 | JGI IMG/M metagenome (GOLD analysis project Ga0247843, IMG submission 192420) | Freshwater microbial communities from meromictic Lake La Cruz, Castile-La Mancha, Spain - LaCruzMarch2017_8m | ecosystem: Environmental > Aquatic > Freshwater > Lake | place: Spain...
ACCTTTGGTATAACAAAAAGACAAGCAATGGAAGTTTATACCACAGGGAAAAGGTGGGCTGGAGCCCACCAAATACCACGGACGAGCGAAAGACGCTCGCCCGAGCAACGGCACAGCCTCGCGCTGGTGGGTGAAAATCCCATACAAGAGGCTGAACTTCTAAAGAGCAATGAATATGAAGAGTTCGTCTTGCTCCAAAACGACCCCAACCCATTTGCAGACTACACCGATATTCAATTGACATTACCTAATTCAGCAAAGAATGCAAGTTTGCTTATCGTGAATATGAAAGGTTCGGTAATGTTAAACGTTCCTCTATATGGGGGCTCAGAAACAATCCGAGTTTATTCATCGGACATCGGTAAGGGCATCTTCACCTACTACCTTCTAAATGAAGGCAATGTGGTGGCCAGTCGTAAAATGGTTTCCTCCAAATAATCGAACTGGTGGGTCTTCAACGTTTTTGTTTTTTGGCAGGAATATTATTGCCCCATTTCATTGTGGCACAATGCCCAAATGAATGGGTAAGGCAGATTTCAGGTTTACCAACTGGAAATCTTTCCAACAGCAGCCCCAGTATGGTCGTAGATAATCTTGACCATGTGATTGTTAGTAACGTTATCTTAGGCGCTGATACAATTGTTACAGACAATCAAATATTCCCTGAGACATACTCTTTCACTCCTAATTCGGATTTTTTTCTCGCAAAATACAATAGCGGGGGTTCCCTCGTATGGCTGAAGACCATTCTTGGTGAGAGTGATTGCGGATCTTTGGATTTAGATGTTGATAATGAAGGGAATATTTATGTGGGTGGCATAATGCAAAACTCCATCAATGTTGACGGTACCCTTATTGAAAGACCTACTGAGAGTCTTCCTCAACCTGGGTATTTCATCTTGAAATTTAACCCTCAAGGTCAGTTACAGTGGTATCATAAGGGGGATTATAAAAGTTCCCGTTGTTATAGATTAGCTTGGACAGGTACTGAACTTGCATTTGTTCTACCTTATTCTGATAGTGTTGAAATAGGCGGGGAGGTGTTTTATTCAGATGGTGATTCATTTTTACAAGATATGGTTCTTGGTAAATTGGATAGTGATGGCAATTTGATAAGTGCGGTCAATATAGGGGGTGAAGGAAATGTTGAGATTCATGCCCTTGAATGTGATGCGCAGGGTTGTATTTTACAGGGAAGGTTTGATCAAGAGTTATCCTATGATGGCGTTACTGTGACAACTCCTGCTGAGCTACATTTCGAACTTTATCAATTATCGATAGCAGCTGATTTCAGCTTGAATTGGCTAAATGCATCTCAGAGCTTAGCTGGAATAGACCCAAGGGCCTATGGGCTAGGTTTGTCTGAAGATGGTCATGCTTATTTTTCAGGTAATTATTGGAATTCTTCGTTTGTGTTAGGTGACGTACAATTACCCCTTCCAAATGAGAGTGATTTTTTTGTTGGTAAGTTGGGTAGATCTGATGGAGCAATTTCATGGTTGAAACGGGGAAGTGGAATGTCTTTTGAAGGTTCATCATCACTAATAACCGCCAATAATTCAATTAAGGTAGCAGGTACGTTTTATTCTGAAACTATGGATTATGAGGGTATTTCATTCGTTAATTCTCCGGATGAAGAAAATGATGGGTTTCTGTTATCTTTGGAATTAGACGGAAAAGTCAAGTGTGGTTTTTCTTTGGCAGGAATCGGCCAAAATGGTATTTTACGGATGGATGCCTTTGCAAATGGATTCATATCGGTACTTGGGTATTTTAACGGAACAATTGAACTTGACAGTGAAGTATATACTGCACAAGGCAATTATGATCTTCTCATTACAAAAACCTGCCTCCCCTGCGATACCGTCACCTCCATATCAGAGAACCTTACAACAACAACAAGCATAAGCATTTATCCCAACCCCGCCAGCCAAAGCGTACGATTGGAGGTAGCAGGCAGCCACGCGCTAGCAATGGGCATAACCATCACAGACCTGCTAGGCCATGCAGTTCTTAGCCTTCCATTTGGGGCGGTTGGTGAGGCAATTAACATTAGCAACCTCGCCAATGGCATCTATACCATTTCAGCCACTATTCAAAGCAGAGAAACCCTGCGGCAAAGGCTAGTGGTGCAGCATTAGGCCATTACCTTTGGTATAACAAAAAGACAAGCAATGGAAGTTTATACCACAGGGAAAAGGTGGGCTGGAGCCCACCAAATACCACGGACGAGCGAAAGACGCTCGCCCGAGCAACGGCACAGCCTCGCGCTGGCGGGGCCCACCAAATACCACGGACGAGCGAAAGACGCTCGCCCGAGCAACGGCATAGCCTCGCGCTGGCGGGTTGCAGCGTTTATTGTACTGCTGCAACCCTGTTCACTTTTAGCACAATGCAATCAGGATGATTGGTATGGAACCACTACAACAGTAGCTCCTACCGTGTTTGCTCTCGCATCTACAAGCCCGCAATTGTTGATTTCAGATTTTGACACCGCGCTCTACAAGATATCTCTGGTGCAAAGCAACCTTGTAAGCGATGTTCAATTTAATTTGAACGGTTCTCCTTATCAAATTGCGTCCTGCTGGCCAGGAAAAGTCTTTATAATTGAGAAATACACACAAGGTGGCCAACTACTATGGCACAAGACCGGGTGTTTCACGTATGACGGACTGGTGAATGGTATGGCGGTAGATGATTTGGGGAATCTCTATTTTGGGGGATACTTCACAGGTGAGTTGTCGTATGACGATAGTACTATATCTCAATCTCCGACCAACATATGGACTCACTACACTATCAAGGTTGATGCGGATGGTGGGGTCAGTTGGTTTCGTTCAGGTCTTAGGTCTTCTGCCACAGGTCATATGTGGACGGAAAATGGATTGCTGGTGTTTCTTGCGTTCACAGATTCAACAACTTTCAATGGGCAGCCGTTTTATCATCTCGACAGCACAATCCCTGCGACCACTGAATATGTGGCGCTCATGGTGGATTCTGAAGGTGAAATAGTGTGGGACAAGCATTTGGGAGGATACGGCAACAAGTTCATTAGAAAGGTTTCTTGTGGAAGCGGAATATGCGTAGTTCAAGGCACCTATATGAGTGCTATCGCGTATGATAATTTATATTTGAATAATGGGAGCGGACGAATATTCCAGTTGGCAATCAATTCGAATGACGGAAGTGGAATTTGGATGAAGGATCAATCAAATTACGAATCCGCGGTGTTTACAAATTGCTCATCTATTCTTGAGGATGGAAGCCTTATTACAGCTGGACATTATATAGGTAGCCCCTCAGTATTTAGTTTTCAGGGAGAAACAATCGCTTCTGGCAATGGCCTTACAGATGGGTTTGTAATGCGACAGAATGTAAGTACTGGCGAGTTAATCTGGTTAAAAACATTGGGAGCACCAGGCTATTCAAGTATTAATGGCATGGCTAAGACAGCATCAGGGGTAGTTATTACAGGAGAGTATGATTCTCCATCACTTGGCTATGAGGGACTAAATCTGGTCAATCATTCTGATTTGAGAGATCCTTTCATCATTTTGATTGATACCATGGGAAAGCCAGCATGTCAATTTGACAATCTTGGAATATCAACACCCGAATCTGGAAATAAGATTTTGACTACTGGCAATGATGTCTTTTTGTTGTTGGGTTTTAATGACTCAACCTCATTTGGTGACTTTCAAGTTAATTCTTCAGGTAATGGGGATTACTTAATTTGGAAAACCTGCCTCCCCTGCGATACCCTCACCTCCATTGCAGAGAACCTTACACCAGCGGCAAGCCTAAGCATCTACCCCAACCCCGCCAGCCAAAGCGTACGAGTGGAGGTAGCAGGCAGCCACGCGCAAGCAATGGGCATAACCATCACAGACATGCTCGGCCATGCAGTTCTTAGCCTTCCTTTTAGGGAGGTTGGAGAGGCAATCAACATTAGCAACCTAGCCAATGGCATCTATACCATTGCTGCCACTATGCAAAGCGGAGAAACCCTGCGGCAAAGGCTAGTGGTGCAGCATTAGGCCATTGCTTCGGTGGACTTCATTCTATCAATCCCCACTAATCAGGCTGCCCAAACCACCGCCAATGCCACCTAAGCCTTTGCGTTCGTCCTTGCGCGAGCCAAATTTACTGGCAGCCATTATTCTATCGGCCAAACGGCTAAAGGGTAGGCTTTGCAAATAGACAGTACCCGGTCCTGTTAGGTTGGCTATAAACAAACCTTCGCCACCAAAAAGCGCATTGCGAAAGCCACCAATAAACTGAATGTCGTAGTCAACCGTAGGCGCAAAAGCCACCAAACAACCGGTGTCTACACGCAGGGTTTGCCCTGCAACCAAGTCCTTTTTTACCACAGTTCCTCCAGCATGCACAAAGGCCAAGCCTTCGCCCTGCAAGCGCTGCAATATGAAGCCTTCGCCCCCAAAAAGGCCAGCACCAATGCGTTTTGTAAAGGCTACTTCAATCTCAATACCACGCGCTGCACACAGGAATCCATCTTTTTGGCACAAAAACGTTCCTCCCAAAGCAGTTAGGTTCAACGGAATTATTTTGCCCGGATAAGGAGCCGCAAAAGCCACTTTCGATTTGCCCAATCCTCCATGAAGAAACGTGGTGATGAAGAAGCTCTCGCCCGTTATCATCCGTTTAAATCCTTTGAAAATGCCCCCACCCGTATCGGTTTGCATTTGAATGCCATCTTCCATATAAAGCATGGCACCTGCCTCTGCACGAACACCTTCTGCGGGGTCCAATTCAATTTCTACCAATTGCATATCGTCACCCAAAATGGTGTAGTCTATTTCATCTGCCATGTGTTACGGTCATTAGGTTTAGGAGCGCAAATGTGCGGAACTATGCGGATAGGCATTAACCATCAATTGCCAAAATTTCTAAAAAGAACCACTTCGCTGTGGGCTGCGTTGCAAATTTGTGCGAAATCGAAATTTACATTTGCGTTATCCGATTTTATAGACAAACCCCCTAACAACTTTACATTATGAATGCAGAAGAAAAAACGTACGGTCAAAACCTAACCGAAACCCACGCAAATGTGGACCAACGGGTAGCCATTTTGGTAGATGGCAACAACATTGGCAAGAGCGTGTGGTCGTTGGCAAACAATGAAACCATGCTCGACTATGATTTGCTAATTCCAGATTTGCTGCGCGATAGAACCCTCACGCGTCTTATCTATTTCCGCGAAGGAAAAAGCATCAGTTCTCGGTTTGAGCGCAGACTGAAAAGCAAGTTTTTTGGTAGTGTGATGCCCGCTGGTCGCAATGCTGTTATTCCTATTGCCATAAAAGCCATGCAATTGGCCGATAAGGTGGATACCATTATCCTAATGAGCGGCAACGATGATTTTGTGGAGCTTTCTGTGCACCTAAGAAACAACGGTCTTCGCGTAGAAGTAGCAAGTTTGGACCACAGCACCAGCAGCCGCCTCAAAGCAGAGTGCGATGATTGGTACAACATAGACGACCGCTATTTCTTTACCTTTGCACCCCGCCCAACCGAAGGAGGGTATCAAGAAGTCGGCACTTCTTCTTCCATGGAAATAAACGAAATACGCCAAGAAGATTTATACAATGGCTAACGTTATTGGGATAATTCCCGCACGTTTTGCCTCTTCACGTTTTCCAGGAAAACCACTCGTGGATATTTTGGGCAAAACGATGATAGAACGTGTTTATCATCAGGCAAGTCAAGCTTCATCGCTTCATCGCGTGGTGGTGGCTACGGACGACCTGCGCATTTTTGAGCATGTAAAATCCTTTGGGGGCGAGGTGGTAATGACCTCGCCTCACCATGCTTCGGGCACCGACCGCTGCGCACAAGTAGCGGCTTTACTTCAAGTTAAGGTCGATATTATTGTAAATATACAAGGCGATGAGCCTTTCATAGACCCATCGCAAATTGATGTGTTGGTTGGTTTGTTTAGCAACCCAAACTGTGAGATAGGCACCTTGGTGAAACGAATTTCCAAAGCCGAAGACCTCCGTAGCGATACCGTTATAAAAGTGGTGCGCGACCTGCACGGAAAGGCACTTTATTTCAGTCGCAATGCCATACCGCATGTGCGCGGTGTGAAAGGTGAAGACGTGTTGAGTCACACCAACTTCTTCAAGCATATTGGCATTTACGCCTATCGCGCAGAAGTGTTAAAAACCCTTGCTGCATTGCCTGTTTCTGCATTAGAGCGCAGCGAAACCTTGGAACAATTGCGTTGGTTAGAAAATGGATATTCCATCCATTTGGCCGAAACCGAACACGAAAGCAACTCGGTAGATACGCCCGAAGATTTGAAGCAGATGTTGGCTGCCATGGCGCACTAATTCGCCCAGCTAATCGTCCAATTCTTCTTCTAAAACCAGCACCACTTCGGCAATTGGGCTGACCAGATAGATGCGGCCAGACTTGCGGTCGGTGCAGCGATAGCGCTTGCGAAGCAGTTCACCTTTCACAAATTCGCGTGCGCCAATTTGGAATATCGCTTTTTCGGGCAGTTGCTCTAAATGTATGGTTTCGCGTGGCGGGTCATAGGCTCTTATCTCGCGCATCAAGGCGGTGTCGCGCACGGTACTGCTCTTGGGGTTGCGCATGTGTCGCGTGAGCACACTGAGCAACGGTTCAGGAAACACATCGGGCCGCAAGTAGGGCTGCATCAACGTTTTAAACTCATTCTTCCATTCCTCACCATGGGGGTCAATGGTGCGTTTGTAGCGTTCCCAAGCAGTGAGATGCGCCATTTCGTGTATAAACGTGATGAGAAACGCATATCGATTCAACGAGCCGTTTACCGAGATTTTATGTCCCGAAGTTTTAAGCGGATGGCGGTAGTCGCCCAGCTTCGAACTTCTATCACGTGTAATGGTGAGATGGCAGCGGTATTGCATAATAAGCGCAGCCATATCGTTGGACACACCCAAAGGCAAAAAAGGCCGAAGTGCCTCTTCAATACGCTGGTGTTTTTCTTGATTCAACCTGTGCGCAAACTAAGCAAACCGAACCATTACTTGGTTTTTCTCTACCGTATTTCCCTGTTGCACTTCGATGGCTGCTATAGTTCCATCTGTGGGAGATTTAATAACGTTTTCCATCTTCATCGCCTCTAAAACAAGAAGTGTATCGCCTTTTTGAACCACATCGCCCACTGCCGTAAGTACCTTTAAAACTAACCCTGGCATGGGAGCTTTTACGGAAGCAACTTTAGTAACAGCGCCTTTGTCCATGCCCAATTGTTTCAGCAAAGCATCAAATCTGTTCACCGTTTCGGTGGCATACAATGTGCCGTTTACACGAACATTGCCCTCGCCAAGTAGTTCCACTTCGTAGGAACGGAAATCGCGAATTACGTGGAAGATTGTTTCACTAACGCGGGTCACATCCAAATCAAACGACTTCCCGTTTATAGTGCCTTTAGTCGACTTTTCTAGTTCAAGGATAAAATCCTTGCCATTTACCTTCACCTGATGTTGTTGCATGCGCCAAAATTCCTTAAAAAAGACCTATCACCGATAGGTTAGGTTATTTTTGCCGCCCGTTTGATAAAACAACACGATTTGAACATGACCATTACCCAAAGTATATTCTCGAAATTGCCCGTCATCATTGGTTTTGGCATGATGCTAAATGCCTGCACATCTCAAAAAGAAACTGCAGTTGCACCCGTGGCTCCAGCAGTAGAAGTGGAAGCAGAAGCCGAAATAACCGACCGTCCGTTGTATCAAGAATCTAGAGAACGGAAGTTCGACCTGATTCATACCAAATTGGATGTGAAGTTTGATATGGATAAAATGACTCTTGACGGCAAGGCCGAATTGACATTAAAACCCTACTTCTACAAAGCAAAAACGCTTGTTTTAGATGCCAAAGGGTTCGATTTGCGGTCGGTAAGTGTGAAAGGTGCCAACACAATGGCTGCATTGGCCTATACCTATGATAACAATCAAATTACCATAAAACTAGATCGCGAGTACACTGCCAAGGATACCGTGCGCATTTGGATTGACTACACCGCAAAACCAGAAGAACTTAAAGTGGAAGGCAGCGAGGCAATAACAGATGCCAAAGGTCTTTACTTCATAAATCCAAAAGGAACTGACCCAAAAAAGCCTATTCAAATTTGGACGCAAGGCGAAACAGAGGCAAGCTCGTGCTGGTTTCCAACAATAGATTATCCAAACGAAAACACCACCCAAGAAATTAGCATTACAGTAGAAAACAACTTCAAGACATTAAGTAACGGACTGCTTGTAAGCTCGGTAAGCCACAGAAACGGATATAGAACCGATACGTGGAAACAAGACAAACCGCATGCTCCATATTTGGCTATGATGGCCGTGGGCGACTTTGCCGTGTACAACGACAAGTGGAAAAATATCGCTGTAGACTATTATGTAGAAAAAGACTACGCACCATACGCAAAGGCCATTTTTGGAGAAACACCAGCTATGCTAGAGTTTTACTCCAATGTGTTGGACTACCAATATCCTTGGGATAAATACGCACAGGTTGTAGTACGCGATTATGTATCGGGCGCAATGGAAAACACTACCGCTGTAATTCACGGAGAGTTCTTGCATCGCACCGACCGCGAACTTTTGGACGGTGACAACGAGCGCATAATTGCCCACGAGTTATTCCACCACTGGTTTGGAGATATTGTAACCTGCGAAAGCTGGGCTAATCTTCCATTGAACGAGTCGTTTGCTACCTATGGGGAATATCTTTGGTTGGAGCATCGCCATGGACGCGCTGCTGCAGACCGCCATTCAGAAGAACAAATGGGGCAATATTTTGCTTCCACAAAGCAAGCTGGCCACTCCGATTTGATTCGTTTTAATTACGAAGACAAGGAAGACATGTTTGATGCACACACCTACAACAAAGGCGGTCGGGTGCTTCACATGTTGCGCAAGACCATTGGAGACGAAGCCTTCTTCAAAGCGCTGAGCATCTATTTGAAAGAACATCAATACCAATCTGTAGAGATTCACCAATTGCGTTTAGCGGTAGAAAAAGTAACAGGTCAGGATATGAACTGGTTTTTCAATCAGTGGTTTTTGGCGCAAGGCCATCCAGATATTGCGGTGCAACATGCCTATGATGCTGCCACAGGTTTGGCCACTTTAACCCTTACCCAAGAGCAAGATTTGAAGAATTTTCCATTGTATAAATTGCCTTTGGATATTGACATTTATGCAGGTGGACTTGTTAAGCGCGAGCGAATTGTGCTTGATAGCAAATCAGACACATTCACGTTTAAAGTGAATGCACAACCAAACGTGGTAGTTGTAGATGCCGAGCGCATGCAGCTAGGAACCATCAAAGACAAACTATCGGAAGAACAAGGTATTTTTCTGGTGAAGAATGGCGCGCTATACCAAGATAAGGTGTTGGCGTTTGGCGCCTTGAAAAACACGAAGAATCAAGCGGCAGTTGCGGCCATGATGGCTGTTTTGGAAAATGAATATTATGGACTGAGACTCGAAGCTTTGAAAGCTTTGCGCAGCGCCACAGTGAGCGACACATCGCTATGGAAAAACCGATTGATTGTGTTGACTCAATCTGACCCTAAAGCCGCGGTACGTGCCGAAGCACTTAGCATCTTGGCCGAAAAATTTGGGTCTGATTCTAATGTGCGGATGATTGTAGAGAAAGCGGTTGGCGACAAATCGTATAACGTGGCGGGTGCAGCGCTAAGAGGCATTGGCACGTACGATAAAGACAAAGCACTTAAGCAAGCTGCCCTAGCAGAATCTGATGCGAAAGGAAGCCTTATTTCAGCCATTGCAGGTCTGTATGCCAAACATGGTGGAGCAGACCAAATGAATTTCTTTGTTAACGGATTTGAGAAAATCACCGATCCAGGAGAGAAATACGGATTGGTGCAAACATTTGGCAAATACCTTATGAAGCAAGATGCTGGAACGCAAATGAAAGGTGTTGGCCTTTTGGAAAACATCGCCCTAAACGATGGCACTTGGTGGATGCGTCTTTCCGCTATTCAGGTTTTAGCGGGCATACAGCAAGGTGCTGAAGCCGATGCAGTCGCAAATGCACCACTGCTTGCTAAGGTGAAAGAAGTGATGACTGAAGTGCGTGCCAAGGAAACAAACGAAATGATAAAAGGAATGATAGGAGAGTAAAAAACTCCTGTCTAGTATTCCCAAAAAAGGCGAATCACTTAAGTGATTCGCCTTTTTTCTTTATCTCTTCATCTAAGGGATAAATCATGCGACCAATAAACACGGCTTGTAAGGCCGAATCCTTCAAGTTAAGCATGGTAAGGTGGTCTATGTAGTAGATAACCGCATCGCGCAATAGAGGTGAGCTTATTGGGTCGGGTTTAAAATTCAAATCGCGATAATTCGCCTCGAGTCGTGGCAATGCCTCTGCAATGCTTTTATCTGCATCCACAGTGTTGCTCATTTTGATGTCAGTGATGGCTTTTGCAAACTGAATATTATCATCCTTTGGGTCAAACGCCAATATTTGTTTGAAGGTATAATTGGCTTTTCGCACATCTTGAGCATCAATATACGACTGTGCTAAGGCAATTCCTTCCTTTTTCAAGTCCGTGAGAAAGTCCTTTTGAGCCGAAATAAACTCCATTTCTTTGGAGTCTTTAGTAGCAGCTTTGGCGGCAAATTTCAGTGCATCCCGCAGCCCAGCTTTGTAGGTGTCTTTTAGCTTGGCGTCTTCCGAGCGATAAAGTGCCAAGTTGCACATGGCAGCCCACATATAGGGTTCAGGAGTCTTTTTGGCTTTTTCATCCTCCATAAGTGCCTCCGCTTTTTTCAGCACCCATTCAAATTCTCCCTCGTTGTATTTAGGAATCCATTTGTCCATAGCGGCATCCACAACTTGCGCGTTGGCGTAAGCAGCTATCATCAAAAAACAAACTATTCCTAGGGTTCTCATCTGCTTATTATTATTCGTTGAGAAATAATCTTGTCGCTATTAGAAGCGGTGAGGCTGTAAATTCCGTTGGCAAAATCATCCAAATTCATCCGAATTGCGTTGCTTTGAATGGATTGAGTGGCAACAGTGCGGCCCATTGGGTCAGTCAATAACAATTGTCCGTTGCTCCAATCGCCAGTTAATGCCACTTCAACAAGGTTTGTTGCTGGGTTTGGATAAACTTTAACCGAATTCAAGTCAATTTCATTCAAACCTACAGGCACGAAACTGGAATTCTTTAGCTCCACAATTTTGTGTGTGTTTGGAGCAGTGTTCGACCAGCTTTGACCATTCGTGGCCAAAAAGATGCGACCATCAGGAGCGGTACATATATCACGCAAACGGCCAAAAACATTGGTTAAATACTCTACGTCTTCCGTTACTTGAGTTCCGTCCACATCATCCACTTTAATTGCGCGAAGGTGTTTGTTTTTCAATACTGTCATCAAAAATCTGCCTTGCCACTCGGGAATAGAAGGATGATTGTAGTAAATCAAATCTGATGGCGCAATGGTGGCGCTTTCTGTCCAAATGGTAATTGGCGGGGCAAAATCGGACATTTCATTGCAATTTGTTTGCTCCCAACCTAGATTACAGTATCCCTCTACAAGCGGCCATCCGTAATTTTTCCCTGCTTCAATGATGTTAAATTCATCATTCGTTGTTGGGCCGTGCTCCGAGCTATACAATTTGCCATTTGGTGCCAAAACGATGCCTTGGGGATTGCGATGACCATACGTATAGGTGTAATTATCTGCTCCAAAAGGATTATCAGAAGGAATTGAGCCATCCAAATTCATGCGCAAAAACTTTCCATTAAGTGCATTTACATCTTGAGGTAATGTTACCTCTTCGTGGGCGTCACCCGTGGAAAATAGAAGCGTATTATCGGGCAAAATCATCATTCTACTTCCGTTGTGAGTAGATAATCCAACAATATTATCGAGCAAGATTAAAGGGTTAACCAATGTTGTTCCGTTGTATTCGTAGCGCACTACACGTTCCTTAATATTATTTATGCCTGCTGAATAGGTATAGGCAACAAATACTTGCGGTGTGTTTTCAAAATCTGGATGCAAAACCATACCTAGCAACCCAGATTCAGAAGTTTGATATACCGTGGATGTAAGGTTTAGTATAATGGTACGAACTCCTGTTTCAGGATTTACGCGGCTTATTCGACCAATGCGTTCGGTGAACCAAATGTGGTCGTCTGGCCCCCAAATAATTTCCCAAGGAATGTCGATGCCTGTAATTACATCGCGAACATCCAGCTCGGTGTTGCCAATCAATACTGTTGTTTGGCTGCGAAGCGCGCTAGAGGAAACTATTAAAGCAAAAAATGCAAGGAAAGTAGAACGTTTTATCATTAGAAATTTATGCTGTTAATTGAAAAGTAGGCCTTAAACGAAGAAACTTTGAAATAGATACAAGTCAGAATACACTATCTGTTAAAAGGGCTTTTGAGAAATGACCACTTAATTCCATGGGTTAGTAGCCCATACCGTTACTTCGGGAACAAAACCACGATTGTCCATTTCGAGCACTGCGCATATTTGATGCGCAATTTCCTCAGACCGCAATTTATTGGCTACTTCTGTTCGCTCGATGCCATCTTTTGATCCAAATGCCGTTGTTACTTCAGATGGGTTCATTTGAGTGACCCGCACATTGAATGGTCGAAGTTCGTCTTGCCAGCATTGGGACATACCCCGTAGGGCAAATTTGCTGGAAGCATAAATAGTGCCTTTAGCATACCCTTTGAGCGATGCAGTAGAGCCAATGTTAATGATATTTCCTGAGCGTTGTGCTTTGAAAATTCGCGCAGCGGCCTGCCCAACCATCAATGCTCCAAAAACATTTACGGCATACACCTGCTGCATATCGGTGAGTTGTACCTCGGTCAAATCGGCCCAACCTTGACCAATTCCAGCATTATTAATGAGAATGTCCAATCGGCCAAATTTCTCCTGAAGTATTTGGAAAATTCGTTCCACATCTGCGGGAATAGAAACGTCTGCCGCAATAGGAAATGCACCTATTTTATTCGCCACTTGTACTACTTTATTGGCATTTCGAGCAACGATGATGACTTTCGCTCCTTTAGAAATCAGCAGTTGGGCAGTTGCTTTACCAATGCCACTGCTGCCACCTGTAACCAAGGCTATTGAATTCTTTACATTCATGAGTTTTGATTTTTAAAGAGAACAGATGAAGAGCAGTTCTGTTCTTAATGCTTCATCTGCACCAAAGAGAAATCGCGATAACCAAGAAAGTTTTCGCGGAAACCAAGCAGTTTTGAGGCATGAATGGCGTACACCTCAAACGAGGCTGCATCGTCATTTCGTTGCAATACTAATCGAGGCTCTTTTCCCTTAAATTCTTCGCCATGCTGCTCCAATAAATGCTTCACGGGATCGAGATATATGCCAGTTACCAAATCCAGTTTGCCTTTCAGTACTTCCTCCAAGGCAGTTTCTTTGGAAGGAATAAACTTGAAAATTAACGAATCGAGATAGGGCAATTGATTGCCCATTTCATCGGCTTGAAAGTAGTCGCTGTTTCTTATCAAAACCAAATCACTCGTGCTCTGGGTTGGAACAAATGGCCCTGCGCCCACAACTTGCTGTTGGGCATTGTTCCACGCTTTTTCTGATATGATAGACGTGCTTGGTTGGGCGAGCACAAATAAAAACGATTCATCAGGTTTGAGAAGTGTGATAGATAAGGTATAATCGTCCAAAACCTGAATGCCTGAAATCGAGGTTTCTGTGCCTTCATGATAGGCGTCCGCGCCCACAACGCGCCCTTTGAAAGTACTTTCGAAGGCGAGAGAATTGGCTGCACAGAGTTTTTGAAATGAAAAAACGACATCTCGCGCAGTTACCTCTCTACTTGTTGTTTCGAAGTATGGGTTGTTGTGAAACAGCACACCTTGGAGCATGTGGAACAAATACACACGGCCTGAAGTATCTGGTTCTACACGCTCTGCAATAGCGGGCATTGGCGACAAAGATTGTGCGTCAAGACGAAGGAGCCCACAGTGCAGTTGGTTGCCAATTCGTTGTGCGGATGCAGTAATCAACTCTTCTGGCAAAAACGAAACAGGCTTTTCACTTTCCGAAAGCCGCAATGTGCCGCCCAAAACCACATTGCCTTTTGCAATTCTTTCTTTCAGGTTATTTGCCGAATTATCACAAGAAACCAATATAACCGCAATGCTAAAAATGAGTAGAACGCGCTTCATGACACAAAATTTTAACGATGAAATCCTGTAAGAATTGTAATTGACTTCACAACGATAGGAAAAAAACCACCACCAATTGCTGCCAAGACCGATTGAATGTTTAAAGTTGCTGGATTTTTCTGACATTTGCCCAATCTGATAAGGACCGCTGATTTGAGGTTTTGTAAAATCTCTCGATGTTAGTAGCTTTGAACGGTGAGAATTGAATTAACATTTGCCAAGTAATTTACCTATGAAAAAGTATTGGACTCTTTCGTTAATCGCCTTGATTTCTGCGCCAGCTGTGGCTGGTACTATTCTTTTGGAAGGCAATTACCACGGAAAAAACATTTATGTTCAAAATCCATTTGCGTCTGAAGGCGTGGGCTATTGCACCTTTGAGATTAAGGTGAATGGACAAACTACCACGGATGAAATTAATTCAAGCGCGTATGAAATTGACTTGAGTTTCTTCCAATTAAAACTTGGTGCTCCAGTGGAAATCAAGATTATGCATAAAGACGATTGCAAGCCGAAGGTTGTTAATCCAGAGGTGTTAAAACCCATCAGCACGTTTGAAGTTAGCGCGATTGGTATTGACAAAGGAGGAAAACTCACCTTGACTACCACCAACGAGACTGGTGAGCTTCCATATAAAATTGAGCAATTCCGTTGGAACAAATGGGTTGAGGTGGGTGATTTTGAAGGCAAAGGTTCGCCAGACAAGAACGATTATGAGGTTCAACTAACTACTGTGCATAGCGGTGCAAACCGTTTTCGGGTGAAACAAGTGGATCAACGCGGAAAGCCACGCTATTCCTTTGAAGCCAAGACCACTTCTGCATTACCTGAAATAACGTTTACTCCTGGAGATGGCAAAAAGGTAGAATCCGCCATCAATTTTTCAGATGTGACGTTGTATGAAATTTATAACGCCTATGGTAATATCGTAAGTAAAGGAGTTGGAAAACGAGTGGATGTGAGCAATTTAGAGAAAGGCGAATACTACCTAAACTACGGTACATTGACCGCCACCTTTAAGCGATAAGACTGAAATCATTCGAAAAGAAAAGGCCGTTCAGTTATGGATGGCCTTTTCTTTTTTTGGGAACTTCGATTTACTGCAGATGGAACACATTGAGCACTTGGGTATTGCTGTAAAGGATTTGCAACTTGCCATTCCGCTGTATGAAAAATTGCTTGGCACAGTGTGCTACAAGCGAGAAGAAGTGGAATCGGAAGGAGTGACTACTGCGTTTTTCTTAACGGGAAACAACAAAATTGAGTTGCTGCAAGCCACTAAAGAAGATAGCCCTATTGCCAAGTTTATAGCCAACCGAGGTGAAGGATTGCATCATGTGGCGTTTGCGGTACAAGACATTCATATGGAAATGGAACGCTTGCGCAACGAGGGATTTCGTTTGTTAAACGAAGTGCCCAAGCGTGGGGCTGACAATAAGCTGATTTGCTTTGTGCATCCCAAAGATGCTGGAGGGATGCTTATGGAACTATGTCAGGAAATATGACCAAATAGGTCGTTGATGGTTTCGCCACCTGTGAGGTGGTAAGCATGAAGGCCAGCAGCACGGGCACCATGAATGTGCTGTGGAGAATCGTCAATAAATAAGGTTTCGGTAGGATTTAATCCGTTTTGCTCTACCACCAACCGAAAGATGCGTTCTTCGGGTTTGCGCATACCCACATTGCAGCTATAGTAGACTTGCTCGAATAGAGAAGAAAGGTCATTTATTCCGTGCGCTTGCTTCATAGACTGCTCAAAGCTATCTACGTGTATGCGATTGGTATTGCTGAGAAGAAATGTGCGTTTGGATTCTTTTAGTTTGGCTAGGACCTGCAAGCGCTGGGCTGGAAGGTCGAGCAGCATGACATTCCAGGCATGGTCCAAATCGGAATCGTTGGCAGAAATGGATAGGGCTTGGCGCAGTTGGTTACGAAAGTCGGCATTGGTTATTTCGCCCCGTTCCATGGCATCAAACAAGGCACTTTGCCCCAGTTGAGTGTAGTTTTTCTCGAAATCATGAACTCCCAATTTGCTAAAAGCTTGGGTGGTTAGATGATAATCAATGTTGAGAATGACCCCACCGAGGTCGAAAATAATGTTTGGGAAATCAGTGCTTCGAGGCATGTTTTCAATTTGTTGCAAAGTTAGAAGACCGCACTCACAACTTGAATTGCAGGTGAAATAGCAATTGTTACTTTTGTGCCTCCTCAAACACAGGGAAGAGGGCCTATAGCTCAGTTGGTTAGAGCACTTGACTCATAATCAAGGGGTCGCAGGATCATGCCCTGCTGGGCCCACGTTGAAAATCAAGGGGTTACGTTCAAAATGAACGTGACCCTTTTTTTTGGTCACACTTTTGGTCACACTTTTAGAGTGTAATCTAGTCTTAATCACAAAAATTCTTATATCTTGCTTATCGAATACTTCTGCAGAAACGCCTTCGTTCCATGGAAGATCAGTATAAGGTGCTGATAGAAACATTCAAAATGTGGAGTTCAGGGGCATCTCAAATAGATGATTTGTGCTTTCGATGTTTGAAACATCAGTGATTAAGGTGATATGTCTCCTGATCCGGTGTTGTGCGCAGATGATTATAATCGCTTACCCCGTTTGCAATTCCAGGATTCATGTTAAGATTTCTTCATCTTCCCCTATTTCGATTGCAATCTCATTGTGTGAAAGTTATTTTTGTGCGGTTGTTAAGAATGTGTTCAAATGAAAATGTTTAACGCCTCTTCAAGTTGGATACCTCAAAACCTGGATGTAATGAGATCCTTCAGATTTGTATTCAGCAGCGTTGGAGCCAAGGTAGTGATTGCTGCCCTAATGATTTGCTCAGCTAAGGCACCGGCCGTTTCTCAGATTGTGCAGCAGTTTCCTTCTTTTTCCGTAGGTTCAGGCTTTAATGGCCCTGTTTTTGCCGTGAAAGTTGATGCAGCAGGTGATATCATAGTCGGTGGTGGCTTCAGCAGTTACAATGGTGTCCCGGTGTCCGGCATCGTCAAACTGAAGCCTGATGGACAGCTGTCTGCTCAGGGATTCAATGTCGGCACATCACTAACCGGGCCAGTGTTTGCCCTTCACATAGATGAGCAGGGGCGTGTGCTTGCAGGTGGGGATTTTGATTTTTCGGGATATTCGAGGCTTATGCGCTTCAGCACTGATGGCGAAGTTGATTACAGTCTATCACCCAGTTTTCCTTCGAATGCATGGGTCCGTGCCGTCACCACGAACGGGGCTGGGGATATCTTCATCGGAGGTCTGTTCACTTCGGTGGGTAATGTGTCCTCCCAGTATCTGGCCAAGTTCAATTCAAGCGGACAGGTCGATTTGTCATTTTCTGATTCCATAGGCTCTGCAGGGGGTCTGAATGCTCCAGTTTTATGTCTGCTCCCTACTCCTGATGGCGGCATTGTTGCGGGAGGCAATTTCACAGCCTATCAAGGGGATGCATCTGATGCCCTTTTACTGAGATTGGCTCCTGGAGGAGGCAAGGTGGTCAGTTTCTCTGATAACAAGGGCGAGGTCGTTGGAGGACCGGTGAGGGCCATGATAGACTACCCGTATGGTGAGGGCCTTGTTGTTGCAGGGGCTTTTGATTCCATCGGTGGTGTTGCCGCTGGTCGTATAGCGAAATTCTCATGGGAAGGATTTCTTGATGCTTCCTATCAGACTGGTGAAGGCTTCGATAATGAAGTGGATGCGCTTGCCATAGACCAGTGGAGTGGTGAGCTTTATGCTTCAGGACGTTTCAGTTCGTATGCCGGCAGCATGGCGAATCAGCTTGTTAAACTCAGGAGTAACGGTTCTGCTGACCCTACATTCGCAGTTGAGCAGGGTTTCAGTCCGAGCGGCACCTCTGGCCGTGCATTGGCGCTGCTGTCTGATCCTCAGCAATACTATGGGCCGCCTAAACTGGTTGTTGGTGGAGATTTTGAAATGGTGAACAATAAGCCGGCCTCAAGAATTGCCATCCTTGAGCAGGTCTATATCGACCTCAGCAACTCCTGCGATGTGCAGTGGTGTGCAGGCACAGAGCAGTTCATCTATGCCGAGATCAGCGGCACTTTCGGGCCGAATAATGACTTCATCTTCGAACTCAGCGATCAGCAGGGGAATTTCAATTCCCCTACCGTCCTGAGTGGGTCAATAGACTTTCAGAATGGCTATCCCAACGTTCAGGTCGATGTGCCTTTCGGCTTGCCATCGGGCTCAGGCTACAGGTTTCGGATAAGGAGTACAGACCCTGTTCTGACGAGTAATCTACTGGGAGGCCCAGAGTGTGGGCAGGACATTACTGTGAACAGTTTAACCCTGGATGCAGTAGAAATAACGTGCGTAAATCAAGTGAACGGTAGTAATGGGGCCATTGTTCCCGACTTCTCATCCACTTCTGCACTGCCTCTTTCCTATGCGTGGTATTCCATCACTCAATATCCTTGTCAGGAATGTGGATTTGTCCTCCTTTCATCGGATAGCGTGCTCGAAGGTGTTGACTCGGGTTACTATCAATGGAGTGTGTACGATGGGCAGTCGTGCAGCCTGGACACAGTATTTTTTGTTCCGGAAGCAGAAATTTCGACTGCTACTTCAAGTCAGGATGTTACTTGTCAGGGTTTTTCGGACGGTGCTATCAGTATCAGTGTGTTGGCAGGTGGTCAAGCACCCTATACGGTGCAATGGTCGGACAATGTGACAGGGAATGCCCGTACCGGACTCCCTGCCGGTTCATATGCATTCACCGTCACTGACAGCCAAGGCTGTGAGACAGAGTCGGAATCGGCTGAAATTGGAGAGCCTGACCTTCTGAGCCTTCAATTGACAGTGACAGATGTTTCCTGTTTCGGGGCTGCTGATGGTGCAATCGCTTCGACAGTTTCGGGAGGTATTGGCTCTTTATCCTATTCATGGACACCATCTAACGAGGTGACCTCCTCTGTTAGTGGTCTTATTGCCGGAACGTATTCTCTCACGGTCACTGATGGAAATGGCTGCACTGCGCAGGAATCGGTCATTGTGCAGCAGCCTTCTCAGGTTTCAGCGAGCATCACCGCAGGAGGTCCGACCACGTTCTGCGCAGGCGGCAGCGTCACGCTCACCTCATCATCAGCCGCGTCCTACCTGTGGAGCAACGGTGCCGTGACCCAGAGCACGTTGGTCAGCTCGTCCGGCAGCTACACCGTCACGGTGACCGATGGCAACGGTTGCAGCG
>Ga0247843_1004880_pt1 | contig 19427 bp, 18 predicted proteins | sample LaCruzMarch2017__FD_192420 | JGI IMG/M metagenome (GOLD analysis project Ga0247843, IMG submission 192420) | Freshwater microbial communities from meromictic Lake La Cruz, Castile-La Mancha, Spain - LaCruzMarch2017_8m | ecosystem: Environmental > Aquatic > Freshwater > Lake | place: Spain...
AGTTATCGCTCGCAGCCGCACGGGCCGCGCGTCAAAGTAAACACGCTCAGCCCTATGCGCACAAAGTCAATGACGGCCTAGTATCCAAACTTAAAAATTCCCTCCCTTTCAAGCTGACAGCCGCTCAGCAGCGTGTACACAAAGAAATCGCGGCTGATTTAGGAAGAAACTTTCCTATGTATCGTTTATTGCAAGGCGATGTTGGAAGCGGCAAGACTGTTGTCGCGGCTCTTGCTGCTCTTCAGGCCATTGAATATGGTGCGCAAGTTGCCTTAATGGCACCAACCGAAATTCTTGCCGAACAACATTACGAAAAACTCAAATCGTGGTGCGAGCCTTTAGGTATCAAAGTGTGTTGGCTTGCTGGAAGCGTTTCTGCAAAGGATCGCCGGGAAGCCTTACTCGCCATTCGTTCTGGAGAGGCAAAATTAGTGGTGGGCACTCAAGCGCTTATTCAGGAGAGTGTGGACTTCCAATCGCTTGGACTGATTATTGTGGATGAGCAACATCGTTTTGGTGTGACCCAGCGCTTGACGCTATCACGTAAAGGCGAGCACGTCGATTTAACGGACTCGGTTCCTCATCAACTGACGATGAGCGCGACCCCCATTCCCCGAACGCTCGCGATGACGTTTTATGCTGACCTCGAGGTATCCTCAATAGATGAGTTGCCGCCGGGACGTACACCTGTCGTGACTAAACTTATCGCGTCAGACCGTCGCAGCGAGTTGATTCAACACATCGCGCAGGCTTGCGATAAAGGGCAACAAACCTATTGGGTGTGTCCCCTCGTCGAAGAAAGTGAAACTTTAGATTTACAAACCGCAGTGGATACGCATCAAGACTTGGTCTCAGCGCTTGTAGGCTTTAATGTCGGACTTGTGCACGGTCGTTTGCCGAACGCTGAAAAAGCACGGGTCATGCAGGCATTTCGAGTCGGTGAAATTGATGTGCTTGTTGCGACGACAGTGATTGAAGTCGGTGTTGATGTTCCAAACGCCTCTATGATGGTGATCGAACATGCCGAACGTTTTGGTTTGGCGCAGCTACATCAATTGCGTGGGCGAGTCGGACGCGGTGCATTGAAGTCTGTCTGTGTCCTGCTTTATCAGACACCGTTATCTTTGATTGCGCGACAGCGACTCAAAGCGATGTACGAAACACAAGATGGTTTTGAAATCGCTCAGCGTGATCTCGATTTGCGTGGACCTGGTGAACTGCTCGGCGCACGACAATCGGGGATGACTTTATTAAAGTTTGCTGATCTCGCGACTGATTCCGGTCTTGTCAAGATAGCGCGTGAGGTGGCAAAGGATCTGCGCCAATCCGCACCGGAGGTCGCTGAAAAGCATCTCGATCGATGGATGCGCGGTCGGGAGGATTTTTTACGTAGTTAAGGTTTCAATTTTGATTTTACTTCTCCCAATAATATCTATTCATGCAGTCAAACAACGTGTTAATTGAAAAGTTGGATTTGTCATGACTTTGACTGAACTGAAATACATTGTCGCCGTCGCCAGAGAGCGTCATTTTGGACGCGCGGCGGAGGCCTGTTTTGTGAGTCAGCCTACGCTTTCTGTTGCCATCCGAAAGCTCGAAGACGAACTCGGTATCACTTTATTCGAACGTGGTGGTACTGAGGTTGGTGTGACCCCTATTGGTCAGCAAATTGTGTCTCAAGCACAAAAAGTACTTGAGGAAAGCGCGAATCTAAAAGAGCTCGCACGATTGGGACACGATCCTTTGGCAGGTGTATTGCGTGTTGGTGTGATTCATACGATTGGTCCGTATCTCTTACCAAAACTTGTGCCTACTCAAATCGAACGAACGCCACAAATGCCTTTGATTTTGCAGGAAAACTTTACTGTTCGCCTGATTGAACTGCTTCGACAAGGAGAGATCGACTGTGCCATCATGGCACTACCACTTCCAGATGCGGGCTTGATGACTCAACCTCTTTATGATGAAGAGTTTATCGTCGTGATCCCAGCGAGCCACCCCTGGTCGACGCGTAAGACAATCTCTGCCGAAGACTTGAAACAACAAAATATGCTGCTACTTGGAAGTGGCCACTGTTTCAGGGATCAGGTCCTCGAAGTATGTCCTGAGTTATCGCGTTTTGCAGCCTCTAGCGAAGGCATTCAAAGAACTTTTGAAGGCTCCTCGCTTGAAACGATACGTCATATGGTTGCAGCAGGTATCGGTATCACTGTGATGCCTCGCACGTCTGTACCAAAAGAAGAACGCAATAACAAATTATTACGCTACATCCCTTTTGATCGTCCGATTCCAGATCGACGTGTCGTTCTTGCTTGGCGTAAAAGCTTTCCTCGGGCCGCTGCGATTGATGCCCTCGCGCAAGCGGTCTATGCCTGTGAGTTACAAGATGTCAAAATGCTGCCCCAACAGTTGCACGTGCAGACACAGGCTCTATAGGACCTAACCGTGATTTCTAAATTAAAACTTTACGGTCAATTAATTCGAATCGATAAACCGATTGGTATTTTGCTTTTACTCTGGCCAACGTTATGGGCGCTCTTTGCTGCCGCCGACGGGATGCCTAATCTTCATATTTTGGTCGTGTTTGTTTTAGGTACTGTTTTAATGCGTTCAGCAGGCTGTGCAATGAATGATTATTTCGATCGCGAAGTCGATCTTCATGTCAAACGTACACAGCTCAGAGTGATCGCGACTGGCGCTGTCAAGCCAAAAGAAGCCCTTTACGTTGCGGCAGTATTGGGATTAGTCAGTTTTTTTCTTGTTTTAACGACGAATACCTTGACGATTTTTTTGGCAGCGATTGCCGCTGTTTTGGCCATCACTTATCCACTGTTCAAACGCTTTTTTGCGATTCCTCAAGCCTATCTTGGCATCGCCTTTGGCTTTGGAATACCCATGGGCTTCGCCGCGATTCAAAATCAGGTTCCTGACGTAGCCTGGTTATTATTATGTGCGAATATTTTTTGGGCGATTGCCTATGACACCGAGTATGCGATGGTCGATCGTGATGATGACATACGCTTAGGTGTTAAGTCCTCTGCCATCACCTTTGGACGCTATGATGTATTGATGGTGGGACTGTGTTATGGCATGACCCTTGTTTTACTAGGTGTCGCGGGTGCTTGGCTTGACTATAGCTGGATTTTTTATGCCGCACTTTCTGTTGCGGCCATGATTGCTGCTCAGCACATGACTTGGATAAAAGGACGTGACCGACAATCTTGCTTTAAAGCATTTCTACATAATACGTGGATTGGTGCTGTCATTTTTATTGGTATTGCATTTGAAGTTTTAATCTAAAGGTATTTTGATGATTCATTTTCCTTCCGTGGCCTTTATTGGCGGTGGCAACATGGCTAATGCTCTAGTTTCTGGCTTGCTTGCCCAACATTGCCCCTCATCACAAGTGCATATCGTTGAGGTTTCAGATCCTTCACGTCAAGCTTGGTCAGAGCGAGGTATAAGCACAAGCGCGGTACCTGATGCGCAACTACAAAACCACCAGGTTTGGATTTTTGCGGTCAAACCACAACAAATGAAAGATGTTGTGTTGCAATGCACACCCTTTATGACGCCCGACACCTTGGTGATTAGTATTGCTGCAGGCATTTCAATGACCTCGTTGATCAATTGGTTAAGTTTCCCGCAAGCTCCTTTTCACAACATTGTTCGGTGCATGCCAAATACACCCGCGCTTGTTGGAGCCGGTGTAACAGGGTTGACTGCGCCATCGGCACTATCATCAGAGAACCGAGTACGCGCAACCACTCTTTTGTCTGCCGTAGGTCAAACCGTTTGGGTCAAAGACGATGCCGCGATAGATGCCGTCACGGCTCTTTCAGGCAGCGGACCTGCTTATGTTTTCTTATTTCTTGAAGCATTAATCCAAGGAGGGGAAGCTCTCGGCTTGACCTCTGACCAAGCTAAAGAACTCGCCATGGCAACTTTAGCAGGTGCTACCAAACTTGCAGCAAATTCTCCTGAAACACCCTCGACGCTTAGAGAGCGTGTGACATCAAAAGGAGGTACAACGGCTGCTGCGTTGTCTGTCTTTCAAGAGTCGCATTTTGTAGAGATTGTCACTCGAGCCATGCATGCAGCAGATCGTCGCGCTGCAGAGCTCTCTAAAGAGTTTGGCGTCTAAATGCTAGCAATTTTTTAAAATTGATTTGTTTCTTATCCATAAAATGGAATATACACGTGAAAAAAGTAATTGGTTTTTTCGGATTGATTGGCTTGCTGATCGCTGTTTGGTTGGGCGCGAGCGTTTACTCCGCACACACTGCTGGTCAATACGTCACCTCTCTACCTGAACTCTATAAACAGAATCCTTCCATACATATCAAAACGATTGAGCACCATCAATTTGCTTTCTCTTCATCAGGTAAGTTTGAAATTCGTTTTCCAAATTTAGCTCCCATCACCAATGGCGTATCAACAGCCCTTGGTTTAATGATTGATTACAAAATATCAAACCTCCTCATGCCAGACTCTGCAGGTCGCCTTGACTGGAAGATGACGGGTATTGATACGATCGATCCCATTCTCAAACAGCTTTTCGGGCAAGGTCCGTTGATGCATGGCAAAGGCTATATTGGGTTTGGTGGCCAGCGTCATTCAAGTATTGAACTCTCAGAACTTTTGTTCAACGATTCACTAACGACATTAAAACTCACACCCCTGACTGGAACTGCGACTTGGGATAATCAGTCACTTCAATTAAAACTTCATTCCGACCATCTCAATGCACGGACGGAATTTGTCGTCACAGATTGGCGGGGTATGAATATTGATATCAATCTTTCTAATCGTCATTTGGGGTTAGGCACGTATTCTTTCGAAATCAATAAGGGCAACAGTGAATCATCCGCATTTGAGGGAATGAAAGTCACTAAAACGGCGAGCCTCAATCAAGATCGTTTCAATCTGGCTATTTCTCAAACTATTAAGCGCTATACATTTGAGAAATTCAAGCTCAGTGATGTTGATCAAGAGTTTGCGATCCGTGGCTTGGATAAAGACAGCGTCATCGCTGTTTCAACTATTTTGCGTGATGCAAAAGACTTCAATAAGATGTCGGCTGAGGAGCGGGTGACGCTCACTAAATCGTTGCGAGAATTATTTAACAAAGGCTTTTCGATTGGCATACCTCGTCTGATCGCAAAAGTAGAGGGCGGCTCCCTAAGTGGGGACTTAAACATCGAAGTCTTAAAGGGCGAGGGAGCCCCTTCAGCCTTTTCCTCATCTCAGCGTCTGCGTGCAACAGGACAGGTTGTCTTAAATGGTAGAGGCGTATTGGACAAAGTACAACAGACAACGGCCTTGATGCTAGGATTGGCAGTTAAAACGCCTGAAGGTCTTAAATCAAGTTTTGAATATACCAACGGTTCGCTGTCAGTGAACGGTAAGATCTTTAATGTGAAAGAAAATCTTAAATTTCTTGACGATATGATTAATAACGCACTCGATCTTTGAGCAACCACTCGGTACTGAAGTAAAAAAGAGGATCACATAAGATCCTCTTTTTACTTTCTTTACGCCTATGTTTTAAACGTTCATTAAACAGGCGTAAACATTGGAACTGGAGGACCTTCCTCAGTGGTTGGCTTGAATACCAATTTGACCTTTTGTCCGATCTTTAGCGCAGCCAAATCGCAGTCTACAATTTGAGTCATCATTGTCACACCTTCGTCAAGTGTCACATAGGCAATGCAATAGGGATTAGGGTTGCCGCGTTGCATCACGCTTAGAGAGTAAATCGTGCCCTTGCCAGAGCCTTCTTTCCATTCGGTTTCACCAAAACAAAAGGGGCAAAGGATGCGAGGATACCAATGCGGTTCTTTGCAAGATTTACAATATTTAACTAAAAACTTACCCGTTTTTGCAGCTTCCCAAAAAGGTTGATTGCCTTGCTCTTCGGCAGGGGCTGGAATAGGATTGGGTTGATACATCATCGTCATGATTATTCACGCTCCATGATCAGTGTTGCGCTACCATGGCGCGAACCAAGAAAACCGCCTGTGCCATGGGCAAGGGCAATGTCACAATTTTTGACTTGTACGGCAGGATGAGCTTCGCCGCGTAATTGACGGACCGCCTCGATGACCTTAGTGATTCCGCCACGATTAGCCGGGTGGTTGTTGCACAGACCACCGCCGTCGGTATTAAAGGGCAATTTGCCGACGCCAGAGATCAGATTGCCATCAGACACAAACTTACCGCCTTCACCTTTTTTGCAAAAACCAAGATCCTCTAGCTGCATCAAAACCGTGATAGTGAAGCTGTCATAGATCGAGGCATATTTGATGTCTTGGGGTGTGAGGCCCGCTTCTGAAAATGCATTCGCTCCAGAGAGGCGTGCACCCGAATAGGTCAGGTCAACACGACCACCAAGCTGACCTTTGACTGATTCGCCAGCACCGCGAAGTTTGACGAGAGGTCGCTTGAGTGACTTGGCAATATCAGGACGCGCCACGATCAAAGCACCACCGCCATCACTGACCACGCAACAGTCGAGACGATGAAGGGGAGTCGAGACCAAGGGGGAGTTAATCACGTCCTCAACGGTCACGACATCCCGCAACATGGCATGAGGATTATGTTGCGCATGGTGCGAGGCAGCCACCTTGATCCATGCAAGTTGCTCAGAGGTCGTTCCATATTCATACATATGACGGGCAGCGACCATGGCATAGCTATTGACCGTTACGGGTCCAAAGGGCGCCTCAAAAGGGACGTCCGGTAAATCATTGCCCCAGTTCCGAGGCTGTAATCCAGAAGAGCCTGCCGAACGTGGGCGTCCAGCTAGAGTAATGAGTGCGATGTCGCACTTTCCAGCAGCGATGGCTTGGGCTGCATGAGAAACATGGATGAGATAAGAGCATCCTCCGGTCTCTGTAGAGTCGACATGGCGCAGCTTGTTGAGCCCCATATAATCGGCCATGTTTAACATGCCTAGGCCTGGTGCATCGCCAGCACAAAAATAACCGTCAATGTCACTCAGTGATAAGCCTGCGTCATCAAGGGCCCCTTTGGCTGATTCCGCGTGCAACTGAGCGACGGATTTGTCTGGAGCTTTACGCGTGGGGTGTTCATATGCACCGACGATATATGCTTTGTCTCGAATAGTCATTGGATTAGATATTGAGTTGTGAAAGAAATGAATTCATGTCCATCTTTTTACCACTGTTATGCACGAATTTTTTTAAACTTTTAGGTTTTTGTATAGGGTTATTGTGTCCGATGCTGACGTAAACTCGCGACTCCGAGCAAGACCCAACCTAGCATCAGGCATATTCCTCCCGTTGGTGCCACAACAGTGACATGCTGAAGGTTCAAAAGATACTTCAACTCGATTGAGCCACAAAATAAGAATATGCCGATTAAAAAAAATGCTCGACTCCACTGCACAAGAGTTCCTGTCAGTAAAGTACTCATAATCAGAACTAAAGCATGAATGAGTTGATAAATAGCCGCTTTTTCAATTGCGGCTATCGCTTTAGGATCCGCGAGTGCATGCGCAGCGATTGCACCCATTGCGACAGCCATCAAACCCAAAAGAGCAGCGACAGCGATCCATCGAAAGGAATAATCAATTTTTTTCAACATTGACTTAGGGTAAAGATCCATTCAAAGCGTTATATTAAACTTAGTTTTATCATTCACCATTGCTTGATTCTTAAGAGTGTCAACGTGTCATCATCAAATACAAAATCTTATTTCGGATTAACCATTCCATATTTAGATTTTCTTCAGCTTGAACCCGTGCTCTGCCAAGACGACCAAGCCGTCACGCGAATCAAAATTCGTGATGAACTAAAAAATAGCAGGGGACATATTCACGGTGGTGCCATTATGAGCATTCTTGATTTCACACTCAGTGCCGCTGGGCGAGCAAGCGATCCCTTGGGCATTGGTATGGCAACCATCGATATGCATACCACCTGCCTGGAGCCTGCCATCACCGATCTGACCGTTCAAGCACGCTGCATACGACGCGGCAGTTCCATTGCTTTTTGTGAAGGTGAGGTCCTAGATACAGCAGGAAATGTGATTGCAAAAGCGAGCGCAGCCTTTAAAGTGCTCAAGGTCAAGCCTTTAGCTTAGTTTTGCTTTGACCTGAGCAGAAAGCGTAGACATATCCGCGCGTCCAGCAAGGGACAGCTTTAAAAGCGCCATGACCTTACCCATCGCAGGGGCGCCGGATATGCCCTGGGCCGCAACCTCGGCAAGGGCGGCATCAATGGCAGTGGCGACTTCGGCAGGGGACGCAGCGTGAGGTAAAAACTCCTTCAGGATGACCATTTCAGCCGTTTCTTGGGCAGCGGTTTCAACTCGCCCGGCTTGTTCAAACGCTGCAATGGACTCGCGCCGTTGTTTGATCTGTTTTTCAATGATTGCAGTCACCTCGGCATCCGAAAGCTCCTTGCGCTCATCAACTTCGCGCTGTTTGATCGCAGCCTGAAGAAAACGTAATGTTCCCAAACGTTCGGATGCCTTGGCACGCATTGCGTCCTTGACAGCCTCGGAAATTCGGATTTTTAGCTCAGACATAGTTGACCTTCAGGCAAAAGAAAACGAAAAGGAATTATAGAGCGTCTCACGCACGACCCGCTTAAAAGTTAAAACGATCGAGTGTTCCTGGGGTGATGTTATTTTTTTTAGTGTCGATCGTCCAAACGCTTTCACCGCTGACATGCGCCTGAGCATCAAAGCGCTTCTCTTGAAATCGCACCATCCCATCCGAGCGCTGCATGATGAGTGTGATGCAGCGTGTGCCGTAACGTTCATTTTTAATAAAGGGACTCCCCAACAGTTTTTCTCGCTCAGGTCCGACTCCCGTTTGTGGCAACTCATTTAAGGAGGCTGAGCGTGTATCTTGCATGATGTCAAAAAAAGAATCTGGATCGGGGGCGACAGAAAGCATGTATTGCGAAAGTAGTGCAGCCACGGCATTTTGCGTTCTTTTCAGCTTTGGCCATGGTGTGTTGAGTAAGGCATTTGAGAGACCCATAATGCCACTTTTAACTTGCTGAACGGGCGCATCGCTACGGTTAGAGCAGTACCATAAATCAGAGCCGTCGCCGATGATTAAATTAAAGCCGTTATAGCGGTGACATTGGTCTTGAACCTCTTGAGCAAAACTTTTTGCCAAAGATCCACCGCGCAGGTATTGCTCGGTCAGCAAACCTCTAGACGGGGCAATGGGATCATGACGTCCCGGTTCACGGTAATTCGTCAAAAGCGCTAGTTTTCCGCTTGTCGTCATTCCCAACCAGGTACCACCTGCTTGAAGATCACGACCTCCCAAGATATTGCTCGCCTCTGACCAGGGCTCGGCAGGCAGAGTGGGGCGGTTATGCAACTCGTCCCGATTAGCAATCACAATCAGTGGCCAATCAGACAAACAATTGAACGCAATAATGGCAAGACACATAAATTAGACTGTTTTTACCTGCTCAGCCAAGGCTGCGACTTTTGATGGCCAGTTCACCATGATCACACCGATCATCACTAACAAAGCCCCCCAAACGAACTCTGTATGTAGAGGTTCGTCCAAAATTAAAACACCTAAACTGACGCCCAATAATGGCGTCAGAAAGGTAAAGATTGACACGCGTGACGCAAGATAATGTTTTAAAAGCCAGAACCATACAAGTAAACTCAAAAAAGCAATAAAAATACCCTGTCCCACGATATTTACCGCTAAAAAAGTACTCCAGCGAACGCCCCACTGATCTGTGAGTAAACATCCGAGTAGCAAGGCGAGGGCGGCGAAAAACAGTTGATAGAATGTGGTTTGCGTCGCGGGCAGTTTGGCCAAACCTGTGGTGCGAATTAAGATGGTGGTGGTCGCCCACCCAAGACCCGCGCCAACTGCGAATAAATCACCCAACAGCATGTTGATATCAAAATGGGGCTGATTAGCCCCTCCGATAAAGCTGATTCCGATTCCGATAAAACTGACAAAGACGCCTACCCATTGCCGAAGACTCATGCGTTCCTCTGGCACCCAATAATGGAGACCTAGAGCGGTAAAGATGGGTGCGGTATAAAGGAAAACAACCGTATGAGAAGCCGTCGTTAAACGCAGACTTTCACCGATCATCCACCACTCGAGTCCAAATATCAAGCCAACGGACATCCCCGCACGCCACGGTCCCCGCCAAAGTGCGAGCGATGTGCCTTGGTGCCACATAAATATCGCTAAAAGAACGCAACCCAAGCTCGAGCGCAAAGCGATCATCATCGATGGGCTGATGTCATTGATGCTGAGCTTGAAGAGAATCTGTTGACCACCCCAAAGCGTACAAAGCATGACAATGCACAGATAGGCAGTAGCGTCTAACGGTTTACGCGAAGGGGTCATGCATTTCCTTTATGACCACTGATTTTACACATAGCTGGCAGAGGGCGAATACTATTCGCCGCACTGTTAAAATCAAACTTTTGTAGCTCTTGATTGATGCATATTCCTATGGCGATTGCGCACCCCCCTGTTGGCTCGACGCTTGACACTTGGCTACAGTACCTCGAAACCCTTCATCCCAACGCAATCGATATGGGGCTTGACAGGATACGCGAGGTCGCGGGGCGTCTTTCCATCCAGTCCAAAGCCGTCAAAATTGTCGTAGGAGGCACCAATGGAAAAGGCTCGACTTGCGCAATGCTCGAGTCGATTTTACTGGCGGCAGGCTACCGAGTCGGGCTCTACACTTCACCGCATCTGATTACCTTTAATGAGAGAGCGCGTGTCAATGGTGATATTGTGAGTGACGCCACTCTGATTCATCATTTTGAACAAGTCGAGGCTGCTAGAAACGGTATTTCATTGACCTACTTTGAATTCACCACTTTAGCTGTACTGCAACTTTTTGCCGAGTCCAACTTGGATGCAATGGTCCTTGAAGTGGGGCTTGGTGGACGACTTGATGCGGTCAATATTGTCGATGCCGACTGCTCGATCATTACGAGTGTTGATATCGATCACGTCGACTGGTTAGGGGATACGCGTGAAAAAATCGGCTTTGAAAAGGCCCACATTTTTCGAACGGGTCGACCAGCCATCGTCAGTGACCCTGCGCCGCCCCAGTCTTTGCTGGATTATTCAGAAAAAATAGGCGCAGATTTATGGTTGTTTGGTCGTGATTTCAATTATTCGGGTGATCGGCAGCAATGGGCTTTCGGTGGGCGCGAACAGCGACGCAATGCGCTCGCGTATCCTGCCTTGCGAGGCGCCAATCAGCTTCTCAATGCATCCGCAGCGCTAGCCGCACTTGAGGCGCTTCGCGACCGATTGGCTGTCCCCCAGCAGGCGGTCCGTCAAGGCTTGCTCCAGGCCTCTTTGCCTGGCAGATTTCAAATATTGCCTGGGCAGCCAACCATTATCATGGATGTCGCGCACAACCCTCATGCCGCTGCTGTGTTGGAAAAAAACCTCGGCAATATGGGCTTTCACCCTTATACCTATGCTGTTTTTAGCATGCTCTCTGACAAAGACATCGAGTCGGTCGTACGCCACATGGCGAGCCGTATTGACCATTGGTACTGTGCGGCTCTTCCAGGACCTCGCGGTCTATCAAGCGATACCATTCAGAGCAAGGTTAAAAGTATTTTGACTGATCCGGCCGCTAAAGCCCCCAAAGATGTTGACGTTTCAGCGTTCGAAACCGTGAAAGATGCTTTCGAGGCAGCGCGCAACAAATGCAACCCGGATGATAGAATCGTAGTGTTTGGATCGTTTCTAACGGTCGCCGAGGCGCTTAACTCGAAAGTCAGGATGTTTTAAATGGGACTGTTTTCCAGAAAAGATAGTGCCCCCACGCGCAAGCCGATTGGCAAGCCGCGCCCCTCTGTCACCAGTGAGGCCCAAGCGGCCGATTTGCGCATCAAAGCCAGACGTCGCTTAGCGGGTGCTGTGGCTCTCATCCTCGCTGCAGTCGTCGTTTTGCCTATGCTGCTGGACTCTGAACCAGCGCCCGTTGCAAGCAACATTCCAATCCGTATTCCTGATCGCCAAACGCCATTCCAACCGAATCTGACCGAACCCAATGCCTCTGCGGCCTCAGCATCGGGCAAGGGAGCCGCTTCCACAGAGGCCAACCTAAAACCAAATGCAAATGTTACCGAGGCCACCCCAGTTGCTTCAGCGCCGCAAACCAAACCGGAGGCTGCTGCCAAACCAGCTTTAACACCCAGTCAAGATTCAAGTCGGACAGCCACAACTTCGCCGCCTGCCGCACCTACCGCCCAACAACGGCGTGATGATGCAGCGCGTGCTCTTGCCCTCCTCGAAGGTCGATCGCCCGTCGCAAGTGCTCCGAGCCCGAACCCTCCTGTTCGAGGCAACTTTGTCGTTCAAGCCATGTCCCTCGACTCTGCGGCAGATGCTCAAAAACAACGTAACGTTCTTATTTCTGCAGGTCTCAATAATGCCTTTGTTGATGGTCCGGTTGACGTCAATGGTCGACCTAAATACCGAGTGAGAGTCGGTCCTTTTCAGTCACGTGAAGCCGCCCAAGCCGCGCAGACGCGTCTGCGCACACAAGGTTATGGTGGCGCTTTCATCACCACCCAGTGACTGGCTTCGACTTTGTCCTGTTAGCGATTCTTGCGATTTCGATCGTCTTAGGATTGCTTCGCGGCCTCCTCAAAGAGGTCTTATCTTTAGTCGCTTATGCATCAGCTTTTCTTGCAGCAATTTGGTGGGGACCCACCGCTTCTGAATGGTTAGCACAGTGGATTTCCCAGCCTTTTGTCAACATGGCGCTTGCGTATCTTGGTATTTTTATCGCCGTACTGCTTTCTATTGGCGTTATTAACATGACGCTCGCGGCCCTTTTAAACAAAACAGGGCTGACGCCAGCGGATCACGGCTTAGGGGCAATGTTTGGCTTGCTCAGAGGTGTCTTGTTTGTTTTGGTGCTTGTCATTTTGGCAGGCTATACACCCTTACCAGAGGAGCCATGGTGGAAAAATGCCATGTTCTCAAAACAGGTCGTAGGTGTTGTGCAGCAAATAAAGCTCAGACTGCCACCCCCCACGAATGAATGGCTACCGTATTAATGCTTTACATTCTTTTTTTGGTTTAACTGTTTTCAGGAAATTTCATGTGCGGAATTGTTGGTGTCGTTGGGCGTGGACCTGTTAATCAGCTGATTTATGACGCGCTGTTATTGCTTCAGCACCGTGGTCAAGACGCCGCAGGCATTGCGACCTCGAATGGCAACCAATTTAATATGTACAAAGCCCATGGGCTTGTTCGGGATGTATTCAGAACGCGCAATATGCGTTCGCTTCCCGGCCCCTCAGGGATTGGCCAAGTTCGCTATCCCACAGCGGGTTCGTCTGAAAGTGTCGAAGAAGCGCAACCTTTTTATGTCAATGCTCCTTTTGGCATCACGTTCGCGCACAATGGAAATTTGACGAATTGGCATGAATTACGTGAATCATTATTCAAGGTTGACCAACGCCATATCAACACGAACTCGGATTCTGAGGTCTTGCTCAACGTACTCGCACACGAGTTGCAGCGTGCGGCCAATGGTGTTTCGCTGGATGAGTCGGCGATTTTCCGAGCGATCAAGGCTGTGCATCAACGCGTCAAAGGTGCTTATGCGGTCGTTGCCCAAATTTCCGGTTATGGCTTAGTCGCATTTCGTGACCCACATGGGATTCGTCCTCTCTGTCTGGGTCAATCACAAGCACCGCACGGGACTGAATGGATGGTGGCCTCCGAATCTGTCGCCCTTGAGGGTTCAGGGTTCCAGTTTGTCCGCGATATTGAGCCTGGCGAAGCAATTTTTATCACTCTCGACGGTCAATTAAGTCGCGAGCAATGCGCGCCAGGATTTATTCATGCACCCTGTATTTTTGAGTATGTCTATTTTGCCCGTCCTGACTCTGTTTTAGACGGTGTTTCCGTCTATGGTTCTCGCCTCAAAATGGGTGAGTATCTTGCAGACAAACTTGCCAAAACACTGCGTTTAGGTGATATCGACGTTGTCATGCCAATTCCAGACTCCTCCCGGCCAGCCGCGATGCAGCTCGCAGACAGACTGGGATTGAACTATCGCGAAGGACTCATCAAAAATCGCTATGTTGGCCGTACTTTTATCATGCCTGGTCAGGCTGTACGTAAAAAGTCTGTCCGACAAAAACTCAATACCATTGGTATGGAATTTAAAGGCAAAAATGTGCTGCTGGTAGATGACTCGATTGTGCGTGGCACCACGAGTCGCGAGATCGTTGAGATGGCCCGCGCTGCGGGTGCCAACAAGGTTTACCTGGCCTCTGCGGCCCCGCCGGTCCGTTATCAGAATGTATATGGTATCGACATGCCAACCCAAAAGGAACTAATTGCTACGGGACGTCAAGAAGACGAGATTGCTAAAATTATTGGTGCAGATGCCTTGGTATACCAAGATATTGATTCAATGCAACGCTCTGTTTCAGACTTGAATCCCGCATTGACCCACTTTGATAACTCTTGTTTTACGGGCGAGTATGTCACGGGTGACATTACACCGGAGTATCTTGAGCGTGTGGGGCGCAATAGGAGTCAAGCCCAGGATGGCGCAAACGGATTACTCTTTAATATGGGCTTTGCCGCCGAAGACGATTAATCTAGCCATTAAAAAAGAACGCTAGCGAAGTCGTCTTTTCAAGACGACCAAAGCAATGATGCCAATTAAAGTAAACATGGCTAAGCTCCACCAGGCATATTCAATGCCGAGAAGCTTGACGCGTGCATCCATGCAGCTCGCGTAAATACCAAACAACCAAGGAACGGCGCTATCAAGGCCGCTTTTTGTCATGATTTGATCTGCCAAGGTTTGCGCACAAGAAAAGGTATTAGCGGCTACTTTTTCCTGATACCAGGCGGCGGTAACACCCATGATCGCAATCGCAACAATACTCGCGGATCCAATTGCTATACGCATACGAGTAGGTTTTACAACACCAAACCCAAGTGCAAACAATCCAATCATCAAATACAAAAGACGTTGAAAAACACACCAGGCGCATGGCTGCATGTCATAAACATACTGCGATACGAGTGCGATCGCCACAGAACTCAAACTCAGAACACTAATCAGCCGTAAAAGATTAAGCTCAAGCTGCACTGTGTTGCTCCTGCGTTAAAGTTTCGAGAAGCGCGCGTTCAAACTGTCTTTGCGTTCGCGGTTGCGACAAGGTATCGCCTCGTACGACAAAAATGTCTTCGACACGATCTCCAAGTGTCATGACTTTAGCTGTTTGCAAATTAATGTTGAAAGAAACAAATACTTGCGCCAACTCGCTCAATAAACCTGGACGATCGGCTGCAGTGATATCGATCACCCAAGACGCGTTACCATCCCCTGGTTTGATGGCGACGGCAGGGGGATATGGAAAGGCTTTTGATAATCTCGAGGCACGCATCCCCACACGGTGTTTGAGGTCTTCTAACTTCAGCTGATCAAGTTGCGTTGTCAGTTCATGCTCAATCATTGTCGCTTCAGACCGCAAATCAATTTGGAGGTCTGACGGAAGAACAATAAAACTATCCAAAGCATAACCACCTCTTGTGGTGTGTATGCGTGCATCCTGAATGCTCAGACCTCGGAAACCAAAATATCCGCACAAGCGGGCGAATAAATTTTTATCATGCTTTGTATAGACCAATACTTGCAAGCCATCCCCACCTTCGGTCGGACGCGCTTTTACCACGGTGTTTTCTGTACGAAAACAATGATAAAGATGCCTTGTATGCCACGCAATTTCAGGGGCGTCGTGTCGTAAAAAGTATGCGATATCGAGTTCGCCCCAAAACGCCTCACGCGCATCATCGCGCAGTCCGGCAAGACGAGTGAGACTCGCTGCATCATCCATACGCTTTTGTAACACCGTGTTAGCGTCGCCGGAGGAGCCTCCCAAGGCCGCTAAGGTCAAATTAAAAAGATCTTCGAATAGCTTTCCTTTCCACGCATTCCAAACCTTAGGGCTCGTACCGCGAACATCCGCTACCGTTAACAAATAAAGCGCAGTCAGTTTTCTGGGTGTTTGAACAAGCAAAGCAAAGTCTTGAATGACTTGTGGATCAGATAAATCCTTTTTTTGTGCAACTTGGGACATCTGCAAATGGTGTTTAACTAGAAAAATAACCAGCTCAGTTTCGTCCTGTTCTAAATAATGCGTACGTGCAAATTTCCTGACTTCCTCGGCGCCCAAAGTGGAGTGATCACCGCCACGTCCTTTGGCAATATCGTGAAAAAGTGCGGCAACATAAAGTAACCAATGCTTATCGAAGCCCGCAGTGAGACGAGTCGCAAGCGGATACTCTTGTGCATGCTCAAGCATCGTGAATCTACGAATATTTCGTAGCACGGCCAACGTGTGCTGATCTACGGTATACACATGAAATAAATCATGCTGCATCTGCCCTACAACTCGACGAAATACGGGTAAATACCGCGGCAAAATATTGAGCATCGTCATGCGCCTTAGGGCGTGCACAATGCCTTGGTTTTGTTTCAATATTGAAATGAACAAATTCCGATTGATCGGATCGCCTCTAAAAGAGGCATTAATCAGATGCCTTGCATGCCAAATCGCCCTTAAAGCGCGGGCTGAAAGCTCCGTCAACTCAGGATGTTGCTGCATCACAATAAATATGCGCAGTAACTCAGACGGATGTTTTTCAAAAAGTCGGTCGTCTTTGATGTCTAGCCGATTATGCTGCGCGCAGTAGTGTTCATTTAATGTTTGAACATCATCGGCTGAAAGTGGAAATAAATGCTCTCCTATGGCTTGGACAAGTAAAGTATTGAGTTGAGTGACGAGTCTGGCTGCCCAGTAATACCTTTGCATCAAGATTTCACTGGCCCGTCTCGTGACCGAGGCCGTGATTTGGTAAGCCTCTGCCAATCCATGTTGTAAATCAAACAGAAGCCGATCCTCTCGACGATTGGCCAACAAATGCACCTCGATACGAAGTCGCTTGAATGCTTGTTCAGCTCGATAAAGATCTCGCGCTTCGGTGCGTGTGAGCAAACCAGACTGTGCAATTTGGCTCCAGCTTTGTCCGAAACCAGCCGCTCTGGCCATCCATTGAATCACCTGAAGATCGCGTAAACCCCCAGGAGATTCTTTACAATTCGGCTCAAGAGAGTAGGGCGTATCTTGATAACGCGCGTGACGCTGCTGCATTTCACTACGCTTAGCCTGAAAGAAACTACGAGGATCCAGTTGCTCTTTCATGCACGACATAAAGCGCTTTGTGAGTGAGCGGCTTCCCGCAATCCAGCGCAACTCTAAAAGCGATGTCTCCACCGTAATGTCTGCGCGTGCTTCACTCAAACATTGTTCAATGGTTCTCACGCTACAACCTGGCTCTAGACCCACATCCCACATTGCTGCGACGAGCCCACTGAGTGTTATCTCATCAGCAGGGCTAGGATCTCTGGGTAGCAAGATTAATAAATCGACATCTGAAAAAGGATAGAGCTCGCCTCGTCCGAAACCACCCACTGCGGCAAGTGCAGCCCCCTTGGGCAAGGGATATAGTGTAAGCAGCAAACGCAGTGCCTGATCGGCGGTTCGCCGCAAGGACGTCAATAATGCATCTGCGCGAGGCTTGAGCCGATAGCGAGCAAAAGCAGCTTCTCTATCGAGCTTGATTTGGGTCCGAATCGATCCAATGCTTTCATTCAACGCTTCAGTGAGGCCATTTTGTTCAGTCATTCAAACACCTTTTGGCTTAAACACGCTTCAAACATTGAATGCAAAATCTAAAGTGTGATGAATGGGGGAGGAGCAGGCATTCCCGGTGATTGCGTCAACACCTCGAAGCCCGCTTCAGTCACCATAATCGTGTGCTCCCACTGTGCAGACAAACTGTGATCGCGGGTCACAACAGTCCATCCATCCGCCAATTGACGGATGTCCCTTTTTCCTGCATTGATCATGGGTTCGATTGTAAAAATGAGGCCTGGTTCAAGTTTTAGTCCTGACCCAGCTTTTCCATAATGCAAAATCTGAGGATCTTGATGGAATTTTTGACCAATGCCATGACCGCAAAACTCACGTACAACCGAAAACCCCTGCTGTTCGGCATACTTTTGGATGGCATTTCCAATATCCCCCAGCGTGTTACCAGGTTTGACTTGAGCAATGCCCAGCCACATACACTCATACGTGACTTCGGTCAGGCGCTTGGCAAGAATCGAGGTTTCACCCACCGCGTACATTCGGCTTGTGTCACCAAACCAACCGTCTTTGATAATCGTGACATCAATGTTTAAAACATCTCCACTTTTCAATACTTTATCACCGGGTATACCATGGCAAACCTGATGATTGACGGAGGTGCAAATGGCCCCGGGGAAGGGGGGATAACCAGGAGGCGCATAGCCGACGGTTGCTGATTTCACCTTGAGCTCTTGTGTTAAATACTTTAAACACAACTGATCTAACTCACCGGTTGTCACCCCTGGTTTGACGTAGGGTGTAATGAAATCTAAGACTTTTGCTGCATCGCGACAGGCGGCTCGCATCTTGGCCTGATCTTCGGGATTTGTGACGAGACTCATAGTGACTTGAGTAAAAGTAGTGAAAGATAGTAGAATTATAGGCTTACCTAGACTTATCCATACCCTAAAAATCGCGTGTCACGTCACCAGGGTGCCTGCTTATGCAGGTGCAGACATGACATTAGACCCAACCCTCGGAGCTTGATTACTATGTCTTTAATGCGTGAAATGTTAGAAGCGGGCGTGCACTTTGGTCACCAGACCCGTTACTGGAACCCCAAGATGGCCCCTTACATTTTTGGCCATCGGAACAAAATTCACATCATCAACCTAGAAAAGACCGTTGCTAACTATCAAGATGCAACGAAGTTTTTGCGCCAGATTGCTGCAAAAGGCGGTACGGTATTGTTCGTGGGTACCAAGCGTGCTGCTCGCGAACTCGTCGCCGCTGAGGCTGCACGTGCCGGAATGCCTTTTGTTGATAGTCGTTGGCTCGGCGGTATGTTGACCAACTTTAAAACGGTCAAGAGCTCAATCAAGCGCTTAAAAGACATGGAAGTCATGATTGCCGATGGCACTGCCGAACGCATGAGCAAAAAAGAAGGCCTCATGTTCCAACGTGAACTCGACAAACTCAACAAATCGATCGGCGGCATCAAGGATATGAATGGTTTGCCTGACGCCATCTTTATGATTGACGTGGGTTATCACAAAATTGCGGTTGCCGAAGCCAATGCATTGGGTATTCCAGTGGTTGCCGTGGTGGATACCAACCACTCGCCAGATGGCATTGATTTCATTATTCCAGGCAACGATGACTCGGCCAAGGCGATTGCACTTTATGCCTCAGGCGTGGCGGATGCTGTGATTGCTGGACGTGGGGACAATGTCAATGGTTTGGTCGAAGAACTCACA
>Ga0247843_1004881_pt1 | contig 19424 bp, 30 predicted proteins | sample LaCruzMarch2017__FD_192420 | JGI IMG/M metagenome (GOLD analysis project Ga0247843, IMG submission 192420) | Freshwater microbial communities from meromictic Lake La Cruz, Castile-La Mancha, Spain - LaCruzMarch2017_8m | ecosystem: Environmental > Aquatic > Freshwater > Lake | place: Spain...
TCAAAAAAACGGTTAGTTTATCTTTTAGTAATGTTAGCACTATGTTTATTTTCATTTGTGTACGGTTTAACACATACTTGGATTAGATTTATTAGTGGAGCTTATGGCGTTTTAACGTTATTAGCTATATATGATAATTTACATCCTTATGATGATTCTAATGAAGGAAAATTATGAACGGATATCTTGAAGTACTTTCTCTATTAATGAAAAAAATAAACCAACTTGAAAATGCAATAGAGCCAATTGATATTTTTGAATCGTGCGAACTTAGGCTTTTAATACAACTAAGGCGTGAAGTTGAAGAATTGTTTGATAAAGATTTATGCGCGGTATTAGATGGGATTGATAACGATAAATAAAAGTTAAAATTCCTAAGTTGACAATGATAAATAAATATGCTAAATTGAATTAAGAAAGCAATTAAGCTTTAAATTGGAGAAAATAAAATGGAAGCAACAGAGTCAAAATTTCAAGGCGTTAAGACTAGTAGAGAATTTGCAAAACTCTTAGTAAAATTTAAACCTAAGACCGAAGTTGATGTTCATGATATTATTGGAAGTGAATTACAAGACGAACTTCATTATTTTTTAGCGTACAAAACTGATAACTCTAACGTCAACATGGACACATACATTTATTTAGATTTTTATGTAGATTTAGTTGACGATATTGTTGATTATTTAAACTTAGATCTTTAATCAAAAGGAGCCTTTATGAGTACAGAACAGAATGCATTATGTAACCCTAAATTTGCAATTATTTGTTTAATTACAAACCAAGTTATTGAAACTAACATTGATCAGTTAGAAGTTCAAGCCGCTGTAACTAAAGCGAGCGATTTGCAACTTTCAAAGGGCTATCATAGAGACCGTCCAACTTTTAGAGTAATAATTTTATGATGATTTGTATTGGAAAAGAACCGCAATTTGACGAAAGGCTTCAAACTCTAATGTGGTGTGTATGTGAAAAATGTGAAAAAAGAAAAGATCGCTTTAAATTTGAGCCAAAAACTAAAACAAAGATAGAGGTAAAAAATGAAGCTGAAAGATTTTTATCCGTTTCTTGATCCAATTGGTAGAGTTTCAGAAAAACCTGGTTATCCAAACCACGGAATTACTGATAATCCTCATCTTTTTACGGGTGAAGCCGTGTTGCTTTTAAGTTTGTTAGGTAAATTTGACAAGTCAGATATGTTCGAAATTCGTCAAAACTTACTTTGGACTCAAGCTTATCCAGGTTTATATCGCCGCCACCCATTCACGTTTCAAAATCAATATAAAATCCCCTATCATTTGAGTTCTCATGATGAGTACAACGGTATTTGCTTTTTATCGTGTGCAATTCCAGAGTTTCAATCTTATGCTCGTGAAATTGTCAACTACGGCAAAAAATGCAACAGTCAGTATAATGATTTAAAACCGGGGGCTAATTTTTTGGTTCCACTTTTACATTCCCCACTTAAGACGTTGAAATCTCTATATCAATATTACAAGGATCATAAAGCTAATCCCCACAACACTAACGCCGTAGACCAACGCCACGCTCTTGATATTGTTGCTGTTTCTACGTGGAGACAACCGCGCGATATTTGTTTTTATAAGATTGCAGCCCAACTTAAACCGTCGTTATTTGAATCTTTTTATTTAGGTTTAGCTATTATATTCACTAGCTACTCTAAATTAACTCACCAAAATAGAGGTGGTACTCTTTTACTTGCATGGTTTAGAATGATAGCAATTAAAAAAAGTAAAAATGAGCCGTTAATGGTAAAGTTTGCCCATTGGTATTTCAATAGACGGCTAACTTCAAAATTCGGTTCAAGTTATGCTCATATAATTTCAATAGCTTATTTTAATAATGTAGGTAAGAAAGGTGAATTACATCCGATTAGAAATTTAATTAAAGAGCTTGCAATCTTAGACGATAAGTAGTACAATATAAGTGGAGGTAAAGATGAGAACATTATTAGATAAATACACATTAGAAGAGTTACTCGAAGTTGTTAATGTTAGCGATGTAATAGAATTAATGAGAAAAGATTCATTTTATTCAAAACTTAGCGAAATGGAAGCTGAATTAGATGATGATCTTACTATGGATTTATTAATTGAAAACGGTTATGGTCATGATATTGGGTGTTTTATTGTAGATAATTTTGGTTCTGAATTTACAAGTGAGCAAGTTGAAGATCCATATATCGAATACTTACGAAATATTCACTAATTTTTACATAGTATGTTGATTTTTTAAATAAAACGCGATATATACAATTAATAAAAACGTATATCGCGTTTTTAATTTTAGGAGCTTTATGAAAACTGTTATATTTACAATTTTATTAACTTTAGGTTTAGGTGTTTATTTTTTAAAAGCTATAAATGATGCAAAAGCTGGTATTGATCAATTTTCTTGTATAAGTTATAAGTTAGATGCAAATTGTCTATCTTCTAAATAATCATATGTGATAAATTAACCATTTACAAAAGGAAGAATGTGCAAAAATTCGATGTTTTTTCAAATAAATTTAGCCAAGATATTTTTATTCAAAAGTATTCAATGAATGGGCAAGAAACTTGGGCGGACACATGTAAACGTGTTGTGAGCGCTGTTTGTGGTCAACTTTTGGACGCTAAAGATCAAGATAACATTTACAAGCTAATGTTAGATCGCAAGTTCATTCCAGGAGGAAGATACTTGTATTCAGCTGGTAGACCATTTCACCAAGTAAATAATTGCTTTTTGTTTCGGGCTGAAGATTCACGCGAAGGTTGGGCGGACGCTTCTTATAAAGCTACTTCAGCTTTAATGACAGGCGGAGGAATTGGGTTTGATTATTCAGCTTTAAGATCAGAAGGCTCATTAATTAAACGTACCGGCGGACAATCTACTGGACCGCTAGCGTTATTATCCATCATTAATGAAACTGGTAGATATGTAATGCAAGGCGGACAACGTAGATCAGCAATTTACGGTTCGCTTAATTGGAAACATGGAGATGTTTTTAAGTTTATGAATTGCAAAAACCACACTCCAGAACTTAAAGCAATGAAAGATAAAGATTTTACTTTTCCTTTACCTTTCGAATTAACAAATATTTCAGTAAATTACGATACCGAGTTTTTTATTGCCATAGAAGACGAATCCCACGAATTACACGCTCACGCTAAAAAAGTTTTTGAATATAATTGTAAACAAGCGTTTTCAATGGCTGAACCTGGATTTAGTTTTAACTATTTAAAAGATAATGAAACTCTTAGAAACGCATGTACGGAGGTAGTGAGTGAAGATGATAGTGACAAGTGTAATTTGGGGACGCTATGGATTAACCGATTTAAAAATAGAAAAGAATTCAGTGAAGGAGTCAAATACTCAACTTTATTTTTATTGTGTGGATCAATCTACTCAGATGTGCCCAACGCTAAAATCAGAGACGTTGGTGATAAAAATAATAGAATTGGACTTGGGCTAGGTGGTATACATGAGTGGTTAATGCTTCAAGGTTCGTCTTATACGTGTACACCTGAATTACATAAATGGCTAAGGGTTTATCAGCAAGAATCCGATAGTGCTGCTTTTATTTATGCTAAACAATTAGGCGTTGCAATTCCTAAAGGTAAAAGGGCAATTGCTCCAACGGGAACCATTGGAATTATTGCAGAAACAACTACTGGATTAGAGCCGTTATTTTGTAAAGCCTATAAGCGTAGATACTTTAAAGAAGGCAAGTGGTTAACTCAATACGTAATAGATGGAACAGTAAAAAGACTAATTGAACAAGGTGTACCTATTGAAAAAATACAAGACTCATACGATTTATCATTTAGAGATCGAGTAAAGTTTCAAGCCGACGTTCAAAACTACGTTGATATGGCTATAAGTTCAACCTGTAATTTACCAAGTTGGGGAAGTGAAGAGAATAATGAGCAAAACTTAGAAAAGAATATTAAACTATTACTTAAATATGCAAAAAGACTTCGAGGTTTTACTTGTTATCCAGATGGATGTAGAGGCGGTCAACCTTTAACTAGAGCTTCATTAGAAGAAGCGTTAAAGAATGAAGGCGTTGTATTTGAAGAAAATATGGCAGAATGTACTAACGGTGTTTGCGGACTTTAGGAACTAAGGTGACAACTTTAAAATTAATATACAAAACTTTTTTAGTTGTCTCCTTTACCTTTGCTCTAACAATAGGTACATTGGTTGGTGGATTATGCGGTCAAATACTATTAACTTTAACCATAACTCGACATATAATAAAAGAAAACTTTGAATCGGAGGAAGAAAATGACAGTAGCAAAACTCGTAAGTAAAACTACAATTGATGATATTTACTTAGAACAATTGATCGATGAAAATCCGCCAGAAAACGAAACCGACTTATTATTTTTCAATAACATGAAGTCTAATCCGGAACAATTGATGATTTTTATAGCGCGCGTTAGCAGTCCAAACCAATTGAACCCAAGCTACGAAAAACTTTTAAAGTATTGTTGGGACCATGGACATTTTTCAGTTTTTGAACAAGTAACTTGTACTTTTGAAGTTGAGACAGATTTAAACGTTGCCACTCAACTACTTAGACATCGTAGTTTTACTTTTCAACAATTTTCACGTAGATATAACTCAGCTACTCCAGAATTCATTAGTTTAGCTCCAAGATTACAAGATACCAAAAATAGACAAAACTCTATTGAAACTAATGATGATGAGTTAGACGCTTGGTTTGCCATGGCTCAACATAATGTACATTTAAATTGTATGCGCTATTATGAAGAAGCAATTGAAAAGGGTATTGCCAAAGAGGTAGCGCGCTATCTTTTACCAACGTCTACCAAAACAAAACTTTATGTAACGGGAAATCTTAGAAGTTTTTTACACTATTGTCAAGTTAGATGTAAAGTTGATACGCAAAAAGAACACCGCGATTTAGCTATTGCAATTCAAAAGCAATTGTGTTATAATTTTCCTACAACGTCAAAAGCGTTGGGTTGGAAACTTTAAATTTATACGTTATTTGGTATAAAATGAATTTATACCTTATCGGGTATAAAATATAAAAAAACTAACTAAATTACACCTTATCGGGTATAAAAAGGAATAAGATGAAACTAACGAAAGCAGACAAAGAGTTTTTACATATGTCATTTTGGGAAATAGAACATACAAAACATATTTGTAATCTAGAAGCAAAATATATTAAAAGTTGTAAAAAACTATACCCCGAATCAGTAGTAGATAAAAACAGAGTTGATTTTACCAAAATGGACCCTAAAAAATACACAGATGAGTATGTATTATTTTGGAAAAACCTTTATGTTGATATTGAAGAAAAACTTTGTAATTTACAACAAACCTTAGTAAAGTTAAGTGAGTTATAAAATGGGAAATATGTACGATAGACTAAAAGAATTAGAAAAATTATGGGTTGATGATAATCAAGTAGAGTATAATCCTTATGAAAAGAAAATGTATGATCCTATTTTTGATAATCAAACCGACTTCTTTAACTTTGATGACGAACAAACTGAGTTTAAATGCAATCATGAATGGGTTTGGTACGAAGCTTTATTTCAAATTAACCGCTTTCAATATTGTAAACATTGTGATCTTAAAAAAGATAAAATATGAAAAAGATATTTAAGCGTTGTTATATTATGAATGTAATTCATACAGACGGGATATTTACCGGATTAGAAGTAAAACAGTTTGTCTGCTTTAGCCCAAATATCTCCATTCCTTTTTGGATTTCTGGATACAATAGAAAAAGAGGGTTAGAATTGAGGGAAGTACTTGATAGTATTAAAGATTATGTTGAAAAAGAAAATGATAGTAATCAATAATTGATATAAACACGATAAAAAGGTTACGATGCAAACGCAAATAAATGATATTCTAAGGGGTGAGTATATTTCACTAGATGTGGAGTCTACTGGGTTAAATGTTAGAAGAGATAAAGTTATAGGTATTGGAATTGCTTCAAGTGAAGGTAGCGTTTATTTACCTCTTTTAGTTTGGAACGGATCAGAGTTAGTAAGTACAAATTACAATCCACTTCCACTATTGCAAGAGCTTAAAAAGAAAAAACTTATTCTACACAATGCTGCCTACGATTTACGCATCATTAAGCACGACCTTGGAATTGACTTACTTTCGGCGCTCTATTGTGATACAATTCTACTTAAACATACAGTAGAAGAAATACCTCCATTTGGATTAAAAGACATTGCCGTTAAATACGCAAAAGAATTAGGGTTTGACCGAGATCCAACATTAGAGTTGAAAGAGTTAAAAGATTCAATTCATAAAAATGGTGGTAAAAGTACAAAAGAACAGTATGAGCTTTATAAAGCCGACGTAGATATTATTGGAAAATATTGTGAACAAGATTGTTTATTAGCTTTATCAGTATTTCACTTTTTTTCTAAAAAACTTATTGATGAAAACTTAGTAGATTTTTACTATAAAGATGAAGTATTACCTTTATATAGAGAAGTTTCTATTCCAATGATGGAGCGTGGAATTAAATTAGATTTACCAAAGATTAAACGAGCTAAAATTGATATAGAAGTAGACTTAAAATTGCTCGAGATTGAAGTCCAATCTAAGCTTAAAAATTACAGTTCGGATTTTAAAGCGTGGTTCTTTGAGAAAGAATACCCAGTTAGTCGCGCTGGTAAATTTGCTTCTACCTTAGCCGAGCTTAATGACTTGGAGTTGCCTTTAACTAAGACTGGAAAACTAAGTTTAGCTAAAGCTGCAATTTTGGCTTTACCAGACTCAGACGTTAAATCTTTTTTCCTTGGAGAATCGGATCTTAGTCCGACAACTATTGAAGAAGTTCAATGGAAAATGCATGGCGACTTAAAAGGTGAATATTTCATTAATATCAATTCTAAAGACCACTTGAAGCGGATTATTTTCAATTATTTAGGTGAAAAACCTGACAGATATACGGAAAAAGGCGCTTATCAATTGAATGATGAATTTCTACAGTCTATTCAACATAAGTATGATTTTATTGAACCCTTGTTAGTTTACAATAAATTGTCTAAACTTAGTGCTACTTACATGGATAGATTTTTGGATGAACAAGAAAATGGTATTTTTTACCCTCAGTTTAACCAACATAGAACTATTAGTGGAAGGTTTGGATCAGATATTCAACAACTTCCAAGGCTAAAAGAAGACGGTCATCCGATGGTATTAAAATATAACAATATGATTAGATCGTTTTTTATTTCGCGCCCATTTCATATTTTTGTAGATTCGGATTATGAATCGCTAGAACCTCATATTTTTGCTTCAGTTTCTGGTGATAAAGGCTTACAAGATATTTTTAATAATGGGTTAGATTTCTATTCTACTATTGCAATTATGACTGAAAACTTAGAAGGCGTTAGTGCTGATAAAAAAGCTGATAATTATCTAGGTAAAATTAACAAAGCGGCGCGTCAAAAAGCAAAAGCCTATTCATTAGGTATCCCATATTCAATGAGTGATTTTAAACTTGCTAAAGAACTTGATATCACACAAACCGAAGCGCAACGATTGATTAATCAGTATTTAGGTGCGTTTCCAGAATTGAACAATTGGATGAATAGAACTGACGAAGCGGTAAAAACTAAAGGCTTTGTTACTACGTTAGTGGGACGTAAAAGAAGAATGTTTGAAGCCGTTGAAATCTATAAAGAATTTGGTGAAATGATATTTGATAGCTTGGAACTTTGGAAACGCTACCATGATTATCCTAGTGTATATGAGAATATGAAGGATATAAGAAGAAAGATTAAAAATTATATTGGAAATGGTAGGAATTTTCAGATTCAATCTTTAGCCGCTTCAGTAGTAAACAGAGCTTGTATATTAATTAATAGAGAATTTAAGTTGAAGAATTTAGATGCCATGCTATTACTTCAATGTCATGATGAATTGCTAGTTGAGTGCAAGAGTGAACTAGTTGAAATTGTTAAAGAAATAGTTCAAAGAAATATGGAAAATGTAATAGAATTGCCTGTAACACTAAAAGCTCCTCCTTCTATTGGAAGAGATTATGGAGCTGCAAAATGATAACTTATAAAAAAATAAAAGGATTTTATGTTAATTGAACTTGATCAAATTACTATTGATAAATGTATGAAGTTTGCACTTGAATGCGTTGGTACTAATAAATACTATGCTTCACGTGGTCAATCAAATGTGGATAAAATAACTAATGATATTTTTGTAGGTAAGTGCGGCGAGTTTGCGTCTTATTTTTTGTTAAAATCTAAGTTTAAAGATGTAATAGAGCCAGATGTTGAAATTTATCGTGGCGGACGTAAAACTCATAGCGCGGACTTGGAAGCGGACGGGTTTAAGTTTTCTGTTAAAACCCAAACTTTAGATTCAGTAAAACTCTACGGTATGAGTTGGTTAATGGAAAAAACCGCGGTTCCAAAGTTTGAAGGGCATCATTTTATTTTATGTTTAGAAGTAGAAAGAGGTTGTATTTTAATTCAAAATGTGGTAGAATATAATGATATTGTTAGCGTTTTGGCGGAGCCGCGTTTAAAACATTTAAAATCTAAATGTGCATTTTATTATAATGATATTATTTTAAACAAGGTGAAATTATGATTAGTAAATCCGAAATTTTAATGGGAAGAGAAATTGAATATCCGCTATCTGAAGAGCAAAACAAGAACTTAGAGTTCTTATTAGTAGCTGTAAATAAACTACGCGCATTGTATGGAAAACCAATGGTGGTAACTTCTGGTTATCGCCCTGGTAAATATAATGTTGCTGCTAAGGGTGGGAGTAAAAGCGCTCATTTAACATGTGAAGCCGTGGACTTTGCTGATAAAAGTAGAGAACTTACTAAGTTTTGTACCGATGAAATACTTGAAAGTTGTGGGTTATGGATAGAAGATCCCGCCGTTGCTACCACTTGGCTCCACGCGCAAATAAGAGAACCAAAATCAAGAATACCTGGACGAACTAGAGTATTTAAACCATAGGAGAATTTTTATGTATTTAGATTATGAAATTAGAAAACTATCAGAGGCTTATAAGGTATTAAGTAATTTGATTTATTTAGCAGCCGAATCCAATATTAAAGATGAAAAATGGAAGCCAATTTTTGATGCTATGGATTTTACAGCAAAAATAGAAGAAAAAATTAAAAACTTAAAACAAATACAAAAACATCAAATTGAAAAAGAGGGATTATGAAATTATTGATACTATCAATATTACTTTGTTTATCAAGTTGCTCCGCTCTACTTAAAAAAGACGACACTCCTAGACGCGAAAAAGATAGAGAAGCTATGATTGATTGTGCAAAACGCCTATACGACATTGGTATGTCAGAGGAAGGCGTTCGTTCTATTTGTAATGATGCAATGGGTAAACTTAGAAATTAAATTGATTTTCTTTTAGATGCTAAATACTTTCCAAATTCCAACGCTTGTTTTCTAGTTTCTTCTTTTGACATCGGCTTATTTTTTTTATCAAGTTCAGCCTTTAAAGACTCAGCAAACTTTATAGGCTGCATTTTATCCGTTTCAACTTTAATTTCATCCATTGAAAATGGTAGTGGGTTTAAGGCTTCAGCTCCAGCTTTAAACGCTTCGTCAGCATGAACATCTTCACCTTTTAAAAACTTAGATCCCAACGCTAACGCGCCGGCAAATGCTGCTAATTTACCCTTACCTTTAAACTTTCCAATAACATCATCACCTTTATTAAAAGCGCGTTTAAGATTTTGCGCCTCTTGTTCATATGCAGAACCAAATTTTTCAAGGTCTTTTGCAGCCTTAGATTTTGCCTTAACTACAATTTTACCTTTGTCATTTAACTCATCAAAATTTGAATATTTCATATTTTACCATTGTTCATATAAGTCTTCCTTATTGTCTTCAGTAGGTTGGCTACTAATGATATTCATTAAATCTACATCTTTCATATTAACACGTTCAAATCTTGAACCTTGACAATTTTTATAAGCAACTAAAGAATCTAAATCGTCGGATACCGTGTAGTAAATGTTAACAATATAACCCCACTCCATTTTTGACTCCAATGATAATTATTGTTTAGGTTCGTCTCCATTTTTCATTTTCTTAGAAAGCGCGCGTCCAAAATAAAGAGAAGCGCATATAATCAAAAGTTGCATCGCATTATCAACATCAATACCGTCTACAATTTTAGCAAACTTACTTATAAGCGCCAATATTGTTATTGTAAACGAAACCACTAACATTGTCAAGCTTACACTTGGTTTTTGTGTAACGGGATCTCTAAGAAAAGCTATAGGTAACCCTTTTTCATTTAAATATTGCATTATTTGTTTTAATTTTTCCATAGGTTACTTTTTAAAATGATTGATTATCATTAATATTGAACTAAAAAAAGCTGCGGCGGTTGCTGCTATTTTTAAAACGTCTTTAATTGGTATAGGCTTACTCATATCTTCTATTTTTTCTTCCAACCCATCTACGTGATCTTCTAATAAATCAGTACGTTTTATGTGATATTTCAAATCAGATTCCATCCTGATCTGAGATTCTCTTACAAGTTTTAAATCGCTTTTAATTTCATCCATAATTTACTCACTAAAATCCTTTAGAGTTGATATCAATTCCTAATGAAGTTAATAACCCACTAGGTAAAGTAAGCGCAAAACGTATCCAAGGATAATAAACGTCTGGAACATTTTGATAATGTGATCCTGTAGCTGTAATATTAGTTGAACTACTAGTAACATCATACCAAGTACCAGCGTTTGGGCTTTCATCTGGATCATAATCTAATGAGAATTGTACTTTTAAACTTGCACCTGTTAAAGCAGTTTTATTTACTGTATGAGTTCCACCGCCAGCGGCTGAAGTTATACCTACAGCGGTTCCAGCAACAGCATTTGCAACACTTGAAGCAACTTTGATAGTATTAGCATCTACAATAATTGCATAATAAGTTGTAGCTAATGCTAACCCACCAGGTAAAACTCCAGTAGTTGTAAGTGTAAACGCTTGGGATGTTGCTAAAGCGTGAGCTGTAATTGTGATTGTATCCTCAGCTACATCCACAGCGGCATCAACAAAAGTTTTATTTGACAAAGCCGCTACAACGTAGGCAGCGGTATAGCAATATCCACCTTGATGCTCTAAGTTGTAAGGATCTGAAGTTTGTGTATAAGCTACAGAAGATTCGTTAAATAATCGTTTATTTGCAATTCTCATAAAATCTCCCTAGCCTGTTGACGTTTTAATACTACATCGTTTGGTACATCTACACCAGAATCTACTTTTCTGATTATATACCAATCCGTATCGGCTAAATATTTTTTTGCTTCAAATTGAGATTTTTTTAATTCAACTTCTGCACTGATATTAATGATTTCGCTAAAACATCCTACTTTGCTAGGTTTAGCAAGTTGTTTATTTAACCAATTTTGAGCTAACTCTAAAGTTTCAAAGTTTGCACTCCAAAACCCATACTCGCCATTTGATGATAAAAATAAATCATTGTTTTTTATATTTACTTTATACATATTATACTCCCATATTTGTAATTGAGATCCAAACATCTTGCTCGGATGGGTTCATACTGATTGTTACGCCACTATTATGAAAAACTCTAATATCGATAGTTTGTCCAGCGGTTACCCTAAAAACTCTAGATACTGCAATAGCAGCTCTAATGTCTACACCACCACCATTTGGATATTCATAATGCTCGGTTGTTTGCACTCCATTGACGTAGATAAAAGCGACATACCCTTCCGATCCAGACCATCCAGTACTACTTGTTAATCCGGCATCAAAACAAACCAAATAATCATCAGTTAGAGGTGCGGTAAAGTTCCAAGACGCTCCAACAGTTACAGCGTTGTGTGTATCTATTACTTTATCCTCAAAGTCAATTATTTTATTTGCACCACCAGTTGTGATAGGTTGACCAGCATCAGTATTATAAACGGCTACAACTTTTACAGGTATAAAAGGTAACACACTGATTTCAGTAGCAGTAGACGCCCAAGTTCCGGCTGTAGCCTGTGTATTTAATATACGACCGACTAATCTTAAGGCAACTCCAGATCTAGCAGTTGTAGAATAAATAGTCGCTGCACTATCTGAACCTGTATTAATTATAACTGTAGAAACTACAGATCCTTCATCGTATAAAGATCTAGATACAGCAAGTTCTGCCGTTCCAGCATTATTAATTAAATAAACATAAATATATGCTGCTACTGCACTTGATTGCCCTAATGTTGCAGTACTTGGGACAACTAAAGATAAAGCTCCAGTTATATTAACAGTTGAAAATTGTCCAGTTGCTGCCGTTGCATTTCTAAAACCGACTGAAACAATATCAGTTGCAGACGGATTAGTTCCACCATCTGTTTTAATTGCAATAGTTGCGGCACTTGCCGCCACTGAAAATGCGATACCCAAATTTTCAACTTTATTAGACGAAGGAGGTATTGCAATATTTCCAACTGGTTGCCATGCAGAGTTTATATACTCCCAAAGACCTTTAGTTCTACTTGTACCATCTGAACGAAAAACCATTCCTTCTAAAGGTGAAGAGGGGTCCGCGGATTGAGGGCGAAACGTTTCGGTAGTAAATCGGGGATGTTGACCTGAATATGCCAAAATTGACTCCTTATTATGTGCCTATTAAGGCATGTGCATTTCTGCATGTAATAATCTATATTTACTGGGCACTTATCATTTAATATTTCAAATTACAATTTGTTATTAAACAATCCACCAATTTCCAGAAGCGTCACTAATTAGTGTAAGTGATTGATATGTCATATCCATAACGTAAGAAGCCGCTACCCCTTCAATAGTCTCACTTGCAGCTCTAACAATTGTAATATTATTAGTTTGTCCGCTACCAGTAATATCTTTTAAAGTTATAAGTGTTCCACTAGTTGGTGAACTTGGAAGAGTTAAACTTCTAGCCGATGCCGTTGAAACCATGTGGTAAGCATTGGCGGTTAGTGTTACGTTTGAACTTATTGATACTATTGTTCTTTGGATTGCTTGTTTTGTATTAATCTGAGTTTGGATTGCGCTTGTAACACCGTTAACATAACCAATTTCAGTAGAAGTGGTAGTAGCAACTGCAACTTTTCCTGATCCATCCGAGACTAAAGCTCTTGAAGCTGTTAAATCAGAACTTACAATTGTAGTTGCTCCACCTGTAATTGTTGCTTGTTTTGCATTTAATTGAGTTTGAATAGCTGAAGTTACGCCGCTAACATAATCAAGTTCGGTTGATGTTGTTGCGGAACTAGACAATCCTTTTGACCCATCGGTTACTAAAGCACGAGAAGTTGTGAGTGCTGATAATTGTAAAGATCCAGCCGCCGTTAGTCTCATTTTTTCAGTGGGAGCGCCTGAGTTAGAAGTTAAAAAAGAAAAATCACCAACTCTTGTTGTTCCATCACCTGTATAAATAGCTAACATTTCAGCTGCCGTTAATGAAGTAGAATTATGCCTAGGATGAAAATTTAAACCGCCTATCTCATCTCCATTAGCTAAATTAGCATTACTAGCCCTACTTCTTCTAAATTCAACATGTCCATGTGAAGTTGGAGAATCATTTCTATTTTCAAGACGAACCATGTTTTCAGCTGGAGAAGAGAGGTTATCATCATTTCTTATTTGAATAGTTTTAAAATCGGATGCATTTCCCAAATCGTCAACAATTACAATAGAATCTTGAATTATCTTACCAGTCAAACCATCAAATCTACAAATTGCATTGTCTAAACTTGACGCTGGACCTTCTACATCATCGGCAATATCAGTGTTGATTGTATCAATATCACCTTGTAATTCATTTAATGCACTTTGTACGTTTGTTGCTGCTAAGTTTCCACTTGGGACATTTGTAATTTGAGAAGCTAAATTAAGTACATAATCTAATGCACTTGTAAATGGATTAAATTTATAACTCATACTAACTCGCAACTACGCCAGATAGTCTATTAGAACCATCATAGCTTAGAGTTAGAGTTTTAACAGTTACGGTTGCTAGTTTATATACAGCGGTTTGAATTTCCCCAACGCCGTTTCCAGAAGGAACGTAAGTTAACGCTACTTCATCAAAAGCCACTGGAGTTAGTGAGCCACCTAGTTTGGTATTTAGTTCAGCTAATTCAGCAATTTCTAAAACTTGGTTTGCAGCGGTTGCACCACCTGAAGCGGCTGCAATTGGTGGGTATATAAATACTGACATATTAAGCTCCTGAACTTTTAAATGTTAAGTTTGCTGTAAGAGATCCAGTTCCACCAACTCTTGTATAAACAAGTTTGATATGGGTAAAAGGCAGTTCGTTTAGGATAATTTCGTGATTTCCACTTGATCCTGAAAGAGAAATAGTAGATCCAAAATCTAAAGCGCGGTAAGTTCCTTCTTTTCCGTTTTTTGCTTGAACTTCTAGTGTTCCGTTAACGCTAGTTCCTGTCCAAAATAAATAGATTGATCCGTAATCGGCTTGATCAGCAAAAACTTCTTCAGAGGTTTGAGATGAACTAATATCAGCTGCGTTGAATGGTTTAAAACCATAAATGACGTGTTTTCGTCCCATAGTGCCCTTCCTTATAAGATTAATACCCTTCTCAGGTATAGGTTGTTCTTATCTGGGCACTTTTGGTTATTTTAAGTTATTTTGGATTCGTTGATTTTCAGTAGGATAGGTGGTAAAGTTCGCATTAGGGTTCGGCTTAAGTTGTTCTTGTTCTGGAATTTCCGCTTGATTTCCCATAATAATTGAAGCTGTTTGTGAGTCTAAAGATGGATCTAAGTCCATTCCTAATAATAATGATAACTTAAGGCGTTTATTGTATGGAATTGCTGAAGGGTTTTTTTCTACCGAATCCATAACTTTAATTCTAATTTGATTCAATACATTAGGGTATAAGTCGCTTAAAACTTGAACTTGATCGCTAGTTAGATCATTATTGTTTAAATCTTCAATAACACTAAAAGGATCAATAACCGTTTTAAGTTGTCTTTTAAATTTAGCCATTTCCATATCAGATGGCTTGTAAGTTTTACCTTTAACAAGTGGATTGTTTGGGGTAAGAGGTTTAGGAATTTTAGATAAAAGATAATGTGCGGCTTCTACAGATTTTACTTGTAAATTATTTGATATTTCTGGAGCACCTGTTTCTGCTAATCCTAAAAGGTCTTGAGAATATTGAGATGATTCTGGGTTATCAGCAAATGCTTGTAATTTTCCACGTAAAACATCATAATCATCATCTTCTTTATTTCCAGTAAGAGCGCCGATTGATAATGATTTAAATGCTCTACCGCTTGGTTTTTGATATTTAACTAATGAATCCGGTATCTGGTCAAAGCTTTTTGCAACTTTTTTTACCATTTGCTCAGATAATAATAAGCCGCCAACATCATAAACGCCCTTAGCTTTTTCCGCGGCATATTTTGCAGCTAGACCTAAAGGTCCTCCAAATCCACCAGCAAGTATATTGCCCATATTGATAAAGCTAGACGCTTGCTCTTTATTTACTTTTTTTCCAATTACTGGAGATAAATTGATCGCCATTCTATAATTATCGTTATGAAGTTTAAATTGATCGGCAAGTTTGGAAAGTTCAGGGAATGCTTCTTTTATTTTTGGCGCAAGTTTATCTTTAAAGTAAAGTTGGATATCATCAACAATTTCTTTTCGAGCGTCAGTGGCAAGATCAGAAATCATATTTTTTTTATCAAAGTTTACAAGCTCTTTTGATTTTTGTTGAAATTCTCTTAATCCTTTAAAATCTAAAGGTTGAATGTCACCACTAAAATTAGCTTTTACAAACTCATCAATTGATTTAATTTCTTGTCTAACTTTTGCAATTTGTGACTCGTATCTATTATCATTTAAATAAGGCTTTACGTATTTTTCATCTAGTTTTTTTGCTAAATCATTATAGTTGTACATGTTAGGTTTAAGTTCAGCAATAGAAGCTTCGTCCGCGCCTTTAGTAATAGATTTTAATCGATCATCTAATTGATTGATAGTATTGCCAATAGCTTTTCCAGATGTAACTTCAACATTTTTTATTTTAGATAAAAGTTTTTCTGAATTTGCAAGATCAAGAGGGGCGTCTTTAGTTATATCACGTAAAAATTGTGGCATCTTATCAACAACGTCAGGAGCTTTAGTCATTAACTTTTCACGTTGTGCAGAGGTTGCACCTATTGCATTAAAGGCAGCTTCTTTTTCTTGAGGTAAAAATTTACTAAAATATTGTGCTTTATTAACAGCAAATTGTCCAGCTTTTTTTAATCCTGGAATTGCAGCTCCTAAAACTCCTCCAAATAATCCACCAGCCATCATAGTTTCCGCGGCTTCATTTGGATCGCCTAACACTGCTTCAGTTATTGCAGTGGGAGCGGCAATAGTTGCACCTTCTACGGCGTATCCAGCTGCTTTTGCTCCAGCGTCTTTTACTATTTGTGGGGCGGCAACTTGAGAAAGTTTACTTGCAACTTTAGATTCAACTGCGGTTCCAAGTTTAGAAGCTCCTTCAAATAATTTAGCACCGGCAACTTTAGATCCGACTTTTGCGGCAGCACTTGCCCCCATAGTTGGAAGTAGTGTTGCACCGAAACCAGCTAAACCACCAAGAGTGTTTGCTATATTATGATCTTTTTTTAAGGCATCACGTTTTGCAAGTTCTAAAGGATCTTCCGTTTTATCTTCTACTAACTCAGGAACTCCAAGTAATGCTTCATCAATGAATTGTTTTCCGGCAACTTTTAACGCGCCGCCTAAACCTTTATTTTCATTTACATAATTTCTAATTTCTGTCTCATCTGGAGTTTCAAGTTTCCAACCATTATCAATAGCATCATAAATTTCGGATGAATCCATTGAATAAGATTTACCTTCTGGATCTAAAACATTAACTTTTGCACCTTTTTTAAAAGCGTGTGTTCCTTCTTTTAGACCTTCTTGTATTTTATCAGTAGATAATTGTTCCGGTAACCCTGTTTGAACATTGTAAACGGTTTGCATTTTTATCTCTTTTAGTTAGTTTTTAACAGCTGTTTTAGGATTAAAATCTTGCTTTACTAGTCCAAAGTTTTTAAGTCTTCCAATTTGTCCAGCGTTTTTTGTATTTAATAATTGTTTTAATTTTTGTTTTTTAATCTCAACTACAGATTTAGAATCTTTAGGTAAAGGTAAAAGAGGCTTAACTAATCGATCAATTTCAGCTTCTTGAATAGTTCCTTGACCTTTCATTGTAGCTCTAATTGCTGATTCTATATTTGCATTATTTGCTTCTACACTAGCTTTTGCATCTGAAAAAGGGATATTTCCAGAAATAATATCAATTTCTTTTGCTTCATCAAATATTGAATCGATAGTTTTAAATGCTGCATTTGTTGCATCTTGAACTTCTTTAGCTTCATATAACTGATTTTTTTGAGCTTCTGAAATTGGTAAAGATTGAATCTTGGAATAAACTGGATCAACATTTACTTGTTTCATTTGCTCTTGTTTATTTAATTCTTCTTGCATCTTTACAGCAAGTTCTTGTTTTTTCATATCAATTTCAGCACTCATATTTGCAAGTTTAGCTTTAAATTCAACATTATTAGTTTGAGCTGCTAATGCATTTATTTTCATTTGAGCTGCTTGATATTGCATACCTTGAAGCGCAATATTAGTTGCACTTTTACTTTTATATATATCCATTAAATCTTTATACATTGAACTAGAAGCTTTTGCGGAATCTAATTGAGAGTTTTTTAAGTTTTCTTGAGCCGCAATATCTTGCTTAATCATTCTATCTAAAACCGCGGTTCCTTTATCTCCTGATATTCCTGTAAGAATTGCAAGTCCAATCTTCTTACCAACACTCATATCTTTAAATACTCGATCTGGATCTATTTCATTATTAGCAATTTGATCTAATTTTTCTTGAGCTTTATTTAAACCGTTATCAACTCTTTGAGTTATAGCATCCAATTCTAGTTGTTGTTTTAAAGCGTTTTCATTATTTTTTTTATCATAGGCTTCAGCAAAAGTTGCTTGTTGAGCTGCTAATTGATTTCCTTCAAACTCAGCTTGATTTATTTTCTTTTGAAAATTATCTAAACTTGGAGTACTAACATTAACTCTAGGAGTTGGAGCTTGTACCATTGGAGAAGCTTGTAAAGCTAATTCTTCTTGGTTTATTGGTTCTACTGGTAAAACTTCTTGTGAAAGTTGAGGTTCAACTATACTAGAATCGACAATTTCATTTGGAGAAACAACGTCAGGAGATATAACACCGTTTTCTTTTAGTTTAGAAACTAATGCTGGATTTTTTATAATTCCACTTTCAGCCAATCTATTGTATAAATTTTGACCAGATTCAGCCGTAGCTAATGGTAAACTATTTTTAAGGTTTTGTAAAAGTGTATTATTTGCAGCCATATTTTTTTCCTAAATAAAGTTTAGCACATTTTTATTAATTATGCAAGATAAGAATTAAGTTTAAGTGGTTTTACACCCATTTTTTTATTTAATTCATCTTCGTCTTCTTCTGTATTTTTAACCAAGCTTGCATCTACTTGATTTAATGGCTGTTGTTTTAGTTCTTTCATTTTTTTAAAAGCAAACCCCAATGCAGTTTGTTTTTCCTCTTTTTCTTCGTCTTCATCTTTTTTCTTAGGTTTATTTCCTACAGCCCTAGACAACGCATTTAACCATTTATTTCCTTTCTCTTCTCCACCACTATTTCCAACTCCTCCAAATAATTTAGAAAAATCCATTTGACTCATATTATGCCTCACTTTTTTTATTAGATTCAAGTTTTTTTATTCGTTTCATTATTTCAGAAACCGCTGCCATAGTTACAGGCACGGCTTTTTTAAGGTCAACACTTTTTACTCCATCAATTTCCGAAACCATTTCTTTTCCTAACTTAGACTTTTCAAGATCTTGAGCCATGATTCCGGTTACAGTCCCATCTTGATACGATTCGCCATTTGGTTGTTTATAGCTGAATTTTTTTGCATTAAGTTTTGTCATAATTTCTTCAAGATGAGCGGGTTTAACGTCTTTTTTTATACGTTCGTCTGACATTCCAAAAAATTTTGCAGCGGAAGAAGTTACGTCTTGTATTAAATTTTTTGTCCCTTCAGCTTTGTATAAATTTGCTGCACTTGTTTGGGCTTGAGTTGCTCCTGCAATATCAGCTTTAAGTTGTTCTCTATTTTGTAACGCTTGTTGTTCTCTTGCTAAATTTTGTAATTGCATATTTCTAGTGTTAGCTTGATTTTGTAGTGCATTTTGATATTCTTGCGCTCTTAAAATTCCACTTTGTCCAGCAGCTTCTTGATTCGCCGCTCCTTGCGCCCTCATACCTTCTCTTAATGCTAGAGTTTGGTTAGGTCCGCGTGCGGCATTTACACGTCCA
>Ga0247843_1004885_pt1 | contig 19408 bp, 9 predicted proteins | sample LaCruzMarch2017__FD_192420 | JGI IMG/M metagenome (GOLD analysis project Ga0247843, IMG submission 192420) | Freshwater microbial communities from meromictic Lake La Cruz, Castile-La Mancha, Spain - LaCruzMarch2017_8m | ecosystem: Environmental > Aquatic > Freshwater > Lake | place: Spain...
CGGCGTCGACCCGTGAAAAGATGCGGTGGCCCTGCAGGCGACCGGGCCTCATCAATGCGGGATCGATCGCTGTGGAGGCGCAGTTGATCGAGCAGACGATGTGGAGGCGAAGGAAATCCGCCAGCAGACCGTCGGTCAGGTTGAGGATCGCAGCGACTTGGCGGCGGTTGTCGCTATCGCGCACCATGAGAGCGCCCTCGGCGTCCTCGGCGTCCTCGGCGTCCTCAAGCACGCAGACGAAACCGAGGTCCTCGTTGGTGCGGCGCTGCTTGCGCCAGAAGCATATGAATTCGGGGTTCGAGAGCACACTGATATTGGCGGGTGGGATGAAATAAAAGCGGTGGGAATCCTTCAGGCGCCTCATCAAATGGCGCAGAAACGAGGTCTTGCCGGTTCCGGGAGAGCCCTCGAACACAGTGAGTCCACCTGATTTTTCGGCGAGGATTTCGAGATACGACTCGCTCCATTTCGAAAATCCATCGCCGTAGAAGAGCTCAAGATCGACGGATTCGAGGGGGGCGCCGTCCGAAAGCGGAACCTCCGCCGTGCCGATGCTGTCGTGCTCATGGGTGATGAGATGGTAGGAGCCCGAGGAGAGCGACTTCTTCTTCCCAAACCTCTCGCGGAACACGTTTGCGGCTCGCTCGGCGGTCAGATGGTCACCGGCATAGGCGGCGAGGCAACCCTCGTTGATGTGGAGAAAAATCCCGCCACCCTCGTCGAGGATGATGTCCTCCCAACTCTTGCCGCCGCTCGCGGACTCCCTGGAATCGGAACGCAGGATGGACGCGCTTTTTTCGGCGAAGATTTCTTCGAAATTCCAATCGCAGAATCGCTGGATCACCCGGTGCAACGGGGACGCCCCGTAGGCCAGTAAAATCGGAATCGGCGCCCCGCCTCCAAACGAGGTCGAGAAGGTGGAGGCCTCGGCGATATTGATGTGGATGCCGGCGGATAAAAGATTGCTTGGTGCGGTGGAGTCCATGCGAGTGATGCTATCAAACACTGGGTCGCAAAAGATGCCACACCCGAAGGAAATTTTTCGGGTTTTGAAAAATGTCAACGCCTCCCGCCTGTCGCGTCGATCGCAGGCATCCGGCGGGTGCGAGGACTTCCTATTCTTTCCGATGGGGGGAGCAAGGGTTGGAGAGGATAGGGAACCTGCGCCTGCGGACAGGCGTTTTTCTACGCGGAACGCGAGCAGGCGGCTTCGCGGATGGCGGGGTAGGGGTCGCTGGCGAGGAGTTTGATGTCCGCCTTGGGGGTGCGTCGGCAATGGGCGGTGAGCAGACGCTCGAAGGGATTTGGGGATTTCGCCAGGATGCGGAGGGCGTCTGCAGCGGGGGTGGTGACGCCATGGCGGAGCTTGAGTGTTTTTGCTTTTGAGCCGAGGCGTTTTTCGAGGTCGAGGAGGACTCCGTAGGGCCAGTGGGATTGGAGGCGGAAGGCGTCGCGGACGCATGGCTCGGGGTCGTCGAAGAGAAGGCTTTTCGCGGCCGGAGGGGCTTCGGAGGCATGAGCGATGGCTAAGCGAACGGAGGGGTCGGGGTCGCGGGCTCTGGCGGTGATGAGGTCGGCTTTCGTCTCGTAGATGTAGCGGTAGGATGAGAGATTGCGCGAGGTCAGGCATGCGTGAAGAGCGTCCAGCACAGCTTGAACACACTTTTCTCGAACGGCGGGATCGGGGTCGCGGAAGAGAGCGGCGGTGGATTCCTTGTCGAGGCGGGGATCGGTGCAAATCTGCAGGCGAACGCTTGGATGGGGATCGGCGGCGAGGGCTTTGAGCAGGGCGAGGTTGGCGGGGCTGGGCCCGCGGTTGTAACTGTTGCGGAGGCGGCGGGCCACCCCGAGGCGGATTTGCGGGAGAGGATCGCGGGCGAGTTCCTCGAGGAGGGAGCGGCGGATGCGGGTGGATTCCGCAATGCGGGAGAGGGTCTCTGGGGTCAGGTTGTCTTTGTTGTCGCGGTGGAAGGCGGGCGTGTAGGAGGAGCCCATTTGTGGGACGACATTCTGGATCACGGGATCGGCTTGGCGGACAAGGCGCGCGCGCAGGGTGGAGTCGGCATGGCGGGCCAGAAAAACGGCGCGGATGACATCCGGAATGTCGCGGGGGTTGAACAGTGCGAGAACCTCCGCGGAGACGCTGTGGTTTTGCGCCAAGAGCCTGCGGACATCGGCAGCGGGATCGCGGAGGAGGATTTTGTGGATTTCGGGCAGCATGCAATTTCGGGCCAGCGCGAGGCGCACGGGAATCTCGGGATCGGCCGCGAGCCTCTCCAGTGCAGGGATCGTGGCATTCACACAGCGGGACAGGGCCTCGCGGGTCTCGACTTCGGGCGAGGCGGAGAGGCTGTCCACAAGATCGGGCGGGAGAAGCCGACAACTGGCCAAGTGGGCGTGGGTTTCGCGGCGACCGTCGCGGAACAGCGCGCGGGCGGCCTCGGCGAGAACCGTTCGACGCGGCTCGGCGTCGAATGGACCGGAGCGAAGGAGTGCAGCAAACGCCAAGCGCACTTCGGGATCTGGATCGGTGGCGAAGCGCATCCAGACAGCATCGGCAGCGTGCTCTTCAAAAAAAGCAAAGAGGCCGCGGCGGGTGGGATTTTCCAACATCGAGACTCGCCAGTCGGCATTCTCCTCAAAGGGGGCGAAGGCGAAAACCTCCGGATCATTGCGCGACACGCCTCTGCGGACCATGCCAGGCAGAGAGGCGGGAGTGAAGAGGTGGGAGGGGAGGTCCGCATTGGTCGAGCGGAGGTGGTTAAAGAGGCCGAGCAGCAGTCTGTCGCCAATCAGTTCAGCGGCCGAACATCCCCGGGTGAATTCCCATAGGGCGAGGACGGGATTGTCGAGGATGCAGTCGGGATGGGCCTCCCAGAGGGTCTGGAGCAAAACCTCCGGTGTATTGGGATTGCGAGCGAGGGCGCGCCGGATGGCTATGTCGCTGGTGGCCGCGAGTTCGATCAAAACCTCGGAGGTGGTGGAAAAATCGGAAGCGGCATCGAGGATTTCGCGTTGTGTTTTCATGGCGGAAATACAGGTATCAGTCGGCGATCATGCGAGCAGTGTCTCCGAAGGGGAATTCGCTGGAGGGCAGTCCCCCGGGGGAGACAACCCACAGGACCGATAAATGCGGCGGGGCTTCTGGGAATGAACCGTAGCCGTCGGTGAGGTAGACGGCGACATCGGGAGCGGGGATGGTTTTTTCCAAGGCTTCGAAAAACGGAAGGAAGCTGGTGCCTCCGCCGCCTCGGAAATGGGGCGAGGGGAAATCCGGAGATTCCAGTTTCCATGGCCCGTGGAGCTCGGTGTCGCAGGTGTGGAGATCGACTGTGATGGCCGGGTAGGCTGCGAGGATGCCGCGGATTTCGTTGAGGAAGCGACCGAGATCGTTGGAGTCGATGGATCCGCTGGTGTCCACGCAGACGGCGACGCGCACGGACTCGCCGTCGAGGGCGTCGAGATAGAGTTCCTCGCCAACGAAGCGGCGGTCGAGCGAGGTGAAATCGACGGGCGTGCGAGTGAGGTGCCGCCAGAGGAGCGTGCGCCAATCCAGGGGCGGGTCGGAGGCTTCGGCGATCGCGAGTTCGATACCGGCGGGAAGGTTTCCGATTCCTTTACCGCCCATTCGGGCGATCACCGCAGCTTGGGCCAGCGCGGAGTTCCAATCGGCCTCGGGCACGCCGGGTTCGTAGGGCGCGGGGTCGAGGAGGTCGGTGCCGATGAAAATGATGAGTTTCGGCAGGCCGTGCCGCTTGAGCAAAATCTGGTAAACTTCCTCGACGGGATAATTTTCGAGATCGGGGTCGCGCAGGGCGGACTTCGGAAGGACGAGGCCGCGCGTGCTGGCGATCATGCCGTTCACCACGATGTCGGCGGCAATATTCCAGAGGTCGGGATCTGCCGTCGAGCGCCGCTCCACATGGCGGAGCGCGGCGTGGAGGAGTTCGTGGACAAGAATTCCGAGTTGCTCGTCGAGCGGGTGGGAGGCCATGAATCCGGGATTGAACAAGAGGCGGCGTCCATCCGTGGCGGCAGTGGGAATGGAAGTGGTTTCCAGCGATTTGGCGAAGAGCGCGAGCGCGCCGAAGAACGGAGAAACATTGCGGAGGTGAAAGATGAGAAGCGGGAGGTCGAAGGGGGCCGCGGGTCGATGGGCGGGACGGACACTCATTTTTCGTGGACGAGCTTGCGGTAGGACTCGAGGAATTTTTTCACCTTGGGATTCGCTGCGAGGGTGGCGGCGAGTGTGCCGAGGGAATTATCGGCTGCGGCCGTGTCGAGCTTCGCATGGATAAAGAGTTGAACCCACTCGGGGTCGGTCTTCTCCACCACCCACTCGAGGGCGTGCTTCACACTTTTGTGATCTTTGGAGCGGGAGGCGAGGCCGATGGCCGTGGCGTAGCGGGCGTCGGGTGAAACAGGAAAGGCGATGGTTTTTCCCGAACCGGCGAGGATGGTGTCAAGGTCGGGAAGCGAGGCGTAGACACGCTCGTAGGCGGAAAACTCGCCCGCAGCGCCTTTGCCCACGGCGGGTTCGACTGCAAGGCCGGCCTGATAGAGGCCGTTTGCCGCGACCCAGGAGCGGGGCGACGGCCAGGCTGGCTGCGCGGCGTCGCGCTTGTGCAGCAGTTGCGGGCGGAATGCGAGGAATGCGACGATTCTTTCATGGACGCCGTGGCCGAGTGCCCACTGGCGGAAGCTGTCAAAATGGGCCTCGACGGTCAGGTGGATGAAGCGGTTTTGCAGCGCGGAGGGCATTTGGAAAACCGAGGCGCCGTCCTCAACGCGGTTCCCGGCGGCCCAGACATGCCAGCCCTCGGGAAGCTTGTAGGAGCCGACTTCGCGGTCGAGGACAAGTTGCTGCGCAATACCCTGCATGGCGGGCGGAGCCATGTTGAGCTCGTCGAGGAAAAGAATCCCCTCACCCGAGCGTGGAAGAAATTCCGGGGGATACCAACGCGCGGTGCGCTCCTTGTGGTCGGCAACGGGAAGGCCGCGAAGGTCGGTGGGCGCGAGTTGGCTCAGGCGCAGGTCGACGAGATGGATTTTCGCGGCGTGGGCCACCTCGGCGACGGCCTGGGATTTCCCGATTCCAGGCGCGCCCCAGATCATCACGGATTGCTGGAGGCGTTGCGAAACGAGGATTGAGAGGAAATTTTGCAGTTGGCGTGGATTCATGACGGGTTGGGTTTTTGAACGATGTCGATCCAACTTACACAGGTAGGTGTCGCGGAAGCTGCCACACCCTGGAAAAGAGTCGGTCCCCAAAAATCGGACCAGCGGTTAAGAGATAAAAAGCGGTGGTTGTTGGAGGGCCATAAACCTATAACCAACCACAGAAATGAATGCCAGACTCACTAGACATGACGGTGCCTTTAAGGCGCGAGTGGCCCTTGAGGCCATGAAGGAAGAGAAAACCATCCACCAGATCGCCACGGAGAACGATGTTCATCCCACGCAGATCACGGAGTGGAAGAAAGTGCTGGCGGAAAATATCGCCGATGTCTTCGAAGGTAACAAAAGCACAGGAAAAGAGGATTTTGAAAAGGAACTGGAGAGACTCCATTCCAAGATTGGTCAACTGAGCGTGGAGGTTGATTTCCTAGAAAAAAAATCCAAACAGCTCGGCCTATGAACCGTGCCGAATTGAGCATGAGAAGACACTGCGGACGGCAGTATGTGCCGCGTTCTGTTTTTTAATCACAAGCCCACGGAGCAGAGTGAGTCAGAGCGTCGAATGTTGGGGGCGCTGGATGCGACTTACATGACCGATCCGTGCTTGGGAAGTCGGCGACGGGTGGTCAATGCTGAGCACAGTCGTCGCGAACGCGTGGCGAGGTTGAGTAGGGGGTGAATGAAGGGAAAGACTGTCGTGAAAAAGTTATGCGTTGCGGCCCACGCCGACCCAGGCCTCAGGCGGGACTTCAATACATCGTTGAAAATCCCCGATTCAGCTCGAGCTTGAGACGCCAGAATTTCCGCCCGGCCCCTTAGTCGAGCAGGTTCAACGCATGATCATCGCCAAGACGCGTCTGGTCGCTGTCCGCCATCGCCTGGAAAAACGGACTCGTCAGTGAATCGGTGGATTCGAGTTTGAAGCGGAAGTTTTGTGAATAAGCGGCTGGGAATTTCCAACCCAGCTCCCATCCGGCCTGCGGAATCGGTCCTCCGTAGCGCGGAACGAAACTCACCGGCCGCAGCGAGAGCCGGCGCGGGAAAAGATCCGCGATCGCCGTGTCCGAGCCGCGCTCGGGATCCGCGCCGTCGAGATACAACTGCACCAGCGATTTTCCATCCTTGCCCGTTGCGAAGGGATTGTTCCCTTTCGTTCCATAGAAAAACTCCTCCCACGCGTCGGCCAGCAGGTTGTTGTCGGAATCCGTCCCAAGCTGCTCCGGCAGCGAAAGGAGAGAGACCGAGATCACCTCGAGCGGCGTCGCAAAAGAGTATCCCCCCTCGAAAGCCAGATCGCTGAAACCCAGCACCCGCACCTGCGCTCCCACTCCCAACGCGATCGCGGAGTCGAAGACATACCTCGCCCCGTTGGCATCGTAGAGTTCGTATTCGTCCATCATCCCGTATTGGCCGGGAATCCCGAGCCGACCCCCGTAGCCGACCGTCAGGTCCACCAGCAGCGTGGGCCGGGGCGCGGGCACGGGGAGCAAGGTCGCCGCGGCCGCACTGGCCGAATCCAAAACGGAGGCCGACGGCGCGCTTTCATAAAGCGCCCCGATCGTTCCCTCCGCGAGGAATTGCCGAATCGCATCGATGGGCATCGGCATCGTGTCGGGAATCTCCATGAGGTTCCCCGAAGCGAACGCCGCGACCACCGCCGCATCGGGAGCCTGCGGTGCGGACACCGAACTCGCAAATTCGTAAAAATACTTCGCCACAGAAAGAAGGTCCGCCACTCCCGGAGCGGGCGAATCCGCGAAAATCGCCTCGCGCACTTCCTCCACCACATCCGCCACCGAATACGCGACCTTCGGGGTTTCGCCGTCGAAAGGCGCTTCCAACGCCGCCAGCGCCTCGCGCGTGAACGGCGTCCTCCCCGCATCCGCCGGACGCGCCGGGAACACCGTGGGCTTCTCGATTCCGAGCATCGACCCGAGTTTCGCCTCGACCAGCAGCGCGGCCAGAGTTTCCTCCACCGTCACATTCGCCGTGGCCGTGGCCGGCGCGGGCGAGACCAACAAATCAAACTCCACCGCCGCCCCCCCGGCGAGCGTGTCCTGGCGCGGAACCAGATGCACTAGGCTCGCGGGAGTGGAAAACGAGGTGATCGCCGTGACATTTGCCGTGGACCGTCCCGCCGGAGCCGGCGCACGCACCACGAACCTCGGCATCGCGCCCGTGACCGTCGAAGCCCCCGAACCGAACAATCCCGCGCCGCTGTTCATCGCGTCCAGCGCCGCTTTCAATCCCGCCGCCGTCACATTCGAACCGAGCGCCGCGGACACCCCGCCGCGCTGCAGAAACAGGGTGCCGGACTTCGGCCGATAGGCTTCCCTCAAGTCCCCCACATAGGCAGTCGCAGTATTGCTTCCCGCCAAACTCTCGGGCGCATCCGGAAGCAACGCCACCGCCCCCATCTCGCGTCCACCCATCCCCAGTCCCCCCGCCAACTCGAAATTCGGCGGCGTGCGCAGTGAGAAAAACAGATCCGGTTCCCAGCGCACTCCCGACAAACGCGCCAACGAAACAGACCCCACCGTGAGAGCGTTCCCAGCCGCCATCGCACTCCCATCGAGCGTTTGCGCCGTCACCGGCGTTCCCGTGACAGGATAAGCGTCCTGCCCGGCGATGCGCGCCCGCAGGCTCACCACCAAGTCGAAAGCCCCGGTCAAACCATCCAACCCAGGCACGCGCGATCCATCCGCGAGCCGCCCGGGGTTGCTCGATCCCTCGTTCGGATCGGTCCCAAAATACATTTCCGTGAGATCGCTGTAGCCGTCCCCGTCCGTATCCACGCCAGCCTCGGGATCGAGCCCGTTGGCCACTTCCACCGCATCGGGAACCCCGTCGCCGTCGCTGTCGATGGCATCGGAGGGCAGGTTGAACACCGCCGATTTGATCACGCCCTTGGCTCCGCCGGTGATCGAGGCGCTGTAAAAACGAACCGTCGAGGTCGCGGCGATCCGGGGCGGATTCGCCGGATCGTGCACCAGCCACGCACCGGTCGAGAGATTCGTATCGATCCGATAAAAAACTTCCCGCGACTCGGGTTGGCCGTTGGCCCGCGCGCGGTCGTTCACCGCGGAGCGGAACCCGAGCGCCACCGCCCCGGGATAGGTGCCGGCGGGCGGATCGATCTCGACCGTATCCTGCACCTCCCCGCCGCCGCCACCGAAATTGTAAACCGACATGTCCTGCGCGAACTGGTTCGCCACCACGCCCAGCGCTCCGGCGGGCACACTCGGCAAAATCGTATTCGCAGCATCGCCCAGGCCCGCCGCCGTTCCGCGATAGGTTTCCCCGCGAATCTTGAGCGGCGCGCCGAAGCCCTCCAACGTGGCCGACCAATCATCCACCGCCACCGTCGAAATCACCCGCGCCGACGCGTCCGCCAGCGGCGTGCCATCGAGGAACAACACATTCCCGCGCCCAGAGAGCAGCGGCGCCTCCCCGATCGTCGAGCGCCCCAAAAAATTTCCATCCCGGTCATACCTCGCAATCCCCGAGGTCCGGTTCGAAAACCCCTCCCGCTCGAGCAAAAGAAATCCCCCGTCGGGCAGCGCCAATCCGCCCGAGAAATTCCCGCCCACCGGTGCCGCGAATCCCGTGACTTTCACGGGAAACGACACGCCATCGTAATCATACAGCGCCGCCCGCTCGGCCCCGGAAACAAAGGTGACCAACAACCTGTCGGAAACCCCTTCCGCGCCGCGCACCACCGTGATCGTCGCCACCCGTTCGGAAAAATTCCGGAACTCCGGCAGCCCGATCACCATGTTCCCGCTCCAATACGCGCGGCTGTGAACCATCCGTTCGTTGTAGCCGAAAAGCAGCACGCGGCTCTGCTGCGACGGGCCGAAAAATCCCGAGACCGCCCGCATGTGCTGTTGGTTCGTATTCAGCGCATTCATGTTCACCGAAATCCCCGGCGTCTTGGGATTCAAATCATCCACCGCCGGATCGAAGACCATCAGATTCCGCGTGGAACTTCCGCTCCCGACCACCGCCCCAAGCAGCAAATCCTCGGGCGTGGATTGCTTCGTCCCCATCGGCACAAGCCACAGCACGCGGTTCGAACCCGCGAGCACCGCATCCCGCAAACTATAAACCGGCCCGCTGGACACCGGCCCGCCCGCACCGGTCAAAAGCGTTTCCCATTTTCCCACCGAGGGCATCCCGTTTTCCGAGGTCGCCACGACCAGATCGTCGCGGCCCGCCGTTCCTCCGGGCCATCCCAACGGCATCGCCGCGATCCGCCCCGGCCCGATCCCCTCGACCTCGAGCGGCGGATCCACCGTCACGAACCCCGCCGCGTTCGTCTTGTCCACCGCCAACACCCGCAAACCTCCGGAGTTTTCCGAACCCACAACAATGCGGTTGGCCGTGGATCCCGCGAGTCGCGCCACCGCGATCGTCGAGATTCCGGGAAGAATGGAAACCGCCCGCCGCGCCTCGTGGCCGGCCGGAGTTCCAAACGCCACGCGCACCGTGCCGCGTTCCTTGTCGGCGATCACCACATCCGCATGCCCGTCGCCGTCGAGGTCCGCCGCGACCGCGAGCTCATACGGCGTTTCTTGCACGGGTGGCGACGCCGGCAACGGCGTTCGAACCATCAGCAACGGGATAATAAAAAGCGCGGCGAGTTTTTTCATGGGATCGTGATGGAGTTGGCCACGGGAATCACATCGCGCGGCTCCTTGCTGACCGGATCGAATCGCACCAGCAAATACCGGTAGGTCTGCCCGCGGATCACCGGAAGCGTGTCGGCGATCACCAATTCGACAGTCGGGCTGTTGCCTCCTCCATCGACCGGCTGGATTTGAATAAACGGATCATGAATCGCCGTGCCCGTTCCGGCGGCGTTGTCGGGAGTGCCGAAGGCATCCACAAACCCGTAGGCAATCGATTCCATCAATGGCGATGCCTGCACGAGGTCGGCCGAGAGCCCCGGATCCTCCCCGTCCTGCACGCGATAGCGGTAGAGCGCACAAGGCAGGAGCGCGTTCGCGGAGCTAAACTGGCGGCCCAGCCTGTAAAGATGGCGGTTCGGATCGAACCTCAGATTGTTGATGGTAATCTGCCCCTTCGATTGCTGCTCCGGCATCCCGGGCGAGGTGAAGGACCCGATACGAACCCCCACGCCATTGAATCCCGGCCGGGAGAGCAGCACCGGAGCCAGTCCCGTGGCCGCAGGCACTGAGATCGCTCGATTGAGGAGACCGGGGACGATCCAAAGGCTCTGGGGCTCGAGCTTCGGCGGAATCTCCCGCGCGGGCCACGGCACATTCACCGAGGTGGTCACTGCCTGCGCCCATCGTCCATCGCGCCCCTCGCTGAACGGACCGGAAAGCGTGCCCAACCCTTCGGCATCGTTTTCCACCGGTTCCCCGCGCGCTCTCACGAGCACCGTGTAGGTCGCCCCATTGTCCGCCGGCAAATCGATCTGGAAAGCGGACGGCGAATTTTCCGCATCGGGAGCGCGGAAGCGCCCGTCCACCCGCGAGGTGCGATACACGCCGAACCGCTTCTCGCCTTGCCCGGCGACCTCCACACCATTCGCCACGCGGTTCGCTTGCAAACGATCCACACCGAAATTCGCAGGCGGCACCAACCCGTTTCGCGAGATATAAAGATCGAAGTGATCCACCCCCGTCGGCGCGCAAACCCAGGAAATCCAAAGCTTCGTGGGCAGGCTGGGATTGGGGGAAACCGTTTCGATCCGCTTGAGCAGCGGCGCCGGCAAGGAAGCGGCCGACCGCACCGAGCATCCGATTCGCTGCATCGGTCCCGCCATTCCGTCCACCGAAAACGCCTGCCCGAAATAACACACCCGCCCGCCGTGCAACGGCGGCGGATTCGTATCCGTCCAAGCGCTCCACACGGGATCGACCAGCGAGTCGCCCTCGGAAACCTCCCGCCGGTCGACAAAAGTCAGCGGACCATTCCCCACACGCCGGTAAATCTTGAACTCCCGCGTGCCCCGCTCACCCTGCACGGTTCCCGTTCCATTCACTCCCTCGCCCGTGTCCGGATTCCATGGAAAATCTCCACCGCCCAGCTCGCCCGGCCCGACATCCAGCACCGCGCCCGCCTCGAAGGGAATCACGATGCGCTTCGTGTTCTTGGGAAGCGTCTGAGGAAGCGTGCACCCCACGGGATCGGAGACCGCCCCGTTCACCGCGCCCACCCGGCAGGCGATGCTGCGGATGGTGTTCGTTTCCGAAAACAACTCGCCGACCGTGAGCTCGAGGCTCCGCTCTGCACGGCCATTCTGGTCGAAATACACCCGCGCGATCACCTCCGTCCCGTTGCTCCCGGTGGCCAGAAATTCCGCCCACTCGAGCACATCCAGCGCGGCGGGCATTTTATCGCACGAAATTTCAATCGGCACGATGCGCTCGTTCTTCTGATCGTCGATCGTTTCTACCGTGCCGTCGCCGCCGAACACCATCGGCTTCAGGCAAGATTCCACCACATTGCCCCCGAGCACCTCGGGCCCGTTGCGATCCCGGATCACTCCAAACACCGGAGCGCTGTGCGCGGCGGGATAGCGGCTCTCGACCCCGCCGGCATTCGCCACCCTTACCGCCCGCACCGTATACCAGAAGGTCTCGCTGGCATTGTCCTCCGTGGGCGAGCCGGCAAGTCCGTCGTCGAGCAACAGCGTGCCGTTGATCGTCGTGACAGGCAGCGCCCCCAGGCTCCGCTGCGCCCCGTCGTATTCACGCCAACGATAGACCTCATAAAGGATCGTGCCGGATTCGTCGTCGCCCTCCACACGGTTCCACGAAAGCGCGAATCTCTGCGCCCCGCTCCCGCCCGCGCCGCCGCTCCACTCGTAATTGTTCACGACCTCCACTCCCTCGACCACCGGCGGCGGCATGCGGTCCAAAATCCACACCGCGCCGCCCGGCGAGATCGATCCGTCGCGTCCGAGCACATCCACCGCCGTGGTGAAATACACGAACTGCGCCGCTCCACCGGGCAATGGAGTTCCCTCCTCCAATTCATCGGTGAAAAAACTCACCTCCGGCCCGGTCGAGACCGCCCTGGCAGCATCGAGGTCTTCGGGATTGAGAATCGGCAGACCGTTCACCTTCACCGCCCCGGCCGTTTGCAACTGTGCGAGAGTTGGCCCCGCCGCGAGCCAGGCCCCATTCACGGACGCCGCTGGCAGACGCCAGAGATTGTAGCCGTTCAATAAAATCGAGCGCTGGCGCAGCGGCACCGGCGTGGCCCAGCGCAGGCGCGCCGCGCGGTTGACCTTGCGACCCGCCGCCTGCTCCTTCAAGGACTCAAACCCATCCTCGGCCCGCGTGTTGTTCGCCGGCGACTCGCTCCGGAAATCCGAAAACGCCTCGCCGGGCAATGCCGCATCCGAAATTTCCATTCCCGAATCCACCGGATTTCCCGGCGCGGGCAGCAGCACCGGCGTTTGCGAGCCATCGATCGTCACGCGCGCCGTCACCCCGATCTCGGCACCCGAGGAATCTCGCAGCCGGATTTCAAAAGTCGTGGGCCCCGCCGCGGAGACCTCCCCCGCCCACGCGCGGCCGAGGCACAGATTCACTCCGGGAAAAGTTTTCCCGAGCAACTCGAGGTCCGTCAGCAACGCCGGATCCGCCAGCGCGGCGGCGATGGCATTCACAAGCTTGGCCGCCGTGGATTGACCCGCGACCGAGGACGACAATCCCCCGAACATGTTGTCGAGTTTTTCCCCGAGCGAATCCTCTTGGAAGGTCGCGGGCAGGTCGGGACGCAACGCCCACGAGCGCTGTAGCAACGCCGCCACCGTAGGCTCGTCGGCCACTGGCCGGATCACCCCGGTCAATTCGTAATCCCCCGCCGCATCGGGCAAACCGGCCTTCCGGTAAACCGCAAACTCCGGCGCCGCCAGCAATGCCGAGGTCGCGGCATCCAATCCCTCCGGCGTTTCGGTTTGGAACAAAATGTAGCCGGTCGCCTGCCCGGAGTCCTCCACATGCGTGGCGCCGGTGACCATCAGGTTGGTTTGCGCGTGCGCCGTCCAGGCCGCCGCCGCAAGCAGCGCCAGTGCGACCGCGAGCGTCCTCGTCCACTGCGCCGCGTCCAGAAATCTTCCAGTGTGTGTTTTCATCAGTATCGAATGCTGGGGGAGTTGATCCGTCCGTTGGTAACATTGAACGAAACACCCACCGATTTGTTGAACCGCTTGCAGAACCTGCAAATTCCGACCTTGCCGGAGAGTCGGCCGTTTCCATTGAAGCGCATCGGCGCGGAGGATCCGCTACCCTGCCGCACGCCGACCAGTGACATCCGCCCGTTGATCGAGATCAGGCACAACGCCTCGCCGCTCACCTCGCCGACCAATTTGCCGCCGTAGGTCGGGCCTTCGGTGAAGTAAAACACACCCGCCCCCGCGCCGATCTTGATCTTCAGCATGCAACTCGAGGGAATGCCGATCAGCTCGTTCACCGGAATCCGCGCCTCGCCGTAAACATACGCCCCGGTGAACGGCGGCGTGCCCAGCACAGCCGCAACCTCGGGATCGATGAGGAGGATCGGATCCATCGTGCAGGTTCTTCCAAAAAACACACCCCCGGCCATCGCGTAGTCGCCGAACTCCATTCGCACCCCGGCCGCGAGATAATTTTCCCGAGCGCCGAACGAAAGCGCCGCCGCCATCTCCTCGATCGTGAAACCTTCGAAGGCCAGGTTGCCGACCATCTTGAACGCTCCACCCATCCCCTCGGGGGCCCCGTCGGAGACTGTGAACTTCACCTGCACATCGGCCTTCAGACCCGGCGAAATCCATTTCAACGGCACCTTGTTCGCCCCGATCGTGATTTCATTCGCCGTCTCCCCGGGCCCGTAGCACCCGCCGCGGTTGTCGGAGTTCAATTGCTTGATCAAAAGGAACCCCGAAAATTCCATCGCCTCCGGCACCTTCCAGCTGAACTTTCCGTCCACGCGCAGCTCGGTGAGCGAATTGCCATTGATGTGCGCCTATCCGCTCAAACGCCCCGCGCCGATCAGGTCGCTCATCGGCCCGAGCACCTGCTGGTTGATGCTGTCGTCGATGGAAGCCAGATGCGTGGCGATGAGATCGCGCATCGCGGTGTTCACCTCCTGCAAGCCGTTGTCGAGCGCCGTCGTGACCGTCGCCACCGAATCCTGCGCGTATTCCCGCAACTGCGTTTGTAACGGATCCAGCACCTGGCTGCCCAACACCTCGTCCAGAATCTTTTGGCGAATGATCTCGCGCAACTGCACCCTCGGAATCTCCGCCAACGGAATCGTCACCGAGGCCCCGACCCCGATCCTCGTCTGATAGCGCAACAATTCGACATCGATGGCATGCGCGAGATTTTCACGGATGTCCGGAAGGCTCGCGGCAAACGACACGCTCAACTGCGCGGGCAGGCCGTTCGTGGCGTTTCCAAGCCCCTGACGCGCTTCGCCGATGCGCGTGTTCACGCGGGCCACCGAGGTCCGGATTTCCTGAAGCGCCTCGGTATTGAGCAATTCGTTGCCGACCGCACTGAGCGCCTCGCCGCCAAATTCCGCCGCCACCAACCCCACGAATTGTGGAGCCTGGTCCGCCACCAGCGAGCGGATCAACCGCTTCACACCCTCCGGATCGAGCAGTCCGGTCGAGTTGCCGGAAACCGCAGAGAGCGCCATTTGCAATTGCGCCAACCGTTGGTCCACCGCCTTCACCACATTCAACGGGCCGTTCGCATTCACACTGCCGTTGAAGGAAAATGACAACGCCTGGCTGATCGGCGAATTCGGTTGCTCGAATCGCTGGGTGACGAGCAATTCAACACCTGTCGAAAATTCCGCTCCTGCCGTGACAGCGCCGGGCAGCTCGTAAAGGTCATCAAGAAATTTGTCCACCTCCGTCATCACCGCCTCGTCGAGCACCGGCGCAATCAAGGCATCCAACCGCGAATCCACCAAGCTCCTCCCCGCATCGATCCCGCCGAGCAGCTGATCGGCCGCCTCCTCGCCCATCGCCCGCACCAGACTGCGCGTGTAGCCGACCCCGCTGTCCAGCGCGCTGCTGGCGAGGCCCGAAAGGTTGATCTGCGGCAGGCCGTCGTAGTCCAATCCGAAAGTGATCTCCGCCGTGTCGGGTGTGAGCGATTTCACCCGGTGTGTGAGGTTGAAAACAAAGAAGTCCCGCGTCACCGATTCCGCGCCGAACGACTTCCCGGCTGCGCTCCATTTCAAACTGTAGTCGAACGCATTCGGGATGCCGAGCCAGTCCTGGCGGGCCTTCACGGAGTAGGTGGCATTCCCTTCGACCGAGGCCACCCGATACGCGGCCGCCGACACCGCCGGGGGAAGCCCGCGGTTCGAGGGATCGAAAAACGCATTGCCGAACGCCGTGGACCCGCCAGCCGTCCACCCCCCTGTCACCGCGTAAAGCAAGTCCGGCGCAGGCGCCTCGGTCGGCGCCTTGGCCTTCGTTTGCACATGCCACTTCATGTCCTGAAAAAACGGCGCGCTCACCGTGCCAAATAAATTCAAAAACCCCGGCGTCGCTCCTCCCGCCGAAGCCTGGTCGTTGAAATACCCGTCCTGCGTGGGCGTGAACGCATAGGTCTTCCGGCCCGGCCCCGGCAACCGCACGGCGGGCATTCTCAAGCGCGAATCCACTGCGGGATTTCCATTCGAGCGCGTGGCGATCTGCCCGTTCGACCGGAATCCCAACTCCCCGGCGAGAGGTTCGTCGAACAATTGCGCGCGCGCCGTCACCCCGAGCACCAGGCATCCATCCGCCGCCGGATCGCATCCATCCGCCGTCTCGAATCGCGCCCCCAGAACCTGCAACGGCGCGTCGTCCCAATACTTCAACTCCACCGCCTCCACGCCATCCATCACCACATCCTTCACCCCGCCCGGACAGCTCAGCAGCAGCTTGGAAAACGGCAACTGAAACTCCGACGGCTCGGGAATCGTCACCGAACCCGCCGAACGCGAGTCCTCGTTCAGGTTCGAGAGATAGCTGAACTGGAACTGCGTCAAGGCCACATCGTAGCCGTAAAGCGGCAACCCTTCGTTGAACGCCGCCGCTTGGTGGATGCCCGAAATCCCGGAGCGCCGCACATAATAGTGGCTCCTCTGCTCCAGCGTGTAGGCCGGCGTCTCCACACCCGCCACCCGGCTTTTCGCCTGCATCGGCGAGCCATGAGCCCCCACTCGCATGGTCAGTCCCGGATAATCCGCAAACGCATCGTCCAACTCGGAGAATTCCAGCGTGCCGGGCCGCAACACCGCCGCCAATCCCGGATCCACCCCGCTCCCGAGAATCGCCCCCACGCCCATCCACGCACCGGGGTTCAACGCTTTTGATTGCGTCCCCTCCACCCCTCCCGGCAACGAGGAACCTGCCATCAGGTATCCCGCCGAACCAAAAGCCGTCGCCACCGAATGCGCGTAGGCGTTGGGCTGGCCGGGGTCCTTGCCCCATTTCAGCTTGAGGCCATTAAGCAAAACACCATCCCCTTGCAAACCCCCATCCGGCGTGAAAAACAACTGCCCCGCCGTCGGCTCAAAAACCACCGCATCGAAATCCGAAGCCGCCGCGCAGTCCGATTCCTCCCCGGGCTTCTCCACGCAAGCCCGATCATATATCACGGCAAACCCTCCCGCTCCCGTCAACTTGCTCGCATTCGCCGCCCGGTCTTCCACAAGGTTCAAAACCCCACCCGTCGAAGCAATGTCCAACAAGGGATCGCCCGGATCCGCATACGGCATGTGCGGAAAAAAACTGTTCGCCCCCAGCGCGATCGACACATCCACCCGCGCGTTGCCCTCCCCATCCACCGTCACCACCAACGGCGTCGTCGCGGAATCAACCCCGTTGAACACATGGTCGTTCGACGCCTTCACCGCTGCGGAGGGATTCATCAAATCGTTTTTCACCGCCTCCAGTTGAGTGACCGCCTCGTTGCGCAGCGACCGCACCGTTCCCGCATCCGCCACCATCCGCCCGGCACCGGCCTCCCAGGTGATCGACTGGATGTCATACACGAATGGCTTCGACTCCTCATGCAACCAGCCCGCCCCCGCGAGCGGAATGTCCACGGCGGGGTTCAAGCTTTCATCCAGCGGCACGCCCGCCACTTCGAAATCCCCCGTCGCACGCTGCGTCGTCAGATCCGGCAAATACCCGAGCCCGCCCGGCAGGAACACACGCAAAGTTCCGGCCGTCGCCCCGGCCCCGTTCAGCGTGATCGCTTGGCGACGGAACACCACTCCGCCCAGAGTCCCGTTGTCCGTGACGGGCCCCGTGACAGACACGGATGGAAACACGGAGGAGTAATGCGCGACACCCGCCGCATCCAACATCACCGCAAGATTCGAAAATCCCGTGCCGAATTTGTGCGAATCCCCCAGCCCGACAATCCGGCCGTTTTGAGATGCAACCCCCAGCGAAGTTCCGATCCGCCCCGCCGTCACCCCGCCCCTCGCAGGAACATTGTTGATCGCCGTGAAAGTCGTATTCACCGTGTTGAACCGGATCGATCCATTGAAATCCAAAACCCCCGTCGCCGCCGTCGCCACCCCGTTTTGCACCACCACCGCCGTCGCTCCCGTTCGCGGCACAAACCGCGCCATCACCGTCACCGTGTAATTTCCCGCCACCGAATCCAACCCGCCCACCGGCCGCAAATTCAACGCCGATCCCGCGATGCTCGTATTCACAGCCGCCACGGGATTTCCCGCCGAGCCCCCACCCATCGCCGTCGTTTTGTTCACTGTGAACACCGACTGCTGCAGCGGAACCACCGACCCCACCCCGTCCCGCATCACGCAAGTCAACTCCACCTCCGGAGCCAAGGAATCCGCCCCTGGATCATGCCGATAAAAATCCAACGACGGCGTCACCCGGAACGCCGACGCGTTCCCCGACCCCGTCCGTATCCGGAAAGTCTGCGAGAACGACACCGAAGCCATCCGCGCCACCACCCCGTTCCCGCCGAAAAAATGCACGAACGAATTCGGCACCCCGTCGGTTTGCGGCACCCCGAGATCCGGCGGCACGAAATCTAACGTGTTCAACTCCACCACCCGCTGCAACCGCACCTGGTAAGTCTTTGAAGGATCCAACCGCTCATCCGGCACCAACTGCACCGGCACCGACACCGTCTCGTTCCCCTTCGCAAAACTCCGCGCCAACTCCACCGAAACCGTGTCCGTGTTTTTCTGCGACTGCGCCGGCGTCTCGATATCAACCGCCGTCCCCGCCGCATCCACCAACTGGAAATCCACCCGCAGCGTGCGATTTCCCGCCTCCGCCGAGTTCACCGTGAAATTCGCCGTCGCCGAAATAAACCCCTTCGTCTCGTCCCCGGGAATCAAATACCCCGGCGCCGAATAACTCGTGGAAACCGAAACCCCCGGCGCCGCCCAGCCCGTCAACGGAAACCCCGTGACCCCCGCCAACGCCATGCACCGCAGCACCCCGGCTCTGAAAACCAAAGCCGCCAAAACGCGGAGGGAATATTTCATGGCCTGCAAAAAACCACGCGCGAAAACCTGCTGCAACCGAGAAACTCCATCCTCCGTAACAGTTTGCTTAGCTTGCCACCGACAGAGCAATTTCAGCAGTGGATATTTTTTCGAGTTGCTGTTTTTCATGGGTTGCATTTGTTTCCTTGTTCTGACTTCCCCCGAATGCCAACCTTCGATAGGCCATACACATCCACGATGCAACGCAAGCCTCCAGCTTTGCCGTCACCCTTTAGGATGACATCCCTCTGATGCAAATCAGCCGTTCAACGCGGGACTTTCTTTTGGGCCTTTACGAGTTGCGGGACCCCGCCGAGGCCAGCACATGGATCGTCAACGGGATGGCCAAGCTATTTCACGCCGAGAACGCCATCATTTGCCGACATGATGGAACCCGCCGCATCATTACCGCCGTTGTTGCCAAGGAAGCTTTCAGCCGCGCAAACCTCATACCCGCAATCAACGAATCCGGCCTCATGGCGAAGCATCCCTTTTGGGAAGGCACTTTCCTGCCCGGCGAACCCGTCCGACCGCTCTCCGCCATCGCCTCCCGCAAAAAATGGCACGCCAATCCCTTGTATCACGAGGTTTTCCGACCCGACGGCATCGAGGATCAGCTCAACACGGAAGTTCTGGGAAATCCCGAGGCCTTCACCACGGTCAACATCTTGCGCTCCCGGCGGGGCTTTTCCACCTCCGAAGTGGCGCTCCTGCACCTCCTCCGCGA
>Ga0247843_1004886_pt1 | contig 19403 bp, 17 predicted proteins | sample LaCruzMarch2017__FD_192420 | JGI IMG/M metagenome (GOLD analysis project Ga0247843, IMG submission 192420) | Freshwater microbial communities from meromictic Lake La Cruz, Castile-La Mancha, Spain - LaCruzMarch2017_8m | ecosystem: Environmental > Aquatic > Freshwater > Lake | place: Spain...
CCTCATCTACCAATTTGTTTATATATTCAACATTTTGTTTGTGTGCCTTGTTCATTTTTGTCTCTGTTTTGGGTAAAGATTTAATTGTAGCTTCACTGTTAGTAAAATCAATAGCTGTAACTAATAATTATAGTTGTTGTCAGGTTTTTTTTAAGATACCATTAATTTTTAAAGAGTAGAATGGAGCTTTTTCCTATGTATGCTGAAATTCCTGCTGCCCAAAAGAAATTGATTTTTTATATTTTATTTTTTATTGCTTTGCTCATGGGAATGGGTATTGATTCTTTGACTCCTTCTTTGCCGGCAATTGATCTGTATTTTAATGTACCCTCTAATATCACGGAGTTGACTGTTGGGCTTTATATGCTGGGATATGCACTAGGGCAGATTATTTTAGGGGTGCTTTCCGACAGCTTTGGTAGACGCAAAGTAGTACTTATTATGGGGGCAATGTATGTTATATTATGTCTAATGGCTGCGCTTTCACCTAATATATATATTTTAATTTTCTGTCGATTTTTGCAAGGGTTTGCGATTGCGGGTCCAGCGGTAGTAACTCGTGCAATTGCTACAGATTGCTTTTCAGGTCTTGAGCTTAGCAAAGCCATATCTTTTATTTCTACTAGCTTGGCATTGGGCTTGGCATTGGGGCCACTTATCGGGCCAGTTGTTGGTAGCTATTTGAAACAATATATTAGTTGGCAAGCTAATTTTTATTTCTTAGCGCTTTACGCCTTTGGTATCTTTAGTTATGCAGCCGTTACTTTAGAAGAGACTCATTTGGATCGCGCTCCATTTCACCTTCCTTACTTATTGGGCATGCTTAAGAAAACCAGTACTCATCCTTTGTTCTTAATATATAGCATACTTGGTGCGATTTTTTATTCTGGACTTGTAGTTTTTAATGTTATTTCACCATTTTTAATCCAGGTTGATTTACACTATTCTATAATAGAGTATGGTAATATTTCTCTTATTTTAGGACTGGGCTTTTTTGGCGGAAATCTTCTAAATCAGTTTTTGCTACGTTATATAGATCCGATACGCATTATTGAAATTGGCATAAATGGTAGTGTTTTAACGGCTTTTTTAATGATTGCATTAAGCTTTATTGCTCCGTTCAATCTACCTGTTGTGGTTATTCCAGCTTTTATTCTATTTTTTCTTTCTGGCATGGCCTTTCCCAATCTTATGGGAGCTAGTGTTCGCATCTTTCCTGAAATGGGAGGCACCTCTAGTGCTGTATTTGGTTTTTTTATTTCAGTTGGAGTGTTCATTTTTTCAAGTCTAGCTACCTTGTTGTCGACGCGTTCAGAAATAGGAATGTTTGGAATGTATTTAGGGATGTTTGTGCTGTCATTCATATTGTTTAATATAAGCAAAAGAATGAATAGAGGATAAGATTGCTGATCACAATCTAAACAATTAGGTGTGTTATACAACTTTCTTGACCATTATCTTAACATTCTCTAGAATTAGTCGAGTATTATTCGATAAAAAAGGTTTTTTGTGGATCAACACATAGTTCAATCTTATGATCAGGAGCTTCATAAGCTTACTGAGTCTATTATAGAAATGGGGGAGTTAGTTAAAGAGATGTTGCTTATTCAGCACAATGCTGCTAATAAGCCTAGTGCTCATCACGTTTCTGAGGCTGAGACCTTAGATACAAAAATCAACCGGTATGATTTAGAAATAGAGCAACAAGCTACCATTCTTATTGCGACAAGACAACCGCTTGCAATAGATTTGAGGCAAATTACTTCTGCTATTAAAATTGCTGTTATTCTAGAACGTATGGGTGATCTTTCTAAAAATGTCACTAGAAGGATTTCCATGGTTGCAAATATTCTCCAAGAAGATCTTCTTGAAGATATAAATAAAATGACAGAAATATTGATAGTGATGCTAGAAAAGATAATGAATGCAATTAAAGCGCTTGATCTTAATAGCGCATTAGATGTAATTGAAAAGGATGCTTATATAGATGCTCTTTACTCAACTTTGATCAATAAGCTTTCTTCCGTTGTTGTTAGCGATCAGGAGATAACGCAGTCAATGATGCAATTGATTATTGCTATCAAGAATATAGAAAGAATGGGTGATTATATAGCAAAATTAGCAAAAATTCTCTATTACATAGTCACTGGGGACACTATTACTACTCGTCCCGTGTAGTAGGTGCGATATGCCTTTAGTTAAAAGTAAAAAACCTATAGTTTTATGTGTGCTAGATGGATGGGGTGTCGCTCCTGAGAAAGCGCAAGTCAGAGATTTTAATAATGCAATAAAAGATGCTAATCCTGCATTTTATAATTCCTTGCTAAATAAGTATCCTCATTCCGAGCTTGCTACTTCTGGAGAAGCTGTTGGGTTGCCTGATGGGCAAATGGGTAATTCTGAGGTAGGGCATATGACTATTGGGAGTGGTAGAATTATTTATCAGGATCTCCCAAGAATCAGCAAGGCTATTAACTCTGGCGAAATTGATAATAATCCAGATCTACAAAAATTGATTAAAACATTGCAGGGAAATAAGAAGGTTTGTCATATAATAGGGCTTGTTTCTGACGGGGGCGTTCATTCACATTTAGAACATTTGGTTTTTCTTGCTAATTTTGTTTCTGAGCATGATATTAAGGTTCGATTACATATTATTACTGATGGGAGAGATACTGCTCCTAAAGTTTGTGAGAAGTTTATAGGGCAAATAGCTGCTATAAATAATAAGTTGATCTCGATAGCTACCATAAGTGGTCGTTATTATGCTATGGATAGAGACAAAAGATATGAACGCACAAAAAAATATTATGATGTAATTACTTTGGGGGTAAATAAAACATTCTACGATCCAGTCGAAGTTGTAAGTAAAAGTTACAGTGAAGACATTGCTGATGAGTTTATCTTACCACAATCAGCAAATGATTATTCGGGGATGGAAGATGGTGATGCTCTTATTATAACTAATTTTAGGTCAGATCGTGTAAAGCAGTTATCTTTGTCTTTATGTGATCCAATTTTTGCTGAGTTTAAACCAGATAAAAAAATTAACTTTTCTATTGCATTAACAATGACCGAATATTCTAAGCGGATCAGCAAATTCACTACTGCTATTTTTCAAGCGAATATTATTAAAAACACTCTTCCAGAAATGTTGTCTTTGCATGGACTTTCGCAATTGCGTATAGCTGAAACAGAAAAATATGCTCATGTTACATCTTTCTTTAATGCTGGGACAGAAGCGCCATTAAGAGGCGAAGATCGAATATTGATCGATTCTCCCCAAGTTGCTACTTATGATTTGCAACCAGAGATGTCTTCTCATCAACTTACAGGTCAGTTAGTGGCAAGCATTGCTAGCGGCAAGTATGATTTTATACTTGTAAATTTTGCTAATACAGATATGGTTGGGCATACGGGGAATTATCATGCTGCGGTCAAAGCGGTTCAAGCGGTTGATCAATGCCTGGAGAGAATAGATTCTGCTGTAAAAAAAGAAAATGGTGTTTTGATAGTTACTGCTGATCATGGTAATGTGGAGCAGATGTATGATGAAAAAAACCAGACCATACATACCTCTCATACTACTTATCCCGTGCCATTTATTTTAATAGGCGTGGATAACGTGCAAGTTAGAGATGGTAATTTGTCAGATATTGCTCCGACAATATTAACCTTGCTAAATATAAATATACCGCAGGAAATGACAGGAAAGAGTTTAATTATAAAGAAGTAAATATGAAATACCTAATCGACAATTTAAAAAGCTTGTTAATTGCTATAATTTTAGCAGTAATTTTTCGTTCGGTTTTATATGAGCCGTACCTTATTCCTTCTGGGTCAATGATACCAACTATGTTAGTTGGAGATAGAATATTTATCTCAAAATTTGAATATGGAATAAGCAATTTTTCCTTTCCTTTTGAGCCACATATTTTTGATGGAAGAATTTTGGAGCTTAATAAGCCCGATCGGGGTGATGTCGTGGTTTTTAAGCAGAAAAGTGGCTATGGATATACTACTTATATAAAAAGATTGATTGGATTACCAGGTGATGTCGTCCAAATGATTGGCGGGGTACTTTATATCAATGACAAGCCAGTGCCAAAAGTTAAGGCTGGATCTTTTAATTTAGAGGGTCAAATAGTGCCCCAATTTATTGAAACTTTGCCAAATGGAGTTTCCTACCATACTTTAGATACGTATAATAGCCCAATGGACAACACTGTAAAATATATAGTGCCGGTAGATAATTATTTTTTTATGGGTGATAATCGTGATAATTCACGTGATAGCAGATACTTGAACGGTATCGGTTTTGTGCCTGCAGAAAATCTTTTGGGCAAAGCCAAATTTATTTTCTTCTCAACCTCAGCGCAGTGGTATGATATAGTGGGTTGGTTCACAAAATTGCGTTATAATCGTCTTTTTAAAGCAGTTGATTAATTGGCATGAATGATTTGCACTCATTACTTAATTACCAATTTGTTGATCTAGATCTTCTAAAACAAGCCCTGACTCATCCAAGTATTTCTCAGAATGCTGCTCGTATAAAAGTTGCTCATTACGAAAGGCTTGAGTTACTTGGAGATGCGGTTTTATCTTTGGTAATTACCGAATGGCTAATACAACATTACCCTGATGATGATGAGGGAAGTTTAGCAAAGAAAAGGGCGGCTTTAATATGTGGTGACATTCTATGCGAAATTGCTTTTAATCTGAACATACAAGCGCATATTATCATGTCTGATGGTGAAGAAAAATCAGGCGGAAGAGAGAGCCGTAGAATCTTAGAAAATGTTATTGAATCTTTGATCGGTGCTATGTATTTGGATGGTGGGCTTATGGCATGTAAAGATTTTGTTTATAATTTCTGGTCACAGGCTTTGGAAAACACAACTACTATACCAGTAGATCCAAAAGCATATCTACAGGAATGGGCTCAAAAAAGTGGCAAAGCTATACCTAATTATCATATAGTAGCTCAAGAAGGACCGGCACATAAGCCCGTATTTACTGTTGAGGTGGTAGTAGAAGATATGCCTAAATTTACGGCACAAGGTGCTTCTAGAAAAGTGGCAGAAAAGCTTGCTGCAGAGCAATTAATTTCTTATATAAATAAAATAAAAGATGAATCAGCAAATTAACACCAAATCTAATTGGATCACTTTTATAGGTGCTCCTAACGCCGGCAAATCAACTTTGCTCAATAGAATTATCGGCACCAAGATATCAATAGTAAGTCCAAAAGTACAAACTACCCGTACCTTGCTTAAGGGCATAAAGGTCATAGGTGATACACAATTAGTTTTTGCAGATACCCCTGGAATATTTAAGAAGTCAAAAAACCAATTAGAAGAATATATGCTAAATTGTGCATGGGGCAGTTTGCAAGAAGCTAATCAGGTATGCTTATTAATAGATTGTACCAAGTATGATGAAGGGAATACCGAATATTTACTTGATCAATTGGTAGCTCAGAATATAAAAGTTATTCTGATTATAACTAAGATAGATTTAATCAAAAAGCATTTATTGTTGCCTTTAACTGAAAAATTAACTCATAATCGCGATATTTTTGAGAAAATATTTATGATTTCAGCATTGCATAATGATGGCCTAAAAGATCTTGAGGATTATTTTATTAAAAATGCCAAGGAATCCCCGTGGTTTTTTAATGCAGATGATATTACTAATGCGCCTTTGCGATTTTTGGCCGCAGAGATGATTAGAGAGAAGGTATTTCTTTATACTGATCAAGAGTTACCATATAATATTGCAATTGAAACAGAGGCATGGAATGAGACAAAAACCCTTGCTTCGATCACAGTTGTTATAAAAGTTGTTAAACTTAGTCATAAAAAAATAATTATTGGCAAAGCTGGTCAGTTAATAAAGCAAATAGGGATCAAAGCGCGGCAAGATATAGAGTCATTGTTAGGTAAAAAGGTGTTTTTAACTTTATTTGTTAAAGTTACAGATTGGGATAAGAATATCCACGAAGCTGTTAGTTTTTAACAAATGCAAATAATTGGTCTTTGTCAAATTTTAAAATTAAAAAATTACGCTGAATAGATATTGAAAAAACATCTTATCAAACATAAATAACAACTACTGCCAACGTATAATAAGAAAGGAAAGTTTATGTCTAAAAAAGAAACTAGAAAATTTGACGCAGAAGTAGGAAAAATTTTGCACCTAATGATTCACTCTCTTTATACTAATAAGGATATTTTTTTACGAGAATTAGTTTCAAATGCTTCTGACGCATGTGATAAATTGCGCTACGAGTCTAGCAAACATCAAGAGCTTGCTAGCGATTCCCCATTAAAAATTACTATATCTGTTGATGAAGATGCTCGATCAATAACGATTAAGGACAACGGCATCGGCATGAGCAAAGATGAGTTAATAGAGAATCTTGGCACCATTGCTAAATCTGGCACTCAAAATTTCTTAGATCATTTAACAGGGGATGCTAAAAAAGACGTGTTATTGATTGGTCAATTTGGAGTAGGCTTTTATTCATCTTTTATGGTTGCAGATGAAGTAGTTGTTGCATCACGTAAGGCTGGAGCAAAAGAAGTTTGGATTTGGATTTCTTCTGGTAATGGTGAATTCACTATTGAAGAATCTACTGAAAAAATGGATTGTGGAACACAAGTTACTTTAAAGCTTAGAGCTGGCGAGGAAGATTATTTGGATAAATTCAGAATTTCGCACATTATTTCTACTTATTCAGATCATATTTCAATACCAATTGAGTTAGTGGAAAGTAAAGATAGTACAAGGATTTTGAACAGTTCTTCAGCATTGTGGTCTAAATCTAAATCTGAAATCAGTGAAGAGCAATATAAGGAATTTTATAAAAAAATTGCTCATGCTGGAGATGAGCCATGGATGGTTTTACATAATAAGAATGAAGGAGCAATTGAGTATACTAATTTATTATTTATTCCATCAACTAAGACTGTGGATTTGTTTCATCCTGATCGTAAATGTCGGGTGAAGTTATATATAAAGAGGGTGTTTATTAATGATGATGGGATAAATGTTGTTCCACAATATCTAAGATTTTTACGTGGCGTTGTTGATTCAGAAGACTTACCTCTAAACATTAGCAGAGAAACATTGCAACATAATCAAACGCTAGAAAAGATAAAAAAAGCTATAGTTAAACGTGTGGTTTCAGATCTAGGAAAAAAATTAAATGATGATAAAAAATCATATCTTGAATTTTGGAATAATTTCGGTGCAGTCTTGAAGGAAGGGCTATGTAAATCCATAGATACATCTTTACAGTTGTTAGATATTTGCTTGTTTAAAAGTGCTAAAACTGGAGAGTTTATCTCGTTGGATGAGTATATAGCTAATATGAAACCAGATCAGGATGCAATTTATTACTTAAGTGGAGAAGATGATAAAAAAATTCTTACTCACCCACAATTAGAGGGTTTTTTACAACGCGATTTAGATGTATTGTTATTTACAGATACTGTAGATGATTTCTGGATTAATGTTAATCATCAATACAAGGAAAAATCTATTAAATCTGTAACTAGATCTGATATAGATTTAGCTAAAATAAAAACAGAAAAAGAAGGTAAGAAAAAATCATCTTCGAAAGATAGTGAAAAAGATCTTGAAAAGTTATTGGAATATTTCAAAAAGACTCTTCAAGGATTAGTTGCAGATGTGAAAATTTCTGGTAAATTAACTGATAGTGCGGTATGTTTGTCTGTGGCTGAGGGCGCAATGGATATGAGAATGGAAAGGTTTTTAATTGAGCAAAAACAATTAAAGTCTGCTTCAACAAAGATTCTTGAGATAAATTCAAAGCATAAAATCATACAAAAAATAACGCGGGATATTGTTGATGATAAAGTTACCGGTCAAACAGAGAGTTTAGTAAAAATTTTATTTGATGAAGCATGTGTTATTGAGGGCGAGCCTGTGCATGATCCACGTGGTTTTATTGAAAGAATGAACCGATGTTTAGAGGATGTGCTAAAAATTTAGGAGATAGTTGATGAATCTGAATCCATTTATAGATCTTATTTCTAAGATTCTTGGCTTATATAACACCATTCTTACAGTTTGGGTTGTAGTAAGTTTGTTGATATATTTTGGCATAGTCAATAGTCACCAACCAATAGTTAGTAAAATAATGTATTTCCTTAATGGGTTAGTTTTGCCCGTTTTAGAAAGAATTAGAAGGTTTGTACCTGTAATTGGTGGCGTTGATGTATCAGTTGTAGTGTTGTACTTGTTAATTACTCTTATTACTAATATACTATATACATATTTTTATAGATAGTATTAGTAGTTTGATGTTGTTATCATTCGCAATTTTCTTAATCATTTATGCGTATGTTGTCTATTACTTAAGTAGATTTGTTGTTGTCTCAAGATTTAAAAAAAGTAAAATTCATCTTGTTGCTCAGTTAAAATATTATGGTTATTTTGTTCTAACTTTTAGTTACACTATTTCATTCTTTGTTTTTTTAGCATCCTTACTACTTCATAAATTTAATCTGTTGATTCAAACATCAGCTCAGTTGTTCGCAGCAGGTGTTTTAGAATTCATATTTATTTCACTGGTTTTGATGTGTCTTGTTAAGCCTAAGATTGATGTTAGAAATTATTTTGAACTAAATGTAAAATTCATTATGCTATGTATTTCCAGCATATCTTTTTTAGTAACGATTTTAATAATATCTTCCATTGTATTCGAGACTTATAAATTCTTTAGTATAATCTCTATCGTTGATTTTTTTACAGGCATTAATTGGTCTCCACAAGATGATATAAGTGATCCAGATATCGGTAAAAAATTTGGTATTGTACCATTATTAGCTGGCACTTTTTTGATTACAATGATTGCATTAATAGTTGCAACGCCAATTGGTATTTTTTCTGCTTTATTTCTTTCAGAATATGTTGGGAGCAAGACTCGTTTTGTATTGAAGCCTATAATTGAAATGTTGTCAGGCATTCCAACGGTTGTATATGGCTATTTTGCAGCTTTATACATGGGCCCTTTTATTAGAGGTATGGGCGAAAGCTGGGGGTTAAATGTTTCATCAGAAAGTGCTCTGGCTGCAGGAGTGGTGATGGGAATAATGATAATACCTTATATAATATCGTTGGCTGATGATATGTTAAAGTCTATACCGACTAGTATTAGGGATGCTTCTTTTGCTCTAGGAGCTACTAAGTTTGAGACGATTACTAAAATTGTTATACCAGCTGCTAAGCCTGGGTTAATAGGAGCAGTTATGTTGGCATTTTCACGCGCAATAGGCGAAACAATGATTGTAACAATGGCCTCTGGATTGATGGCTAATTTAACTGTAAATCCACTTAATTCAGTTACTACCGTTACGGCGCAAATAGTGTCAATTTTAACAGGAGATCAAGAATTTAATAGTGTGAAAACACTAGTTGCTTTTGCACTGGCGTTTACATTATTTTGCTTAACTTTAGTATTAAATCTTTTGGCTCATAATGTAATGACCAAGTATAAGGGGCAATTTAGATGAAAAAGTTTAATTTGCAAAAAAGAAAATTTCTTGACCTTTTACTGAAAACAATATGCTATGTTTCTAGTATATTCTCAATGTTATTTTTATTCTTATTTTTGTTAGTTATCGGGATAAAAGGTTTTGATGGTTTGTTTACAACAAAAATTCGAGTGGATTTATTAATTCCTGTCGCCACGGCATCAAAAGAACAACAAATTATAGATTATAATGATCTTATTTATAAATCTGTGATTAAAACATCAAAAACTATGATTAATATGTCTGAGTTGAATGTAGTCATAAGCCTTGAGGCGCCATATCAGGTTTATGATCAACTAGTTAGTCATCCAGAGTATTTAGGGCATGAGCATAGCTTTTGGATTAGTGCTTCTGCCAATGTTTATAAGTATTTTAATACGCACACAAATGTTGTTTTAGAGGATAATGTGGAGCGATTAATCAAAGGTCTAATAAAACAAGAATATGTAGCAAATTTTTTTAACTGGCAATTTTTTACAAATAGTGATTCGAGTGAGCCAGAGATCGCCGGTATAGGTGGAAGTATATTAGGTTCAATGATGATGATCAGTATTTGTATGGGCTTTGCCTTTCCTTTAGGATTAATTACTGCAATCTATTTAGAGGAATTTGTTCCTAAGAGCTTTATTACAAAATTTATTGAGGTTAATATCAATAATCTAGCTGCAGTTCCTTCTATAGTATTTGGTTTGTTAGGCATAACTATATTCATTGCTATTAGTAATTTACCAAGGTCTTCTGCTCTTGTGGGCGGATTAACTCTAGCAATACTCGTTCTTCCGATCATTGTTAGCACTACTCGTCAGGCATTGAGCACTGTACCAATCTCAATAAAAGATGCGGCACTTGCATTGGGCGCCTCTAAATTACAGATTATATTTCATCACTCTCTACCAATTGCCTTGCCAACGATTGTTACTGGTACAATACTAGCAATATCAAGAGCTTTAGGTGAGACTGCGCCTTTGATTATTATAGGAATGGCAGCTTTTATTACTAAAATCCCTCATGGTATTTTTGATCCTGCAACTGCTTTGCCGGTACAAATTTATCTTTGGGCGGATAATCCAGATGGAATGTTTACTGAAAAAGCATCATTAGCAATAGTTGTGTTGCTTTTGATGTTATCAGTCATTAATTTCGTTGCTATATTTGTTAGAAAGAAATATTCTGTGAATTTATAATTAATAAGGCATATGCTGAACCCAGAAGTAAAAATTTTAACCGAAAATCTTAATCTGTTTTATGGAGATAAACAGGCGCTTTTTGATGTCAATATCGCTTTGGAGAAAAACAAGGTTACTGCTTTAATAGGTCCATCTGGATGTGGTAAATCATCATTTCTTAGATGTATCAATAGAATGAATGATACCATCAAAGATTGTAGTATTACTGGTAGGTTGTATATAGATAAAAGAGATATATATAATAAATCATTGGACGTAGTTCAGCTTAGGACTAAAGTTGGCATGGTGTTTCAAAAACCAAATCCTTTTCCTAAGTCAATTTATGAGAATATCGCTTATGCTCCTAGAATCCATGGGTTAGTTAAGAATAGAAAGTCTTTGGATCAAATTGTCGAGAATAGCTTAATTAAAGCTGGATTATTTGATGAGATTAAGGACAATCTTCACTCTTCAGCTCTAGATTTATCCGGGGGCCAGCAGCAGAGATTATGTATAGCACGAACCATCGCAATTGATCCAGAGATTATCTTAATGGACGAACCGTGCTCAGCCCTGGACCCTATTGCTACCGCTAAGGTAGAAAAGCTAATTGATGAATTATGCCAGAATTATACCATTATAATTGTTACTCATTCGATGCAACAAGCTGCAAGAATATCACAGAACACGGCTTTCTTTCATCTTGGACGTATCATAGAATACGGGGGCACCAACGATATTTTTACTAACCCCCAATCTACACAAACCCAGAATTATATTACCGGCAGATTTGGATGATTTTAATAATGCTTTCAGCTGACTTTAACCCTTTGTTAAGGGAAAGCTTTAATAAATAAGGGATTTGAAAAAACCTAAAGGTAGCAATATTATTTTAAAACTTATTACAAATTGTCTGATATATCAAAGTTATTTTGAAGAGACTGCACGTTTCGTAGGCATAGATAAAGATGGGAATACGCGCGGTGCGTATAAAATGGCAAGAAAGTAATTTTGTTTGGTATTATGCTAGGAATTCAGCTAAACTAACCAATTCCCTTCTAGGGAGATTTAATTAGTCTATCTGTAGTCATGCTGGCGCATAATAATTTTAATGTTGTTAAAAAGATAAAAGATGCATAGAGTTATTCTAACGTAAAAAGCTCTCTAAGCCTAAATTATATTATAAATTCTGATTGTAATATAATTTCTGATCTGCCACATATTTTAACAAAAAACGTTATATGTTTTAACAAAAAATAGTATTTTTGTATTTACTTCTCATTGAAAAATGCTATTCTGCAGAACCTAGATGATATTTTTCAGATAAATTAATTATATTGGTTTTTTTTAGAATGACACACTTACCGCCTACTATATTGATTATCGAACCTGATGTGGTGTTCAGAACTGGGATGTCTAATGTTTTAGAGCGCAGTGGTTTCTCAGTAATGGTAGTTGGAACTGGGGAAGATGCTTTGAACTTGATAGATAATATGCCTGAATATAAGCAGCCTAATGTCATTATTATAAATTATAATTTACCAGGTCTTTCAGGTGTACAAAATTGTACCATTTTGCGCGGCAAAAAAACTACTAAATCCACGCCAATTATTTTAATTATATCAGAGCATGATCAACTAGATGAAATAAAAAATTTAAAGAATGTATTTGATGAGGTTATGGTTAAACCTTTTGTTCAGAGTGATTTGGTGACGAAAGTGAAGTCTATTTTAGGTAGAATTAAACCTGTGTTATTATCTAAAAATATATCTTATAAAGATCTAAAAATTGACCTAGCTTCTTTTAGAGTTACTAGAGGAAATAGGGATATCCATCTTGGCCCTACGGAATTTAAGATTTTACAGTGTTTGATGGAATCACCCAAGCGTATATTTTCTCGTGATTATTTAATGAATTATGTTTGGGGAAAATCAAATAATGTAGAAATTAGAACTGTTGATGTGCATATTAATAGGTTAAGAACTGCCTTGAAAAACCCTAATGAGAATTTGCCGTTTATCAAAACTGTCAGGTCAGCTGGCTATTGTTTAAGTTTGCCTGGCGTTGACTAATTTATTTAGATAAATACATGAGTATTATAGATCTTCAAGATCAACCTAATAGATATTCTTCTAAGAACTTGATTAAAAGATTCGTTAAGGACTATCTATCTAACTATTTCAGTCAGTTATATTTGGCAATGTTGTGCATGGTTTTAGTAGCAGCAGCAAGTGCTTTTCATGTTTGGCTTGTGAAGCCGGCTCTAGATGGAATTTTTATTGATAAAAATCATGAGTTATTGTTTTTTATACCAATTTTGGTTGTTATTGTAGCACTCATTAAGGGCATAGCATCATATTATCAAAATTATCTGATTAAATTTATAGGTCAGAGTATGGTTAATGATATTCAATTAGAGCTTTATCAACACCTTGTTTATTCTGATATAGAGTTTTTAAAAAAACATTCTTCTGGTAATCTGATCTCTAAATTTGTTAATGATATTGCTAATTTGCGCAATTCTTTAGCTAATATTTTCACCAGTGTTGCCAGAGAATTTTTAACAGTGGTATTTCTTGTTGCTATCATGTTTTACAATGATTTTACTTTATCAATAATTGCATTTTTAGTGTTTCCCTTAGCAGTGATTCCTATAATAAAAATGGGAAAAAGAATGCGCAAAATTGCTCATCAAACTCAAGATGAGCTTAGCAATTATACTATAAAATTAGATGAAATTTTTAGAAATATTCGGATGGTAAAATCTTTTTGTATGGAGCTTTATGAAATAAAATCTGCAAAGCGGGTATTAGATCAAATATTAAAATTTTACTCAAAGGCTATTAAAACCGATTCTTTAACTGCTCCTATTATGGAGATGCTTAGTGGTATTGCAATTGCAGCGGTAATTTGGTACGGTGGATTACAGGTATTAAACGGTACTACAAGTCCAGGTGGTTTTTTCTCTTTTATTATAGCTTTTATAGCTGCTTATAAGCCAGTAAAGAGTTTAGCTGACCTAAATGTTTCTTTACAAACTGGTCTTGCTTCAGCAAAAAGAGTTTTTCAAATTTTGGATACTCAAACTAAAATAGAAAACAAAAAATATCTCCATAACTTGGTTATTAAAAAGGGGGATATAGAGTTTAGGAATGTTTCATTTAACCACAAAGAAGATCATATTACTATTGATGGTTTGTCTCTTAATATCAAGGCTGGTCAGTTTGTTGCTTTAGTGGGCTCTTCTGGTAGCGGGAAGTCTACAATTATAGACTTAATATTGAGGTTTTATGATCCTCTTTCTGGTGAGATATTAATTGATAATCATAATATTAGAGATTCTTCTCCATCTTCAGTGCGGCAGTCTATATCTTTAGTGAGTCAGGATATCATGCTATTTGATACTACGATCAAGGAAAACATTTTATATGGCAACATTGATGCGACTGATAAGGAAGTAGAGTGGGCAGCAAATATTGCTGCGGCACATGATTTTATCAAAAAATTACCTGATGGTTATAATACCCAAGTTGGTCAGCATGGTCTAGAATTATCTGGTGGTCAAAGACAAAGAATATGTATTGCTAGAGCTATTTTGAAGAAAAGCAAAATACTTATTTTTGATGAAGCAACTTCTTCTTTAGATCAAATTTCAGAAGAGAGAATTAAAAGCTCGATAGATACTTTAAGAAATAATCGTACTATAATTGTTGTGGCTCATAGGCTATCAACCATCTTAAATGCTGATACTATCTATGTTGTAAAACAAGGTGCAATTGTTGAACGTGGAAGTCATCAACAATTATTAGAGAAGCAAGGAGAGTATTTTAAATTGTATAATAAACAAACGCATGATAATAAGATTATTGATTAGTTACTAATTTTATATTTGAATCAATCTAATTTAAAAAAGGAGTATATAATGTTTACAAATATTGCAATAGCTGAAGAAGTACCACAAACAGTAGAGTCTGTTGTTGTAGTTGAGGAACCAACATCTGGATTTCTATCTTTTGCCCAAGACTCAACATTGATGAATTTTGCACCACTAGTTTTGATTTTTTTAATTTTTTACTTTTTATTAATTCGTCCACAAGTAAAAAAACAAAAAGAACAGCAAGCATTAATTAATTCAGTAAAGAAAGGTGACAAGGTTATTATTGCAGGGGGTATTGTTGGTACTTTTATTAAAGAAGAATCTAGTGATGTCGTAGAAATTGAATTATCTAAAGACGTTAAAGTGAAAGCTCTAAAGCAAACCATAACTTCAATTATAAGTAAGCCAACTGCTGTGGTTAATAAAGAAGAGCCTAAGGTTGTGTCTAAAAAATCTAAATAAGTTTTATGCAGATTTCTTATTGGAAAGTAATAATTATTGTCTTGGTTTGTATTTTAGGCTCTATTGTGGCCTTGCCAAATTTTACTGATAAAAATTATTCGTTTTTACCAAAAGAAAGAATTAATTTAGGATTAGATTTAAGAGGTGGGTCATATCTACTCTTAAAAGTAGATTTTGCTACCTACCTCAAAGATCAATTAGAGATTAATGCTGATATGTTGCGCAGAGAATTGCGCAAGAATCAGATTGGTTATTCTAATTTATCCAATAAAGGTAATGAGCTTACGTTGAATTTACGTGACCATGACAGTGCTGATAATTTTTCTTCAGTGATTAAAAGCATTAATAAAGACCTGAATTATAGCTTTTATCCAGAACAAAATGATTTGATCAAATTATATTTTGCTCCAGATAAGTTAGATAAATTACAAGATAACTTGGTCGAGCAGGCAAGGGAAATCATTAGGATGCGGGTTGATGAATCTGGCACAAAAGAGCCTTCCATCCAAAGGCAGGGTAAATTCAATATCTTATTACAAGTCCCAGGATTACAAGATCCTACAGAGTTAAAAAACATACTTGGTAGGACTGCAAAAATGACTTTTCATTTAATAGATGATAATGCTTCTTTGGATCAGGCTTTAAAAGGGGTGATTCCTCCTGGCTCACGATTAGTGTCTGGAGATAAAGATGAAAATGGCCGTCAAGGCTGGTATGTAATAAAGAGCAAGGTCTTATTAAGCGGAGATTTACTGTCTGATGCTAAAGCAGCTTTTGATAATGGGAATGCAGTGGTTCATTTTTCCTTGAATAGAATAGGGGCGAAGTTGTTTGCAGATGTGACCAGACAAAATCCTGGCAAAAGATTAGCCATAGTTATAGACAACAACCTTATTAGCGCACCGCAAATTAATCAACCAATATTAGGAGGTGATGCTAACATAACTGGTAATTTTACTATTACCAGTGCGAATGAGTTAGCATTATTGTTACGTGCTGGTGCATTGCCAGCACCAATTTCTGTTGTGGAGGAGCGAACAGTTGGCCCAAATCTTGGTGAGGATTCTATTGAAGCTGGCACAACAGCTTCAGTTATAGGCATTATCGCTATCATAATATTTATGGTTGTAATGTATGGCTTGCATGGTGCTTTTGCGTCTATAGCGTTAATTTTCAATCTGGTTTTTATCATTGCCATTATGACTTCCATTCAAGCAACGTTAACTCTGCCAGGTATTGCTGGTATAGTTCTGACAATGGGGATGGCGGTAGATGCAAATGTCCTAATCTTTGAACGTATTCGTGAGGAAATGGTATTGAATAGTGGAACTACAGCTTATTCAATCGATCGTGGTTTTACACAAGCATTTGCTACTATACTTGACTCTAACATCACTATTCTGATCGCCACATTTTGTCTTTATGAGTTTGGTTCAGGAGTTGTGAAAGGGTTTGCTGTTACTTTAGCTATAGGGACAATTTCATCAATGTTTACAGCGATTAGTTTAACCAAACTAATGATTGCTGTGTGGCTAAGGTTGCAGAAAAGGTTAAATTCTTATGGTCTAAAATTGTGATTAAATTTTCCTCTAGCCTAAAAGATATAGTTTTTTTAATTGTGGCGTTGGCAATTTTTTTTGGAATTTTTCTAGGGAGTAGGCCATTATCAGTACCAGATGAAGGTCGTTATACCGAAATTCCTAGGGAAATGGTTGCTAGTGGTGACTATCTGACCCCACATTTAAATGGGGTTCATTATTTTGAAAAGCCACCATTAATGTACTGGTTAACTAGTATGTCAATCAAGTTATTTGGAGTTAATGAGTGGGCTTTACGTCTTTGGCCAGCATTTCTAGCAATATTCGGATGTCTAATTACATACCATTTTGCAAGCCAGTTTTATGGAAGGTCGACGGGAATTACTAGCTCTATAATACTCGCATCTAATCTTTTATACTACGGACATAGCCGTTTTTTAATATTAGATTTATGTTTCTCAGTTTGTTTAACTGCCGCTCTCTTTAGCTTCTTTCTTGGGCAGAAAGAAACACAAAAACAGCAGTTTTATTTATATAGCTTTTTTGTTTTTGCGGCGCTTGCAACTTTATCTAAGGGATTAATAGGCATTGTCTTACCAGGTATGATAATTTTACTATGGGCTGGTGTAGAAAGGCGCTGGTCAGCTCTAAAATTTGCTTTTCATCCTTTGGGAGTTTTATTGTTTTTAATAATAGTGTTGCCATGGCATGTGATGATCTCTTTAAAAAATCCTGGATTTTTTGATTTCTATTTTGTGCGGGAACATTTTTTACGATATCTTACTCCTATGCACAGGCGTGAACAACCATTTTGGTTTTTTTTACTAGTTATTGCAGTTGGTCTTTTTCCATGGGTTTCTTTTGTTTTACAATCAATTTGGGCAGCGTGGAAACGTGTACAGGAAAAAACAGGACTAGAAAGTTTCTTGCTAGTTTGGATTGTTAGTATCTTTGCTTTTTTCTCCATGTCTAATTCTAAGTTGATTCCGTATATACTGCCGATTTTTCCGCCTTTATGCATTCTAATAGGATGGTTTATTGCTCGCCTATGGGATTCAAATGGGTATGTTTATAAGAATCGCAAAGAAGTCAGGCCCTTTATTTATTTTAGTGCGATTTGCATTACCATGATTCCTATTATTATTTTTGTTATAACGAGATGGTCGAAATGGGAGCCAGAGACTATTAATATTGGTGTGCTAATCATCATTACTATTTTATTAGTTGGTGCTTCAATGGTTTTTGTTTTACAAAGGTTGGGTTTATTTAGGGCGGCTATAGTTAGTGTTGCAGTAACAGGCTCTTTAATAATGATTTTTGGAAATCTGGTTGCTAGTGAAATTGAGGGGCGGTCGATCAAGTCTTTGGTCATGACCCTAAAGGAACGTATAAAAGGGGATGATATTGTAGTATCTTATAATCGCTATTATCAAGATTTGCCGGCATATCTAGAGCGCCCTGTTCAGGTGGTTGGGTATTTAGGAGAGCTTGAATTTGGGGCTTCTCAGCCTGGAGGAGATCGCTGGATGATCAAGGAGCCAAAATTTGCAGAGCTCTTGAAGCAAGATAAGCGTATGTATATTGTAACTTCTAAAAATTTTGTACCAGAGCTCGTTAAGCATTATAGTCTAAATAATTTGCAAACTATAGCACAAACTGATAATGATATTTTGATAGTGAGGGAGTAAAAATGGCAGCTGGAATTCAATGTTTACCTCTTATTTTTCTAGGGGTTGTTTTAAATACCGTTGCTCAAATTTTTTTGAAAATGGGAGCGACCAGCATTGGATATTTTGATTTTTCATTGAATAATATTCGACCTGTTTTATTTAAGTTACTGACTACGCCAACTATTATAGGCGGTATTTCTATATATGTTTTATCTGTAGTTATTTGGATTATGGCTTTATCTAGAGTTGAAGTTAGCTATGCTTATCCTTTGACATCTATGGGGTATATTTTAACAGCGCTTGCTGGTCATTTTCTATTACAAGAATCTATGACTCCTAGTCGCATTTTTGGTATTTTTATGATTATGATTGGGGTATATTTTGTCGCGCGTAGTAGCTAATGAAAAGACTGTTTTAATGGAACAAGAATTTTTACCTTTTACTACTCCTACTATAGGAGAGGATGTTCTTAATGAGGTAAGAGCATGTTTGACTTCAGGCTGGATTGCAACAGGTCCACGTGTTCAACAGTTTGAGCAAGACGTTAAAGCTTATACAAAAGCTTCAAATGCTATCGCTGTGAATTCTGCAACCTCTGGCTTACATCTGGCTCTTGTAGCATGCGGTGTTCAACCTGGTGATGAGGTGATTACAACCCCGTTGACATTTGTATCGACTGTTAATGTAATAGAACATGCTGGAGGCCGCCCTGTTTTTGTAGATATTGAACCAGGAACTTATAATATAGACGCAGAGAAAATTCGCCAGGCTATTACTCCTCGTACAAAAGTTATTATGCCGGTGCATTTTGCAGGATTACCAGTAGATTTGGATCCAATATATGAACTTGCTAGAGCTCATGGTATTCGAGTAATCGAGGATGCGGCTCATGCCATTGGAGCTTCCTATAAAGGTCGTTCTATTGGCTCATTTGGAGATATTCAGGTGTTTAGTTTTCATCCATGTAAAAATATGACGACTGGAGAAGGTGGTGTTTTAACAGTGCAGGATGATGCAATGGCAGCACGGATGCGTACTCTTAGGTTTCACGGTATTGATCGTGATTCATGGAATCGTTATGGTAAAAATGGATCTCAAACTTTTGATGTAATCGAAGCAGGCTTTAA
>Ga0247843_1004887_pt1 | contig 19402 bp, 17 predicted proteins | sample LaCruzMarch2017__FD_192420 | JGI IMG/M metagenome (GOLD analysis project Ga0247843, IMG submission 192420) | Freshwater microbial communities from meromictic Lake La Cruz, Castile-La Mancha, Spain - LaCruzMarch2017_8m | ecosystem: Environmental > Aquatic > Freshwater > Lake | place: Spain...
GGATTTCGTATTTCCTTATTTTCCAAAGTATTCATATTTGTGGAGTAATTTTCAGATAAAAAAATTTTTAAGTAATTTTTATGAATAATAAAAAATTAATATTTATTATATTTTTTTTTTTTTTTTCACGAATTATTATCTATTTCAGTGGTATCTATCCTAATTTATCATTTGGTTATTGGCAGATTTTAGACTACAAACTTCTATCTCAAGATCTTATTAAATCTTTAATTTATTTGCATTCTGAGCCTGCACTTTGGAATCTGTTTCTTGGAGTAACTATAAAAATTTTTAAAGAAAATTTAGAAATTATTGCTCATTTTTTTTATTTTTACCATGTTACATTATCTTTTTTTATAATTTATTATTCATTACTTATCGCAGATTATTTTAGATCATCCGTTAAGGTTAAATTTTTTTTAGCAGTTTTTTTAATATTGTCTCCAAATCTTATTTTTTTTGAAAACTGGATATTTTACACTCACACTACCTGTTTTTTATTTTTTCAATTAACTTATTTTTTATTAAGGTTTTTTAAAAACAACAAATTTAAATTTGAATTTTTAATTTATTTAAATCTTTTATTATTAACCATGTTATGGAAAGCATTTCATCCCGTAATAATTTTTTTATTTTTCTTACTTTTTTTGTTACTTTGCAAGAATTTAAAGTTAATAAGATCTTTCATTATTTTTTTCTTATTTTTAATGATTTCAATTATTCCAATGATAAAAAATAAAATTATTTTTGGTTTTTTTTCAAATGGTAGTTTAATCGGTTTAAATCTAACACAAACAATACCCTCAAAATTTAAAGTATATTTTGTTGATATTGATAAAAATATAAATAATTGTACTTTTGATATTGGAGAAAGAGATGAAAATAATTATTTTATAGAATTTAAAAAAAATAAAGATGATTATAATCATCCATCTTTGGTTGGAAATTTAAGTGGAAAAAATAATCTAGGAGGTATATATAAGTCAAAAGAGTGCATAAAAGTCTTTTTTAGGTATATTACTGAAAATCCTTTTCAATGGTTTGTTTCAAGATTTCACAACCTGCTCCACTCTCATGGAAAACTAGCTATAGATCACGGATTTGCTCCATTGAATTGGGATAAAACAAAATTGGGTAGCTTTATAAAGTTTATGAAAAGCAGTGACTTTTCAAAATATTTTATAGGAACTACCCTAATCATTTACATGCTTGTTATTTATATATTTTTTATTTATTTATTTTATTTTTCAAAAGAAAAAATCTTTATAAAAAAATCTTTATTTTGTATCTTTACTTTATATTTTTATCTTGTTTTTGTAGGGCATTTTTTTAATGGGTGGGAACAAGAAAGATTCTTATATACGGGTTTTGTATTACAGGTAATATTCATTAATTGTTTAATAAAAAAAATTATCGAGAAATGAAAAAATTTATTGTTAGCACAACCATAAATTATTCAACAGAAGCTTATAAAAAATATGCAGCTTTAAAAGATTGGACCTTGATTATTGTTGGGGATTTAAAGACACCTCATAAAAATTATTCTAATAATAAAAATTTAATTTATTTGCACCCTAAGGATCAAGAAAAAATGTCCAATAAATTATCAGATCTTATAGGATGGAATTGTATACAAAGAAGAAATTTTGGTTATTTGCTGGCATATAAAATGGGAGCAGACTTAATAGCAACCGTTGATGATGATAATATTCCTTATAACTTTTGGGGTAAAAAAATACATATTAATAAATTTATAAATGTAGATTATTATAAAACTAATAATATTGCTTTTGATCCACTTTCAATTTTTAACTTTAATCAAAGATTATGGCATAGGGGTTTTCCCTTGCAATTATTAGAAACTAGAAAAAATTTTATAAAAAAGAAAAAAAAATTATTATTTGATGTACAGGCAAATTTATGGGATCAGGCACCTGATATTGATGCGATAAACAGAATGAATTTATCAAATGAAAATTTCAAGTTTAAAAAAAAAGAACCTTATTCCTCAAATGCTTATATTCCATTTAATTCACAAAACACGATTTTATCTCGTAAAATAATTAAAAATTATTTTTTATTTCCTCACATAGGAAGAATGGATGATATTTGGGCAGCTTATTATGTTCAGTCTTTGGGATATAAGGTAATTTTTGACAATGCTACCGTATATCAAGCTAGAAACTATCATAATATCTATGATGATTTTAAAAAAGAAATTATAGGTTATAAAAATAATTTTGAATTAATTACTAATTTAAAAAAAAATCCCTTTCATATAAAAAAGTTTCTTCCAAATAAATCCTACCAAGCACTAAAAATTTATGAAAAATTATTTATATGATTTTGTTATAGCGATTATTATAAATAAAGAAAAAAATATTATAAAATTTTATAATGAAATAGTTTTATATTGCCAAAAGAAAAATTTTCTAATAGTTTGTTTATTTGATAAATCAAGAGATTTATCGACTTTTAACTATTTTAAATCAATTGAAAAGAACAATACAAATTTAAAAGTATTGTATGATCCAAAAGTCAAGAATTTAGCAGACGCGTATTATAAGGCCAACTTATTTGCATCTAAAATCAATGCAAGATGGACTCTTTCAATGATAGGAGGATATAGACATTCCCCCAAAGATTTAAAAAAGTTTACTAAAAAATTTTATAGTAATTCTAAATGTGTATGGGGATACAGAACTCAAATGACCAGTAAGGCTCCATTTGTAAGAAAACTTGTAAGTTTTTCAGGGCATCTATTATCTAAACTTTTATTAAATATTCCCATTCCGGACTTAACCTCTGGATTTTATGCAATTAAATCCAAACTATTATTTATAAAATTAAAAGAAATTAAATCTTTTTTAAGTAAGGGTCATTTTGTTGAAACTGAATTAAAATTTCTTTTTAATAAGCATTCTTATTCATTAGTAAATATTACGTATAAAACATATAATAATACAATTGGTATTTTATCAATAATAGACGCTGTCAAATCTTTGGTATATTTATTCTTAATAAGAATTAAATTTAAAATTTAGCAAAATGCAAAATCAAGTAAAATTATCTGTAATAGTGCCTTGTTATAATGAGGAACATAATTTAATTTTTTTTTTTAAGAGATTAATAATAATTTTAAAAAAATTATCGATCAAATATAAAATTTATTTTATTGATGATGGTTCAAAAGATAATACTTGGAATATAATAAAAACTATTTATTCAGATAATAAAGATATAATAGGAATAAAATTTTCGAAAAATTTTGGTCACCAATTTGCTTTAAGTGCAGGTTTTCAATTAGCAAACTCTGAATATGTTTTTATTTTAGATGCTGATCTTCAGGATCCACCAGAGTTATTGGAAGATATGTATATAAAAATAACTAAAGAGAATTTAAATGTAGTTTACGCAAAAAGAAAAAAAAGTAGTGAAAACTTTTTAAAGAAATATTCTTCAAAATTTTTTTATAAAATTTTTAATTTTTTATCAGATATAAAAATTCCAGAAGATACTTCAGATTTTAGAATAATTGATAAGAAAATATTAAAAGAAATAAAAAATATTTCAGAAAAAGACCCTTTTTATAGAGCTTTAATTCCATGGATGGGTTTTAAGTCAGGCATGGTAGAATTTGAAAGATCTAACAGAACAAGAGGAGAAAGTGGATGGAGTTACTCTAAAATGTTAAACCTTACAATATCTGCCATAGTTAACTTTTCCAATATACCAATACGACTGTCATTTTTTTTGAGCATTGTAATGTCATTTCTATTTATGATTACTTCGTTCTATGCTTTGTATTCTTATATTACGGGAGATGTTGTCAAAGGTTGGACAAGTATTTTTTTAATAATTTGTTTTTTTAATATAATAGTATTTTTTTTAATAGGAGTAATTAGTGAATATATAGGTAAAATACATCGAGAAGTTAAGAATTATCCAAATTTTATTATTGATGAAAAAATTGGATAAACAAACAATATTAATAACTGGTGGCGCTGGTTATATTGGATCTTTTATAAGTTTATATTTTAAAAGAAAATATAAAATAATCGTTATTGACGATTTGAGCCTAGGAAAAAAAACACAAATAAGAGCACATAAATTTTACAAATTTAATCTAAATAACGATAAAAAATTAAATGATTGTTTTAAAAAAAATAGTATAGACATAATTTTTCATCTGGCTGCATACTCAAACCTTAGGTCATCTAAAACAAACAAAAAAATTTTTTATTTGAATAATTTTATTGCAACTAAAAATATAGTGAATGCTGCAATTAAATATAAAGTAAATAAATTTATTTTTTCAAGTACAGCCTCCGTTTACGGAAATAATAATAAAAATATAGCTTTTAAGGAGAGTTTTATATGCAAACCCATATCAATTTATGGAAAAACAAAATTAGATTCAGAAAATTATATTAAAAAGAAATCAAATAAATTTTTTCGTTGTGTAATTTTCAGATTTTTTAATGTTGCAGGAGCAGATTTTAAAGAAAGATTAGGTGAAACAAAAAGTCCTCCTGAGCATTTTATACCGTTAATTATTCAGGCAATATTAAAATCAAGACCTATTAAAATTTTTAATAAATTTAACACAGAAGATGGAACTGGTTTAAGAGATTATATTCATGTGAATGATATTGTTGATGCTTTTGATAAAGCTTTAAAATTTTTTAAAATAATGAATAAAAATTTAGAAATATTTAATTTGGGTTGTAATAGAGCAATAAGTACATTGGATATAGCAAAATATTTATCAAAAATGAAAAAAAAAAAAATTTATATAAATTATAAAAAAAAAAAAGAAGGTGAACCTAATATATTATTTTCATCAATAAAAAAAACGCAAAAAACACTAAGCTGGCGGCCAAAGAATGATATAAAAAAAATTTTGAAAGATTCCTTTCTTTGGGAGAAAGTAAATGTTAATTAATATTAAAAGTTTTCTTTCCAATACACTATCAGAGGAATACAAAAAAAAAATAATTACTATTTATTTTTTTTATATAGGATTAATAATCTTTAGTTCAATAATTTATGGTTATTTATTAAACCTAAAATTTCAAATTTATGATTTAAACTATGAAGTAATATTAGAAAATATATCTTTTGCTAATGGTGATCTTATTTATAATTTATTACACAAAAGTAAATATTCCATAAACTATTATAATAATCTAGATTTTCATTTAGCAAAAACTCCGGCAATACCTTTTTTTATAGCTTTTTTAACTTTTTTTTCAAAAAATTTTTTTTTTATAATAATCTTTAAAAATTTAATAATTTATACTTTTTATTATTATTTTGTTTATAAAATAATTTTAGCGGAACGTATAAAAAATTATATTTTTTTGTTAATATTGGGAGTTCCTGTTATTATTCCTTATAATTTTTCTGTGTCATTAAATTTCTTTTATGAAGATTCTTTAATAGCGATTCTTCTGCCATTGCTATTTCTAACTTTAATTACAAATTATTATTATAAATATTTATTAATAAGTGGATTGCTTTTTATCTTATATTTTGTCAAAACCTCAATGTTTTTTATTATAGCCATTGTACCAATAATAATTATTTTTTTTGAAAAAAAAAATAATAATAAATTTTTACCTATAACCTTTTCTTTCATTGCAATTTTAATTTGGGGTTTTTACGGGTTAAAAAAAACTGGAAGATTTCCTATCTTAAGTTCAAGTTCTTCGATAAATTCACATGTTTTAGCATTTGTCATGAATGAAAGTTTCCATAAATATTACCCTGATAAATCAACAGATCTAATCCCAATTACTCATGAATTACCTACTAAAATTATGAACGAGTGGGAATTTTATGATTTTTATGAATTAAAAAATAAAGAGTACTTAAATCTTAATTTAGATAGTTATTTAAAAGATATATTTATTAAACTAAAATTTATTTTTTTTGGAATTAATCGTGATGGTGCATTACCAGATAAAAATGGTAGTTTTGATAATAGTATAAGGTTCTCACTTATATTATCAAAGTCATTATTTAATTTAGGTATTTTATATTCATTCGCAATCATATTTAAAAATTTAAAAAAAATATTCTCACAAAAAAAAGAAATTTTTTTTTTATCATTAGTTATTTTAAATTTATTACCTCATATATTTGTATGGGCTACTTCAAAACATCTTGTTGCTATTTCAAATATTTCTATGATTTATTTAATTTTTTGTTTTGTAGATAAAAAAAATAAAATCAATTTATAAATGCCTTTCTTTTTTAGTCTGATTTTATCGATATTTTTGTCTTCCGGATTTTATTTATTTGGTGAGATAATTACAAAATTATTAAGATTTCAAAATATTATCAAAAATATTTCAAATCCTATTTTTCAATATGTATCAATTGGAATTTTTTTTTTCCTTTTTCTATTATACCCTCTTTTTTTTCTTATCGAATTTAACAAATTTTTATTCCAGTATATAAGTTATTTATTTATATTTTTAGGTGTTCTCAATTTTTATATAAATTTTACTTTATTAAAAAAATTTTTTTATAAAATTTTATTCATAATTAAAAATAAAAACTATTCTCATTTACTAATATTAATATTTATATTATTATATTTTTTTTTTTCTTTATCTCCTATAACCAGCGCAGACTCAGTTGCTTATCATACAACTGTCGCTAAAGATTTAATCAAGAATGGATCTTTTCCTATAGTAGCTTATGATTTTGGTGCACTATTAAGTGGTTCTGGTGAGTTATTAAATGCTTTCGCTATATCTATTGGCGCTACTCAATTTACCTCATTTATCCATTTTTTTGGTTTAATTTCTATTTTAAGCCTAGTTCTTAAATTCTCAAAAAAAAATGGCGTCAACTTAGGTGATCAAGCTTTTTTAATCTTATTAGTTATTTCTTGTCCAGTTTTAATATTTTTAATTGGATCTTCAAAGCCTCATTTTTTATATATAAGTTGCGTAGTTCTAAGTTATGCAATTTTAATTAATACAAACAATGTTAAGACAAATGATGAAATCATAAAATCTTTTTTTTTATCATTTATACTTTGTATTGTAAGTGTACAAGCAAAGATTTCTTTTAGTATAAGTTTTTTTTTAATTATCTTAGGTTATTTATTCATTTTAAGAAGTTTTTTTTTTAATTTAAAAATTATTTTTTTGTGTTTTTTAATTTTTTCCTTTTCTTTTTTGCCAAGTCATTTATGGAAAGAAAAAATTTTTAGTTATAGCTTTTATAACTTCTTTTTTAATCCATTACCTTTAAACATTCCAGGTATTAGTGATTTTTATTTAAGAGCAAAACAATATGAGTCTAATAATTTCCCTTTATCACTTTTATTTCCAACATCTATGTCAAATATCACCACAAATTTAGGCATTGGAATTTTAATTATTTTTTTTTTAATAAAAGAAAAATTTAAAAATAAGAATTTTTTTTTGCTATGTATAGCATTTTTTTATGCAATCTTTTCTTTAGTAGGGCAAAAATCTCCAAGATTTTATTTAGAAATTTATTTATTGTCAGTTTTATTATTTACTTTTGTTATTAACAAATTTCAAAAAAATATAATATTAAAATTTTATAAAAAATTAGTATATTTGCAATCTTTATATGTTTTGGTTCTTTTAGTTTATGGAACTTTTACATTATTTCCTGGCAGTCTAACAAAAGAATTAAACCATCGAGTTTTGTCTAAATACTCTTATGGTTATAATTTATATTATTGGGTAAATACTGTTTTGCCATCAGAATCTTCTATCTTAACAAATCACAGAGGTCATTTTTATAGCAAGCCCCAAGTCATCTATGCCGATTTTATTTTTGATATTCCATTCGCAAATTTAAATGCTCGAGCATTTTTTTTAGAAGAAATTAAGAAAAAAAAACCACAATATATTTTGTTTTATGATTTTAAAAATAATTTCAATTACTTATCTTATAATTTTAAAGACTGTGTCAAGGATTTCTATGCAAAGGCAGAAAAAGTCGGATTTCACGAAAGTAGAAATCCTTTTAATTCTATTAAAGAAAAATATAATGCATATATTTTTTTATTTGATTATAAGAAATTACCAGATTGCGTTAAAGGGAATTAATTTTTTTTAATTATTAATATTAAGTTACTTTTAAAACCAAAGATTTTAATATTATCTATTATATAATTATCAATTTTAACAATTTCGCAAATTCTTTTTAAATCAGTTGAGTTTAATAAATTTAAATTTTTTTCCTTTGATAAAAAATTATGTCCAACTGTTTTTAAAAATATCCGATGTATTTTTTTTGGCAACCAGTGAACTATTGGAATTGAGGTATGAAAATCTAGGAAAAAATTTCTATTGGGCGTTGTTATAAAAACATATTTTTTACTTATACGCAGGGCTTCTTTAACAAATTTCATTTGATTATTAAAATTTCCAACGTGTTCAATTGTTGCATTACTATGTACCACATCAAATCTATTATCTTTTAATTTTATTTTTCTGCCGTCTCCTTTAATAGTATTTATTTGAGGAAATTTTTTTTTAACAAGAGAAAGAGTCTGGTTACTTAAACATGTTATACGTTTTTTATAAGGATATTTTTTTATTAGATAATTTTCGTGATCTAAATCAACATTCGTAGTTCCAATATCGATTAATGTTGTTTTACTATCAAAAGGCACTTGTTTTAAAAATTTAAGGAAAATCTTATTTCTGTATTTTTCTAATAATTTAAAAATAAATAAACTATTATAGTTGTGATAAGATTTATTTAACATTTATATTGATAAAAATTATTGATACTTTTTTTGATATTCTTTTTCAATCCAAGAATATAATTTACTCATACCCTCAATAAGTTTAATAGTAGGTTCCCAATTGATTTTTTTTTTGATTAGATCATTATTACTACTTCTTGCAGGAACTCCTTTAGGAGAATTCAGTAGATATTTTCTTTTTAACTTTAATTCAGTTATTTTTTCAAGAATATCTACCAATTCGTTTATTGACACAAAAGTAGAGACTCCAATATTTAATGGTTCAGAAAAATCACTGTTAAAAAGCAGATTTGTTCCATAAATGCAATCATCTATGTACATAAAACTTCTAAGTTGATTACCATCACCCCATATTTCAATTGATTCTAATTTTTTAAATTTCGCCTCAACAAATTTTCTTGCTAATGCAGCTGGAGCTTTCTCTCTTCCTCCTTCCCATGTCCCATAAGGCCCATAGACATTATGATATCTTGCTATTCTAACATCAATATTAAAATCCTCTTGAAAATGTCGACACATTCTCTCACTAAAAAGTTTCTCCCAGCCATATCCGTCTTCAGGATCTGCCGGATAAGCATCACTTTCTTTTAGCCAAGGTTCTATAAAATTTGTCTGTTTATTAGACGCATAAACACAAGCTGAAGAAGAAAAAAAAAATTTTTTAACTTTATTAATAACTGCACTATTTAATAAATTCGTATTTATGAGAACTGATAACATACATTCAGCTTTATTATTTTCAATAAAACCCATGCCACCCATATTGCATGCTAAATTAAAAATGTAGTCGATATTCTTTGTAATCTTAAGACACGCGTCTGCATTTTTTAGATCAATAGTGTGATTTTCTAGATCATTAAATTTTTGATACCAATTTTGAAAAGGCTTAATATCCGCGCAAATTATTGTATTTTTTTTTTTTAAATCTTTTACTAGGTGACCACCAATAAAACCACCAGCGCCTGTAATTAATATTTTTTTATTCATACTGAGGCTTCAAGATCTTTAATTGAAATTATTTTTTTTGGTAATTTATTATTAGAATTTTTTATTTCATTAAAGAAGTTCCAAGCTAGCACAATTAAACAATCAATTTTTTTAATATTTTTTGGTGAATAAATTTTTAAATTAGTTCCAGGAATATATTTATTATGTTTAAGATAATTGTCTTCAATTACGCCATTAAAATAATTTGCAATATTAAAATAATTTAAAGCAGTAGTTGCTTTTGCGGGAGCTCCAAACGCGTAGATTTTATTATATTTTAATTTAATAGTTTTTATATTTTTTATTGTATTATTTTTTATATGCTCAATTTGATTTTTAAAGTTTTCAAATATGTTAAAATTAAATATTCCAATATTTTTTTCTTCTTTTAAAATATTATTTACACGTTTGTTTATTTTGATTTTTTTTTTATTTTTTTTTATAAATACTCTTAAAGAACCGCCGTGTGTTTTTATTTTTTCAGCATCAACAATTGTAAAATTAAAATTTTCGAAATATTTTTTTAGACTATGTAGGCACCAATAATTTACATGTTCATGATAAATGTTATCAAATGTGTAATCTAATAGTGTATTAATTAGATACTGTATTTCTATTATTAAAGTTCCATTTGGTTTTAAAATTTTTTCAACATTATTGACCATCACATCAATATCATCCGAATGCGCAAAAACATTAGATGCTAGAATTAGATCTACTTTATATTTTATTCTTGTTAAAACTTTATCGTCAAAAAAACTATTTATAGTTTTAATTTTTTTTTTATTTGACAATTTTGCTAGATTAGCAGCCGGCTCTATACCTAATACATTTTTATATCCAAGATCTTGAAAAGGTTTTAATGCGATACCATCATTACTACCTATATCAATAATTCTAGATTTTTTATTTAAATTTAATTTTTTAATATATTTCTTAGCTGCGTCTACAAAATGTTCTTTAAATTTTTTAGATGTAGATGAGGTGTATAAATAGTTAGAAAATAATTTTTTTGGATTAACAACGTAAGATAATTGACAGTTTGAGCATTTTTCACAATAGTTTAGTTCTAGTGGATATTTCTTAGTATTTTTATTAATTCTGTTCTCAAGATTATTTGCCAAAGGCATTAAGCCAAATGAAACGACTCTTTTTAAATATAAATTTTTACATACCCTGCATTCAAATTTGTAACCATTAGTTAGTTCATTTTTAAAATTCTCATCAACTAAAATGTGTGGTATTGTATGAGTAATCCCATAATTTTCATGCTCTCTTTCTCCTCTAACTAAATTCAAAAAAGTCGAGTCTTTAGTAAATACCATTGCATGGGCAACATTGGGTTTTGTTACCGTAATATCTCCTTTGTTCACTACATGAGTTATTATTTTTTCATCTTCTGATAATAAATCCTTATATACGCTGATAAATTGACCTTCAGTAACTAGACATTTTTGTTCTTGTATTGGGTGGTAATGATTGGCTCGTACTGTATTCTTTTTTGATGTTATTAAACCTATTAGATTAATAGGTTCGGTCAACTCATAATTACTAATCTTTCCTCGTGAATCTACAAACTCTTTTTCACCTTGTTTTAGGTATTCTAAATCAAGTTTTTTTTTTTTATTTTTCCAACTAAAAATCATCTCTTTTAGAGATTCTTCCAAATTATAAAGAAATTTAAAGCCTGTTTTTTTAATTTTTTTATTGCTTAGTGTATAACCTGGGTTTGGTATTTCATCATTCGTTTCTATAATATTAACTTTTAAATTAATTTTTTTACATTTATAAGCTATTTCCTTAATAGATAAATTTTCATTAACTACATTAAATATTTCATTATTTATATCTTTCTGTTCTTCCATAAATTTAAAACATCTAGCAACATCTGTTAAAGAAACTAAACTTTTAAGCTGAACACCTTTTCCAAATAGTTTTATTGTCCCATTTTCAGCCGTTATTTTAGAAAAAAGATTAGGAACAATTTGAATTCTTGTTGAGTCATTTGAAAAACCATAGACTGAGGAAAGTCTTAAGATAACATAATTTACACCACTATTAATAATATCATCTTCATTTTGTGACTTACTTTTAGAATAAGTTAAAATTGGGCACTTTTTTCTATTCTCCAAAACATTTTTTTCTGATTTTGCTAAACCATCAAAAATAACATGAGTTGATGGAAAAATAATTTTCGAATTAAATTTCATTAATTTCAAAATATTACTTGTTCCTTCAATTGCGGTTTTTTTTATTAGGTTATCTCTTTCGAGATTTATATCTAATTTTGTATATGCAACATTTGTAATTCCTGCCAAGTGATGAATAATATCCGCCTCAGGGACATATTTTTTTATAAAATTAAAGTCTAGTATATCCCCTTGATAAAAATCAATATTCCATTTTGTAATTTGAGAAACTCTCTCAGAATGAAAATTTTTATCAATAATAACAATTTTATGGTACCAGCTAACTCCAGAGTAAATTTTGGCTATTTCAGAACCTAAGTAGCCTAGACCGCCAGTAATTAAAATATTCTTTTTCATTTATAACTAAAATCTCGATTTTATTATTTGATAAAAAACCAAAAAGATATGATAAAATCTTATTTTTTTCCCCTCAGAGATTTCTCTGCCTGAGTAATTTATAGGTATTTCATAATTTTTTTTTGTTTGTTTCAATAATATACCTAAAATTTCTGCCTGTTGTTCAAAACCATTTGATTTAAGTTTGGAAATATCTAAATATTTTTTTTTGAAAGATATGTAGCAAGAATAAATATCTGTAAATGTGCAGTTGTGAATAAAATTGAAAAATAAAGTAATCACTTTGTTTCCTAACAAATTAAAAAAATTATGGGATCTAGTATATTCTCTATATCTAAATCTAGAACCTATAATTAGATCTGGATTTAATTTATCGTATAAATCACAAAAATAATTTAAATCTTTGGGATCGTACTCTAGATCACCGTCTTGGAAAATTACATATTCTCCACTAGCAATTTTTAAACCTTCTTTTATCGCAAATCCTTTTCCAGAATTTTTTTTAAAGTTTAAAATTTTAGAATATAAATTTTTGTTCTGATCTAAAAATTGAAATGTATTATCGGTTGAGCCATCATTTACTACAATAACTTCATATTCAAATTGATTTTTTTTAGTATCTCTAATTTTTTTTAATATTTCTATTATTGTTTTTTCCTCATTAAATACTGCAATTATAATAGAAAGTTTTTTACTCATTTAATTTATAATAATACTATATATAAAATTTATAAATAAATAATTATGCTTTTAAGTGTTATTATTCCAGTTTTTAATGAAGAAAATACAATTATTCAATTATTAAAAAAAATAAATAAGCAAAAAATTTTTTTTAAAATTGAAATTTTAGTATCAGATGATGGATCAACTGATAGTACGAATTTTTTATTAAAAAAAAATAAATCTTTATTTGATTATTTATATACATCTAAAAAAAATTTTGGAAAAGGGCATGCTATTAGAATGGTTATTAACAAAACTAAAGGAGATATTATCTTAATTCAAGATGCTGATTTAGAATATGATCCTAATGATTATAAAAAATTATTAATTCCAATAATTAATAACCAAACAAGTTGCGTTTACGGATCTAGAGTGTTGGGTAAAAAAAAATATTTTGATGGAAAAAATTTTAATGCGCAGCTTAGAATACTTGCAAATTTTCTTCTAACTTTTATTTCTAATTTATTAAATAAACAAAAGTTAACGGATGCACATACATGTTATAAGGTAATTAGAGCTAAAATTTTTAAAAAGATTAATCTTAGTCATGATGATTTTAGTTTTTGTTCTGAGCTTAATACTAAATTATCCTTACTAAATGAGAGAATTATTGAGGTACGAGTTAAGTATTCAGGAAGAACTGTTTTAGAAGGAAAAAAGATTAGATTAAAAGATGCATTTATTGCAATATTTACAATAATCAAATTTAGATTTTTTATTAATTAATTTTTTTATATTTTTTATGATAGTTCAAATTAATTCCTGCAATGTATTACTTTAGAAATAAAAAAAATATTTTTTTTAGAGACGATATACAAGGGTTAAGAGGGCTCGCTATACTGTCTGTAGCAATCTTTCATTTTTTTCCAAATTTATTACCTAACGGTTTTCTTGGCGTTGATCTTTTTTTTGTAATTTCTGGATATTTAATAACTAAAATTATTATAAGAGATTTAAATAAAAATAATTTTAGTTTTCTTAATTTTTATATAAAAAGACTTAAGCGAATTTATCCTCCAATTTTATTATTATTGTTAATATTTTCATTAATTTTTTTTTTTTTTTTTTTTTCTTTATTTTTAAAAAATTTTTTTAATAGCGTTTTATCAACACTATTTTTTATTCCAAACATATACTTTTGGTTAAACGGTGGGTATTTTGGTCCAGTGTCTGAGTTAAAACCTATGCTACACATGTGGTCATTAGGTGTTGAAATTCAATTTTACATTTTTTTTCCAATATTTTTAATATTACTTTTTAGATACTCTAAAAGAAATATTATTTTTTTATTTATTTTATGCATAATATTTTCTTATTTACTTAATCTTTATTTAATTAATATTGACGGTGCAAATCTAGCTTTTTTTATGCTTCCCAATAGAATCTGGGAATTTTTAATTGGAGGTCTAGTAGCTATAATTCCCACTTTCAGATTAAATTCATTATTACGTTTAATAATTTATTATTTTTTTTTAATTATTTTATTTTTTCTAATTATTTTAGATTTTAATATTGATCTTATTTTTAGATCAACTTTTCTTATTTTGTCCTTGTTTTTTTTAATTTATTTTGGAAAATCAAATCAAATCAGTTATTATTCTTTATTAAGCAGCAAAATATTTGTTTTTTTTGGAAAAATTTCTTATTCATTTTATTTATGGCATTGGCCAATATTAGTTTTAGCAAAATATTATTTTGTTAGACCTTTAAATTTTTATGAGTCGTGTCTTTTTTTGTTTATTAGTTTTTCTGTATCTTATCTAAATTGCTATCTAATTGAAAACTATTTTAGATTTAAGTCTAGTTTGAACTTTTTAATCAGATACTCATTAGGAACAATTTTTCTAATTATATTTATATATTTAATAAATAATTTTAATAATTCATTTCCACAAAGGTTTACAAAAGAAATTTTAAATATATCTAATTCTATTGGAACTAATTATAGATGCGAAAAAACAGCATATATTATTTTTGGAGGGTCACGAGCCTGCCTGATCCTTAATGAGAGATATAAAAATAATGATGTACCCACTATATCTCTTTTAGGTAACTCTCATGCGCAAATGTATGGGCATGCATTTGAACATGTTGTTAATAGATTACCTGTTAATGGAATTATAATTCCATTAAATAATTGTCTGCCCACTACTACTTATAATATTTCTAAAGATTGTATGCTTAAGGCTAAAGAAAATTTATCTAGTATCATAAAAAATGATAAAATTAAAGTTGTTATTATTGCTTTGACTTGGGATCATAAATATTTGCTCGACAAATTTTATAATGTTACGTCCGAAAATACTGACATTCTTTTGGCCTCTTCATTATATGATTTAGTTTTAGATTTAAGAAAAAATAATAAAAAATCTTTAATAATTGGACCGCTTTCGTTACCAGGATATAATTTTTCATCAGAAGCAAGTAGAAATATATACTTCAAAAAAAATGAAAATTTAAAAACTGCTAATGATTTTGATGAATTTAAATCAAAGTATTATAATATTTTAAATTATTTAGAAAGTAAGGATGATATAAATTTAATAAAACCTCATGAGATTCAATGTAAAAATAATATTAAGTGTAATTTTTTGATTGATGGAAAGAGCATTTTTTCGGACGATAATCATTTAAGTAAATTTGGTTCTTTGATATTTAATGATTTGCTTTTAAATAACTTGGTTAAAAATATGAATTAATCAAATTGTTTGACTATTTATTCATTTGCTATATTTATTTTGGCGCCTGGTGATTATTGCAAAGGAGTAACACCCGATCCCATTCCGAACTCGGCAGTTAAGCCCTTTAGCGCCAATGGTACTTTGTCTTAAGGCACGGAAGAGTAGGTCGTTGCCAGGCTTTATTTAAATCCTTTATTAATTTTAATGAGAAATATATTAGTGGTTACTGGTGGTGCTGGTTTTGTCGGTACTAATTTAATATCTAGACTTTTAAAATTTAAAAAATTTCGCATTTTAAGCATTGATAATTACTCATCCGGTTTTATTAAAAATCATATCAAGAATAAACGAGTGAAGTATTTAAAAGGAAATACTAAAAATATTGAAAGTTTATTGAAATATTATAATGGTAAAATTCATAGTATCTTTCATTTTGGAGAATTTGCAAGAATCTATCAAAGCTTTAAAAGAATTAGTGAGTGTTTTAGTTCAAATATTGAAGGAAGCTCAAAAGTATTCAATTTTGCATTAACAAATAAAATTAAATTAATTTATTCTGCAACATCTGCAAGTTTAGGAAATAGCGGTAAAGATATGAATTTATCACCCTATGCTTTTTCAAAATCTAAAAATTTAGAATTATTAGAGAATTTAAAGAAGTGGTTTAATTTTAAATATGAGGTGATTTACTTTTATAATGTTTACGGCGATAGACAAATTTGCAGAGGTGAAATGGCAACAGTTGTTGGAATATTTGAAGATTGTTTTAGGTTAGGTAAAAAATTACCAGTGGTAAGACCCGGAACACAGGAAAGAAGATTTACCCATGTTTTTGATACCGTTAAAGCTTGTATTTTTGCTTGGAGGAAAAATAAAAGTAAACATTACTCAATTTCAAGCAACCAATCCTTTAGCATTCTTGAACTTGCTAAGATGTTTAAAAGTCAGATTAGGTATTTACCAAAAAGAGAAGGTGAACGGTTTGCATCAGCTTTAACCAAGATGAACCTTAATAATAAGATTATAAGATTAAGTGCTAAAATTAAGTTAAGGGACTATATTAATAATTTTCTAATGAATAATCGTTAACTTTTCTTTACAAAGTGTTGTTTAATATATATTTAGGGTCGTTATGAAAGTAGTAAGCTCGTTAAAATCTCTTAAAAAAAGAGATATCAATTGTAAAGTAGTGCGAAGACGAGGCAAACTTTACGTTATTAATAAAAAAAATCCAAAATTTAAAGCACGACAAGGTTAGTTTATGGATATAGATCCACAAAAAAAAACTTGGTCTAATTTTATGAAGTTAACGACCTACACGTCTGTGGCAATAGTAGTGGTTTTAGCGTTGATGGCAATTTTTTTGCTTTAAGATTCTATTTGAAATTTAAGTCTAATAGCGAGCTTTTAACTTTTTAAATTTCTTAACTCTTCTTGTATTTTCGTCTTTTTCTCGTTTCTTTCGCTCAGATGGTTTTTCAAAGTGACTTTTGATTTTAAGTAAGCGAAATACTCCTTCTCTTTGTAATTTTTTTTTAAGAGCTCGTAGAGCTTGCTCTAAATTGTCATTTTTAACATCAATTTTAATATTTGCTTACCTCCAAAAAGTGTGCTGAATTTTGGTGTTATATTGTCTATATTTTTATGAAGCTTTTCAAACATAGACCAAAAGAGGGTTATCAAACAAAACCAAGTGTAATTAATAGAAGAAAAGCGATTTTAACAACGGTTAAATATACTTTTTTTGGTTTAATTGGTCTAAGATTATTATGGCTTCAAGTATTTCAAAAAAATAAATATTCAGTTCTATCAGATCGCAATCGTTTTAAAGAATGGAAGATTGCAGCAGAGCGAGGATTAATTTTAGATCGATTTAACAATAAAATTGCTGAAAACCGTCAGCTTTACAGAATTGCTCTTATTAAAGGGGACATTACTGATCTTGATTTTGTCTTAAGCACACTTAATAAATTTTTAAGATTAGATAGTGATATAATTGAAAAAACTAGAAATGATTTTACCAAACTTAGAAAATTTCAACCTTATGTTATTGGAAAAAATTTAACATGGTCAGAATTTTCTAAAATAAATAGTAATTTATTTATTTTAAATGGAGTACAGCCATTCATTTCAATGGAACGCCATTATAATTACCCTTATGAATTTGCCCATGTTTTGGGTTATGTTGGGGCTCCTAATGAAAATGATTTACAAAATCAAAAGGATGATTTGTTTAGAACACCAGGAATTAAAATTGGCAAACTTGGAATTGAGAAAATTTTAAATAGAGAATTAATCGGTACACCTGGTTTTACTCGATTTGAAGTAAATGCTGCAGGAAGAGCTGTTAGAACTGTAGAATTTGTAGATGGGGTGAGTGGAAATCCTTTAAAAACTTCCCTTGATTTAGAACTGCAAAGATTAACATACCAAAAACTTAGAGGGATCGCAGGATCTGCAGTTGCAATGGATATTAAAACAGGGCAAGTTTTAGCCTGCGTTTCAACTCCATCCTTTGATACTAACAAATTTGCATTTGGTATCACTCAGCCAGAATTTAATGAGTTGTTAAAAAATGAAAGAAAGCCATTAGTAAATAAATTTTTGTCAGGTCAGTATTCGCCCGGATCTGTAATAAAACCCATTATAGCATTATCAGCTTTAGAGAATAAAATTGTTGATCAAGATTATACTCATTTTTGTGGTGGAAAAATCGAGTTATACGGACAAGAATTTTATTGCTGGAAAGATGGAGGGCATGGAAAAGTAAATTTAAGAGATGCAATTAAAAAATCCTGCGATATTTATATTTATGAGATTGCAAGGTTACTTGGAGTTGATCGTATAGCAGAGACAATTAGAAAATTTAATTTTGGTCAGTTAACTTTTAAAGAGTTTGATGAAGAAAAAAAGGGAATAGTGCCTGATACAAAATGGAAAAAAAATGTAGTTGGTAAACCTTGGCTACTAGGTGAGACATTAATTACAGGAATTGGACAGGGTTATATTTTAGCAACCCCTATGCAAATTTGTAAATCAATGGCACAATTTGCAAATGGAGGTTATGAGGTTAATCCAACTTTTTATTTAGATGAAAAGTCAAAATTAACCAGGATGGATTTTGAAGATGAAAATATAAAAATAATTAATGATTCATTAGTTGCTGCAACTAATGAACCTGGTGGAACCGCTTATGGTTCAAGATTAACTGGAAAACTAAAGTTTGCTGGTAAAACTGGCACTTCGCAAGTTACAAAATTAAATATCAAAGACAGAGAAGACAATGCAAATCCTAATGTCAGAGAATACAAATATAGAGATCATTCTTTATTTGCAGGTTACGGTCCGGTGGAAGAACCTAAATATGCAGTCGCAGTTGTAGCAGAACACTCGGGACCAGGCTCAAGAGTTGCAGCGCCTATTGCAAGTAGTATGTTTGATTTTTTATTTAAAAAAAGAATATCCGATGCCTGAAGTTATAAAATTATCAAAATTTTTTTTATTCATTGAAAAACTTCAAAAATTAGATCGTGGCTTAATTTATATGATTTTATTATTAGGATTTATTAGTATTTTATCCCTTTATTCAATTGATAAAGGACAGGGGAATATTTATGTAAAACATGCAATAAGATTTGCATTTGCATTTTTTATTTTACTAATTGTTGCCTTCAAACATATGAGTTTTTGGCATCGTT
>Ga0247843_1004888_pt1 | contig 19401 bp, 18 predicted proteins | sample LaCruzMarch2017__FD_192420 | JGI IMG/M metagenome (GOLD analysis project Ga0247843, IMG submission 192420) | Freshwater microbial communities from meromictic Lake La Cruz, Castile-La Mancha, Spain - LaCruzMarch2017_8m | ecosystem: Environmental > Aquatic > Freshwater > Lake | place: Spain...
GACTTTGCGCTCCGGCATACATGATGTCAGGATTCGAGGGTGCCAGTTCAAAAGGCCCGTTGAAAGCGGCCGGCTCGTTAATTTCAGAACCGATTCCATACCAACTTAGGCCACCATCCACGCTCTTCAACATATTGAGATATTGAGAAGATCCGTACATAATTTGATCGTTTAATGGGTTGATGGCCGCACACTCACCATCGCCGCCGATCACGCGGACCCAAGATGGATCGCCGTAATAAATGGCCGTCGCATTGTCTTGCATACCGCCAACGGCAAGGTCAGGATTAGAAGTCGAACTGCCGAGGTTGGCATAAAACTGCTGACTTTGGTAGCCACCGTTGCGACCTTCCCAGGTTTCTCCGCCATCGTAAGAAACAAAAAGGCCCCCATCTGTGACCAGATAAACCTTGTTTTCATCCCCCGGGACATAGTAAGCACGGTGAATGTCTGCGTGTACATAGTCGGGAGGACCTTCCGAACCACCGGCCGGGACGTAGCCGAAATCCCATTTGTACCAGTAGGATTTTTGCTCCACCGAAGCGCCACTATTCGTTGATTTCCAGGCATCTATACCCACCCAGACAAAAGTGTTCGGGTCAGAAGGATGCACCGCTACATCGTGGGAATACCAGCCCTGGTATTTACTGACATCTTCGGTACTCACGATGGTCCAGGAGTTGCCGCCATTGGTGGTTTTGTAAAGGCCGTTTTGTACAAACGCTTCCCCCACAGAGGCATACAACACATTGGTTTGCGTGGGACAAATGGTCAGAAGCGTCTTGCCAGAAAAGGTACCTGGAAGTCCCGAAGTTAGTTTTACAAAGTTCGCACCTCCATTAATAGAACGATAGATACCGCTCACATCCTGATCCTCCAGCGAGCCGTGCGTGACGAATATCCGGCTGGTATCAGCCGGATCCATTTCAATGTCCACAGCCATTCTCTTGTTGTGAATGGTATGCCAGGTAGCACCCTCATCCCAGCTGCGCAGAAGACCTTCGGAGGTGGCGGCCAAAACGGTGGAGGAGCGCAAGGGATTGATTTTAATGTCTTGCACGCCGCGCAATTGACCATAAGTCCAGTCAAGGCTCTTTTGCCAGCTAGCCCCGCCATCAGAGCTTTTTAGAATCCCAATACCATAGGTGCCACGGGTGACCCGAATGGCAACGTTGGGTGCTGAATTTTCCACATTGTACACTTCGCCGGTGCCTGCATAGATAATGTTTGGATTGCCGGGATCGAGCGCAAGGGCACTCACGCCGAGTACTGGAAAGCCTGTTTCTACCCGTTGCCAGGCATCTGCGCCGCGCCCGGCGGTGGTGCTTTTCCAAATGCCCCCCGAGGCACTTCCAAGCCATAAAACATTGGTGTCCAGAGGATTAATGGCAATACAAAGGGTTCGTCCTCCGATATTTTTAGGACCCAGTGCCTCCCAGGTAGGGCTTCGATCGTCACGAAGTTGGGCGGAAAGGCGCATTTGCGCGAGGGCTTCGGAGTATTTTTCGGTGTGGAATTTGCCATCAGGGAAGGTACGCGCCATACCCCAATAGAGGAAGGCTGAACCGGCTTGGGAGGGCGAGTGTTTTTCTTTTTCAGTGACCTTTTTTGTAAAGAAAAGTATTGTTGTCACCAATAAGGCCAGTGTGGGCAATCCAAGTAAAAGTAGTTTTTTCATTGTTGGACAAAGTTATTTCAGCCCAAAAATGCGGAATGGTATGGGATAACAAATCAGATATCCATGTTTTGGCGCGACGTGGCGAAAATATTAGTCACTGTAATGACCATAACAAGAAAGTAATACAATGGAGTCTTCGGTGACCCTGTACACGATTCGATGTTTTTGATCAATTCTTCTTGACCAACAACCTTTTAAATTTCCTTTCAGCGGCTCTGGTTTGCCAATGCCATCGAAAGGTTGCTCAATTAAATCAAAGAGCAACTCCCAGACTTTGTACGGTAAACGCGCATCTTCTTTACGCAACGCCTTTAAATCCTCCTTAAATTGTGGATCAAATTTAAGCAGCATGAGCAGAGGATGGCTGGAGAATCATTTCACGCAACATTTCAAGTGAGGCAAAAACAGTGTCTCCTCTCTCTGATCGGAGATTAGCGGTTACGATTTTTATGTTACGTACTAACTGTCTTTCATCTGTTGCAGCAGGCTCCCATAGGCCTGTGATAATAGTATGCGCTGCGAAATTTTCAAAAGCCAGGCGTAATTTTACTGAAAGTAAGTCGGCTTCATGCTCTGTAAAGTTAAACTTCCCTGTTACACCGAACTCTGCTGCCATAAGGTGAAACTCAAAAGATAGAGAAGACGTAAGCCAAACAAGGTATTGTTCCAAATCGGGGCTAGGTTGAATCTGGGAGAGCCCCCAAAGCGCCCTGAGTGTAAGATTCGTTGAGAGTCCAACCTTTGGAATTTTGCGCGATGGCTGATTATTTTTTCCTCTAAGATTGGATAGTATTTCTGCATAGACTTCTATAACCTCAATTCGAATATTAGAGAGTTTTTCTAACTTCCCAGTCAATAAATATCCAGATTCGGCCTCCTTTAATAATTTGTTCTCAATCTTTTCAAGAATACTTTCTTGTTCAGCCGCTTCTATCATAGCTAATCGGATCGCAAAAATTTCTTCCAAAAGCAAATCCGATACCGTACTGTTTTCTCCTATGGGAAGGTTAGCCATGACCTTTTCTTCTGCCTCATGTGCCATTGCCAAAAGGACCGGGCTTATCAAGCGCTCACGGTCTTCGCGCGGCAAAAGAAGCAATTCTCCGATTGGACTATGAATATATCCCATGATGCTGGTTTTGTGCAAAGTTATGACCTTTGGAACTTCATTCCTCCAAAAACGCTTTGGTGCAAAAAATTTGCCATGAACATTGAACTCCTTAAAACAGAACTTTCTTTCCGAACGGCCCGCTCGGGTGGTGCCGGCGGACAAAACGTGAACAAGGTGGAAACCAAAGCCGAAGCATTGCTCGATGTGGCCGCTTCACAAGCTCTCTCTGAGGAAGAGAAAGCACTGGTTTTTGAAAAACTCATCAACCACATCTCTTCCGAAGGAATCCTTGCGGCCACCAACCAAACCGAGCGTTCGCAATGGATGAACAAGCACTTAGCGGAGGAAAAATTGATTCGGCTGATTGAAAAAGCCCTGCACAAACCCAAACGACGGAAGATAACGCGGGTGCCACAATCCGTGATTGCCAAACGTTTGAAAAGCAAAAAAATAAACTCGGAAAAAAAGGCGGCGCGCAGGACGGGATTAAATGATTGGGGGAATAGTGAAGAGTGATGATGTGTTTATAGGTGGATTTGGTTATTCGAGTTTCCAAGCTTGGGTACTCGAATAACCAAATCCACCTATAACCACTTAAACGCTATTGTTTGACAGCCGCAGGCGCTTTCAAGTGCTTGTCCAGAAAGCTCAAAACGCCGCTGTAACCTTTCATCTCGTTTTCTTTTTTCACAAAACCATGCCCTTCATCGGGGAAGACGAGATACTCCACCGGAACATTGTTTTTCTTGACTGCCTCTACGATCTCGTCTGACTCGATCTGGAGCACCCGCGGGTCGTTGGCGCCTTGCAAAACCATGATCGGGTTCTTTACATTTTTTGCGTGGAACAGAGGAGAAATGCGGTGCAAACGAACAGAGTCCGCAGTGGTCGGGTCGCCCATTTCGGCATAGAGGGCTTTGCGGAAGGATTCCCAATAAGGCGGGATAGAGTTGAGCGTGCGAAGCCAGTTCGTAACTCCAAAAATATTGACCCCTGTTTTAAATTCGTCGGGCGCAAAAGTCATGGCAGCCATGGTCATGTAGCCGCCATAAGAACCGCCTATGATTCCAATGCGTTCTTTATCAACGTATTCCAGCGATTGGAGATATTTTTTACCATAGATGCAATCTTGCAAATCCTTCTCGCCGTGGTTTTGATCATCCATTTTGAAAAAAGATTTTCCATAGCCGCTGCTGCCCCGGTTGTTGACCATCAAAACGGCATATCCGTGATTCACAAGATATTGAATGAAGGAACTGTAGCCCACCCGAGATTGACCGCCAGGACCACCGTGTACCCACACCAGAGCCGGGACTTTATTCGTAGCCGAAGCATTCAACGGTTTGTAATAAATGGCCGGAATGTCGAGTCCATCGAAGGATTTGTAACGCACCACAGAGGCCGTGGCAAGATCCTCTGGGTTGATTTCTGGTGAGGCATTGTTGGTGAGGCGTTTAAGGTCTTTGCTCTCGAAATTGTAGACGTAAAGGTCGTTGGGCGATTTGGAGGTGCCCACAGAGAGGCGCATCATTTTTTCAGTGGAAGAAATATTGACTGCTGCTACATCGCCGTCCGGGATAGCCGGGAATGCGACATCTTTACCCGAAGCATCGCGGATGACCAGTTTGTTTTTGCCGTCTTCATTGATTCCGATGACCTGATATTTTCCGTTTTCGGATTGGTAGGCATACATCACGTCCCAATTGGTTTCGTAAGCCGTGTTGCGGCCACCCGTGGCAAGATCGTACTGCACGAGATAGGCAAATTCTTTACCTACATCGGTGGTAAAAAAGAAACTTTTACCGTCGGCACTAAAACCCGATGTTCCATAACTTCCGGGTTGTGCAGGGTCAGAAATTTCTTTCAACTGCTTGGTTTTCAGATCATATAAGAATAACTGGTTTTCGCTGGTCGTGATGGATTTGCTTAGGGCCACCCAGTCGCCGTAGCGGGAAATGGCGTCGGTGCCGTAACCGTCTTTATTTTCGTAGACGAGCGTGGATTTCCAAGTCCCTATCTCCATTTGGTAGAGGTCGAAAAAACGTTCGTCCCGCTTATTTGAAGTGTAGAAAAAGGACTTTTTGTCTTTTGCCCAATCTGAAAATCCGGCTTTCTCTTTCTCGCCGGGTGTAAGGTCTTGGCTACTGCCGTCGGCTTTGAGGAGGTAAATGTGGTCAATTTCGTTGCCGCCTTTGTCCGAGGAGTAAAGCACCTCGCCAGATCCAGGCACATAGTCAATGGCAAAAATGGATTCGGTGGTAGATTGCGTAAGGGCTTTCTTTGAGCCATTGGCAATGTTGATTTCGTACAAGTTGAAAATGCCTGTTTCGTTGGTGTGTACGAGGAGTTTCTGCTCGTCTGTTGAAAAAACACCCGCCCCGGTGGATTTGGTTTTATAGAATTGTTCAATGGTGTACTGTTTGGGGTCGCGGGGAGGGGTCGCGGTTTTGTCTTGTTTGCATGCGGACAAAATCAACAGTGCAAAAAGACCAGATTTTGCCAGCATGGAGGAATGTAAATGGAAGAATTTTGTCATTGTTTATGATATTGGTTTGAATTTTGCCACAAAATGAGAAAATCACGGACGGAATCAATCATTTTTCGTCCTTTGACTTGATAATCAGCCTGAATAGATATCTACAGCCTATGAAAGGTTGCAGTTTGATACCCAATCCGATGCAGCACGACGTAGTTTTCTTCTCGCTTTTCCGTACCGACAACCCCTACTCCTCCATCTCACTCTCTATGGCTAAGGAGTTGGCGAAAAACGTGCGGGTGCTCTACGTCAATCATCCCTACTCCATTAAAGATATTTTTGCCGGACTTAAAAACGGTGACCTCATGCTCCGCCACAGGCTCGGGTATTTGCTTACTTTCCGGACTCGTTATGAACAGCTTGATTCGATTCCTGAAAACTTTGTAGCCGTTACACCTCCGCCCACTTTACCGATAAACTGGCTTCCACCGGGCAAAATTTACGACTTTTTCCAAAGGCTTAATAACGGCATTGTGCTGCGTTCTATTGACCGTGCGGTGCACAAGCATAAGTTTCACAATTTCGTCTTTATCAATTGCTACGATCCGTTTTATGCAGGTTGGCTTCCCGCCAAAATGGGCGCTAAAACCTGTATTTACCATTGTATTGACGACATAACTCAAAATGCATACACGGCGAAGCACGGCGAACGTTTGGAAAACGAGGCCTGCAAAAATGCTGACCTTGTGTTCGTGACTTCCACTAATTTGAAACGATTGAAGGAAGAAGTCCTTGGTCTGACGGCGCCGGGTCGTCTGACCAACCGCATCGTCGCCTATTTCAATGCAGCAGAAGTATCCGTTTTTCAAAAGGTATTGACCGAAAAATATCCTCGTCCAGTTGAACTCCAGGATCGATCCGGGCCAGTCATCGGCTTCATCGGCAATCTCGATGAACTGCGCATTGACTATCCACTTTTGAAAAAAATAGCCCTTCATTATCCTGAAAAAACCCTGCTTTTGGTCGGCCCGGTAAACAGCCCGGAGCCCGCTGAAATTGGTCTTGACAAACTTCCGAATGTCGTTTTTGCCGGAAGCCGCCGACTGGAAGATTTGCCGCCCTTGATTCAATACATGGATTGCGTAATGATTCCTTTTTTGTGTAATACCCTGACATTCAGTATTTACCCACTCAAAATCAACGAATACCTTGCTGCCGGGAAACCCGTGGTCACCACCAGTTTCTCCGACGACATTCGTACTTTCGCCCACTGCACTTACCTTGCTGAAAGTCACGAAGAATTTCTTCAGAAAATCCAGATCGCTTTGGCAGAAAACAATCCAAACCGCATTCAAATCCGCAGCAAAGTGGCAAATTCCAATACCTGGGAAGCACGAGTAAAGCAACTGTGGCAGGAAATAGAATTGAGGTGACATCTCCGAGGTACGAGGAGGTGTCACCTCAATTTACTCAATCAATATTAAACATGAACGATACCCCCGAACTCACACCCTACCAACGATTTATAGAAACCATGATGCACCTCTTTATCATCCTGGTGCTGGCAGGTATTTGCCTGAAAGTCTTATTTTTTTAAATGCAAGAACTTTTCACCCCGCGCGACAATTCCCTCTGGGGAAAATTCAAGGCACAATTGAGACAACAACTTGTGGCCCAAAAACTCAGCAGTCCGCTGGGTTTGGCACTGCTGTTGTTGGCAACCCTGCCTTTGTCGTACCTATTGGCCACGCTCGATTTGAAAGTGAGCATGGTCCTGTTTATCGGGCTGATTGGGGTTCCCTTGGTTATTTTTTGCCTGTTCAATATTACGTTCGCCATCGGGTTGATGTTGTTCGTTTCATTGGCGCTGCCTTTTGCCTTGAAGTACACGGACGCACCCATCGGGACGCTGTTGGATCTGCTGATTTTGTTGAGTACGGTGGGTATTTTGTTGCGTCAGATCAAGGAGCGCGATTGGGCTTTTGCCAAGTCGCCGCTGAGTTACATGATACTTTTATGGCTGTATTTCAATGTAATGCAGGTTCTAAACCCTGAAGCTCAATCCAAATTGGCCTGGGTTTATACCGTTCGGAGCGTAGCCATTCAGCAGGTGGTTTTTTTCATTGGGGCGTTTGCCTTCAAAAATAATCGGGCGGGCATCATGGCAATCCTGAAACTGATTATCGGAATGTGTTTTGTGAGTGCGCTATATGGTTTGAAACAGCAGTTTTTTGGCTTTAGCACGCAGGAAACCATCTGGATGATGGCAGATAAGGAGCGGTACCAGCTTTATCACCAATGGAACATGATCCGCATTCCCTCCTTCTGCTACGACCCGACCACCTTTGGTATTTTGATGGTGTGTTTTGCGGTTTTTTGTGGGGCCTTGGTGGTTGGGGCAACCAAAATGCAGCACAAAATCATCCTGAGTATCATGGGCTTGATTGCCTTGTGGGCCACGGCTTATACGGGCACGCGCACCGCATTTGGCTTGGTGCCGGTGGGCGCGGTGTTTTTTGCGGGACTGATATTGAGCAAACGCGTATTGGTGATTGGTGGAATTTTAGCGGTATTGGGGGTTGGTTTTGTTATGAAATCCACCAGTATCGGGGTCATTTACCGGATACAATCGGCCTTTAAACCCGGCAAGGATGACTCGATGAATCTCCGCCTGGAAAATCAAAAGAAGATCCAGCCCTACATTCAAAGCCATCCGATTGGCGGCGGACTGGGCAGTTGCGGGGTCTGGGGAAAACGTTTCAACCCGGAATCAGAACTCGCCAATTTCCCGCATGACTCCAGTTTTGTGCGCATGGGCGTGGAATTGGGCTGGATTGGGCTGATTCTTTACACGTTGTTTCATTACGTCGTGCTGCGAACGGGCTTGTATTATTTTATCAGATGTCGAGACCCGTTCATTAAATCGCTTTATGCGGGCATCACGACCTGGCTGTTCATGCTCGCGGTGGCCTGTTACTTTCAGGAAGCCATTTTGCAATTGCCAATGAACGTTATATACAACGTGTTTCTGGCGATGCTGGTGACGTTGAAGAATTTTGACCCGGCGTTTGAGAAGGGGTAGCGCTTATTTTGATCCTTAAGAATCCTTACTTTTGCAGTAAATCTTTTAGATATGACAGAGAATCTTCTAGAACGCATTACGATCAATCCAGCCCAATGTGGTGGCAGGCCCTGCATTCGTGGGATGCGTATTCGGGTGACCGATGTGCTGGATTTATTGGCCAATGGTTTAAGCCCAGAAGCCATTGTCAATGAAGAACTTCCTGATTTGACGCTTGATGATATTCGTGCTTGCATGACTTTGTAAGATTGCTCCATCAACATGGTAGCCCACCTCGGATTATCTGGCTTACCTGTGGCAATACCTCTAATTTTAGAATGCGTGAAATATTAGAAACTTACCTCCAGACTGCACTTGAAATATTAGAAACCAATGACCTCGTGGAAATAAGTGGTTAATCAATTCTGCTCCTTTCAGCCTATATCATGCATTTTCAAAAAATCCTCGCCTCGCTTCTAATCCTCTTCCCCCTGCTCGCCCAAGCCCAACAAACCGCCACCGTCTACGGCCGCGTCACCGACGCCTCCGACGGTCAGCCTGTTGAGCTGGTCAGTGTATTCATCAAAGGTTCCGGCAAGGCCGTAAGCACCGACGAAAGTGGAAAATTTGCCACCCAAGTCCCTGCTAACCAAAGAATTACCCTCTCATTCAAACGCGTGGCGTTTCAGGAAACCTCGGCAGATATTCTGCCCTTGCAGCCCAATGCGCGCTACGGCCTGGATGTCACCATGTCGCCGGTAGGTGCCAATCTGGAAGTCGTGATCAGTGGGCGAAGGCTGGACGACGGGGGCATGATAAAGGAAAAAAACATCGCCGATCTGAAACTGCTGCCCAGCACTACGGGCAACCTGGAGAGCGTGTTGCCCCACATTGCACTCGGCACCAACATGGGTACGGGTGGAGAACTCAGTTCGCAATATCAGGTGCGAGGGGGCAATTACGACGAAAACCTCGTGTACGTCAATGACTTTGAGATTTACCGCCCCCAACTCATCCGCGCAGGGCAACAGGAGGGTTTGACCTTTCCAAATATTGACCTCGTGCGCGACCTCTCCTTTTCGAGCGGGGGCTTTCAGGCAAAATACGGTGACAAACTCTCTTCTGTGTTGGACATCAAATACAAACGTCCTGACAGTCTGCGCGCCAGTGCCAGTGCCAGTTTTTTGGGTGGCTCCGGGCATTTGGAAGGAAGTTGGAAGCCTAAAAAAGAGGGTTTTCGAGCGTTCCGCTATCTCGTGGGAGCACGGTACAAAACCACCAAGAATTTGCTCGGCAGTTTGGATGTGGAGGGCGAGTACGTCCCCAATTTCACTGACATTCAAGCCTACCTGACCTACGATTTAACCCGAGATTGGCAGGTCGGGGCGATCGGCAATTTCAACCGCTCGACGTACACTTTCCAACCACAAAGCCTTGCCCGGGCCTTTGGATTGATTGATTACGCGCTGCAATTGCGCACGGCCTTCGAGGGCCAGGAGGTAGACGATTTTACGCAGGCAATGGGCGGCATTTCACTGACTTATTTGCCGGATCGGGAGCGCAACCCCTTGTACCACAAGATTTTGGCCTCCACTTGGAGCAGCCAGGAAAATGAGCGTTTCGACATTTTGGGGTACTACATTTTGGGCGAACTGGAAGAAAACCTCGGCTCCGACAACTTTGGAGAAATTACCAATATCCTTGGGCAAGGCACCCAGCATACCTGGGTGCGCAACTACCTCAGCGCCGGCGTGCGCAACATGGAATACAAGGGCGGCATAGAACTTCAGCGCAACAAATCCGACGCAGGTCTGGAGCGCAACCATTTTTTGCAATGGTCGGTAAAGTGGCAAAATGAGCAAATCCAAGACAAGATCAATGAGTGGGAACGGCTCGATTCGGCCCTCTATTCACTGCCGTACGATACCATTGCGCTACAGGTGCGTCGTGTTTTGAAGACACGCAATGCTCTTTCAAGCGACCGTTTCTCAGCGTTTTTTCAGGACACCTGGTCCTGGAAAAAAGACGGGGTGCGCGAAGTACAAATTATCGCCGGGGCAAGAGGTCAATACTGGACCATGAACGAAGAATGGTTTATCACACCGCGGGCGCAGATGTTGTACAAACCCTTGAATACCAAGCGGGATGTGTCCTATCGTTTGGGCGGCGGGCTATTTTACCAACCTTCTTTTTATCGTGAAATGCGCCGATTGGATGGCTCCGTAAACACCGATTTGCAGGCCCAAAAATCAGCGCACATCGTGGGCGGTTTCACCTGGGATTTCCTGTGGGGCAAACGCCGTCCCGTAAAAATGCGTCTCATTGCAGAGACCTATTACAAAAAAATGTGGGACCTTGTTTCGTTTGACCTCGACAACGTGCGCATCCGTTATGCCGGAGAAAACAACTCCCAGGGCTATGCCACGGGTTTTGACGTTCGACTCAATGGAGAATTTGTGAAAGGGGCAGAAAGTTGGGTCAATTTTTCCATGCTCCGAACCCGCGAAAGTCTGGACGGGGTGCAACACAGGGTGCGCAACGTCGGTCAGCGCGAAGGTCAAGATGTCAAAGACGTGCCACGGCCAACGGATCGGCTGTTCACCTTTTCGACCTTCTTTCAAGACTATCTTCGCAAAAACCGCAACATCCGGATGCACCTCAATTTTACGGTCGGCTCCGGGTTGCCCTTTGGCGTGCCGGACAACAACATTATTTACAGAAATCCTTATCGGTTCGCGCCCTACCACCGGGTAGACATTGGTTTTGGCTTCCAACTTTGGAAGCATCAATGGAAGCATCGAAAGCCCCATCATTTCCTGCGTTTCACGCGCAACACCTGGGCTAGCCTGGAGGTGTTTAATCTTTTGAAAGTAGCCAATGAGGCTTCCAATGTTTGGATTAAGACGATTGAAAATACCCAGTATGCCATTCCCAATTACTTGACAGGCAGGCGTTTGAATGTTCGGGTAAGGATGGACTTTTGACAGGATTTACTCCGAGACATACAAAATCGTATCCAACACAGGCTTGTAGTCCAATGATATAACCACTTTCATACTTCCCCGAACATCGTGCGGGTAATACAAACTATCGTAGCCGATCCCTACGATCCAATGATTGCCTTCTGGAATGGATTCGAGGCAGCCCCGCCCGTCTGAACCCGTTTTAAAGGACGCATTGTAATAAGATGGCGGCTTGTCGTAACCAGGGAAGGTGTCGGTATGGTACTTCACATACACCGTAGTTTGAGGGATTGGCAAGGTGTGGTGTTGTGTGCGTACACAAATTTTGGTAGGCCAAGGAACTTCATCGGGCAATGCAGGGCGGCAAGCCTGTTGGGCGAGAAAAGCAATCGCAAGTAGGAGTAAATTCTTTTTCATGGTCTGGGTATGGGTTGAGCGTTGGACATTGTTCATCTCAAACACATTTTTGATACAAAAGTGCGGTTCAAACGGCCATCTGATTGTCATAATTTGACAAAGGGGGCACTTTTAACTGGTCAATAAAAATTCTGCCATGAAAGACGGTTCTTTCTACTTTTGAGCTGCCTTTTTCACCACAATATTTGAACGAACCAACTTATGGCTACCACCACAAAAAAAGACCCTGCCGCTTTGGAAACTGTTACGGAGAAAGCCCCTTATATCGGCATCTCGGATCCTGCGGACCTGAGCACGATTCCAACCAACCGCATCGTCACCCTTGACGAGTTCATCCTGCGCTCCGAAAAAGACTTCGATTATGCTACGGGCGAGCTCACCGGCTTGCTTCGGGATATCGGTGTGGCCGCCAAAATCATCAACCGTGAAGTAAACAAAGCGGGTCTTGTCAACATCCTTGGCGTAGCCGACAGCGGTGAAAACCAAAGCGGCGATACCCAACAAAAACTCGATGTGTATGCCAATGAACGGCTTATCGAATGCCTGCAAAACTCCGGTGAATGCTGCGCGATTGCCTCTGAAGAAAACGACGACATCATCCATGTGCCGCCCGTGGGTTCCAAGCAAAGCCATTATATCGTGATGTTCGACCCGCTGGACGGTTCTTCTAATATTGATGTAAACATGTCGGTGGGCACCATTTTTGCCATTTATCGCCGTAAAAGCGATGCGAGTGGACCTGCTACCAAAGAAGATTTTCTTCAGTCTGGTACCAAGCAGGTAGCTGCCGGGTATGTACTCTATGGCACTTCCACCATGCTTGTGTACACCACAGGCCGTGGGGTCAACGGCTTCACCCTTGACCCAAGTATCGGCGAGTTTTGCCTCAGCCATCGCAACATGCGCATTCCGGAAAATAGCCAAACCTACTCGGTGAACCAAGGCTACTACAGCAAGTTCGACCTTGAAATGCGTCGCTACATTGACCACTGCTCTGACCAAAACTACGGCCTGCGCTACATTGGCAGCATGGTCAGCGACGTACACCGCATTCTGATCCAAGGCGGGATTTTCTTGTACCCTAGTACCCGCAAATACCCGAAAGGCAAACTCCGGCTGCTGTATGAGTGCAACCCACTGGCCATGCTCATCGAACAGGCAGGAGGTAAAGCGCTGAACACGCACCTCAAGCGCATTCTTGATTTGGCGCCGAACGATCTTCACCAGCGTTGTACGATTGCGATTGGTTCGCCGGCTATGGTGGATGAGTTGAAGGCGTTTATTGAGCGGTATTCGGCGTTGCCGTTATAAAAATTACTACCCCGCCCACCCCTCTCGATCCAAACTCCGATAATGTATCGCCTCCGCCAAATCCTCGATCCGTATATCAGGGCTTCCCGCTAAATCAGCCGCCGTGCGCGCCACCTTTAAAATACGATCATAGGCTCGAGCGGAAAGTTGGAGTCGTTCCATGGCCGTTTTCAAAAGAATTAAGCCCTCTGGCGTTGCTGGATACATCAACGCATGTTTTGATTTAAGATATAAGATTACATGATTTAAGATTTTAGATGGGATTTGCGAGGGCTGATTGTAGGATTTGAAGTGGCAGTTTTGGCACTCGCTACGAATATGGATACCAATTCGTTATTTTCTTTGATAAGTCCGGATAATTTGCCTTGGGCAAACCAGCCTTTGTGCTCAATTAACTTAAGGCAAATCAAAGTTTCTCGAAGCTCTTTCAAACATATTTTCATTTTATGGATAAAATCCTCTTTGGATTCAGCCCCTTGAGGCTCTCCATAATTGAGCGCTGGCGAAGTAGCCGAGCGAATAATTTGTGAGCCTATATGCTTTGTGGCAAAGGTCTTGGGCATTTTTTCCGCCATGTCAATGACCCTGGAAGCAAATTCAATTAAGCGTGTTTCAAGTTCAATAGCTTTCATTTTTGCAATTTTAGTTTGTCAATTATCAATCTTAAATCCCATCTAAAATCTTAAATCATGTAATCTTAAATCTTAAATCAAAACCCTACCCCGCCCACCCCTCTCTATCCAAGCTCCTATAATGTATCGCCTCCGCCAAATCCTCAATCCGAATATCCGGACTCCCCGCCAAATCAGCAGCCGTACGGGCCACCTTCAATATCCGGTCATACGCCCGGGCAGAAAGCTGCAAACGCTCCATGGCTGTTTTTAACAGAATTAATCCTTCAGGCGTCAATTTGCACACTTCTCGCACCATCCGACCCGGCATTTGCGCATTGCTGTACACGTCTTTCAAGTCCTTAAAACGTTCGTCTTGAACCGCACGAGCGATGAGCACCCGCTCCCTTATGGCCTTGCTGTCGAGTTTGGCGCGTTCTGTATTGGTGAGTTCGTCGTAGCTCACAGGAGTTACTTCTACGTGTAGGTCAATGCGGTCGAGCAAGGGGCCGGAGATCTTTGATACATAGCGTTTTACTACACCTGGGCCGCACACGCATTCTTTTTCGGGGTGGTTGTAGTAGCCGCAAGGGCAGGGGTTCATACTCGCCACCAGCATAAAACCTGCCGGATACTCGACCGTTGATTTAGCCCGACTGATCGTGACGCGGCGCTCCTCCATCGGTTGGCGCATCACCTCCAAAGCCGTTCGCTTGAACTCCGGCAATTCGTCTAAAAACAGCACCCCGTTATGTGCCAGACTGATTTCGCCCGGCATAGGGTCTGAGCCGCCGCCCACGAGCGCCACGTCGCTGATGGTATGGTGTGGGGCGCGGAAAGGACGGTTGGTGATAAGCGCGGCATTGTCGGGCAGAATGCCAGAGACGGAGTGGATTTTGGTGGTTTCCAAAGCCTCGTACAAGGTGAGCGGCGGAAGGATGGTTGGTAATCGCCTCGCCAACATCGTTTTACCCGCACCCGGCGGACCGATGAGGATCACGTTGTGGCCGCCCGCTGCGGCGAGTTCGAGGGCCCGTTTGATGTTTTCCTGGCCTTTTACGTCGGAAAAATCCACGTCGTAGATGCCGGTGGCATTGGCAAATTCATCCCGGGTGTTGACAACCAATGGTTTAATGTCTGAATTGCCGCCCAGTACATCAATGGCTTCGAGCAGGGTGTCAACGCCATAGACATCAACGTCGTTTACAATAGCCGCTTCCCGAGCATTTGCTTTGGGCAAAATAAATCCTTTAAAATTCTCCTTGCGCGCCTTGATCGAAATCGGCAAAGCACCCTTGATGGGCCGTAGCGAACCATCCAGCGAGAGTTCGCCCATGATGATGTAATCCTCAAAACCATCCGGAGGAATCAGGCAAGCAGCGGCGAGCATTCCCAGTGCAATGGGCAGGTCAAAAGCAGAACCTTCTTTGCGGATGTCGGCGGGGGCGAGGTTGATAATGGTTTTGAGTCGGGGTTGCCGATAACCAGAGTTTTTCACGGCGGCCTCGATGCGTGGGAGGCTTTCGCGCACGGCACTATCGGGCAGGCCCACGATATAAATGCCGAGTTTATCGGTGTTTCCCAAGGTGCCGCCGCAATTGGTTTCGACGGTAATTAATTGTGCATCAACCCCATGGACGGAGCCGGCGTAGGTTTTCACTAGCATTTGGAAGCGAGTTTAAATTTGGAATTTCTGGGATCAGAATCTAAAGGTAAGTAAAAGTTCAAACTTTACCTAGCCCACAAGTCCTGAATTTTTTTGTAAATATCTTTCATCTGGAGCGAAATGCCAAGCGATTCGAGTTTAAGCGTGGCTTCGATTTCGGTTTCTTTGTTTTCACGCCAAAGGTTAGGTTCAACTCGAAACCGAGTCTCTACGCTGATTTGGTTCTGCTCCACCAACACATATTCACGGAAAGACGGCAGGGTTTTATACAGGTCAAATTTCCCTTTTAGGTCGTAATTGCGGGTACTTTTCGAAAGCACTTCTGCCACCAGCACGGGATTGGTGAGCAGCAATTGGCCGTCATCATAGAATTCAGGTATTTCGCAGACCACCAATGCGTCAGGATAAAGGCCAACGTTTAATTCAGGGAGATAAACCAACTGATCACTACCCACCACTATGTAATCCTTGCCAATTTTTTCGAGAGCCATGGTAAGCGCAACCAGAATATTGGAACTGATTATGTTATGAGGCAATCTGGTATAAGGCATGGTGATGATTTTTCCATTGTGGTATTCGTGTTTACGCAGCGATTTTTCCTCTTTTCGGAGGTACTCCGAAAGGGTATAAAGCCGGGGAGGCTTCGCAGGCTTCAACACGGCCAAAGGGTTGACTGGCACAGTTGTCGCTTTCGTCTCGATTCTGATGGCAGATGCAGTATCGCTCATCGCTCAAAGTTTTTTACAAAGTTAGTCTATGCGTTCAAAATTTTCCACAAAGTATCTTTCAACTCCTGCAAATGAGCGTTTGTCATTGCTGAGATGAAAATTACGGGAACATCTTTTGGCAAAGTTGGCCGAAGCATTTTCTCCAACTCGTCGTCAATCAAATCAGATTTGCTGATGGCCAGCAAACGAGGCTTGTCGAGCAAGTCTGCGTTGTACTCCTGGAGTTCGTTGATCAGGATATTGTACTCGGCTTCGATGCTCCGGTCCGTGTCGGCGGGTATCATAAACAGGAGCACACTGTTGCGTTCGATGTGCCGTAAAAAGCGATGCCCCAGTCCACGGCCTTCGTGCGCTCCTTCGATAATGCCGGGAATATCAGCCATAATAAAGGTCTGACCCTCCCGCACCTTCACGATGCCGAGCTGTGGCACGAGCGTCGTAAAGGCGTAATCCGCAATTTTTGGCTTGGCAGCCGTGACGGCACTCAGCAAAGTGCTTTTGCCTGCATTGGGGAATCCTACCAGTCCAACATCCGCTAAAACCTTGAGTTCCAGAATGACCCAGCGTTCTTCAGCGGGTTCCCCTGGCTGTGCATATTGGGGTGATTGGTGGGTGGAGGTTTTAAAAAAGGTGTTTCCCTTCCCGCCGCGTCCGCCAGGCAGGAGAATTTTTTCTTCGCCGGGTTCGGTGATCTCCAGCAGAAACTCGCCGGTTTCAGCATCGCGGGCCACGGTTCCAAGGGGAACTTTTATTATTTTATCTTCGCCATCGTAGCCAGTTTTGAGCTGGCCACGACCGATATCGCCGTTTTCTGCGTAGACGTGCTTTTTAAATTTGAGGGAAAGCAGGGTCCATTCCTGTGGTTCTGCCTTCAGGATGATGTGGCCGCCTCGACCACCGTCGCCGCCATCAGGGCCACCCATGGGAGTACCAGGGCCGCGATAAAAGTGAACACTACCTGCTCCGCCTTTGCCAGAGCGGAACCGTATTTTGACGTAATCAACAAAATTCTCCATAATTGGGGGGCAAAGGTACGTTAAACGAAGCCCATTTGACGGAAAGCTTCAAAAGGCTGTAGTTTGGCGGCCAAATTTAAATCATTGTTCGTTTTATATAACATGGAAAAACGTCTTTTTGACCCTGCAGAATCTATTTTTTTCGATGGCCCCAGGAAGCGCCAATTTGAATTGTTTTTTGCCTTGAAGGTTTTTTGGGAATTTCTCAAAGGATTCCGGGCCCTCCATTTTGTTGATCCCTGTGTCACCGTATTTGGTTCAGCGCGGTTCCAAGAAGGGCACCGCTATTATGAGGAGGCACGAGAAGTGGGCAGAAGGATTGCAACAGACCTGGGTATGACCGTTATGACTGGTGGTGGTCCCGGCGTGATGGAAGCCGCCAACCGAGGAGCCCGGGAAGGGGGAGGCCCTTCTGTTGGCTGTAACATACTGCTGCCCCACGAGCAAAAAGAAAACCCCTGGCTCGACAAGTTTGTGACCATTCGCTATTTTTTTGTGCGCAAGGTGCTGTTGGTCAAATACTCTTATGCTTTTGTCATAATGCCCGGTGGCTTTGGCACTATGGATGAATTTTTCGAGACGCTAACTTTGGTACAAACCAAAAAAATAAGTGGTTTTCCCATAGTCGTCATGGGCATGGACTACTACCGACCCTTGCAGGAATTCCTAAAATTTATGGCAGGACAAGGTACTATTTCTTCCGAGGACCTTGATCTTGTATTATTTACGGACGATCCTGCGGAGGCTACTGCGCATATTGGCCGCTATATTTCCACGAATTTTAAGGTCAAAAAAAGGAACAATTATATTCCCAAATGGTGGCTTTTTGAAAGAGCTTAGGCATGACCCGACTATTGGACATTTTGACACTGGACGCTGGACACGATTCAGCAAGTGCTAATTTTCAAATTTTTAGAGTGCAAGTCCAAAGTCCAAAGTCAAATTGTCCAATAGTCGCCCTTCCCGCTACATCTCAAAAACCACCTCCCCATCGTTCATCAACCACATTTTTACCGTTGGAAACCGGAACATGATGTTTGCAAAAAGAATGTGGAAATCCTCCGCATTAATATTGGGTGCATCTTCTGGATTGCGGTAAAGCCCCATCAAACGTCTAAATATTGATTCCTGAATACATGTATCATAGGCCAAAGCTTTGAGGCGCAGCTCCAAAGGCGACTCCTGCAAGGTAGTAATATAAAGTTCGAGTAACCGCGAGAGGTAAAATTTGTCTTGTATGTGGTGTGGGCGGAGACGTTTCATGAAATTATCGGGAAGCTATGGCGATGGTTGCACAGCTCAACCGAGTGCCTTTAACATCCAAAAGCGTCTGTCCGCACACCTCCAGCGTAGCCCCCGTGGTCAGCACATCGTCTACTAGAAGCAAGTGCTTCCCTTCGATGGATTGGGGTTTTTCTACCGCAAAAACCTCCCCCACATTTTCAAACCGCTCCATCCTCTTTTTTTTAGTCTGTGTTGCTGTAAAGGCCCGACGCACGAGCACCTTGTCCAGCATTGGTACCTCCATAGCCTCCGAGAGGCCCTGAGCAAACACAGTGCTTTGGTTGTAGCCTCGCAAGCGTTCCTTTCTCGGATGCAGGGGCACCGGGATGACTCCATCCACGGATTTGAAAAAATCAGACTCCCGAAGGATTCGCCCAAATTCCCGCCCAATCATCACGCCAATTTCCGGTTTGTTCTTGTATTTCAAATGATGAACAGCCATTCGGATGGGGCTTTCTCTTGTGAAATAATAGGCTGCGGCCCCACTTTCAATTTTTAAACGACCCCATAGCCGTTGGATAAATTCGTTCTCTTGGACGAGGTGCATGTCAGAAGGAGTCAACCGGGCTCTACATCGAATACAAAAGCAGGTGGCAGAAGAAGGCAGGTCGCCACCGCAGGCGACGCAGAGTTCAGGATAAAGCAAATGGGTGAAGCCAGCCCAAAGCTGGCGGAGAGAAGGGCAGGTAATCATTTGGTTCTGGTAATTTTTTTTTAAAATTTCAATTTTTCAAAACGAGCGAAACGGCTTCAAAATTAGGCGTTAGTTTTCAAAACAACAAGCATTAAATCGTTAGTTGCTTCCTAAAATGAATTTTGCTCCAAATTTTTTTTGCCTGTTCAAAAAAACTTTTGGAACTTCCTTTGTGAAAACGAAATGCCGGATTACCTTTGCGTCCCGTTTTTAAAGACCGAAAGAAAATAAAGAAATTTTTAAGCCGAAGGGCTTTAAATAAAGAGTTCATTGACGTACTGACAGTGGAAGGAAAAGAGAGGGTGGAAAGAGAAGGGAGCAGGTAAAGGAATAGGTTTGAGTAATGAGTTGAGGAACAAAGTTTTTCCGATTCGAATTTATTCGG
>Ga0247843_1004889_pt1 | contig 19400 bp, 23 predicted proteins | sample LaCruzMarch2017__FD_192420 | JGI IMG/M metagenome (GOLD analysis project Ga0247843, IMG submission 192420) | Freshwater microbial communities from meromictic Lake La Cruz, Castile-La Mancha, Spain - LaCruzMarch2017_8m | ecosystem: Environmental > Aquatic > Freshwater > Lake | place: Spain...
AACGAAGGTGAAGAGAAATGGAAAAGGGTAGCCGCGCCTGGGGATGCAGCAGGAGTTTTGACCGTAGGAGGAATTGATCCGGCAACAGGTATACATATGGGTTTTAGTTCGTATGGACCTTCGTGGGATCGACGATTGAAACCAGAAGTTTGTGCTTATGGACAGGTAATTGCGGCTGGTAAAAATGGATTATTCATAACAGAAGGCACTTCTTTTTCAGCACCATTGGTAACAGGTTTTGCTGCTTGCGTCAAACAGAAATACCCAACCCTTACCAACATCCAGCTGAAAGACCTCATTTGTCATTCAGGTGACCTTTGGCCTTATTATGATTACGCTCATGGTTATGGTGTTCCAAAGCCTTTTTTTCTTTTTAAAGATACCTTAATCAATACCCCAACTTTAACTATTCTTGAAGATAATGAAGATATTACTCTTTATCCTATAGAATGGGATACTGCCCTTACTAAAATGAATGTGACAGATAGTATTTCGCCTTTACCAACTCATACTATACTATTCGATACTTTAGGAACAGAGATGGACTCTATTCCCCTACTAAAAATTGATTTGAAAGATACGATGGGGGCTGTGGTTGTGGTTACCGCCATTTGGAAACAACTTTTTGCCAAAAGCCAATTCAAAACAACCACACCTCCTTACCTCTTTTATCATATTAAAAACAGAAAAGGTTATATTGATAAATATTTTGTGATGGATTTGGAGGATGAAAAAAACGGATCAGTTTCCATAAGCAAAGAGAGCAGCAAGAAACCTTTTTCCATTGAGTTTTATTATAGAGGCTATTATAAAGAAATAATCATTAAAGAATGAGATACGGCATTTTAACACTATTCATCCTATGTTTATGGATGAATGGTTATTCTCAAAAGTATTTGTTGGAAGAGGATGTCAACCAGGATACTCTGATTCCAAAAGTGGGGTTCTCACGCAAGTATGATTTGTCCAATTATGTAGGTTACGGCTTTGTAGCCGGGCCATCTTACCATGATGTTCCTTCATCCATCAATTATAAAAAGTCGTGGGAATTCAGGGAGGGCTTTTGGGCAAGGGTCAAACTAAACCGCTTTTATGCCTTGGGATTCAATATGGAATTTGCCAGAATAGTTTATAATTTAAAAACACCCATTATTGGCGACACCGCTTTATACTCAAAAACCCTTTGGAGCAAACAGGTGAATAACAATATTGCCCTTGGTATTTTTAATCGTATCAATATTAAACGAGACAGAATTTTTGTGGACCTTGGAGCTTATGGGGCGTTTGATATACTCCCACGTATAATAACAAAGGTGAAACCCGATCACGATGATTTTAAAAACAAAAGAACGGTTTATAATCGACCAAAAATGATGAACCGGTTAAATTATGGATTGGATACACGAGTATGCTATGGCGAGGTGGCCTTTTATGGAAGATATCGGCTATCGGGCTTGTATGAAAACCAATCGTATGATTTGCCCAAAATAACCTTGGGCCTTCTTATTGATTTATCGAATTAAGATGTTTAAAATTGACGAAATAGGTAATGGAATAAAACCATGGAGTAGATAGCAGGTAAGGTGTTATCTGAGAAAAGAATTAAAATTGAATGTGCGATTTATGGAAAAACGACCTCTTTTATATTAATATAACCAGTCAACCACATAGCCAGTGATACGTTTTTTAATTAGAAAAATTCTTTACGGCATGCTGATTTATGTTAGCGTGGCCACAGTGGTATTTTTTTTATTTAGTGCCTCGTTTCCCACCCCCGATGAATTAGCTACAGGACAACGAAGTGATGAAAAGACTAAGTTGGCTATTCAACGGGAGTTTGGTCTCGATATGCCCTTATGGAAGCAGTATTTACTGTATATGAACGATATTTCCTTTTTGTCCGTTTATTCAAATAATAACTATCCCGACATTAATGTAACCAAGGCAAGGCTTTTTCAAATGCAAACAAAAAGTTTGGTAATCAAATTTCCCTACCTCAGGCGTTCCTTTCAAAGTGGTAAGCAAGTGAATTCCATCTTATCAGAAGCCTTTATCGGCACCTTTATTTTGGCTTTAGCCTCCATAATATTGGCATCAGTATTCGGTGTAGGTTTGGGTGCCTTGGCAGCTATAAAAAAGGATACCTTTATAGATAGAGGCGTGCTTTTTATTGCTACATTAGGCATTTCACTCCCATCGTTTTTCGTTGCTATACTCATGGCCTGGTTGTTTGGTTTCGTGCTTAATAAATATACTGGCCTCAATATGACAGGCAATTATGCGGACATCGATCCATTTAAGGGAGAAGTATTTATTTGGAAAAATATGATATTGCCTACCCTGGCTTTGGGTATTCGACCCTTGGCTATCTTTAGTCAGTTAACTAGGGCTTCTGTGCTGGATGTATTGCCCCGCGATTATATCCGCACAGCAAAGGCCAAGGGTGTTTCATCGCCCATGATTCTATGGCGGCATTTGCTTCGCAACTCACTAATACCGGTTATTACGGCTATTTCAGGGTGGTTTGCGTCGTTGCTGGCAGGTACTTTTTTTGTGGAATTTATTTTTAACTGGAAAGGCTTAGGAAAAGTAACGGTAGATGCCCTTGAACACTCCGATCTTCCGGTGGTAATGGGGTCGGTAATCGTTGTAGCGTTAATTTTTGTGTTTGTAAATATTCTAGTCGATATTGTTTATACACTTCTTGATCCCAGGATAGCCCTTGAGTAAACCCATTAAAATAGTATTTTTAGTTGGGATGCCCGGAGTAGGGAAAACCTTTCTCGGTAATTATGCTTCCCAACGTTTAGGGGTGGATTTCGTAGATCTAGATAAAACAATTGAAGAAACGCAACAAGCAACCATTTCTGAAATATTCCGGACAAGAGGAGAGGAAAGCTTTAGAGACCTTGAATTATCAACCTTAAAAACCATAATTAAGGATATAAAATCGGATACAATTATGGCCACAGGAGGCGGCACGCCATGTTTTAATAATGCCATGGATGTGATGAAAAAGTCAGGAATGACCGTATGGATGGATTCGGATATCGACCATTTAATAGAAAATATGAGGAGCGATTTGATATCCCGGCCCCTGTTGGACGATAAGACGGAGAAAGATTTACGGATTTTCCTGATGGAATTATACCAATCCAGAGCTGTTTTTTATGCTCAAAGTGACCTAAAGGTCAGTGTTTACAGGGGGTTGAGCCCTGATTTATTCACAAAGCAGTTGCATTTATCAACATTTGTAAAATAAAATTAAAAACATAGAATTCAATATCCGATTATTGTTTTGAAAATTTACATTTAATTAATATAAACATGAACAAATCAGATCTAGTCTCAGCAATGGCTACAGCTTCGGGCATTACCAAGGCCCAGGCTCAAAGTGCGTTGAATTCCTTTTGCGAATCAACATCCGCCGCCCTTAAACAAGGTGACAAATTAATCCTGGTAGGGTTTGGTACTTTCTCAGTATCTAAAAGAGCAGCCAGAACGGGTCGTAATCCGCAAACTGGAAAAGAAATAAAAATAGCTGCTAAAAATGTAGTTAAATTTAAAGCAGGCTCTGAATTGTCTGACGCCGTAAAGTAATCCTTTGCTTAAAAAAATCAAGATCCCGGTGCCTTAAACACCGGGTTTTTTTTGTCCAAAAAATAAATGTTGTTAAGTGGTTTGGCGTTTCGTTTCCAACAGATAAGAGCCATATCCACAAGGATTGGGTTTGATGTATGGGTTTTGAAATCAATTTCTTATCAAAAATGAATAAGTTTGCAAAAGCAATGGCAGATAAACCCAATGAATGGTATGAAGATTGGTTCGACACCATATATTACCATATTCTTTATAAAAAACGAGATCATGCCGAAGCAGTCCGGTTCATAGATAATTTAGTTCACTACCTCAAAAGCGATAAGAATTCAATGTTCCTCGATCTGGCTTGTGGCAAAGGAAGGCATTCTATTTATTTAAATAAAAAAGGGTATGATGTTACAGGCATCGATCTAAGCATCAACAATATTTCTGAAGCCAGACTATCAGCTTCTTCATCCCTCCGGTTTTTCGAACACGATATGCGTGAACCCTTGCCTGGAATGATGTTCGATTACGTGCTGAATTTATTTACCTCCTTCGGTTATTTTGAAGATCCTTCTGATGATAGGGCCGTGATAGAGATGGTGAACTCCTGTTTAAATCCGAATGGTGTGTTCGTTTTGGATTATTTTAATTTTGGTAAGCCCAGTCACAATTTTGATAAACCATTTTCCAAAACCATCGACTCTGTTTGTTTTGATATTAAAAAACATATTGAAAACCGGCGTATCATCAAGGAAATCACGGTAAATGATAACGATAAAGTTTTTCATTTTGCCGAGCAGGTTAGGATTTATACCCTCGACCAGTTTAGGCAAATGTTGGAGGAGGCCGGTTTTGTTATCCATGCAACATTCGGAAATTACGACCTCGATCCTTATTTAGAATCATCCTCCGACCGTTTGATCCTTGTGGCCAAACATTCCGATGGTAATTAAAGCGTGAGAAGTGGTGGATGGCCTGATGTGAAATACTTAGGTATATTTTCATCAAGCAATAGAAGCATACAATTCATTGATTTTTTCAGAAGAAAGTAATTTGCTCGCTACTTCCATTATAGCTATGGCTTGGTCTTTTGAAACTGTATCAAAGTCTTCAAGAAACTCATTAAGTGAAACCCCTTCCTCTAAGTGATCAAACAAAGTCTCTATTGGAACTCGTGTACCTTTAAAAACAGGCTGTCCTCCTAAAATTTCGGAATCAACTGTTATTAAGTCCTTAATGTTATGCATAAGCAAATTTAATTAAAAACTACAGAAGATTCTTAAGATAAATAGTGCAACTCATTGATGTTATCCAACGGCGGCGGGCAATTGAAGTATTCAGTAATTTCCTTCTTAGTCATTTTTGATAACTTCTCACTTACATCTTTACGCTCCCCCCGCATCTACTTCACGGCATCCATTTTCTCAATCGTTGTTTCGTAGCTTGTATTTTTCACATAAATACAATCATTTTCTGAACTTATAAGCATACAGGTTGCATGAAAGGTCGAGGGTTGGAATAAGTGTATTGGGACTAGGAGGATCAATAGGGTGATCATGATAATGGGATATACTCCCAATGCCAATTTTAAGGGAAAATGAACGGTGATTATAATAGTTCTTTAGACCAGCATGAAAACTAGTTAAAATGTTGTAAGAGCCAATAACACTCGCACCGACTGTAATCCACGATGGATGCTCGTGCTTCTTATATATTTTAAGTATCTCTATGTCTCCATTCATTGAAAACTCAAGTTCTCCACCCAAAGGTAATAAACCAACACCGACATCAAGTCTTCCTATTTTAACCCCAAAGGTTGGTCCAAACAATGCTGGATGTGTAGCACCTACTCCAAGAGAAATTCTTGGATTGAAATACTTTGAATGCCAGTGGAGTACTGTTTCCTTATCCTTTTTTTTAATATTCTTGTTTGCATTATAAAAACTAAAAGATTTCCTTTCTCCAAAAGGTAAGGCATACATTCGATATGAAAGTTCGCCATAAGGGTACTTGTAGCTATTGCCTCCGGTATATTTAGTAGGATGAGACGAATTATCGTAGCTGGAATAGTCAATATGAAGTACACCTATTTTTAAAGATAAGCGTGAACGCTTTGTTAATTGTTGGTTTAACCCTGCAAGTATGGCAAAATTGACTTTATCATTCCCCCCTTTGGATGTTTCATAACCTTTAGTAAAACCGCCAATTGAAGCAACAATCTTAACAGGTTTGCCTTTATAACCTCTCATTTTGATTGCTTCAATACCGATCTGAGCGGAATATACATACTCTGAACCTGAAAAACAATACTCAGGACTCATCTCAAATTCAAATCGACCTAATTTAATCGTCGGTTGAGGCATTAATCCATAGGGTCTTGCACCTCCAATACCCGCAGAAATTCCTGGGTTTAAGTTTTTGCCTAAAAAGGATATCCAACTAGATTTTTTGGTTGTGTCGGCTTGGGCTAACACATGTATTGGCAAAATGAATATTACCCAAAATTTTAACAGTTTCAATGCCCTAAAATGTTTCATATTTCAAATACTCGTGCTATTACAGATATCTCTTCATACCAGTAATAATCGCAAATATTATTATTAATGTTGTTAAATGCACTAAAACGGTTGGGAGCAAGATTAATGTGGCTTAAGGAGCTTCAAAATTTCACCCAAGAACAAAGGTAAATGGATCGACTCACTTTCCCAAACTACAAGCCAGCATTGCTTTTGCTTGCTGTTATAGGGGTTCATTTATTCTCCAGACTCGGATGAGCTGGTGCTGATGGATGAGCAAGTCAAAAATAAAAATGCCATGATTCGTAATTATGAAACATGGCATTTTTAAAAAAAAATGTTCTACCTAGATAAGTATTTTTGAATGCTGTTTTTAAATGTAAAACTAACGAAAGTAGATGGACTTCCTACTAAACCTGCCCTTTAGAAATCTCGGCAGGGAATAAATCAAGAAAACAGTTATTCCATAAATACTATTTCTGAAAGCTATTTAGAATAAGTCATTAAAGAAAGTTTTAAAGGACATTTTAATTATTTTACCAGTTTTTCGAAAGCAATTTCATTTTGTCTTTCTATTTTTATCAAGTATAATCCGTTTGCTAAATCTGTTGTGTTTACAGCTATTTCATCTTCGTCAGTTCCGCGTTTTATTTGTTTACCATTCAGATCAATAATTTGCCAATTGAAGCGTCCTAGACAGTGAATTTTTAAGCTTTCATTAAAAGGATTTGGAACGATGGAATAATTGCTTTTATTCAGTTCGTTTTGTTTTACACTTGAAGTTGGTAATTTAAAAGTAATAAGTGTTCCTTCGGGAGGAAAATTATTTGAACTTATCAGATTGCTAAATGAAGTGGGGTTAAATTCTTTTAATTGGTCTGGAATTTTTGCATCTCCTTTTAAGTACGTTGCATTTGTAAAACTACTAAAATTGTTTAGAGCTCTTAATAGACCAATAGCCCCTCCATTATTTGGATCATTATTCAAAATTGACGGCCCATAATGGTAGCTTACACTTTTATTGGCCTCATCAAACCAAATTTGAAAGTTCACATATTCAGTATCAGAATGATTAAGAATCCCCATGTTTTTCCATTGGAATTTCAATATCTTAAATGAGCCATTGGGTATAAGTAATACAGAAATGGAAGAAGAAGAGTTGATTCTTATAAGATTGTTTAGGTATGCGTGAAAAGCAAAAGTATGTGTATAAGACGGGTTTTCATAAGCACCCAAATACCCGTCTCTGGCAATATATGCCCCCGGACTGGGAATGGATGGAACATTGCTAAAATCTGCAATTGCACCAAAAGCAGGAAAAAGCAGGTTAATAGCTATGTAGTAACCGGATGCAATGGAATCAGCTCCATGGATCACTTGAGGGTTTGATAAATCCTGATAGGCAATATTGCTTAAGGTGTGAACATAGTTTTGTGATTTTACCCATGTTCCCAAAAGGAAAATGGCAAGCATTAATAAGGTATATTTCTTTTTCATAAATATTATTTTAAATGCATTCTAAATCCTGTACTAATGAGTAAGCCATTTGAATAAATCGGTTTATAGACAATTTTATCAGCTATCGCCCCTGTGCCAACTCCGCCAATTTCTATAAAATAATTGCTAGTATTATTCATAAAAAACTCAAACCCAAATATTCCATAACCACCAAATTCAAATTGGTTTGAAGAAAATTCATTAGATGGTAATAATCCAAGAATCCCACCCTCGCCATAAAGTCTAATATAATCACCAATCTTTCCACTAGCACCAACTAAACCAATAGATAGATTAGAATATGGGGTCCATTTTGTAATTGAATTTTGAATGTTTTCATTGTACACCAAGTTACCTTTCAATCTAACCGCAATCTTTTCGTTTGCAAAATATGGACTCGTAAAATTTAGCCCAATTCCAAAATCACGCTGGAATTGACTCAACTGAAATCCAAGGCCTAATCCGCGATTGATAGGCATTTCTTGCGCTTTTAAAGTATTCATACAAAATACTAATAGCAATACTAGTAACACATTTTTTTTCATATTATTTTTTTAAATTAGTTTCTTTTTTTGCCAGAAAAATTACTTAATAATTAATTTACCAGTGGTGCCAAATTCGCTTTCATTGTGCATAGAATAATAATAGCATCCGCTTTTGAGTCCATGCAAATCCAAATCAATTTCAAGTGCATTATTATCTATCTTCTCACTTTTGATCAGTTTGCTATTCCAATCATAAATACTTATAGTAAAACCCATTAAACTCTTTTCATTGTTCTTTATCATTAGTTTTCCATTTGTAGGATTAGGATAAACTATTAGTTTTTTTCCTGTTTCAAAACCTGAAACAGCATTAGGTAATGATTGGTTTAGAAGATTAATGGTAATATAATTTGTTCCACTCATTGTAAATCTCACATATTCTGCAATAGGAAAATGAATTCCTTTCTTATACCAAAACCATGATTTGGTATAAATGGTATCTGATAGACTTTTTCTTAAATAGTAATTCTCGTAAACTAAACGATAAACATCATTATAGGTTCCAGATGGTAGAATCAACTTTCCAGTGCCATCCAATTTTAAACTAGACTCACCACATAATTCATCATAAAATGAGGATAGTACAGTGCTGTAACACGAATAATCAATTCTTGAATCATTCATATTTAGAGGTAATTTATATATAAATTCAGGATTTGAAAACTCATTAGTACGGTATGGAAGAATATCCGTTATTCCATAAAATCCAGTTATTGTGTCCTTAAAATATTTATAGCCTTTAGAACTAGAATCATCAACAATAAAATACTTGTATGCAAATGAGGCAAATGGCACTTTAAATGGTGTTGAAGCAGGGTCAACTACTTGGTAAAATCTATTTACCTCTGCAGAACGTGTTATATTGCCAAGATCCCAAACCTGATTGATGCCAGCATTTTCTAAACTGATTTGCGGTTGATTATTGTAAATATGAACTAGAAATTTTTCCCCAATTACTGGGGTCAAATCGCTTTTACTTATAATTTGTGCCTGTGAAGAGTAATCTGCAAGAACGAATAGACATGCTAATATTAATATTTTCATATTTTAAATAGTTTAATAAATTGTTTTTAAAGGGTTTCAATCTGTTTTCAAAAATCGCTAGTTTCGGTTTACCAAAAATTGTACAAAGGCGAAACATTAAACAAAAAGAATTTCAAGACAACTTATCTTTTGTTTAACGCGTCTTTGAATCTGACTTTGAGATTAAATGTTGTTAAAAAAAATTTTCCCTTCAACAGTTTTGCAGCCTTTTGTGAGGTGTTATTGGCTATTTGATATCGAGGAGTCAGATATCCCCTATACACAATTACTCTTCCCATTTGGTTCCTTTGAGTTGATTCTTAATTTGTATAATCCCCCTAAAATGCAAATACTCGGTGATGGCAAAAGTTTCATACAACCAAACTGCTTCTATCCCGGTCAATTTACAAAACCTTTCATACTCGACTTTGCAAAATCTTCAAAGTGCATTGGTGTAAGCTTTCATCCCTGGGTAGGCAATTTTCTTTTTAACATTCCAGCAAAGGAATTTACGGATAAAACAATTTGTCTTGATAGTATTAGCAATCAAAATAATTTGTTGGACAAATTGCTTCATTCAAATAATGAACCTAATTTAATATTTATTTTGGAATCCTATCTTATTGAAAAGATTCGGTATTACAAAATGGATCCTATAACTACTAGTATTGCCAAATTAATCATTAGCAACCCTTCTTTGCCAAATTTTAAAAATATTTTGCAGTCGTCAGGAATTTCAAGAAGAAGAATTGAACAACGTTTTATTTCATCAATAGGTTTAACAATGAGTTCTTATTCTCGCAAAGCAAGATTTCAAAATGCTGTTAGTTTAATAAGGGCAAACAAATTGAAAAGCCTTTCCTATATTGGCTTAGAAGCGGGATATTATGACCAGTCACATTTTATAAGAGAGTTTAAAGAATTTTCTGGGTTAACTCCAAATGATTTTAAAAATGAAAAATCAAGTATGAAAGAATTTGTTAGTAATTTAATGCAAAATGATGTGTCTGACTGTTATGAAAAGGGATAATATCCAGGCTATTCCAATTTTGATAACATATTCATATACTTTCAATCCTAATAGGTAATTAACCACAGAATCGATAAAATCATAAGGGAATTCCACTTCAAGTATATTTGTTTGGAATGGCAAGAAATGAACTGCTGCTAACAGCATATGACCAGATTGACTCCTAAACATTCGATAAGCTAAAAAGATTTAGTTTTTAGCAGGATTTTGATGTTTTGTTTGCATTTGCTATAAAGATTTGCAGGTTTGAGATAGCGCAGCTTCAAAGCCTACAAACTTTCATGAAGCACAAATTTAGTAGGAAGTCTAAACTTTCCAAATTCCCGAAAGCCGTATTTCTTAAGCCTGCTCTTATGCATTGTTTTTCTTTTTCCATTGAGAAGGTTCCTGTTTCTGGAAGAATCCAAAGAGGAAATATCCCTTTCCAAACAAGTGCTTCCTTTTAAATCTACATGTATCTGTAATTATTTTCTTACTTCTTGAAAATTTACCTATATATATTGGTTGGATGTTTTTTATTCTTATCCCCCGCTGTCGCTCAACTCTGCCAAGTGACTTTTCTGCCATGCCTCAGGCATATTAAACTTTAGCCATTGCCTTAATACCTTCATAGTACTATTGTAGGGTATTGAAATAAAGAATTTCTGGGGTTGTTTTCCTTAGTTCACTCATCAGCAAAGTTACGATGTCACCAAATGATTTAGAATCTAATATTGTTTATTTGGCCAGAGGCCGATTAGGTGATGACTTGCGAGATGACCAATAGCTGTATTATTTCACCAGTTTAGGAAGTCCGACTGTTCTCAATACTTCATTTGCCATGTCCACTTTGTCTTGAAAAATTGGCATGGACTTATATTTTTCCAATGATTTGTCTATGCGAACGATTGGAATTTTCTTTTCATTTAATTCTTCTATTGTTTTCATAATACTTTGGAAGTCTATTTTCAAAATTAATCTATTTTCTCCGCACTAAAAAGGCAGTATATTCAACATCTTTTTCAAAATTTTCCCACTCTCCCTCCTTGAGTCCAAATATTAAAAAGTCTTCCTTTACTTCTTCAAAGTATTTTGTTATTCCCATTCTATAAAGTCTTGTTCTGGATTTTGTGCTACCTGTAGCATAAACCCAGTTTTCACGCTCCATTTCTGTAAAAGCATAAACTGCAGAAACAACAGTGGCTAAAACTTGTTCACTGTCTCCATTATTTGAAATTACGGAGTCATCAATATTTCCTGATTCTAAATTCTTGTCACCAAATGCAAGGTTATAAAAGCCTTTTAATGCAGTTTCACTTAATTTGATCAACTTCGGAATCTGTCCTTTGGGACCTTCGCTTGTAAATTCAAAAACCATTAAAGATTTTTCCGCTGTCAATTCATATCGTGGTAACTTCATTTATTTTTAGTCAGATTTCAGTCCGTTAATTTACGAATTTAGTATCGAAGGTCGAAGTTTCATAACATTACCACTAATGTTTCGTGGGGGGATGATGGGTCAGTCAGCTTCCCCTACAACTATGATAGACCTGCTATCCTCTTTTATTCAACCATTCATTGCTAATGCAATTTAGTAATGATTTACGGCACACCAAGATGCAAGCGATAGCAGGGTTTAATTTCAACTTTGCCATTGCATTTGAAGTTTCATGTATGTGTTATCTTTGAAGAGTAGCATAAATGTACATATTCCGGAGAAATGAAAGAAAAGAATATGAGGATAATTCCCAATATAATCAGGCGATTTCATTCGTTTTTGGTCAGGATGATCAAAATTTTTGTACCACTTTATTCGAGATGGTATTTGGGAATTATTCTAGCTATATTTTTTTTAGTGTTTATTTCCAGTTTTATACTTCCCAGAAATTTATCTTTCATTTATGAAAGTCTATTTTTAATTGGCATATTATCAGCGTTAATATTTTTTTTATCAAATTTATTCCATGTGATTTCAATTTTTTTTAAGCTATTTGATAATGAAATTAAGCTTTATTTAAAACAAGATGGAATAAATTTAATTAAATTAGCCTTTGTTGGTTCAGATGAAAAAAACCCTTTAAGACTTTCTGATAGTAATTTTAGCTTAGGCCCAATAATAAAATTTGGGGGCTATATTACATTTACTTCTACTATTTTTAGAAAAGGATTTTTTATAGAAGAGGGTGTTGAAAAAGTTATTTGGATCAAAATCGAGTTTAGGTTCAACAAAATTCATGAAATTAGTTATTCTATAAATAATTAGAAGGAGAATTTAACTATGCCACTTCTCTTTTATTTTCAACCCCGCTGTCGCTCACCTCTGGCAAATGACTTTTCTGCCATGCCTCCGGCATATTAAACTTTAGCCAATACCCAATACGTTCATAATACTATTGTAGGGTATTGAAATAAAGAATTTATGGGGTTGTTTTCCTTAGTTCACTCATAAGCAAAGTTACAAATGTCACTAAATGATTTAGTATCTGTTATATTTCATTTGGCAAGAGGCCGATTAGGTAATTGTTTGAAAGATGAAATCGATAGCGGGGTTTCTTTACACTTGTTACACTATGTTGACTTTATGATCAAGTAATTCAATATTAAAATTGATTTTTGCATTTAAAGCTTTGAAAACTTTTAGAATTGTTTCAAACCTAGCATCTGTCAGATTATTTTCAATTTTTGAAATCTGAGCTTTCTGAACTCCAACAAGTTTTCCTAGTTCTTCTTGAGTTAAATGCCTCTCAACTCTGGCTTGCTTTATGGCTTCCCCAAGCAAGTCCAACCGAAGTTCATTCTCAAACGCATCACGTTTAGGATTACCAATTACTCCAATGTATTTGTCTGTAACTTCTTCCAAGCTCGTTGTTCTCATTATTTCCTTTTTCATGACTTTATGTTTTTAATTCAAAGTATTTTTTTCTTATTCTTTCAGCTTTTTCAATTTCTGACGGTGGAACTTTATCAGTTTTCTTAATTAGACCATGAGTGGATATTACTACTGTCACTGTTTTATCTGTCTTGACCCAGAAAGCAAAAAGTCTATAATACTTTTTCATAAACAAAGTTCTGAATTCCCAAATCTCACCTGATAGCTTTTTAAAAAGTTCAGGATCATTACTGGTCTTAGCTTTGTTGATATTGTAGATTATTTTGTTTCTTGACTTTTCATCAAGTTTATCTATAAATTCCAACGCCTCATCCAAAAACTGAACCTTGAACTTTTCTTCCACGTATTAAACATTTCAACAAATTTAGGGTTTCTTATTTAGGAAACAATATTAAAACTTGGGAGTACTTATCTGAAAGTTTTTCAAATAGCAAATTCTAAACCGGTTCAATTGAGTATAGACAGTTATAGCGTTTGGGTATAAGAAGCGTGGCGGCTTCGGAGCCTTTAAGCTTACCCTTAGAACAAAAGTAGTTGGAAGAAGACACTTTCACAAACTGAAAAACCAGCCATGATTTTTATACCATGTTAGCACCAGTAATTCTATAAAGTCTTATTAGAGGTCAGTAACTATAAAGTTTGGCCATGCAATATATTCTCCATACTGGCCTTTCCTTGTCTGCGCACCTTTGCTTATTCCTAAGTTCGTTAAAACCCAGTCGTCTTCATTTTTCTTAATCCAATTAAGTCTTTCAAATTTATTAAAGAGGTCTTTAGTTGAAATACCTAATTCCTTAGATAAAGCAGTTGTTGATAGATATTTTACTTCTGAAGAAATTTTCTTTTGCGGAATGATAGATTCAATCTTCATTTCCGGTTTGATTTCTGCTGCAGCTTGTTTTAAACCGAGTATTTTCCTTTCATTGCCATCTTTTTTATGATTGCTTTCATACTTAAACCTATTCTCAAAAAAGTCTGTAAGCTTGTCAATCTCTGTCTTTGAGTTTGTATATTTTTTTGAAAGTCCAAAGTTGGTACTTTCGTATTCTGGATTTTTCTTAAATAGCAAGTCAGACTGATCAATTACTCTTGAAAAGTAAGTCCAAGCAGTTTTATCAAAACCATCCTCTCCCGTAACATTAGTTAAAAAGTTACCCGCAATGTTTGAAAGTAATGTGGCCTTCGTCATTACACCAGCTTCGATATTGTTGTCTTGGGAGAAATTATATAAATTCATTGATGTCAATATTGCAGAAGATTCACTAGCATAATATTTAGCATGGAGTCTTCTTTCATAACGAATTTCAATGTTTGGGAATTCTTTAAAGAAGTTAAAATCGTCTTGTTTCATACTTCTTGAAAAGTCTTCTTCATTTTTACCAAAGACAACTATAATTTTAATTTTTGGATTGTTCATTTTAGTCCGTAATACTGATGCATACCGGTCATGAAGTTTAATGTAAGGAGAAATAAGAATTATTTGTTGCTCTGCTTTTTCCAAGAGTTTTTCTAAATCTGAATTCAGTTCGTTACCTGTTAAAAATTTTGCCATATGTCTGTCTGTTTTCGGAGTGGTTGGATATTATTGGTGCTAACTCGTTTATACCCCTGACAAAGTCAGGCTTATCCAACACAAGTATCTTGTAAAAATTATATGTCCAAATCATTAAATGGGCTTTTAATGTTCTGAAAGCATTTAGTAATCATTTGAAATTTATCTTGGTAGTTTTACAACTAATAATTGCCAATAATTCTACAAAAAATCTTAGAAGGAATGCAAAGTCACAGGTATATGCAGATAAGTTTAATTCATAAGTCTTCATTCAATAAGACAGTTTATCCTTTTTCAAATTTAGAAAAACATTCCTTAAAAACAAGGATGGAGATCCAAATCGATAGGTTATGGCATGGTTTCCTTAAGAAACCCCGTAAAATCAGACGTTATACACTTCAAAATTCTTAACTAGCGCATTATTTTCTTCAAATCAGGTGTGAAAATGCTAGAATGCCCTAAAATCAAGCTCCGTGAGGTCAAATTACCTTTGATTAACTCAAAACAGGTCTTTGTTGATCTTTGGAAAGGGTTTATTGGTTTGAGGAAAGGGTTTATTGATGTTTCGCATCGGTTGGTTGACCTTCCGAAGGGGTTAGTTACTATTTTGTAACCTTTGAAAAGGTTAAACCAACCGTTCATTTCTCGGCGGAGGTTGATTTTGGGGTAAAAGGCGGAAATTTATAAGGAAAACTTAAAATACCAATAATTAGTGATGGGATTATGAAGGTTTTTTGAATACTCAAATACACACCCCTGTAGCTCTGAATAGGGAAATTGCTTCGACGGAGCTTGGAATTGTTTGGTTCATTGAAGAATTGCTAACCGTGTTTTCCTTTATTGGGTTTTTAGTTGGTTTTGAACCTTTATCAAATACGAAAATACACACCCCTGCCCCTCTCGAGAGGGGAATCCCTTCGACAGAGATTGTAATAATTTGGAAATTAAATTATTACAGACCGTGCAATCCTTTATTTTAAACAAAACCCTAAAGGTTGAATAATAATCGTGAGGGTTGGTGGAGAATCAAATACATCCCCATACCTTTCAAAAGGGGAGTAGCTTCGGCGAAGCATGGTATTGTTAAGTTCATTGAAGCATTACGTGACGTACAATCCTATATTTTAAACAAAACCCTCAAGGTTGAAAAAAAAACCTTGAGGGTTAAAAAAAAATCGTGAGGGTTGGTTTTAAAAAGTCAACCTATTTCAGTCAAGGTCAAGTATTCATAATTCATAACTCATCATTCATAACTCATCATTCGTAACTCATAATTCATAACTCATAATTCATAACTCATCACTCATAATTCATTTCGGGCTTTCTTATTTTAGAAAAATAATCATACGCCTGAATAAGTCGGCTTCCATACCAGCTAAACATTTCTCCATCCACCAACACCGCTTTATTTTGATTGAATGGCCTGTTGATTTCTTCTTTATGAATTTCTTTAAATGGAAAGGGCTCCGACGACAGAAATACCAGATCGGGGTTAAGGTTTTGTATGGTTTCTATGGATATTTCCGGATATCGGCTCTCTGTAACGGCGTTTTCATACCCTGCCTCGCTGAGCATGGTATCAATAAAGGTAGCCTTCCCAACCGCAATAAGGGGTTCGTTCCATATTAAGTACACCACACGCTGTTTGGGATATGCTTTTTTCAGGAAAGCGTTTCTGGCTTCTATAACCGATGTTATAATGTTGGCGGCCTTTGCTTCCGTTCCAGTAATAAGGCCAACGCTTTCGATCATGTCTACAGCATCTTCAAATGTATTCACATCACTTATCCAAACTGGAAAGTGCCTTTCCAGTTCCTCAATCTGTTCTTTTTCATTTTCTTCTTTATTCGCAATAATCACATCGGGCTTTAAGGAAACGATCTTTTCAATGTTCAGTTTTTTTGTACCCCCAATTTTTACAGAGGCTTTAAAAGCAGCGTGCGGATGAACACAAAAAAGGGTTTGCCCAACGATGTTATCGCTTAGTCCAAGGTCGTAAAGAAGTTCGGTTTGAGAAGGGACTAAAGAAATAATCCTTTTGGGGGTATTAGGGAGCGTTATTACTCTGCCAAGTTGATCTTTGATGTTCAATGTATGCGGTGGATACTTTTAATTCCCAAACTAACCGATGGCTTTTATCACATCCACTTTGGTAATAATATGCCAATTGCCTCCTAAGTCCATCATAAGTAAAGCCTGATTTTGGTTATTGAACAAAGAAGACACTTTTTCGATGGTATCACTCGACTTTACAATAGGAAAAGGCGATTGCATAATAGATCGAACGGGCTCGTGCATTAGGTTTTGGTTTTTTACCAATTGCGCAAACAACTGGCTATCATTCAAGCTCCCGGAAAACTCACCGGAGGCGTTTTGAACAGGCATTTGTGAAATATTATACCCCTGCATCAGATCGAAAGCTTCCGAAATAGGTTGATATTCCTTTACCATCACCAAGGGCAAATGCTTATGCGTTTCTATCAGGTCAATGGCTTGTTTTTTTGGTTCAGGGCTTAAAAATCCACGGTCGCGCATCCAGTCGTCGTTAAACATCTTCCCCAAATAACGGGTACCGTGATCGTGAAATATCACCACCACCACATCGCCTTTCTTAAACTTATCTGCCATTTGAACAAGGCCAGCCATAGCCGATCCTGCGCTATTGCCGGCAAGGATACCTTCTTCACGTGCAATGCGCCGGGTCATTATCGCGGCGTCTTTATCGGTAACTTTTTCAAAGTAGTCTATCAGATCAAAGTTGACATTGGCAGGCAAAAAATCTTCACCAATGCCCTCGGTGATATATGGATATATTTCGTTCTTATCAAAAATACCGGTTTCCTTATATTTCTTAAATACCGATCCATACGTATCAATTCCAAACGCCTTGATATCGGGATTTTGCTCCTTTAGGTACTTAGCGGTTCCGCAGATGGTTCCTCCAGTGCCCACCCCAACTACCAAATGGGTGATTTTCCCGTCCGTTTGTTTCCATATCTCGGGGCCTGTTTGTTCGTAATGAGCCACCGAATTGCTCAAGTTATCGTATTGATTCGGTTTCCAGGCATTGGGTATTTCTTTCTCCAACCTGCTCGATACGGAATAATAGGAGCGGGGATCTTCGGGATCCACATCGGTGGGGCACACAATGACTTCGGCACCAAAAGCCTTCAAGGCATCTACCTTTTCTTTGCTTTGCTTATCGGTTGTGGTGAAAATACATTTATACCCTTTTACTACAGCGGCAATGGCTAGTCCCATGCCGGTATTGCCACTCGTTCCTTCTACTATAACGCCTCCAGGTTTCAACCGGCCGTCTTTCTCGGCGTCCTCAATCATTTTAAGAGCCATCCTGTCTTTAATAGAATTTCCCGGGTTAAAGGTTTCTATCTTTGCATAAACAGAGGCCGGAATGTCTTTCGTAATACGGTTTATTTTTACCAACGGTGTATTACCAATGGTTTCTAAAATGGAGTTGCAATACTGCATGGGGCAAACTTAGGGAAATTAGCCAATTAGATGAAATATAAATAAAAACCTCCAAGGTTTTCAAAACCCTGGTGGTTTAATAAATAGGCTTACAAAACTACCCTAACCTAATATTAAAGCCGGTTCTGTTTCCCCTATCTTGTTAATGTCGTAGGAAACCCTTCCGTCCTGTGTCAGCGAAAAGTTTCGCTTGAATTTAGCTCCCCAAATTATTTCATCCTCGGTATAGGAGTATATGGTGTTGGTTATCTGGCTATAGGTTTCATCAAAGCCTTTGATATGTATCAGAAACTCGGCATCGTTATTTTTTAGATCATTTTCAGTTAATCCATGTAGTGGACTTTCTTCAGTAATGGGGTGAACGATGGTCCAGGGCATTGGGAAAAACACCACATTGGCGGTTTCAAGATCCAGATTAAAATATCTGCGGTAAATATTTTCTCCGTCTTCCGTTTTTATAGCCAATATTACACGGGCATTCATCTCAATAAGGGTATTGGGTTGGGCATTTACAATGCGAAACATAAACGCTTTTCCGGTTTCTTTATAGGGGGCAATAACCGCGTTTTCACTAAATTTAATAAAGGTACTTGGCTTTGAAAACCGACCATAAACAATACCCGTGGCAAAGGCGAAAAACAACAAGCCCACCATGGCTTCCATGCCGCTTACCAGTCCACTTATGGCATCATCGGGATAAATGGCTCCAAACCCAACGGTGGTAAACGCCTGCATGCTAAAGAGAAATGCTTTTAAATACCCATCGCCCACATAATTCCCTCCCAAATGTTCTACCCCTGCCATCACGTAAATGGCTGCAAACATCAGATTCAAAATAATATAAGCCGTGGTAATTATTAAGGATATCTTAAACCCACTTACCGTAACCAGATAATGGTATAAATGGACGTGCATACCGGTACGCTCGGAGTTGAACGAACCGTCTTTATTCACCATTCTGCTTTTATTCTGGTAGTACTTTTCCCCTAATCCGGGGTCGGAAATTCGTTTACTCATAGTTTATAATCTGCTTTTACAATTCGGTTTTTGCCGTTAATATCTTTAATTAGGGTAACATTCTTAAATGCCTTACTCTGGAGCAATGCTTTCACATCATGCCCATAATTTTCGTGAATCTCAAAAAATAATAAACCGCCTGGGTTTAATAATTGTTTGGCCACCTGAGATATGGCATCATAAAAAAGCATTGGATTATCCTGGCAAAAAAGGGCCTCCGCGGGTTCGAAACTCCTGACATTAGGCGCTATGGTATTCATTTCTCCCAGTGGAATAT
>Ga0247843_1004891_pt1 | contig 19387 bp, 18 predicted proteins | sample LaCruzMarch2017__FD_192420 | JGI IMG/M metagenome (GOLD analysis project Ga0247843, IMG submission 192420) | Freshwater microbial communities from meromictic Lake La Cruz, Castile-La Mancha, Spain - LaCruzMarch2017_8m | ecosystem: Environmental > Aquatic > Freshwater > Lake | place: Spain...
TTGGGAGGCGACGATGCCGGTCGCGAGGCCGGAGTTCAGGTTGTTGGTGCCCCGGAAAGTGCTGTCGCCCAAGCGATAGTAGGCGGCAGGACCGTCTGCGAGGATTGCTTTCGCGTAGTCCGATGCCCACACCGATGCGGGTAGGGCCATGAGGCACGCAGCAGCGATGCCCCAAACAGGAGTTTGTATCAGGTTTTTCATTATGAACGCTCCTGACAGTTCCAAACCTGGCTCTATTCCGGAAGTGTTTTATCCCTTGGCATCAGATCGTCACCCGACTGTCAAACTGGCAGGGCCGGGTTTTCGGCAAAAGGTTCACAGACCAGTGAATTTTTGGTCGCGATGACGGTCTTCGTGTTCCTATGCTCGGGGATCCACCGAGCGAGTAGTCTAGGAGGGCCGATGGGTCGGTTCCTCCCGGGCTGCATTCAGAACCCTATGAGATCCATACGACTGGCCTTGTTATCACTGGCCCTATCCCTGGCGGTCAGCGCCCAAACCCTGCTCCAACTCCAACCCGGCGACCATGTTGCGATCGTCGGGGGGGGCATCGCAGACCGGATGCAGCACTCCGGCTATTTTGAAACGTTGATTCACGACCGTTTTCCTGATCACCGACTGGTGTTTCGTAACTTGGCGGCAGCGGGCGACGAGGTGGCCAATCGGCACCGTTCTGAGAATTTTGGTTCTCCGGACGACTGGCTGACCCGGGCCAAGGCCGATGTGATCATCGCCTTCTTCGGCTACAACGAGTCTTTCAAGGGGCAGGAAGGGTTGCCGAAGTTCAAGGCCGACTTGGATGCCTGGATCAAGCACGTGCGCGGCGGCAATTACTCCGGCAAGGGGGCTCCGCGGGTGGCGCTGGTTTCGCCGGCGGCCAATGAGAAGCACACGGACGCCAATTTCCCGGACCGCTCCGTCAACAATGCCAACCTTCGACTCTATTCCGCAGCCATTGCTGAGGTGGCCAAGGACAATGGCATCGCCTTCGCTGATGCCTTCGAGCCGTCCTTGCGTTTGATGGCAGCTGCATCCGCCAAGGGGCGTTCGCTGACCATCAATGGTTTCCTCCTGAGCGACGAGGGCGACAAGGCTTTGGCGCCGGCCCTCTTCAGTGGCTTGATCGGCGGCAAGGTGCCGACCGGTGACATGGAAAAGCTCCGCCGGGCGGTGAACGAGAAGAACTGGCAGTGGCACCAACGCTACCGCACGGTCGATGGTTACAATGTGTACGGCGGCCGCTCGGCCTTGGCCTATCAACCGGGCAAGGGTGGCTTTGTCGGGGATCGCAATGCTCCTGCACCGTACACCTCCAACTACAAGGTCATGCAGGAGGAGATGTCCCAGCGCGATGTCCTGACGGCCAACCGCGACCAGCGTGTCTGGGCCGTGGCTCGGGACGGCGATCTCAAGGTGGACGATTCCAACTTGCCGGCGGTGACTGCGGTGGAGTCCAACAAGCCCGGACCCAATGCCGACAAAAGTCCGGTCTACCTCGATGGTCAGGAAGCCATCGCCCAGATGACGGTCCACTCCGGCATGCAGGTGAATCTCTTCGCCGACGAGAAACGTTTCCCCAATTTGGTGAACCCGGTCCAGATGGCTTGGGATACCCGCGGTCGCCTGTGGGTGGCCGTTTGGCCCAATTACCCGGAGCGCACCCCGACCAGCAAAGTGGGTGACAAGCTGCTCATCTACGAAGACACCAACGGCGACGGAAAGGCCGACAAGGAGACGGTGTTCATGGACGACCTGAACTGCCCCACCGGCTTCCAGTTCTACAAGGATGGCATCCTGCTCATGCAGGCCCCGGATCTCTGGTGGATCCGCGATACCAACAATGACAGCAAGGCCGACACCAAGGAGCGCATCCTCATGGGCATGGATTCGGCGGATTCGCACCACACGGCCAACGCCATTTGCTTGGATCCGGGTGGTTCGATTTACCTGAGCGACGGCGTGTTTCATCGCACTCAGGTGGAGACGGGCGAGGGCGCCCTGCGCAACACAGACGGCGCGATCTACCGCTTCGAGCCGCGGACCCACCAGTTCGAGACTTACGTGGCCTATGGCTTCGCCAACCCCCACGGGCGTGTGTTCGATGGCTGGGGCAATGACTTCATCACCGACGCCACTGGCAACGCCAACTACTTTGGCCCCGCCTTCAGCGGCCGTATCGATTATCCGAACAAGCACTCCGGCATGAAGGAGTTCTGGAACCGGCCGTCCCGCCCGTGCCCGGGCACCGGCATCCTAACCAGCCGGCATTTTCCCGAGGAGTTCCAAGGCAACTTCCTGAACTTGAACGTGATTTCCTTCCAAGGCGTGTTCCGGGTCAAGGTGAGTGAAGACGGCTCGGGCCTGAAGGGTGAGACGCTCGAGAATCTGGTCTCTTCCACCGATCCGAACTTCCGCCCCATTTGCATCAGCACGGGCCCGGATGGCGCGATTTACTTCGCCGATTGGCATCAGTCGATCATCGGTCACATGCAGCACCATTTGCGCGATCCGAACCGGGGTCACCAGTACGGCCGCGTTTACCGCATCACCTACAAGGGACGCCCGCTGATGAAGCCCGCCAAGATCGACGGGCAATCCATCGCCGCCCTCTTGGACTTGCTCAAGGAACCGGAGAACCAGACCCGCGAGCTGGCCAAGATCGAGTTGGGCAAGCGCGACACCACCAAGGTCATCGCGGGCGTGCGTCAATGGGCGGCTGGCTTGGATGCCAAGGATCCGAATTACGAGCACCATATGATGGAGGCCTTGTGGGTCCACCAGTGGCACAACGTGGTGGATGCCGACCGCCTGACCCGGATGCTCAATTCACCCGAGGCCAACGCCCGCGCTGCCGCCGGCCGCGTGCTTTGCTACTGGCGCGACCGCGTTCCCAATGCCCTGGCGCTCTTCGCCAAGCTGGCCGACGACGAGAGCCCGCGGGTTCGCCTGGAGGCCGTCCGGGGCGCGAGCTTCGTCCGCTCGGCCGAGGCTGCCGAAGTGGCTTTGGCCATTCTCAAGAAGCCGCTGGATTACTACCTGGAATACACCCTCAAGGAGACCCTCCGCCAGTTGGAGCCCCAGTGGCGCAAGGCCATCGCCGACGGACGTCCGCTGGCCCAGAACAATCCGGCTGGGCTGCAGCACTTGCTCAAGTCGCTCAGCACCGCGGAGATCCTGAAGCTCCCCCGGGTCGAGCCTGTGCTGGCTGACTTGTTGGGTCGCGCCGGAGTGCCGGATGCCGAACGGGGCGTGGCCCTCAACGATTTGGCGACGCTGCGCAAGGTCTCGCGTTCAACGTTGCTCCTCAGCTTGTTGGAGAAACCTGAATCCCGCGCGGACGAGGCTCTTTCGAGCTTGGCCCGTTTGTTGCCCGGTCAGCCGGTCGACGAACTGAAGGCGCAGCGGGCCCGTTTGACCCAACTGGGAACGAAGAGCGCTCATGCGATCACCCGGGCTGCCGCCTGGGCTTCGCTGGCCATGGTGGAGGGTTCATTTGATGCCCTCTGGCAGGCGGCCTCCGTCAAGCCTTCCACCCTCTCGGATTTGTTGGCCGGCATCCCGCTGGTCAGCGATCCGGATTTCCGAGCCAAGGCCTACGGTATGGTTTACCCGGTGGTCTCTGGTGAGTCCAAGTTGGTGGCAGATGCTTCCAAGAAGGGTGGAGCCCGCTACGTGCGCATCGAGTTGCCGCGTCGTGGCACCTTGACCTTGGCCGAAGTGGAAGTTTGGTCGGCCGGCCAGAATATCGCCCGCAGCGGCAAAGCCACTCAATCGACCACGTCCAATTCGGGCGAGGCTTCTCATGCCATTGATGGCAACACCGATGGCTCCTTCGCCTCCGGATCGCAGACCCATTCCGCGGAGAATGACCGCAACCCTTGGTGGGAAGTGGACCTTGGTTCGGAGCAATCGGTGGAGGCCGTTTCGGTCTGGAACCGCACCGAAGGGGATCTGAGCCAGCGTTTGAACGGGTTCACACTCACCTTGTTGGATGCCGCTCGTCAGGAGGTCGCCTCTCAAAAGGGTGTGCCTGCTCCGGCTCGGAATGTCCGCATCCCGGTGTCGGTGGATGGAACCGGCGGTTTGCGCCGTGTGGCCATGCGCGCCTTGCTGAGCATGAATGAGAAGCCCGACGAGGTGTTCAATCTCTTCGCTCAGCTCATCGCCAAGGGCGACAGTGTTCCCGCGGCAGCCCAAGGGCTGCGTCAGTTGCCCCGGACCTCCTGGAACGTTGCTTCAGCCGGTACGGCGGCCACCGCCTTGGTGGGTTGGGCTTCCAAGGTTCCCACTGAATCCCGAACGGATATCGGCTATGTGGATGCACTGCAGACGGCCTCGGATCTCGCGGGCCTGATGCCGGAGTCTGCATCGTCCGCCTTGCGCACCCAGCTCAAGCAGTTGCGGGTATCGGTGTTCGTCATCCGCACCGTGCGCGAGCAAATGCGCTACGACGTGCCGCGTCTGGTCGTCGAGGCAGGCAAGCCCTTCGAGATCGTCCTCGAGAACGACGACTTCATGCCCCACAACCTGGTGATTGTGAAACCGGGAGCTCGTGAGGCGGTGGGTGCGGCCGCGGACGTCATGGCGCCGGGCGCGCTGGACCGTGAAGGTCGGGCCTACGTTCCGGGGCTTCCGGGCGTGGTGGGAGCCACCCGCTTGGTGGAATCAGGCAACCGAGCCACGCTCAAATTGACGGCACCCACGCAGGCGGGTGACTACGAGTATATTTGCACCTTCCCGGGTCACTGGCCCGTGATGTGGGGACGCCTGGTGGTGACCACTGATGTGGACGACTACTTGGCCAAACATCCGATCGCTCCGGCGGCCGGTGGCACCCACGGCCACGACGAAGGGAAGTAATTGCTGTCGGTTTCTGAGGCCGGGAATCCTTGCGGGTTCCCGGCCTTTTCCTTGGACGAAGCCTCAATCTTCATGCCGAGTTGTCGCGCACGCGGCCTGAAGCCGCTGAAACTGCCAGTCAGTGCCTGTCGGTTTCCACTGTCGGGCGTTATTCTATCGATGGATCCATGGCTTTGATTTTTCAGAAAACCAGTGAAATACGCACCTCGGTGGAGGCGCTCTTCCGCTTCCACCAAGACCCGGCCAACCTCCACCGCATCAATCCTCCGGGAGTTCGTGTGGCCCATCTCCGCTTGCCCAAGCACTGGAAGGCGGGCGCGAGGCTGGGGGTGACGGTGAAAATTCTGGGATTTATCTCTCAGGATTGGGAGGTCACATTGGAGATCATTTCCCCTCCGTGTCGATTGGTGGATGTGGCCATTCGTGGGCCCTATCCCCAGTGGCGCCATATCCATGAGTTCCGGGAAGTGGGGCCTCGGCTGTCTTCGTTGACCGACCGGGTCGAATACTTGCCGCCATGGGGACGATGGGGACTATTGCTGGATCGGTTGATTTTCCGGCCTCAATTGGCAGTGATGTTTGCGTGGCGGCATCGTCAGACACGCCGTCTTTTGGAGCAGGCACTCGCACCGAAAAAAAACCAGCCGTAACGATTCTAGCGGGTCAGTTGTGCTGGCAGCGTCTCGCGCCGCTAGGACCTGGTTCTTGGTTCGCTCCTCGCTCTCGCCTTGTCTTGCGAAAGATATTTGCCACGCCATCTCTTTCGGCGCGCTTTCCCATCAACTGCACCGATCCGGTTGCGGGAAGAGCCCAGCTGACGGGAATCAAAACGGGAGTGTCCGTCCGCTTTTAGTCGGACTGGATATCGGTTGTTGCGAAGACCGGTTCGGGCCCGTCACTCGTTGCCTTCGGGGAAACGGAACGTGACGTCGGTGAAGGTCGTGCCCTTGATAGTGATGCCGAGGACTTTTCCGGTGAAGTTGGTGGTGGTCTTCAACCATTCGGCGCGGGCTTCAAACTGGCTCGTGTCTCCGCTTTTTTCTCCGGTCGCCGCGTTGGCCACTGGAAGCAGTTCCAGAGTTTGGGTCCGGTTGGAGACCGTTGTTTCGATGCTCAGGTGGGGCGCGGGGATTCGGATGAACGATTCCATGTGTCCGTCGAGAACATAGCAGGTGAGCAGTCCGGCCTCCGCCGTGCGTACCAACTCCAGATGGAAGGCTTCTTTGCCGAGGACGATTGCCGTGCCGCCATGAGGGGCCCGATGTTCGTGCTTGTGGGCTCCTCCATGATCGTGACCGGCGGGATCTTCTTTGCCCCCGCATCCGGTGAGGAAGGCAGACAGGCTCACGGCCAAGAGGGCTAGGGAGAATCGGGAGAACTGCGCGTTGTTCATGGGGTCAGAGGTGCTCAGAGCTTCGTGGTCCTTCGTCGATAGAATCGCGTGTTGGGCGGAGTGGCAAAGGAATCTTTCCAACGCAAAGAGGCTCCAATCGGAGTGATGGAGGGCAATGGGGTCCAGGGCCCCATCAAGGTCGCAGCGGACTCCAGGTTCACCAGAACCTCGCTCAAGCGTTCGGTCACCACCGGCAGTTCAAAAACCAGGCTGGGTATGAATCCGGAGCCCGGATAGTACTTCAACCGGGGACGGCTGGATCGATCCCGGGGATTGGTCCCGGAGAGGAATTCCGCCACATTGGGTTCGCCATCTTGATCGGGGTCCGCCTCCGGTTGGACCTCGTCGGCGGGGATGCCTCCGGGCCACTGGGTCTGCACCCATTGATGCCAGAGGGGCGGGGGCGGGGGAACGACCGGAAGCGGTTCTACGGCGAAGAGAACCGGTACGGATTCTCCCAGAAGAAAGTTCTCGGAACCCAAGGGTCGGGCACTGGGTTGGAAAACCAATTCATAGAGTCCGGCCGTGGTGAACCCGAGGTTGTAGTGATCGTGCCCATTGATGAGTGGTTCGATGCGGTCATCGGCATCCAGGCCATCCTTCGAATTGATGCGCAGAGCCACTCCTCCCACGGAATCGGCCTGCCACAAAAACACCGAACCAGGCCCGCGGACTTCCTTTAAGTTCAGGCGTAGCCGTCCATCGAAAAGGTCCCTGGGAAAACCTTCCGCCGAAAAGCCCAGGTACAAGAGGACCGGATCCTGACTTTGGGGAAGGACCCAGAGTGGAGATCCCTCGGGACCGAATGTCTCGAAACCGGCTGGGATGGCCAGCTTGGCCTGTTCTGAAACCACGAGCACTGTGTTGGTGGCTGGGTAGTTGATGCCGCGATCCCCATCACGAATTTGGACGGTGATCGGCGCATCGGCATTGGCCTGGAAGACCGTGCGGATATCGATGTGCTGTCGGGTGAACGCGATGCGGTTGGTCAGAGACAGGGCGGGGTCCGAAGCCCAGATCCAGGGTGCCGCCAGGAGGCTGGACCAGTAGGCGATCTGGCCTAGGGCCTTGCATGGGGCCCATGAGAACGGGTTGTGAAAGAAGTGCATGGATATGGAACCCATCGGGCGAAAACGGTAGCCGGCGCTTTCGAGGAATCCAGCGACGGAGATCAATCGGGCGGGCGAGCGATGTTTTCGCCCCGATCAACGCGGGCTTTCAAGAGCGCCGCCGAGACGGACGAAACGTGCCCGCAGGCCATGAGCTCGTTGGCACGACCGTTATCATGTCGGGGTAAAGCAGGCCCGTTGCCATGTCGGTCGGGTTGGATATCCGCCAAGACCGCATCCCAACCGCCTTGGCCCCAATTCCGGGAATGGGTGTGGTCGTTGGACAGGCTGGGTTCCTTGTCGGTGGCCACCTCAAAGAGGGTGATCGTGTCGGTCGGATTTCTCAGCGTATCCATCCGACGGAAGGATTCGGTGACCCCACCGAAGGGGCCGACCAAGTCTACCATCACGTATTCGTTGGGAATGTAGCTGGCCGCTTGGTTGGTCAGGCGGGCCTTGCGCAGGGGATCCGAGGGGCAGGCCCGGATGGCATCCACATTTCCCACGTAGGGTCGCAGAGTGAAGATCCAGGATCGATTGGTGGCAGAGGTTCCGTGGGTCGTTTCCGGGAAGTATCCGCCGTGGTCATCGGCGTACATTTGGATTGCCAGCCCCAGTTGGTGCAGCCCTGACATGCAGGAGGCGGCCCGCGCCTTCGACTGAGCCTTGGCCAGAGCAGGCAACAGCAACCCCGCCAAGATCGCGATGATGGCAATGACCACCAGCAATTCGATCAGCGTGAACGCGCGACGCTCGTTCTGGGACTTCAAATGTTGCAAACCAATTGCAACTAAACAGCCCGACGCCCCCATCGCAAACAAAAACCCCCATGGACCGATGGGTTCCGCCCCTACGCTGCAATAGAGTGACAGGTTCAAAGTAAAATATGGTGACAGGTTCACGGTTGGGTTGAGCCCAGGTGACCCAGCCGACTCTGCAATAGACGGGCATGCTGGGGACAGGCTGCTGGGAGGCTGCTGGGAGCGGGTGAGGCAGGCCGTGGGGGCAGGCTCCGCGGGGCCAAGCCTGCGCTCGCAGGAAGGCTCGGGGAGGGTTTGGGGTTTTCGCGCTGCGCGCGAGGGGAGGGTTTGTTCGCCTTCAATGCTTGCTTCGGCTCGGTCCCGCTACCGCTGGGTGGGCTTTGGGGACAGGCACGCAATCAAGTGACAGGTTCACTGTCACATAAAGTGACAGGTTCAATGTTTAGCCGGAATGGTGGAGGGAGGGTGTTCGGGCTTCCGGTGGGGGCGGGGGAGGGTTAGTTTTGGCGGTGTTCCCCGCGTGTCGGGGATCCTAGACGCGTTCCATGAGCCAAATTTCTCCGCCTTCCCGCCGTTTCATCACCACCGCCGAAGCCCTCCAAGAGGATTTCAAGGGGCGGACCAATTATTGGTTGTGCCGGCCGGAGATCGCCGATGCCAAGGACCTCCAGTTGTGCCGGGCAGTGTTGCCGGCCGGGGAAGGCCATCCGTTCCATACCCATCCCGAGTTGGAGGAAATCATCTACGTGTTGGAGGGCCAGGTGGAGCAGTGGGTGGAAACCGAGAAACGCATGCTCCAACCCGGCGAGGTGGCCCATATTCCAGCCGGGGTGGTGCATGCCACTTTTAATCCCACCGGTGCCGATGCGGTGATCTTGGCGATCCTCTCGCCGGCCAAATCGCAGGGGCCGTTCATGGTGGATGTCAGTGGGGAGGAACCCTGGAAGTCGCTGCGCGCGAAGGCCTAATTCCGAACCCATCCGTTGGGGGGGACGCTGGCCGGATCTTCTTCCGCAAGAGCGTGCAAGGGCGTGGTTTTTCGCTCGTTACGAGTCTCAGACCGGACTGTTCCTCGCCCTCTGCTTGTCGAGCGAAAGTAACCGCCAATCCGTCACTTTCCTCTCCACTAAAATGGTTCCAGCTCGGCTCAGTAGGATCAGGATTCGAGGCGGATTCGGGGCGGTGGGCGGAGCGCCAAGGGGTTCGTCAGGAAACCGGATGCTTCGATGTCGTGGCGCCAAGAAGCGATGTCTTCCAAGGACTTCTGGAGGTCGAGTCGCTGGTGAAGGCTGGGGTAGCGTTGGAGGTTGGTCGCGGCCAGATCGAACAGGGCCACCGCTGGTCGGAGGCGGCCTTTTTGTAAGTGAACAAACGCTCCGGCCCATTGAATCAAGCCCTTGTAAAAGGCGTAATTTTCGCCGGTCTTCCCTCCAGCCAACCAGAGTTCTTCGAGCACATCATGGGCTTCGAAGTAGAGACCCTGATTGAAGCAGTGGAAAAAACCGGCGTAGTGCCGAGGCAGTCCGTGCGGGCCCGGGTCGTCAGGCAGATCGGCCAGCAGGTCGGCAATGCGGGGGCTTTTGTGGCTCACGGTGGAAATTCAGGGGGCGACGGTCAACGGGCCGTTGAACCGGGTCAGCGACAAGACCTCGGTCCGGGCATGATGCGGGCCGTGCCGGACTCCGCGCGGGCATTGCAGGATGGAACCCGGGCCGTAGGTCTGCCCGTCCTCCACCCATTCTCCGGAAATCACACAAACCCACTCGTCGGCCGCTGGATGACTGTGGGCGGGCACGGTGATGCCCGAGTGGAATTTACGCAGGACAGTCACGCCTCCGGTTTCTGTATTCCGCTCGAGGACCGCCAATTCAACCCCCGGATATGGGCCGGGAATCCAGGTCATTGCTTCGAGAGTTTGCGCGTTGGGGAACATGCCTGTGCACTTTGGCGTCCTTTGACAGGAGTGCCAAGCGCGGGCCGAGCCGACTTCCCGGGTGGGGTTGTCGGCCGAACGATGATTCTTCTCGGCTCGATGCTTTCCAAGCGGGCCGTCCAGACCGACGATGCCTCACCCAGTTGATCCTTGGATGAATCCAGTCCCCAAGAAGCCTATCCCACGATTTAGTGAGTCGCTGACCCGCCGGCGTCGATCCGCCTGGATGGATGTCTGGGCGGCTCGGGGGATTGCCCTCGTGGCGGCAGGGGTCGGGTTGGCGACGGTCCTGGTGTTTCTCTTCATTTGCATCGAGGCCTGGCCGGCGTTGGTGGGGCAGGTTTCCGACGGGCCTATGACTACGGCCATCTCGCCGGACCAGCTGGATCGGGTTCCGGACGAAGCCTTGCAGCGGTATTTGGGAATGAGCCCGTCGGAGTTTGCTTCCAAAACCCGGGAACAACTTCGACTGCTGGCGGAGGTGCGTGCGGAAACTCTGGCCGAGGAACGCGGGGAGGAGCAGGGGCAGGGAGGGGATTCGATCCGTCCCACCGATTGGAGACGCCTGATTCTGCCGTGGGCTTGGAAGGGGTACGAGAACCCCGTGTACTTGTGGCAACCCTCCGGAGCGGGACCGTGTTTCAATTTGATCCCGCTGTGGTGGGGAACCCTCAAGGTGACTGGGATAGCTCTCTTGGTGGGTGTCCCTCTGGCGATCGCTGCCGCGCTCTATGTGTCTCAGGTGGCCTCCGCCCGGTGGCGGGTCTGGCTCAAGCCGGTCATTGAACTCATCGCGGGTGTTCCCACGGTGGTGATGGGTTTTCTCGCCTTGGGCATTCTGGCTCCGGTTTTCCAGAGGGTCGTTGGAGTTCCGTTCCTGCTCAACGGGATGGTGGCCGGGGTGGCGGTGGGTGTGGCCATTGTGCCTGTGGTTTTTTCACTGGCCGAGGATGCGCTGAGCACCGTGCCCCGTGAGTGGGTGAGGGCGGCGTTGGCCCTGGGAGCCACTCCGTGGGAAGCCGTTTACCGCGTCGTATTGCCCGCGGCTGCCCCCGGTGTCAGCGCGGCGGTGCTGTTGGGGGCGGCTCAGGCTTTAGGAGAAACGATGATTGTGATGATGGTCAGCGGCAATGCGCCCACCCTCGGGTGGAGCCTGTGGGATCCGGTTCGGACGGTGCCGGTGACGCTGGCGATTGAATTGGGCGAGGCGGCACGGGGTGGGCCCCACTACCGGGTGCTGTTCCTGCTCGGGTTCTTGCTGCTGGTACTGAGTGTGGTGCTGCAGGGGTTGGCGCGGGGCATCCGCACTCGCCAGGCCCGACTTCGAGGGGAGGCAATGGCATGATCCGACGAATTCCCGATTGGATTTTTCCACGCCTGACCGGGGCCGTTGCCTGGGCATTGGCCGGTCTGGTGTTGAGCCTGATTCTGGGGATCTCCTGGATGGCTTGGCCGCATTTATCCTGGGCGGCGTGGGTGGGGCCGGGAGGTCGTGCTTCGAATTCACTGGATCCTCGGAGTGTCTGCTTGGCACCGCTTCTGATTGGGACGGCTGCGCGAACCTTTCTGATGTCGCTGGCCGTCATTCCGATGGGAATCCTCACGGCCGTTTACCTGGCTGAGTATGCGCCATCGGGATCGCGGATGGCCCGGACGCTGCGATGGCTCGTGCAAGTGTTGGCCGGTGTTCCCAGCGTGATTTTCGGACTGTTCGGTCTCGGGTTTTTCGTCGGCGTCGTGGGTGGCGGGTTGGATCGCTGGAATGGCGATCTCGCATCGCCCGTCTGGGGGCGTCCGGCCTTGTTGTGGGCCTCACTGACCATGGCCTTGATGACCGTGCCGGTGGTGGTGGTGGCCACCGAGGAGGCCTTGCGCTCGGTGCCCCGGGATCTCCGTGTCGCGGCCATCGCTTTGGGCGCCACTCGCCTGCAGGTTCTGATGAGGATCCTTCTGCCCAATGCCCTGCCGGGAATTGCGACCGGAGTGATTCTGGCCATTGGGCGGGCCTCGGGTGAGGTGGTGCCGCTGCTCTTCACCGGCGCCGCGGTCGCCACTCAGGGGTCGGTGGCCTTGAATGAACGATTCATGGACCTGGCCTATCAGGTCTTCGTCTTGTCCACGCAGTCCCCGGACCCCCAAGCCAGCCGCCCCCTGTTGCTGACCAGCGTCTGGGCTCTCGTCTTCCTTTCCCTGTTGTTGAATGCTGGCGCAGCGATCCTTCGATCACGGGCCACTCCGGCGGCGCGGGATCGCCTTTGATACCGTGACCTCCGAGGCTTCCCAGAACCCTGTTTGCATCGAGATCCAGAGCTTGTCCCTCTGGTATGGAGCGACCCAAGCCCTGCGGTCGGTGTCGCTGATCGTTCCGGAGCGCCAGGTCACGGCACTCATCGGACCGAGTGGTTGCGGGAAGTCTTCCTTGTTGCGATGCCTCAACCGGATGAATGACCTCATTCCCGGGGCCCGTGTGAGCGGGGGTTGTCGGGTTGGCGGAGTGGATGTGCAGGATCCCCGTGTCGACGTGACACAACTCCGGCGGCGGGTGGGGATGATCTTCCAGAAATCCAACCCATTCCCGCAGTCGGTCTTCGACAATGTGGCCTTCGGTTTGCGGATCGGCGGGTGTTCGGGTTCCGAGCTGGAGGGAAGGGTCGAATCGGCACTGCAGCGTGCAGCACTTTGGGATGAAGTCCGGGACCGCCTGGGCGAGAGCGCGCTCCGGCTTTCCGGGGGGCAGCAGCAACGCCTGTGCATCGCGCGGGCGGTGGCCGTTGAACCGGAGGTGCTGCTCATGGATGAGCCGGCCAGTGCCCTGGACCCGGTCTCAGTCGGTCGGATCGAGGATCTCATCCGCGAGTTGCGGGAAGATTACACCATTCTGATGGTCACCCATCACATGCAGCAGGCCGCGCGCTTGTCCGACCAGACGGCCTTCCTCCATCAGGGGGAGTTGGTGGAGGTGGGCCGCACCGATTCGATTTTTTCCCAGCCTCGAGACCCTCGCACCGAAGACTATGTGACCGGTCGCTTCGGTTGAGACGGTGGATCCCTGCGGCGAATCGTTGATTCCAAGGTTTCCAAAAAGGATTTCCCTCGGCCCAATGGTCTCCAGTGACACCGTTGGAGGCAGAAATCACACAGCTCAAGGACCAGTTGCTCCGCATGGCAGGGATGGCGGAAAACCTGGTCGTCCGTGCTGTCCGTGCCCTTGTGGATCGGGACGATGATCTGGCTCGCAGCGTGACCGCCGGGGACGAGCCGTTGGACCAGTTGGAGAAGGCCTTGGACGCCGCATCCATCGTGCTGCTGACCAAGGCTCCGCTGGCGGGCCAGCTGCGCCTGATCACCGTGGTGATCAAGATCACCGGAGATTTGGAGCGCATCGGCGACGAATCCACCACCATTGCGCGACGCGCTTTGGAGTTGGGTCGCGAGCAGCAGCTCAAGCCCTATCAGGACATTCCGAAAATGTCCCAGATGGCCACCGAGATGTTGAGGGACGCTCTGGACGCCTTCGTGCATGGAGACACCGCCAAGGCTCGAGCCGTAATTCCGCGCGACAAGGCAGTCGATGCGTTAAACCGGTCGCTGCACCAGGAGTTGACCCAGTTCATGACCCAGGATCCTTCGACCATCGGTCGATGCCTGCATCTCATGACCATTAGCAAAGCCCTCGAGAGGATCGCCGACCACGCCAAGAACATCGCCGAAGAGGCTGTGTACCTCTATGAGGCCCGGGATATCCGGCACGCCAGTGCCGCGGGGCCATCACAGGACTGAGGCGGACCGATGCCGGTGAGATTGGCGAAGTTTGCCGGATCTTCTTTGGCAAATGAATCGTTGGAGGTTGGCTATGGGCCTCAGTATGTCTCCCTTCTCGCTCGCAGTTGGTTGCAAAGGAATCCTGCATCGTTGACCCCGGGGATTCCTGTCCCTAGGCTGGTGAGGCTGTCATCGGAACGCGGGCCCTGACGTGACTTCAGTCGGGGCTTTTTGCTGTTCACGGTGGGCGTTTATCCATGGCAAACGTGATTCTGGTCGGCGCTCAATGGGGCGACGAAGGCAAAGGCAAGATCATTGACGTGCTGACCGAGCAGTCGGAGGTAGTGGTCCGCACTCAGGGTGGCAACAACGCGGGCCACACGGTCTTCGTGGGCAAGGACAAGTACGTCTTGCACCTGATCCCCAGTGGTATCCTCCGCTCGAACAAGGTGTGCGTGATCGGCAATGGCGTGGTCATGGATCCCGTGGGTCTGGTCAAAGAGCTCGATGGTTTGGCCAAACTCGGTGTTTCGGTCACCCCCGACAATTTCCGCATTTCTGAGACGGCGCACGTGGTGTTCCCGTGGCACCGGGAACTGGACGGCGCTCGTGAGGCTCAGAAGGGCGACAATAAGATTGGCACCACCAAGCGTGGCATTGGCCCAACCTACGGCGACAAGGTCGCTCGGGTGGGGTTCCGGGTGTTGGATTTGGTGAACCGGGAGCGATTCCCCGCCAAGCTGCGCGAGCGCTTGGACGAGAACAACGTACTCATCCAGTCCCTCGGAGGCTCGCCGCTCAATTACGATCAGGTTCTCGCCGAATACACGGCCGCCGCCGATCGGTTGCGCCCGTTCGTCACCAACACGGTGGTGTTTCTCCATGAGGTGACCCAACGGGCCGGCAACATCCTCTTCGAGGGAGCCCAAGGCACTTTCCTGGACATCGACCACGGCACCTATCCCTTCGTCACATCGTCCAACACCACTTCCGGCGGCGCTTGCACCGGTTCTGGGGTTCCTCCGAACCGCATGGACAAGGTGATTGGCGTGCTCAAGGCCTACACCACCCGCGTGGGTGGAGGACCCTTGCCGACCGAGAGCGCCGAGGTGAGCGATCTGTTGCACGGCATGGGGCGCGAATTTGGTTCAACGACCGGCCGGGCCCGTCGTTGCGGATGGTTCGACGCCGTGGCCACCCGCCACGCGACCATGGTCAACGGCATCGACGAGCTGGCCATCACCAACATCGATGGTCTGGATTCTCTGAAGACCCTGCAGGTGTGTGTCGCCTACCGGGCTAATGGTCAAACGTTGCGCCATTTTCCGGCCGATCACGACATCTTGGCCCAGTGTGAGCCGGTGTACGAAACCTTCCCCGGTTGGCAGACCTCGACCGAGGAGGTCACCCGTTGGGAAGACCTTCCGGTGAACTGCCGCAATTACCTGTTGGCCATTTCCCAGATGACGGGCGCTCGGCTGACCATCGCCAGCGTGGGCCCGGCCCGGGCACAGACCATGTTCCTCTGAGGTGTGCCCGTGAGCGCCGAGCCCAAGCTGTCTGCAGCGGCACAAGCCAATTTGCCCACCCATGTGGCCGTCATCATGGACGGCAATGGGCGGTGGGCCAAGCAGCGTGGGTTGCCTCGGGTAGAAGGGCACCGCAACGGCGTGGAGTCGGTTCGGACCATTGTCCGGGCCGCCGGTGAGGTTGGCATCAAGTACCTGACGCTTTACGCGTTCTCTGTGGAAAACTGGAACCGGCCGAAGGATGAGGTGGACACCCTCATGAAGTACCTGGCCCGCTTCCTTAAGAACGAGATCGGGGAACTCAATCGCAACAACGTCCGCTTGGAGGCCATTGGGCAAATCTGGCGTCTTCCGGAAGCCGTGCAGGAGCAGTTGGCCAAGACCCGGGCCGCCTTGGCCAAGAACAATGGTCTGACGTTGATTCTGGCCCTGAGTTACGGCGGGCGAACCGAGTTGATCGAGGCCACGCGAGCCATCGCCGAGAAGGTGAAAACGGGCGCCCTCGATCCGGCTGAAATCAATGAGCGTGTCATCTCCGAGCACGTGTACACCCGCCATTGGCCCGATCCCGATTTGATGATTCGCACCAGCGGCGAGATGCGTATCAGCAACTTCCTGTTGTGGCAGTTGAGCTATGCGGAGTTTGTGATCACGCCGACATTGTGGCCGGAATTTCGCAAGGCGCACCTCTGCGAGGCCTTGGAAGAATACGCCCGCCGGCACCGTCGGTTCGGCGGGGTTTGATGGGCTTGGTTCGGTCTGTTCGGGTCGGCTAGCCAAACATCTCGAACATCTCCGACATCATGAAGATCACCGTGCGGGGCGATCCGGCCTGGGGCAGCGCAAGAGCAGTGGGCGGGCGTCCTGAGGATTGGATTTTCGCGGGTATCCATTGTTGTCGATGAGCAACCAGACGTTGTCTGCATCCACGCTCAGCCCTTCGAAGAATCCGTACGGCAACAAGTGCTGATAGGCGTACTGGGGGTCCATTTCGATGGGGAAATAGCTGAAGCATAGCCGGACGGCATGGGTGTGAGGGTTGATGCACAGAACCCGTCGGTGTTCACGGCATAAGGCCCAGAGTTCGCCATCGAACCAGCACAGGTCGGTGTAGTGGATGTCGTCGCCCGAGGCGCCTGGGGGGCGGGGTTGGAAATCGCCCATGATCCGGAGGGTCTTGCGGTCGATCTCAAAGATGCGCCCGGTGTCCCGCTCGTTGGCCACATAGAGAAAGCGGTCGCCGACAGCCACGCCTTCGAACGAAGCGTTCCGGTCGGTTTTGCTGAACCACCGGGAAGCCGGAGACCAGTCGATGGACAGACGTTCGAGCGGTTTTCCGGGGGCCGATTGCTTGAGGATCCATCGCAAGTGCTCCTCGCTGAGGTACAGGGCTCCGGTGCCGTCGATGCCGATCCCTTCGACATCCCAGGGCAAATCACGACCCGGTGTCAGTGGCTCGAACAGCGAGGGAGACAATCCCGCGTAGGGGACTAGGACGGCCTCGGTGCCAGAGTTGGGAAACTGAATTTCGAAAAGCCCGGTCTCCTTGTCGTTGACCGTGAGCATCCGACCGTCGGGCAGGCGGACAAGGGCCGATGCGTCAAAACGCCCGCCGGGCGGGGTGAGGGTCCATGATGCGGCCACCGAGAGGGGCTGAGTTTGGGTGGTGGAACCAGCCGGGTTTTTTGCGGAGGAGCAACCAGTCCAGAGGCTGGCCAGGAGACCGATCAAAGTAAGGATCCGTTTCAACGTCGCCACTTTAGTCCAGGCGGTTTGAAATGCAGGAGGAAAACCGTTTTACAGGCCGCCGATCCTCAGTACGGTTTCGCCGTTAGGTCACCCATCCGTAACATGACGCACTCCTTACCATCGTCCGGCCTGGAGCCGGGCATTCTCCAGCGTTCGTCGCTGTACCGGGAGTTCCTTGCCGAGAAGGAGGAAATCCTGAAGCACAAGTGGATCGAGTCGGAGAAGGCGGGGCACGATATCGGGTTCGAGGCGGCCTTGGTGGATTGGATCACCAAGCACCGTGCCAGTTGGCGACGCTCCCGGACTTCGGGAACCCTTGCTTGAATCGCTCGCCCGTGTCCGCAGTCTCTACCAGCTCGACCCTCAGGGTCGTGGTGGTGGGTGTGTGGTTTGCCGGGTCCAGGTACCTTTTCGGATGATGAATTCCATGCTTCTCGATTCGGCCGCCCTGCAGCGTACGCTGGCGCGCATGGCCCATGAGATCGCCGAGGCCAATCCGGATGCCGGATCGTTGGTGCTGGTGGGCATCCAACGGGGAGGGGTTCCGGTGGCGCTTCGATTGGCCACTGAATTGGCCCAGGTTTTTGGGCGCACTGTTCCCTGCGGTTCGATCGATGTGACGTTCTACCGGGATGACCTGAACCAACGGACTGCGCCGGCGGTGCATCCGACTGAGATTCCGGGCGATATCCAGGGCAAGACGGTGGTGTTGGTGGATGATGTCTTCTTCACGGGGCGGACGGTGCGTGCGGCGATGGATGCGCTCCATGAGTTCGGGCGTCCGAGTCGCGTGCAGTTGGCCGTGGTGATTGATCGCGGGCATCGACAACTCCCGATCCGTCCGGATGTCGTGGGCAAGGAGGTAGCCACATCTTTGCGGCAGTCCGTTCTGGTCCGATGCTCTTCCGGGGGTGAAGAGGACGGCGTTTTCATTCGCGACTCTCAGACATCTTCGGCCGCCCAACTTGCTTCATGATCTGGAACCGCAAACACCTGCTCGACCTTCAGAGCCTTTCGGCCGAGGAGATCATCCATTTGCTGGACACGGCCCGTGAGTTCAAGGCCGTGGGGCAGCGTTCGATCAAGAAGGTGCCGGCGCTGCGTGGCAAGACGGTGATCAATCTCTTCGTCGAGCCGAGCACGCGCACGCGTATTAGTTTTGAATTGGCGGCGCTGCGCCTCAGTGCCGATGTCATCAATTTCTCTGCGGAAGCGAGTTCGCTGAAGAAGGGGGAGACGCTCAAGGACACGGCCCGGAATCTGGAGGCTCTCAATGCCGACATCATCATTTTGCGGCACGGTGCTAGTGGGGCGCCGCACTTTTTGGCGCGCTTCTTGGGGGCTCATGTTTTGAATGCGGGGGACGGTGCTCATGAGCACCCGACTCAGGGGTTGTTGGATGTTTTCACGATCCGGGAAAAGAAGGGTCGGGTGGATGGGCTGAATGTGACGATTCTGGGGGATATCCTCTACAGTCGGGTGGCCCGTTCGAATATCTGGGCGCTGACGAAGCTGGGTGCAAGGGTGACTCTGTGCGGTCCGCCGACTTTGGTGCCGAAGTCGTTCGAGTCGTTCGCTCCGAATGTCCGGGTTACGTGGAATATCGATGAGGCGCTTCGGGACGCTGATGTGATCAATTTGCTGCGTATCCAGCATGAGCGGCAGAAGGCGTCGATGTTTCCCAGTACGGGGGAGTATGCGGCGTTGTTCGGGCTGAACACGGCTCGAATGGCGAAGGTGAAGCCGGATGCGTTGATCATGCACCCTGGACCGATCAATCGGGGGGTGGAGATTGCGAGCAGTATCGCGGATGGGCCTCAGTCGGTGATTCTGGAGCAGGTGACCAATGGGTTGGCGGTGCGCATGGCGGCGCTGTACTTGGTCAATGGGGGTGCGTCGCTTCAGGTGGCGGGTTGAAGGGTGGGGCGTTGGGTGGGGCTCTGCGGGATCGGTCCTGCGCTCGCAGGGAAGCTCGGGGGAGGATCGGCTTTTGCGCTGCGCGCAGGGTTTTTGTGGATCGCTTCCAATGCTCGCTCCGGCCCGATCCCGCGGCTGCCTGCTGGGCGTGTGGTGTGGGAGAGGGGTGAGGCTTTCAGCCTTTGGATATGGGTGCGCTGGGAGGTTTCTGGGTTTCTGGTGGTGGGGTGCGCTGTGGTTCTGGCGATGGGGTGGGATGCCGTTGGGGGCTCTGCGGGATCGGTCCTGCGCTCGCAGGGAAGCTCGGGGGAGGATCAGCTTTTGCGCTGCGCGCAGGTTTTTTTTGTGGATCGCTTCCAATGCTCGCTCCGGAT
>Ga0247843_1004895_pt1 | contig 19374 bp, 18 predicted proteins | sample LaCruzMarch2017__FD_192420 | JGI IMG/M metagenome (GOLD analysis project Ga0247843, IMG submission 192420) | Freshwater microbial communities from meromictic Lake La Cruz, Castile-La Mancha, Spain - LaCruzMarch2017_8m | ecosystem: Environmental > Aquatic > Freshwater > Lake | place: Spain...
TTGAGGTGCGCAATTGCAACGGTGCAGATCGCAGTGAATTACTAGCAGCACTTTCTAAGGGAGTAGATGCGGTTTTAATCCGCTCTGCAACCAAGATGGATGCCGAGGCAATTGCTGCAGCAAAAGGATTAAAGGTAATCGCTAGAGCAGGTGTGGGCCTAGATAATGTTGAAATACCAGCGGCAACTGCGGCTGGTGTGATGGTAGTAAATGCACCAACATCAAATATTGTTTCAGCTGCTGAAATTGCAATTGGATTACTTCTAGCATCAGCTAGATTTATTTCACCAGCTCACGCTGCCCTTCGTAGTGGGAAATGGGCGCGCTCTAAATACACCGGTGCTGAATTGTTTGAAAAAACTTTAGGAATCATTGGTTTTGGGCGGATAGGGCAGTTGGTTGCACACCGAATGCAAGCATTTGGTATGAATGTAGTTGCATATGATCCATATCTTCAGCCAGCACGTGCTGCGCAGTTAGATGTCAGGTTAGTTGAACTCGATGAGTTACTTAAGATAAGTGATTTCATCACAATTCACCTACCAAAGACAAAAGAAACAGCTAATTTAATCGGTGAGCAAGCACTAAAAAAAGTTAAACCCTCTGTGCGAATTATTAATGCTGCCCGTGGTGGTGTGTTAGATGAGACTGCTCTTTATGAAGCTTTGAAATCAGGAAGAGTTGCTGGCGCCGGACTTGATGTTTTTGCTACTGAACCATGTACAGATTCACCTTTGTTTACATTAGATAATGTGGTTGCAACACCTCACTTGGGTGCTTCAACTGATGAAGCACAGGAACGGGCTGGAATTGCTGTGGCTATTTCAGTTAGAAAAGCTTTATCTGGTGAGTTAGTACCGGACGCGGTAAATGTTAAGGGTGGTGCGATTGATCAAGCAGTCCGCCCAGCCCTACCACTTGTTGAAAAATTGGCACAAGTTGCAACCGCACTTGCCGAGGATGTTATTTCTGCAATTGATGTTGAAGTTCGAGGTGAGATCTCATCCCTTGATGTATCAATACTTGCTACTAGCGCGCTAAAAGGCGCACTCCTTGCAATGGGAGCTGAAGATGTTACCTATGTAAACGCCCCAGCATTAGCAACTGAAAGATCAATTAGCTCAACAGTTTCAACTGATTCTGAAAGTCCAGATCATCGTAATTTAGTTTCAGTACGAGCAGCTTGTGCTGATGGCAGCCAGGTACTTGTAAGTGGCACATTAATGGGAATTAAACAGATTGAAAAGATTGTTGGCATAGATCAATTAGATCTAGATTTAAAACCTACCAATAATTTGCTATTCCTAAGGTATACCGACCGACCTGGTGTAGTTGGTGTAGTTGGAAATGCATTAGGCAAGTTGAAGATTAATATCGCCGATATGCAGGTGGGTCGTACCCAAGAGGGTGGTCAGGCTTTGATGTCATTAACTGTTGATTCAGTTATTCCAAAAGAGATTATTGATGTGATTGCAAAAGAGACTGGGGCATCTTTAGTTCGCTTTGTGAATTTGGTGAATGAGTGAAAACTTATAATTTAGCAACAATTCCTGGAGATGGCATCGGACCTGAGGTAGTAATTCAAGGTCTACGAGTCTTGGATACAGTAGCCAAAAAATATGATTTAGAATTTAAGAAAACTAATTACGAATTGGGCGCTGCTTACTGGCATAAAACTAAAGAAACATTGCCAGATTCCGTAATGGCAGAGTTAGCTAAATCTGATGTAATTTTACTGGGGGCGGTAGGGGATCCAACTGTGCCAAGTGGGGTATTAGAACGTGGCTTATTGCTTAAACTTAGATTTGCCTTTGAACATTACATAAATCTAAGACCAGCAAAATTATTTCCAGGAGTTACATCCCCTATTACAAACAACAAGGGAATTGATTTCATCGTAGTCAGAGAAGGCACTGAAGGGTTATATGTTGGTGCTGGCTCACTTAAAGATGAGGGAACAAATAAAGAGTTAGCAATTGAAGAATCAATTAATACCTATAAGGGTGTGGAGCGAGTAATTCGAGACGCCTTTAATCGAGCGATAAATCGCCCACGCAAAAAACTTACCTTGGTGCACAAGAATAATGTGTTAACTCGAGCAGGTGGACTTTGGACTCGGGTTTTTAATGAGGTGGCTAAGGATTTCCCGCAAGTCACAACCGATTACCTACATGTGGATGCAGCATCAATGTTTTTTGTCACTAACCCAGAGCGATTTGATGTGGTAGTAACTGATAATTTATTTGGCGACATCATTACTGATATCGCAGCTGCAATCTGTGGTGGTATTGGCCTAGCAGCAAGTGGAAATATCAATCCAACCGGGCAGTTTCCTTCGATGTTTGAGCCGGTCCATGGTTCAGCCCCAGATATTGCTGGTAAGAATTTAGCCGACCCAACTGCAACGGTATTATCGGTAGCAATGATGTTAAATCATCTTGGGCAAGATAAAGCAGCAAATGATGTGGAGGTTGCGGTGGCAAAGGATCTAGCTGCTCGCGCAGATAAAAAGCGATCTACTACCGAAATTGGTGATGCATTAGTGGCTGGAGTCTTATGAAAGTAATCAGCAATCCAAATTCAAATCCAGTAAGCGCAGCTGAACGCGATGAGCGAGTTGCCAATTCTGGCTTTGGTAAGTACTACACCGACAATATGGTGATTGCTACTTGGAGTGAGGCAACTGGTTGGGATGATGCAAAATTACAACCATATGGCCCAATAACTTTAGATCCAGCGGCAATGGTCTTTCATTATGGCCAAGAAATATTTGAAGGAATGAAAGCGTATTCACAGCCAGATGGTGGCGTTTCATTATTTAGGCCAGATGCAAATGCAAAACGCTTTGCAAAATCTGCGGCCAGGATTGCCCTACCTGAAATGCCAGTTGATTTCTTTGTTAAAACTATTGAGGAGTTGGTAAAGGTAGATGCGGGTTGGGTACCAAAAAAGGTTGGCGAATCTTTGTATATCCGCCCATTTATGATTGCAACTGAGATTGGACTTGGTGTGCGCCCATCAAATCACGCAACATACATATTAATTGCAACTCCTGCCTCTGCTTACTTTAACGCTGCAAAAGCGGTAACTGTTTGGATCTCAACTGAGTATGTAAGAGCAGCATTAGGTGGCACAGGTGAGGCGAAGTGCGGTGGAAATTATGCAGCTTCCCTGCTTGCACAAAAACAAGCAGCTAAAGAGGGTTGTGATCAAGTTGTCTACATAGATGCGGTTGAACGCAAGTGGGTGGAGGAGATGGGCGGAATGAATCTCTACTTTATTAAAGGAAGTGGCAAAGGTGCCAAGATCATCACACCAAAGTTGACTGGCACATTACTTCCTGGCATCACTCGAGATTCAATATTAACTTTGGCGGCAGATCTTGGATACAAAACTGAAGAGGCGATGATCTCAATTGATGATTGGCGCGATGGCGTTAAGACAGGAGAGATAACTGAGATATTTGCATGTGGAACTGCTGCAGTTGTCTCAGCAGTAGGGGCTGCAAAGAGTATTCATGGCACCTGGCAAACTGGTGATGGCCAACCTGGTGTAATAACTAATGAGATTCGAGCAGCATTGCTTGCGATTCAACATGGCATAGCAGCTGATAAGTATGGCTGGAATAAAAGAGTTATCTGATGTCAATAAATGATTCATTTCATATCTATGACACCACACTTCGTGATGGCGCCCAACAAGAGGGCTTAAATCTTTCAGTCCACGATAAGTTAACCATTGCAAGACACTTAGATGATTTAGGTGTTGGTTTTATTGAGGGTGGCTGGCCGGGAGCTAACCCTAAGGACACTGAGTTTTTTAAATTAGCACAGACTGAGTTAAAACTTAAAAATGCCACCTTTGTTGCATTTGGTGCAACCAGGAGACCTGGTGTTAAAGCCGCTGATGATTTACTACTTAGAGCATTAGTTGATTCAAAAGCAGCCGCGGTAACACTTGTGGCAAAAAGTCATGATCGCCATGTTGACCTGGCATTAAAAACTCAATTAGATGAAAACCTAGCGATGATTGCAGATTCAATTAAATTTCTAAAGTCAGGAGGACAACGAGTCTTCTTAGATGCTGAGCATTTCTTTGATGGATATATTTCAAATAAAGCTTACGCGCTTGAGGTGGTAAGAGTTGCGGCAGAGGCGGGTGCTGATGTAGTTGCACTTTGTGACACAAATGGTGGCATGCTGCCAGATGAGTTATCAAACGTTGTGCATGAGGTATTAACTGCCTCAAAAGCACGTCTTGGTATTCATTGCCACAATGACACTGGGTGCGCAGTTGCGAACTCACTCGCGGCTATTTCTGCTGGTGTAACCCATGTTCAAGGAACTTTAAATGGATATGGAGAGCGAACAGGAAATGCTGATTTAGTAAATATAATTGCAAATCTTGAGTTAAAAAAGAATAAAACTGTCTTACCTAAAGGCAAATTGCAAGAGGCTTTTCGCATCTCACATGCAGTTGCTGAGATTACAAATGTTGCACCAAGTGCTCGTCAGCCATATGTTGGTACCTCAGCCTTTGCCCATAAGGCAGGACTTCATGCATCTGCAATCAAGGTTGATCCCATGATGTATCAACACGAAACACCAGAATCTGTTGGCAATGACATGCGAATGTTGGTCTCAGAGATGGCAGGACGTGCCTCGATTGAATTGAAATCAGTAGAGCTCGGTATTGATTTGGGTGGGGATAAGAACTTGATTGCCAGAGTAGTTGAAAAAGTTAAGGAGCTTGAAGGTAAAGGTTTTACCTTTGAAGCAGCCGATGCATCCTTTGAATTACTGCTTCGCACTGAAGTTTTGGGTAAGCGTCCAAGTTTTTTCACTATTGAAGATTGGCAAACCACAGTTCATCAGGATGAATCTGGAAAAGTAACAAGTAAGGCAACAGTTAAAATCAAAGCAAAGGGTGAAAGCATCTCTGCAAATGGTGTGGGAAATGGTCCAGTTAATGCTATTGATAACGCATTAAGGTCTGGATTAGAAAGCTTTTATCCAGAGCTATCAAAGCTTGAGTTGACTGATTACAAGGTACGTATTTTGGAAGGTCGTCTTGGAACTGGTGCGGTCACTAGAGTTTTAGTTGAGACCAGTGATGGCAATGGTGAGTGGAGCACAGTAGGCGTGCATGAGAATGTGATTGCAGCCTCAGCAATGGCATTAGATGACGCAGTTACCTATGGCTTACTAAGACAGGGGCGAAAACCCGAGTAATCTGCTGATCATGTCTGCTGCATTGATCACCCAGTATGAAGAGCACTTGGCTTTGGTCAGGAATTTATCTGACAACTCAATAAGAGGATATGTCACAGATTTAGAATCATTTTTAAAGCATATGGAGAAGCTAGGAATAGTTGAGTTTGGTCAACTAGAAATTGAACACATTAGATCTTGGCTTGCTAATCTACAAAGCACTGGAGTTGCAAGATCCACCTTAACTCGAAGAATTGTTTCCATTCGTGCCTTCACAAACTGGGCAGCAGCAAATGGTTGGCTCACCTCAGATTTAGGAGCAACTTTGGCTATTCCCAAGCCGCACAAGGTATTGCCCGAAGTTTTAAATATTGAAGAGGCTGCAACTGTTATGAAAGCACTTGAAGTTAGAGCAACAGAAGAACCCAGTGCATTAAACAGACGCGATCTGGCAATAGTTGAGGTTTTATATGGCTCCGGTATTCGAGTCTCTGAGCTTTGTGGCTTAAATCTTAGTGATGTAGATAGATCTAGAATTACTCTAAATGTTATTGGCAAAGGAAATAAGCAGCGAGTAGTGCCGTTGGGTCTACCTGCAATGCGAACAATTGAAAGCTATTTAAGCAACGCTAGAGCTGAGTTTGTTAATCAACAATCTGCTGATGCTTTATTTCTAGGCTCTCGCGGTAAGCGAATTGATCAGCGCACAGTACGTGAGGTTGTTTATGAAGCGATGAAAGCGGTTGGTGCATCTATGGGGCCACACGGACTTCGTCATAGCGCCGCAACTCATTTACTAGAGGGCGGTGCTGATTTGCGAACTGTGCAGGAGATTCTTGGACATGCCTCTTTATCTACCACTCAGATCTACACCCATGTATCTCCTGAGCGATTGCAAACAGCTTATAAGCAAGCACACCCAAGGGCATAGTTAATGAAAACCCAGTTGCCGGATGCAATTGCGCAATTAGTAGAAAAAATAAGATCACCACAATTTGTTAGAGCGGTTCTCTCTGGTCAACGCCGTAATCTGCAAACCCAGTATCTGCGAATTGATATCAAGCCAGTACTACTTAAAGATGGGCTGAAGCTTCAAATTGTAAGTAGTGATGGCAAGAAAGATTCCACCAAAAATGTGGCAGCAGATTTTGATTTTGCGCAGTTACTTAACTCTGGCTATGCCAACCTGCTAGTTGATACTGAAACTGAATCCTATCAAGTAAAAGTATCTAAAAAAGATGAGGCACTTTTATCTGTCAGTAAGGTGAAGTTAAGTAGAGAGTTATCTCATGACCGGCAAAAGCAGCGGATGCTGGCCGAAGGAAATCAGGTTTTCAAAGCACTTGATATGACAGATATTTTGGGGCGAATTAAGCCAAGCAAAATGGATAAGTACAAACAAGTTGATGAGTTTCTAAGATTAATTAATCAAACATTAGATTCCCAATTAATACCTAAAGATGAGATAAATGTTGTTGACCTAGGTTGCGGTCATGCCTATCTCACCTTTGCAGTACAGGAGTTTCTAAAGGATAAGTACGGCAAGGTTTTGATTTTAGGAGTTGATGAAAGACAAGATTCAAAAAGTCATAATGAAAAGGTGGCAGCTAAGTTAAAGATTGAGGCCAAATTCCTAGCTGCCAAAATTGCTGATACACCAGATCAAAAAGTTGATATTGCGATAGCGCTGCACGCCTGTGATACTGCCACAGATGATGCAATTTACTGGGCGGTGAAAAATGATGCCAAAGTTATTATGGCAGCTCCATGTTGTATGCATGAATTACAAACCCAGATTAAAGATTCCCCTGAACCCTGGGGCTTGTTAACTAAGTATGGTCTGGTAAAGGAGCGCTTAGTTGATCTACTGACCGATTCACTGCGAGCACAAATTTTAAAATTACTTGGCTTTAGAGTTGATATTGTGGAGTTTATTGGCGGAGAACATACTGCGCGTAATATTTTAATTAGAGCTGTTAAAACTGGAGCTGCGCCCTCTGATCTTGACAAACAACGGTATCAACAAATGATTAATGATTGGCAAATAAAACCATACCTGGCACAGTTACTGGCAGATGAGTTAAAAGCTGCGGCGCAGATCAGCCGGCCCTAGATTTTGGCAGTACCCACTTTCACTTACTAATTCACAATCAATAACCTGATAATTTCCAATTCCAACGCCAATTATTAAGCCAATCGCCAAAGTAGTAAGTGGGGTGGTAATTAGATAGGTCAGTGTCACCTGCCAATCTTGCAGTAACTCCATTTTTTTGCGCATGGGTGAGGGGTTAGGGTGTGGAAAATTTTGCATAAATCTTCAGGTAGGATTCATCTCAGCACAGAATCAAAAGTTCTGTGACTTCACGCATCTTAAAGTGATTAATTAATTACTAATTAATAACTTATGGACCTGTTCGGTGTAGTTAGCAATAACTACTCGGTTCAAGATGCTAGGGATCTAGCAAATTGCTTGATCACAAACCGAGTGCTCTTTGTTACCTAATGTGTGAAAACACAGTGGTAAAAAAAGGAGTGAAAAAGGAGTGTGCCGCCATGGCGGTTGTAACAATGCGAGAACTTCTCGACAGTGGTGTTCATTTTGGTCACCAGACTCGTCGATGGAATCCCAAGATGAAGCGCTTTATCTTTACTGAGCGCAACGGTATCTACATCATCGATATTCAACAATCATTAGCGCTAATTGACGCTGCTTATGAGTTTATTAAAGATGCAGTTGCTAAAGGTGGCCACATACTTTTCGTTGGCACCAAGAAGCAAGCACATGAGCCAATCAAGCAGCAATCTGCTCGGGTCAGCATGCCTTATGTAACAGAGCGTTGGTTAGGTGGAATGCTTACCAACTTCCCAACTGTTTATAAGCGAGTACTTAGACTTAAAGAGTTAGAAGCGCTTGAAAACGCCAATGATCAACTATTAACTAAAAAAGAGTTGCTAGTTCTTCGCCGTGAGCGTGAGAAGTTAAACAAAAACTTAGATGGAATTCGTAATATGACTAAGTTGCCAGCGGCAATTTGGGTAATTGATACTAAGAAGGAGCACATTGCAGTAGCTGAGGCAAAGAAACTGGGCATTCCAGTGATTGCAATCTTAGATACTAACTGTGATCCAGATGAGGTTGATTTTAAGATTCCTGGAAATGATGATGCTATTCGTTCCATCGCACTTCTTACCCGGGTAATGACAGATGCGATTGTGGCAGGATTACAAATTCGTTCTGCGCAAGCAGCAAAGATTGCCGATAAGGCAGCAGCAGAGGCGGCGGCAGCTGCTGAAAAAACAGCAGAGCAGCCACTTGCTGATTGGGAGAAAGATTTAATTAAAGAGCCAACTGAAACAGCGGGTGCATAAGTTGGCATATACGGCAGAGGATGTTAAGAAATTACGGGAGCAGACCGCTGCTGGCATGCTTGATTGCAAAAAAGCACTTGATGAAGCCAATGGTGATTATCAAAAAGCGGTAGAGATCATTCGCATCAAGGGTCAAAAAGGAGTCACCAAGCGTGAGGGACGTGCCACTTCAAATGGTTTAGTTGCTGGTAAAGCAGAGGGTGATCTTGGCGTACTGCTTGAACTAAATTGTGAAACTGATTTCGTGGCAAAAGGGGATAAGTTTCAAGCCCTTGCTGACCAACTACTGAATCATTTATCAACATCAAAGATTGCCGAGCTTGATAAGTTTTCATCATCAAAACTTTCATCAGGCCAAACTGTGCAAGAGGTAATTGATGAGGGCAATGCGATGCTGGGAGAGAAGATTGAGATCAAGCGAATTAGTGTTTTAACTGGTTCACCAGTCTCTTTATATCTACATAAGACATCCCCTGATCTACCACCACAGGTTGGTGTTTTAGTGCAATTAAAAAATGCTGCTGAAGTAGTTGGCAAAGATATCGCCCAACATATTGCTGCCTTTGCACCTGTTTATGTCAGCCGGGATCAAGTGCCCGCTGATGAGATTGCCAAAGAACGCCGGTTGGCGGAGGAGACAGCGCGGGGTGAAGGAAAACCAGAGGCTTCAATTGCCAAGATTGTTGAAGGCAGAGTTACTGGGTTTGTGAAAGAGGTTTCACTTCTGGAGCAAGCATTTGCCAAGGATGCAAAGAAAACTGTGCAGCAAATTTTAGATGAGGCGAAGACTGCCGTGTCCACCTTTAATAGATTCCGTGTAGGTCAGTAAACTTTTCAATACCATAATTTAGGAAAGGAGTGCTCATGTCACGTAAGGGATATAAACGAGTGCTCCTTAAATTATCTGGTGAGGTATTTGGTGGTGAAAAAGGCATCGGAGTAGATCCTGATGTAGTTCATGATGTAGCGAATCAAATCGCTGAGGTAGTAAGAGCTGGTACTCAGATTGCAGTAGTAGTTGGCGGTGGAAATTACTTTAGAGGCGCAGAGCTGCAACAACGTGGCATGGACCGAGCTCGCGCAGATTACATGGGAATGCTGGGCACAGTAATGAATTGTTTAGCGCTGCAAGATTTTCTAGAAAAAGAGGGAATTGAAACCCGGGTTCAAACTGCAATCACAATGGGACAGGTGGCAGAGCCTTATGTACCACGTCGGGCAATAAGACATTTAGAAAAAGGAAGGGTGGTAATTTTTGGTGCAGGTGCTGGTATGCCATTTTTTACTACTGACACAGTTGCCGCCCAAAGAGCACTTGAGATTGGTGTAGAGGCACTGTTGTTGGCAAAAAGTGGAGTGGATGGAGTTTACTCAGCTGATCCTCGTAAGGATAAATCTGCGAAAAAATATGAAACTATTTCTTTTGATGAGGTTTTAAGTAAATCTCTCGCCGTTGCAGATGCCGCAGCTTTTGCACTATGCCGGGAGAACAAACTGCCAATTGTGATCTTTGATCTTAAAAACAAGGGCAATATCAAGCGGGCAGTCTTCGGTGAGAGCATTGGAACTTTAGTTTCCTAAGCCTAATTTATACACTCCTCTAGATTGCTAGTAGAGTGGGATTAATTAAAGGGAGTAAATAAAATGGCAGATTTAACTACCTCACTGGCAGAGTGCAACACTAAAATGAATAAAGCAATTGAGGTTGCTAAAGAGGATTTCGCCACAATTAGAACTGGCAGGGCCCACCCTGCGATGTTTGCTAAATTAATGGTTGATTACTACGGAACTGGCACACCACTTTCACAACTTGCAACAGTTCAAGTTCCAGAGGCTCGTCTTGCCATGATCACTCCTTATGACAAGGGCGCCATGGCGGCGATTGAAAAAGCAATTAGAGATTCAGATTTAGGAGTAAATCCTGGCTCAGATGGCAATGTAATTAGAGTCAATTTTCCACAATTAACCGAGGAAAGACGCAAAGAGTTTATTAAGGTGGCAAGGAGCAAGGCAGAGGATTCAAAGGTTGCCATTCGTGCCATCAGACGGGCTGCGAAGGAGGCAATGGAAAAGTTTGAAAAAGATGGCAAGGTTGGTAAAGATGATCTGGCTAGAGCTGAAAAAGAGTTGGAAAAAACTACCAGTGATCATGTAGCAAAGATTGATGATTTGCTCAAGCATAAAGAAGCAGAGTTGCTAGAGGTTTAATGATGGCGGATCTGCACGCTATAAATGATGCAATAAATAAACGAGCAGGTCGAAAACTACTCCCATCTATTTTAGTTTCATTATTTCTGTTGGGCTTGATCTTTGGCTCAATAATTATCGAACCATTGCTATTTTTCATCTTAATTTGGGTGGTAATCATGCTTGGGGTGAGGGAGTTAGCCCATGCATATCGCACCGGCGGAATTGAATTACCAGATTTAGCATTGATGAGCGCATCATCAGTTTTATTGTTTGCTACCTGGTTTGCAAACACTGAAGGACTTGCTGTTTCAGCTGGACTGACCATACCGATTTTAATGTTCACTTTATTGCTGATATCGCAAAGTGATTTTATCAAGCGTTCAACATCTGCGGTATTTATCACCTTTTACTTAGCGGTTCTAGGTGGATTTATTCTTTTGCTAGCAAACCATGAAGATGGCCCGATCCGCATCTTTGCCTTAGTTGCTTTAATTGCTTGCAATGACACATTTGCATACTTCACTGGAATTGCAATTGGCAAGCATAAGTTGGCACCAAAAATAAGTCCTAAGAAAAGTTGGGAGGGATTAATTGGGGGAGCAGTAGCTGCGATTATTGGTGGTTCTGCAATCTTTCATTATCTTTTTGAAACCACATGGTATGTGGGGGCGGTAATTGGATTAATGTGTGTAGTCACTGCAACCTGTGGAGATTTAATTGAGTCTGCAATAAAGCGAGATTTAGCAATCAAAGATATGTCTAATTTACTACCTGGTCATGGCGGAATTATGGATCGCCTAGATTCTGCTCTCTTCACCGCTCCAGCAGTTTGGTTTGCATTTGAGCTTATTAATCGGTACTTATAGTGGTTGATTTAGTCTTTGATGCCCCTGCTGTTAAGAAGAAGAGTCCAGTACATCTAGCAGATTTAACTGTGGCAGAGCGAAAGGTGAGGGCTGAAGAGTTAGGTCTGCCATCCTTTCGGGCAAATCAGTTAGCGGTGCATTTTTTTACTCATCATAATGATGATGTTGAGTCATTTACCGATATTCCAAAGGAGCTGCGCACATCACTGGCTGATGCTTTTTTACCAAAGTTATTAACGCTAGTTAAATCAGTTACCTGTGATGGGGGTAAGACTAGAAAAGATTTATGGCGTTTACATGATGGTGTCTTAGTTGAATCAGTTTTAATGCGTTATACCGATCGCACCACCGTCTGTATCTCATCTCAAGCAGGTTGTGGCATGGGTTGCCCATTTTGTGCTACTGGGCAGGCAGGGTTAACTAGGAATTTAACTGCAGGTGAGATAACCGCTCAGGTAATGATGGCTGCTAAGGCTTGTGATTTAGGTGAGTTACCAGGAGGTCCTACTCGATTATCAAATGTGGTTTTCATGGGAATGGGTGAGCCGATGGCAAATTACAAAGCGGTGATGCAATCTATTAGGAATATTACAAATCCACAGCCTGATGGTTTGGGAATTGGGGCTAGATCTGTAACGCTTTCAACTGTTGGTTTAGTAACTGGTATTGAGAAGTTAATCGAAGAGGATTTACCAGTAACACTTGCGATCTCATTACACACTCCAGATGATGAACTTCGTGACACATTGGTGCCAGTTAACTCAAGATGGAAGGTAAAAGAGGTATTACAAGCCGCTGATAGGTATGAAGCAAAAACTGGGCGAAGATACTCAATTGAGTATGCATTAATTAGAGATATTAATGATCAAGTGTGGCGAGCAGATTTGTTAGGAAGATTACTGAAGAATAAAAATGCTCATGTTAATTTAATCCCACTTAATCCAACCCCGGGATCAAAGTGGACCGCATCCCGGCATGAGGATGAGGCAGCCTTTGTTGAAACATTAGAAGGATATGGCGTGCCGGTAACGGTGCGAGATACTAGAGGGCGCGAGATTGATGGTGCCTGTGGGCAACTTGCAGCATCTGAGTTGGGTAATGATTCTAAAGAAGAGAAGTAACTCTTGATAAGAGATGCTGTAATTACTAGACTTTTACCAAAGTAATCATCCAAGGAGCGCCAAGTGAAAACCCTGCAAAACTTTGTTAATGGCAAAAAATTAAGCGCTACCTCAGATAAGGTGCAGGATTTAATAAACCCATCAACTGGGCAAGTCTTTGCCAAAGCCCCAGTATCAAATGCCGCCGATGTTGATAAGGCGATGAAAGCTGCAGCATCCGCTTTTGAGATTTGGAAAGAGACAACACCTGGTGAACGCCAGAAGGCAATAAATAAAATTGCTGATGCGATAGAGGCGCGAAGTGAAGAGTTAATTGGAATTGAATCTGAAAATACTGGTAAACCAATTGCGGTAACTCGGGCAGAGGAAATCGGCCCAATGCTTGATCAAATTAGATTCTTTGCCGGGGCTGCTAGAAATTTGGAAGGCAAATCAGCTGCTGAATATTTTAAAGGGCACACATCTTTTATTAGACGAGAGCCAATTGGAGTTTGTGCGCAGGTAACACCATGGAATTATCCAATGATGATGGCGGTTTGGAAGTGGGCACCTGCTATTGCTGCAGGAAATACAGTGGTGTTAAAGCCAAGTGATACCACACCAGTTTCAACACTTTGGATGGCAGAGTTGATGCAGGAGTTTTTACCAGAGGGTGTAATCAATGTAGTAATTGGTGATCGCGATACTGGTAGGGCATTAGTTGAACATGAGATTCCACAGATGGTCTCTATTACTGGTTCAGTCAGAGCTGGTATGGAGGTAGCAGGAAGTGCTGCTAAAGATTTAAAGAAGTTGCACCTTGAGTTAGGTGGCAAGGCACCGGTAGTGATCTTTGATGATGCTAATTTGCAGGCAGCGTGTGAGTGGATTGCAGTGGCTGGTTACTTTAACGCCGGTCAAGATTGCACCGCAGCAACTAGGGTAATAGTTGAGGCAAGTGCTTATGATGATGTGGTGGCCTTGCTTTCTGAGCAAGCAAAAAATGTTATTAAGGTTGGTATGCCACATGAAGATGTATTAGTTGGTCCAGTTAATAACGCAAATCAATTAGCAAGAGTGCAAGGATTCTTAGATCGGGTACCAACTCACGCCAGAGTTACTGCTGGTGGAAGTGCGATCAAAGGCCCTGGCTACTTTTGGAATCCAACAGTGGTGGCAGATCTAAAACAAGATGATGAGATGATTCAAAGTGAGATATTTGGGCCAGTTATTACTGTGCAAAAGTTCACCGATGAGGCCCAGGCTGTTCGTTACGCCAATGGAGTTAAGTATGGATTGGCCTCAAGTGTTTGGACTAAGGATCATGGCCGGGCAATGCGTATGGCCAAGGCCTTTGACTTTGGTTGCGTGTGGATCAATACCCATATTCCAATGGTGGCAGAGATGCCACACGGGGGATTTAAGCACTCAGGTACCGGCAAGGACCTTTCAGCTTATGGATTTGAAGAATACACTCGCATCAAACATGTGATGACAAACCTCAACGCCTGATAGATTTTCCCCACACCCCCATACAACTCCCACTACTTCGAGATGAATAAGGAAGAGAAATAATGAAAAAAGATATCAACTCAATATCTCCGGAAGCCCGCGCAATTATCCGCGCCCAGGTTTCTCGTCGTTCAGTTCTAGCTGGTGTTGGCGCAGTTTCAGCTGCTGGTTTGTTTGCAGCATGTAGCAGTGGTTCAGATAGTGCAGATGTTGGCACAGTGCGTTGGGCCAACTGGACAGAGTATTTAGATTACAACGAGGAAACCCAAGAGAATCCAACATTAGTAGATTTTGAAAAGCAAACTAGTATTAAGGTTTCATACAAAGAAGCCATTTTAGACAATGATGAGTTTACTGCACCACTATTGGAAAAATTACAATCAAAAAAAGATATTGGCTACGATTTAGTCACCCTTACTGACTGGATGACTGCTCGCTGGATCAGACTTGGATACACTCAAAAATTTAATGCAGCCGAGCTACCAAACCGTTCAAATGTCTTAGACACTCTAAAAAATCCATCATTTGATCCAGGCCGTGAGCAATCCGTTCCTTGGCAGGGAATTATGGCTGGCATCGGTTGGAACAAAGAAAAAATACCAGGTGGCGTTAACTCCTTAGATCAGTTATTTGCTCCCACAAATAAGGGTAAGGTCCTAGCCCTAACTGAGATGCGCGACACAATGGGTGTAATTATGCTGTATCTTGGCGTGGATCCTTCCAAGCCATTTACTGAGGATAAGTTTATGAACGCTATCGATTTTCTGGAAAAGAAAGTTAAAGATGGTTTCATTATTGGCTTCCGAGGTAATGAGTACACTCAAGATCTGCGGGCCGGAAATGCTACAGCAGTTATTGGGTGGTCTGGTGACATGTTCCAATTGGCCGCAGAATCTGATGGAAAATTTGATTTTGCGATTCCAGAATCTGGTGGATGTATTTCAACTGACAACTTTATGATCCCCTCCACATCAAACAATGTGGATAATGCAAGTAAATTGGTGAATTATTACTACGATCCAATAGTAGCTGCGACAGCTGCAGCATTTGTTAATTACATTTGCCCTGTTAAAGGTGCTCAAGAGGCAATGGAAAAGATTGATCCATCTCTTGCAAATAGCGAATACATATTCCCAACCGAAAAAACTACTTCACGTTTAAGAGTCTTCCGTGCGCTAACTGCCGCTGAAGAAACTACTTTCCAGACTGCATTTCAATCGGCGGCTGGTAATGCGTAATGGCAGTTGATGCTTCAACTTCTGCGCGGGGGGATCTGATATTAAAAAATCTCACTAAATCTTTTGGTGAGTTCAATGCAGTTGATGATTTATCATTGGTAATACCAAAGGGATCATTTTTTGCGTTATTAGGCCCATCTGGTTGTGGAAAAACAACAACCTTGCGCATGATTGCGGGGTTAGAAGAACCAACATCTGGGTCAATATTTGTTGGTGAAACCGATATTACAGACATGAAGTCGTATCGGCGGCCAGTAAATACGGTATTTCAAAATTATGCCCTATTTCCTCATCTAACTATTTTTGAGAACATCGCATTTGGCCTGCGCAGAAGAGGGATAGCTGATACGGAAGTTAAAGTAGCAGTAGATAAAGTTTTGAGCTTAATTGAGTTGCCAGAGTTGTCTGAACGTAAACCAAGTCAGTTATCAGGTGGGCAGCAACAGCGAATTGCCGTTGCAAGGGCAATTGTGAATAAACCTGCACTGTTGCTTTTAGATGAACCGCTGGGAGCTCTAGACCTAAAACTTCGTCGACAAATGCAAATAGAATTAAAATGGATTCAGACTGAAGTTGGCATCACCTTTGTACATGTTACTCATGATCAAGAAGAGGCGATGACCATGGCTGACACGATTGCTGTTATGAACAAGGGCAAGATTGAACAGATGGGCACTCCAGAAGATCTGTATGACTCACCAAAGACAGCATTTGTGGCGAACTTTTTAGGGCAGTCGAATTTGATTCCTGGAAAGGTTAGTGGAATAGATGACAATAACTTAATCGTGGAACTATTTGGCACAAAGGTTAGAGTCCCTAAAATACGTAGCTCAGCAACTGGTGATTCCATACTAGTTGGCATCAGGCCTGAGAAATTCAGAATTGCAGCCGAAGGAAAAGAAGCACATGGCAATGTTTTGACAGGGGGCGTCATCTCCGATGTTTCCTATATCGGTGTGTCAACTCAGTATCAAGTGGAGATGCCATCGGGGAGAGAGATTAATGTTTTTGAGCAAAATGATGATGATGAAGAGATGCTGCGCAAAGGAGCGAGAGTGGTCCTTTCTTGGGAGCCAAATTTCACCTTTGCACTTGATAGCAATGACAACCCAACAGGTGGTTCATTCTAATTATGGCTGCCTTTAAAGGAACCTCGGCTAAAGTTTTTGGATTAACAGATAATAAATCTGCTCTTCCATACCTTCTATTACTGCCAGGCTTACTGTGGCTAGCTCTATTTTTTATCATTCCGATATTCTCATTAGGTCAAATGTCAACCAAAGTAGCCGGCAATGAAACTGGCGAGTTTATTCAAGGCTATAGATTTTCAAATTATATCGATGCTTTTTCTACAAGTATGGAACAGTTTTCAAGATCATTTTTGTATGGAATTCTTGCTACTCTAATTGCGCTTGCGATTGCCTATCCTCTTGCTTATGCGATTGCTTTTAAGTCGGGAAGATGGAAAAATATACTATTGGTGCTGGTGGTTGCACCATTTTTTGTTTCTTTTTTACTTCGCACAATTGCATGGAAACAGATACTGGGTGAGGAAGGGCCAGTTGTCAGTGCGTTGAGAGCACTTCATTTAATCTCTCCGCAAACTTCAATTACTTCAAGCGCTTTTGCTGTGATAATGGGCTTGGCATATAACTTTTTACCATTTATGACATTACCTCTTTATGCCTCTCTTGAACGGATTGACCCGCGAACTCTTGAAGCAGCAGGTGATCTGTATGCAAATGGATTTACGACTTTTCGCAAGGTTACTTTTCCACTTTCCATGCCAGGAGTTATTGCAGGCACCTTACTGACCTTTATTCCAGCAGCTGGTGATTATATAAATGCAACAATTCTAGGAAGTCCGTCAAATAAAATGTTAGGTAACGTTATAGAGGCTCGTTTCTTTAAAATAGTTGACTATCCAGCAGCCGCAGCACTTTCATTCACTTTAATGGCAGCGATATTAATTTTAGTCACATTATATGTCCGGCGTGCAGGCACTGAAGAGTTGATATGAAATCAATTTTAAAGTGGCTATCAGACAACTTAATTCGGGTCTATGCTTTTTTTGCCTTCACTTATCTATTTATCCCAGTTGCTTATACATTCATTTTTTCATTTAATGACTCAAGAAAAACCAATTTGATTTGGCAAGGCTTCACATTAGACAAATGGAAGAATCCTTGCGGAGCACCAGATGTATGTAGCGCATTGGGTAACTCCTTTATTATTGGCTTCACTGCAACAGTAATCTCAACAATTCTTGGAACTTTAATTGCATTTGCACTAGGTCGGTATAAGTTTAAGGGCAGATCTAGTACAAATCTGTTGATTTTTTTGCCCATGGCGACACCTGAAATCGTCTTAGGTGCATCTTTATTAACAATGTTTGTGAATATAGGATTTAATACCTCACTTCTAAGTGCGATAATCGCCCACGTAATGTTCTGCATTTCATTTGTTGTGGTCACAGTAAAAGCACGAGTTGCATCCCTTGACCCAAGACTTGAGCAGGCTGCAATGGATCTATATGCAAACGAATGGCAAACATTCAGACGAGTAACTTTTCCATTGCTCGCACCAGGAATAGCTGCAGCTGCTTTGCTGGCATTCTCACTTTCTTTTGATGATTTTATTATTACTAATTTTACTGCCGGGACAGTCAACACTTTTCCTAAGTTTGTCTATATTTCAGCAGGCCGTGGCATACCAGCTCAAGCAAATGTAATTGGTTCAGCTATGTTTTTCTTGGCCCTGTTTATTGTAATTACTTTCCAGGTAATTACCTCTCGACGTAAGGTTAGGATTAATTAGGTGTCGAATTTAGGAAACATGTACGGCCCAGATTTCACCTTTCTTGGTATTCCAAGATGTGATCTTGATAAGCCAGAGAGCTATAAAGATGCTGATGTAATTATTGTTGGTGCGCCAATTGATGCTGGCACCTCACATCGATCAGGGGCAAAGATGGGGCCACAAGCTATTCGAATGGGTGATTACCTTCCCCATGATGCTTCCCGGCCACATCTTGCAATGCGAATTGATCCATTACAAAAATTAAAAATATTTGATGCTGGTGATTTATTAATGTCAGGTGCGGATTTAGTTAAATCATTAAAGGTGCTTGAGGTGGCAACTGAGAAGATTTCAAAAGCTGGCGCCATCGCTGTTGTTTTAGGTGGAGATCACTCCATTGCTTCAGCTGATGTGGCTGGTATTGCAAATCATTTGGGTAAGGGCAAGGTATCGATGATTCATTTTGATGCCCATGCTGATACCGGTGAAGATCACTTTGGCGCCCTAATTGGCCATGGCACACCAATGCGCAGATTAATTGAATCAGGTGCTGTTCGTGGTGATCGCTTTTTGCAATTAGGACTTCGTGGTTACTGGCCAGATGATGCCACCTTAAAGTGGATGGCTGGTAAGGGGATGAAATCCTATGAGATGACTGAGATTCATCACCGTGGAATGAAAGCTGTTCTTGATGAATCATTTTCAATTCTGACTGATGGTTGTGATGGTGTCTTTTTATCTGTTGATATTGATGTAGTTGATCCAGGTATGGCGCCCGGCACTGGCACACCAGAGCCAGGGGGAATGACAAGTAGAGAGTTACTTGAAGCTGTTAGAAGAATTTGTTTTGAGTTACCAATTGTTGGTATTGATGTAGTTGAGGTGGCACCTGCTTATGACAGCAGCGATATCACTGCAATATTGGCTAATCGAGTGGTGCTTGAGGCACTGAGCGCTATTGCACTTAAGAAATCAGGCGGTAAGTACTCTGCAACTAGAAACTTACTAGATCGTTAATTAAACAGCTTTACGGAAATATGTAGAGCTAGTCTGCTTTTCACCTGCTGGACATGTTTTACAAGCAGCCTCT
>Ga0247843_1004897_pt1 | contig 19371 bp, 19 predicted proteins | sample LaCruzMarch2017__FD_192420 | JGI IMG/M metagenome (GOLD analysis project Ga0247843, IMG submission 192420) | Freshwater microbial communities from meromictic Lake La Cruz, Castile-La Mancha, Spain - LaCruzMarch2017_8m | ecosystem: Environmental > Aquatic > Freshwater > Lake | place: Spain...
CCTGTTTTGTGCGCGACGTCGTCGCCATAAAATCCTGCTATTGATTATAAGCATTTTAGCTTTTTTTTATTTGCTTTTTTGGGTCATGCGGCTGTATTTTTCATGCATGTTTATTCGCAAAAACAAGAACAGAAGTGGAAGTGTCAGCATTCAAATTGTTCAAAAAGTGAACAGATAAAATGTAATTATAAAGACCATCGGAATTGCCCAATCGAAGCGTGAAGAAGAACTTCTTTCTCTTTTAGCAAAACATTGCATATCAAGCCATTTAGGGCTTCAATCTTTGTTTGTTGAACACGATGATTTAGTGGTTGAAAATTTTGTTCAGCAAATCACAAATGACCATTTTCAAGGTGTTGGACCAGACCTTATTTTGGGGAAAATTTATGATGAAACAGGGCTGCCGAATAGTGGGTCATGCGAATTGCTGAAACACTTGGTATTGTGCAGATTACTGAGTCCTGGAAGCAATGCATGCGGTTGAATATCTCAGGAAGCATTGCAATCAAAATCTAAGTGTTTATTCGATTTATCGCTATCGGGACACTTTTGACTTAGCATTACAGCCAGGGAAAACGGCCGTTTTCAACTGCACTAAAAGCGTACGAAATCGACCCACAACTCTAAAGCATCGATCCGATTAGCACTTAAGAAATTCCTGCCACAGGCAAAACATTTAAACTGTTGTTTTCCGTTTTCAACCCCGTTTATTTTAATGATTGAGCAGGAACAGTGAATGCAATTTTCATTCATACCCTTTCAACTGCCTAAAAGCTAGGCACAGCAACTGATACAGCAATTTATAGCCTGAAATTTGTCTATTAACCCTTAATGAACAACAATCCGCTTTTGAAATAGATTTTCAACGCGAATAAAATAGGTGCCCCGAGAAATGTCTTCAACGAAAATCTTATGCTGTGGGCTAATAATTTTACCTCGCAATACAACTCTTCCGGAATTATCTGTCAATTCATACCAAGCTCCAATGGATGATTCTGGAACCCGTATGGTAAAGTCTGTTTGACTTGGATTTGGATAAACGGAAAATGAATCCAGAGACTGAACTTGGGAAGACATGGACTCATCAACGAACATAAAACCGACATCCGATGTGTCGGAACAAGTATTAGAGGATATTATGCAGCGAAATTGCTGGTTATTGTTGTTCCAGCCTACGTTTGCAACGGCAAGGGTGTTTGTATTAACACCTAGATATTGCCCGCCGTTTGTTAGGTTTTGAAAGCCCAAGCCAAGGTCCGTCTGCCATTGAAAAATGGCATTAGTATCAGATGACAAAACTGAAAAATTGCCGCCTCCGGCTAAACCAACCGTTAAATTTTGTGGCTGTGATAGAATGCTGGGTGGGGAAATTACATTGAGAAATAAGGTTGAATTTGAGGAGCAACCATTGGCATCCGTTCCACTTACAATGTAGTTGCCACCCATTGAGGGATTCACATTGTTTAATATGGGGTTTTGTTGGGAGGAGATGTAGCCATTTGGGCCAGACCACAGGTAAGTTTGCCCTCCATTTGAGGTAAAAGCCACATTGGTTTTCGAACAGACTGTGCCGCCACCGGTCGAAGTAATTTGGGGCAAGGGATTAACAACTACATTGGTGAAGGATGTATCTGAACAACCAAAAGAATTAAAAGCAACCGCCTGATATTGACCTGAAATAGAAAGGTTCGAGTTGGGAATTGAAGGATTTTGGCTGTTTGAGGTAAAGCCATTAGGCCCTGTCCATTGGTATGTTGTCCCTCCTGACGAAGTTAACATGATGGTTTGCCCTTGGCAAACTGGCGGAGTGTTCCCTACGAAAATTGATGGGTTTGGGTAAACAACGACTGAGGTAGCGGAGTTCCCAATGCAGCCATTAGAATCAGTTGAAATTACGGTGTATTGACCGTTCATAAGTAAGGTCGTGTTGTTTAATTGAGTAGTGGGGCTAATTGAAGAAAATCCATTTGGACCAGACCAAGAAAACGAAATCCCCCCCGAGGCCGATAGGGTTAGGCCATCCCCCACACAGGTCGGGCCTGAGTTAGAAGAAAGAATAACAGGTAGGGGGTTTACAACCACTGAAATGGCAGTTGATGTATCGACGCATCCATTTGCATCGGTTCCAATAACAAAGTAATTGCCAGAACTATTTACATTTATAAATTGAAGGGGGGTGCCATTTGACCAAATATATGTATTGGAAACTCCAGAGCCAATGAGTGTTACACTGCCTCCTTGGCAGAAAGTAGTGGGTCCAGAACTTGAAATAGTTACTGTAGGGTTAGCGTTTTCAAAAACGGCTATACTATTGGAAGTATCAACGCATCCGTTTGCATTGGTTCCTATAACAAAGAAGTTTCCTGAGGTGCTTACCAGTATGGAATTGCCTGTCTGGTTTGTGTTCCATTGATAAGAAGTTGCACCACTTGCATTTAGTATTGTGCTCCCACCTTCACAAAACGAGGTCGGACCTAAACTGGAAATTGCAACTTGAGGACTTGGAAGAACAAGCACCTGGATTGGGGTTGAAGTGCCCACACAACCATTCGTATCGGTAATTTGAACGGAGTATGCGCCAGAATTAGATACGGTAATGGATTGCGCTGTTTGCCCATTTGACCACACATAATTTTGCCCTTGACTTGCGGTTAAAATCACCGAGTCTCCGATGCAAAATGTCGTTGTGGATTGAGGTGTTACCGTAAATAAGGGAAGAGTTCCTTGGTATAAGGTTTGAATTTCACAATTTGTGAGGGCTCTGTCCCAAATAGCCACATCGTCCATTTTGCCCTTAAAAAATCTTGTGCTAATGTCTGACTGACGGCCAAACAGGGCAGGCCCATTCCAAGATTGAATGTTTGCATTATTGGGAATCGTGGTGCTCGTAACTTGCCCATCTATAATAAACTGAAGAACCTTCGTGTTGTTGTTAAAAACTACGGTAACTCTATGCCAATTGGTAAAATCAGGTATCAAGGAACCAATTGAAACATCGCCAAAATTTGTTATTTTGTTCCAAGAATCTACATTTCCATTTCCATCAAGTCTAATCTGTATTTCCCCGTTTGTTGCCTGGCTAAAAATGTTAGACAAAGTTGCATTTTCAAATTTCAACCACAAATCAATGGTAAACTCTTGGGGATAATAGAGAATGAATGGTCCGCAATTAATAAAATCGTTCACCCCATCAAAGGAATACGCTCTGTTCGCCACCCCAAACCTATCTGCTGTTAAAGTTGCGCCGTTTACGCTTCCATTGTGTCCATTGCCGCTTAGGTCGTTCGCATTCCCCGTGAAAGGCCACCACCCCGCAAGGCCATTGGTTGGCATGTGGTTTGGAATTTGACCAAAAGCGTTAAAAGTTAATCCGAAAAGAAAAAAAAGAGTATAAATTCTATTCACAATCATATTAATATGGGTCAAAAATAGGAAATATGTGGCTGCACACTTTTAATAAACCTTAAAATTTAGACTCTAGAGTCTTTTTTTGGCGTTTTATAAAAACGGTTAAGAACCAACCCTGAAAACCCCAAAAGTTGCGAAAACGCGGGCATTAGGCTACCTTTGAACCATGAAAAGGCTGCTTATTTTACTCTGTGCAATGGGCCTTGTGGCTGTGGGTTGTGGAGAATCTGCTTCGAAAAGGAACGAAGAGTTGGTTCAGTTGCACGAGCGCATGTTGGAAGTGCACGATTCGGTTATGCCTTTAACCGGCAGCTTGATGTCGTTAAAGCAAAAATGCATTCAGCAAGCCGATTCGGCGGTTGACTCGACCGCTTCAAACCAGTGGTATTTAAAGGCCAAATCGTTGGAAAATGCCTACACCGAAATGATGAATTGGATGCACCGGTATGCCGAAATAAAAGATACGGCAGGCGTGGATTGCCTGCGCAGGGAGTTGCAGGGAATTGAGGCGGTTGCGGTTCATTATGGACACAGCATGAAAGATGCAGCTGGGGCCTTGGAAGCATTGGATTCGTTAAAGTAAACAGCCCATGAAAAAAGCAGAATTGGGGTTTTTGCTGGTTGTGCTGGCCTTTATGGGCTGCAAAGGCGAGGCTACCTCAAGTTCCAAACCCCTGCCGTTTTTGGGCGAAATATCCTGGTCAACCGCCGCCGATGGCAGGGTCGATTCCAGTGTTCAGGCTTTGCCAAACTGGAGATTGGTAAACCAAGACGGCGACAGCCTTGGTTCGCAGGGCATTTCAGGAAAAGTCCGGGTAAGCGATTTCTTTTTTACCACTTGTCCTACCATTTGTCCGCGCATGTCAGGCCAAATGCTGCGGATACAACAAAAATTCAAAGGCAATGATGGGCTGATTTTGCTGAGTTACAGCATTGATTCAGGGCACGACACCGCAGAGGTGCTAAAATCGTATGCCGAGAAATTGGGTGCAGACACCCGGCAATGGCAATTTTTAACCGGAGCGGCTTCCTTGATTTTTGAGCTGGCGGCGGCGCACGGTTCGTTTGCCGAGGCCGATGCCAATGCTCCTGGAGGCTTTGTGCACAGTGGAGCCTTAATCTTGTCGGACCGACAAAACCGGGTACGGGGCTTGTACGACGGAACCAACCCCCAAGAGGTAGATAGGCTGATGGAAGATTTGGGGCGGCTTTTGGCAGAACCGGCGGATTTTGGTCCACGCCCATTGCAATTAGAAATGGGAATCGGCTATGAATAAATGGGGTTTACTGGCTTTGATGGCAGGAATCGTGCTTGCCGTCCTTGGGATTTTATGGATGAGGCCTGTTTCGGGCTCCATTGCCCGTGGAGAGAAACTGTATGCGGTGCATTGTGTAAACTGCCATGGAGAGCAGGGCGAGGGCCTAGCCCAACTTATTCCGCCCATTCAAGGGACAGGGGCCAGCAGCGATGCAGATTTAATTTGTGCGATGCGCTATGGAAAAAAGGGGAAGCTAGAGGTGGGCGGAATCGTTTACGACGGAGTGATGCCGGCTAACTTTGAATTGGACGAGGGCGAAATACGGGATTTGGCCAATTTTGTTCGAATAAAATTGAGAAAATGCAGGGATTGTAAGGAATTGGGGTTGGCCGACATGCCTGTTTTTCTTGCAAAATGTACTTTGGCACAGCCTTTGCTGTTAAGCGACTCAGCCCAAACCCAATATTGATTACTTTAGCCGTATGAAATCCTGTTTGCCCTCTAAATTTGCCGTCGCATTGCGTGCGAAACTAATGTTCGCAATGATGTTTTTCTTGGTTGTTGTTGTTGTTGCTCCGGGTTGTTCAGGCCGAAAAAAGGCCGAACAGGCTTTACAGGAACAGCGGGACAAGTCCATTCAAGAGGCCCTAAAAAGTTTGAAGGCCTTAATGACCGACAATGGAATGACCGTAGAGCAGAAGCGGGCTGAGTGGAATCGCATTAAAAATCTGAATTTAAATCATGCAGAAGTAGATGAATGGTTGGAGAAGGTAGATGTGTATTTGACCCAAGAAGAGAAACGTATGGCCGAGGAGAAAGCGGAGGCGGAGCGGCAGGCCGCCGAAAAGGGCAAGTCGAAAAAATCCTTTCAACAGGTTTTGGTCTATTTTGAGCGGATTGCCAATGCTCCGAGCGTTGAAGAGGCCAACCGCCATATTCAAGAAGCTTTGAGTCTGTTTGCTTCGGGTCAGGTTCCTGTATTGATCGTGATAAGCACCTCGGCGAATGGTTCCAAAGACTACGACAGGCCTACCACCATCCGAAAGTATTTGGATTACATTAAAGACCAACGGCGGTATGAGATGCAGGCTGAGTTGTTGAAGTTGGATGAACAGGGGAAAATCAAAGAACTTGAATTGATAAAACAATGAGCATGTCCAGATATTTAATGGTTCTCGCCTTTTTTATGGGCATCAGTGCCGCATTGGTGGGGCAAGAAAAATCCTTAGAAATCACAGCCCAACGCAAGCGAGCGATTGATTCGTTGGCCCTTGAAAAAGTACGTGATTTGAGTCGGTACATCACCTTGGTAGGAAACAAGAGTACGCCCTTTTCAGAGGCTCAACGGGTTATAGATCGAGCGGTAGAGTTGTTTTCAGACGATGCTCAAATTGGGGTTTCGTCGTTGAACCGGCGGGAGATTCGGTATTTTACGGTTCGGCGGTATTTTGACCATTTAATGGCCTTAAACTACGAACAGGTTTCGGTAGAATGGTACAACATTCAATATGTGAGCGACTTAGAATTGCAACCTGACGGCCGGTATGTGGGGGTAATTACCATTTTCCAGAAATTTACGGGAAAAACCAACGAAGGGTTAAAGTACGAGGATACCACCAAAAAAGACATCACCATTTACGTGGAGAAAAAACAAACCCAAATTGGGGGTCGATTGGTTGATTATTGGGATGTATGGTTAGGAGATGTTCGGGTAGCCCACACCAGCAAATGAGTTGGCGGGGCCGGTTTTTGCCCCACCTGATTTTTGTGTGCTGCCTACCTTGGTGGGGTGCAATGGCGCAGAGCTTGGGAATAGACCCCAACCGGGAAATACAGCTTCAGGCATCGACCAAACAGGTTAATCAGTTTTTTCGGCGGTTCAACGCAGAAGAGGGTCCTGACGGGCAACGTTGGTATTTGGAGCATCCCGATTTTCGTTCGGTTGGCGTTCGAAAGAAATACATCCCCTTGCTGATGGATAAAACAGCGTGGATTGCCGACAGTTTGGTTCGGGCATTTGCCAATGAAGCTACTGCCGGTCCGCACTTTTTATCCTTGCATGGCGGTCAGTTTCTTGCCGAGGTACAGGCTGTTTTTTCCTGGGAGGGCAAGCCCGACACCCTGCAGTTGTTTTTAACCATTCAAGAAGAATCCATCGGTTCAAAATGGGTTATTGTAGCTGCACAAGGGCTTGCATATTTAGCCAAAGGCCAGAAAGATACCGGGCAGGTATTTCTGCATCCGATGTCGCACGAGATTGAATTCATGAATTTATTCCGAGCGTTTCAAGACGCCGAAAACCTACATTCCTATGTAAAGGAGGATTTTCAGCCCGACGGGTTGAGTGTGCTGTGGTATGAGATTCAACGCAAACGGGTGTTGTTTAAGTCGGTGGTTGGCGTACGGTTTCATTGCCTTCAAATTGATGGCTGGTATTTCACCCTAGAACAAAAGCTTCGACCAGAACTGAATTCAGGCTGGTTGATTACGCATTTGCAACGGCAGCTGCCCGCAGACCCAAACCCCGTGCATCATGAATAGGTGGGGCCATTGGATTGGGGCCGTTTTCGGATTGTGCTTGAGCTTTCAAGGTATGGCCCAAAGCAGCGATGAAAAATGGGCGGCCGACATTCGAAGAATGATAGATTGGTATTCGTATGCCTTAAACATCTTGGGCAGCGATTCGGCTTTTGCTTCAGACAAAGAGATACTTGTTCGAGAGAGTTACCTGCGTATTTTTCGCGATGCCAAGGTGTTGATTGAAGACGACCTGATTGAAAACCGCCGGGAGGTTACAAACAAAGAAGTTCAGGCTTACTTGCGGGATGTAGATTTCTTTTTTAAGCGGGTGGAATTTCAGCATACGGTTGGGCGCATAGAACGCAAAACAAACCAATTGGGACGGCCCTATTTTTTGGTAGAAACACAGCGGGCTTTAACCGCCATAGATTTGGACGGACAGCCGATTGAAAACCGCAAACCCCGGTTTTTTGAAATAGAGTTGGACGAGCAAAGGCAAGTTTTATACATAGTTTCGGTGTACACCAGCCGAAAAGGGTTGGAAGAAGATTTGGTGCATTGGTGGCAAGCCTTGGCTCTGCCCTGGAAGTCCTTTATCTCTTCCTCCATTGCCCTCCCTGAAAACACCGGATATTTGTCGGACATTTTGGCCTTTGATTCTACCGCGGCCCTGGGAAACCGGTACACCGTTTCAGGCCAGAGCATTCAACTAGAAACAGCATGGTTGGCCGCAGAATTGCTGCGAATATTGAACACCGACAGCCTTAATCTGAACCGACAATCTTGGATTAAAGATCTTGGGCCTTTGGCTCAGTTTAGTCAATTAAAATGGCTTTCCCTTTCGGGATTGCCCATTAGCGACCTAACCGCCTTGCGGAATTTAAACCAACTTGAATTTTTAGATTTAACCTACACCGAGGTTCAAGACCTGGGTCCATTGCGGTTTTTAGATGGGCTAGAAGAAATAAACTTAGGGCACAGTCTGGTGTCGGACGCAAACGAAATCAACCGGTTGGTGGGCTTAAAATTTGCCGATTTGACCGGCTGCCCCATCCTAGATTTAAAACACATACAGCTCTCGGGCAACCTACAGCATTTTATTTTAGACAGCACCCAAGTAAAAGATGTAGAGGCCTTGGCAGGGTTTCCCAACCTAAGTGTTTTGAGTTTAAATCATTGCCCTGTAACCGACATAAGGGCTTTGGCCTCTTTGCCGTCTTTGAGCCGTGTTTACTTAGAAACCACGCCCATAAGTTCTATTTTGCCTTTGGCAGGTGCCAAAAAGTTGAATTATGTATTTTGCGATGGAAGTGCCCTGAGTCAAAAAGAAGCCCAAGCCTTTCGGCAGGCAGCGCCGCATATCACTTTGGTGTTTGGCACCGCCGAAATAAAACGCTGGTGGAAGAGCTTGCCCCCGGCGTTAAAAACGGTACTGGATTCAAAAGTCCGTGGATGGAATCCTGGAAGCAAAGAGTTTTTGCAGGCCTTGGTGGGCTTAGATAGTTTAAGCTATGTTCAGAAGGACACCTTGGATTTATCGGTATTAAAACCGCTTTCAGACCTGCGGTATTTAAATCTAAGATCCTGCCCCCTAAAAAGCGTTGATGTATTAAATGGGTTTAAAACCCTTGAACATATTGATGTTTCAGAGACGGGCATGCCCCACTTGAAATGGGTGTCGGGCTTGGTTCAGCTTCGTATTTTCAGGGCCGAGAAAAATCAAATTTCTGAAGCCTTGCCCTTACAAACGCTACATGGGTTGGTGCAGGTACGGTTGGATGGAAACCCCCTGCCCTATGAAGCAACCTTAGCCTTAAGCCAAGCCCACCCTGAATGGAACATGCGCTGGCACAGCGATTGGTTGCGTTTGCGTTGGGAAGAATTGGATTCGGCCTGGAAACAGCTTTTGATAAGCAATTATCCTGAACTGCCTGATTTGGATGCCTTGCATCGGTTGGAGCAGGCCAAAGCCTTGGAAAAACCGGTGCAATCGAACGCAAAAGGGCTGGGACCGGCCTCTTTTATGCCGTTTTTAGAAACGTTGAATGTGCCCGAGGCGGGATTGCATGATTTGAGTGTTATTGCCACGCTACACCGAATAAAAACCTTAGATATTTCGGGCAATCCAATCGCGTCCCTACTGCCGCTTGCAAAGCTGAATCAACTGGAAGTTCTGAAAGCCTCGGCCACCTTAATCAACAAAATGGAATTGCTGCCGACTTTTCCTGGGCTTCTTCGGCTTGAGTTGGCGTCGGGGCCCTTAGAGCATTTAGATGGGATTGAACGGTATGCCTTGCTTCGGCATTTGGACGTATCGGGCAGCAAAGTACGAAGGCTAAAACCCCTAGAAAAGATGTTCGGATTAAAAACGCTAAAGGTTTTCAATACCCGTGTGGCGCCAAGAGAGGCGGCCTCATTCCGAAAAAAACAGCCCGATTGCGAAGTCGTGCACTATTGATTGGATTGATTTTCAGGAGCGGGAGGAGCTGCATTCACCGAATTCATGGCTCGTGCCAAGCCTTGAAACACCCAAAGTAAGTGGCGCCAAGAGAGGCGGCCTCATTCCGAAAAAAACAGCCCGATTGCGAAGTCGTGCACTATTGATTGGATTGATTTTCAGGAGCGGGAGGAGCTGCATTCACCGAATTCATGGCACGTGCCAAGCCTTGAAACACCCAAAGTAAAACGCCCTCTGTTGCCCTTTCAATGGCCGGCTCTACCCATAGAAGTTCGTCCTTGTCCCATTTGCCTAAAACGTAATCGCTTTGCCGCCCTGCATTAAAGCGGCGGTCAATGCCGAAACGAAGCCGAGTATAGTTTTGATGGCCTAAGGCCCGTTCAATATCGCCCAGGCCGTTGTGGCCACCGGCACCTCCTTTTGGACGCATCCGCAGCTGCCCCAGCGGAAGCGCTAAATCGTCGGTGATTACCAGAACATCTTCGGGCTGAATTTTCTCGGAATCAATCCAAAAACGCAGGGCATCGCCCGACTTATTCATGTAGGTGTTTGGTTTAAGTAAAAGCAGGGAACGGCTCTTGTATTTCCCTTTAGCCACCCAGCCAAACCGATCTGATTTCCATTCCGCCTGAAGGCGCCCGGCAATCGATTCAACCACATCAAAGCCGATGTTGTGGCGGGTGTTTTGATAGGTTTCGCCCGGATTTCCTAGGCCCACAATAAGAAATACGCCCATGATTTGGAGGTTCAAATTGAGCGTTAAAGGTAGGGGTTTTGTTGTAGAGACAGCCCATGGGCTGTCTCCCACCGATAGGATACAGCCAGCCCAGTAGAGACAGCCCATGGGCTGTCTCCCACCCATAGGAAACAGACAGCAAATAAGTAAAAACAGCCTAGGGGCTGTCTTTACTTATTTGCTGTCGGCGGTAGCCTGAGCAGAACGGGCGCTGCGGGTCATACGAACCGCGGTAATAACAATGGATTCGTTTTCAAGGAAGGTTAACCCTTCTTGTTGAATTTCACGAATTCGAAGGCCATCGCCAATGTTCAAGTTGGAAATATCGACCGTAATTTGGTCGGGCATGTCTTTAGGCAAAGCCGACACCACCAATTTACGTAGGTTGACCACGAGCTTACCGCCGTTCCGAACACCGGGAGAATTACCTACCACCGATACCGGAATGGCCATAGCCACAGGTTTGTCGTCTTGGATGGATTGGAAATCAATGTGCAAAATGGCATCGCTAACCGGATGCGTCTGCATATCTTTCAACACCGCCATTTGTTTTTTCCCGCCTAGATTTAACTCAGCAAAATAAACATGTGGGGTATATACCAAATGACGTACGTCAGGGGTATTTACAGAAAAATGCACGGGCTCTGCTCCACCGTACAATACACAAGGAATTCCACCCTCGCGGCGTACCGCCTTAGAGTCTTTCTTCCCAATTTCAGACCTAAGCTGGCCTTGCAATTCAAACGTTTTCATGATAATGGAACTTTTCGGACTACGAATTAAAACAAAAAAGAGGAACTAATCGATTCATCGTTCATCAATTTACGGATTACTTCTCCAAAAAGAGGAGCAACCGACAACACTTCAAGCTTTTCAAACGGCTTGGTTTGGGGCACCGTGTTGGTGGTTATAAATCGATGAAGGGCTGAATCTTGAATTTTTTCAATGGCATTTCCTGACAAGATGCCGTGGGTGCAATAGGCCCGCACCGAGGCCGCACCGTTATCGGCCATAATGTTGGCCGCTTTGGTTAAGGTTCCGGCGGTGTCGCACATGTCATCAACCAAAATAACATGCTTGCTTTTTACGTCTCCAATCAAGGTCATAGATTGAATTTGGTTGGCCTGAACGCGTTCTTTGTACAACATAACCATGCCACAACCCAAAAACTTGGAGTAGGCATTGGCGCGTTTTGAACCACCGATATCGGGCGAGGCAACGACCAAATCTTCGACGGGAATGCCTAAAGATTGCATGTGAGGAGCAAAAATAGAGGAGGCGTACAGGTGGTCAACGGGCACATCAAAAAACCCTTGAATTTGGTCGGCATGCAAATCCATGGTCATAACCCGGGTAACACCGGCGGCCGACAACAAATTGGCTACCAATTTAGAGCCAATGCTTACCCGAGGTTTGTCTTTGCGGTCTTGCCGGGCCATTCCAAAATAGGGAATCACTGCCACCACATTATCGGCCGAAGCACGTTTGGCCGCATCAACCATCAGAAGCAATTCCAACAAATTGTCGGCGGGGGGTACCGTACTTTGAATCAAAAACACATCAAAGCCCCGCACCGTTTCTTCCAAAACCGGTTGCAATTCCCCGTCTGAAAACCGCACCAATTGACTCTGACCCAACCCAGAGCCATAGGCTTGGGCTATTTCTTTAGCTAACGTTTGATCAACGCTGCCCGAGAAAAATTTAGGACCGGTTTTCATGATGCTGGTTAAAACAGGCTGCAAAGGTAGTAATTTGGGGGCACTTTTTCAGTATTGCCTAAAGATTTTTGGTGGCTTGGAACCGAGTTTAGGCAACCCTAAAAGGACGCGGGGCCAAGCAGGTAGATTCAAATGGAATCTAGCCCGATCGGCCCCGCGTCAATGAATGAATCGGTCTCCAGCTTATTTGCCAGTGGTTCCTTTAGCCGTTACCTTGTAGTACTGGATAATGCCCCAGTTCCGCATGGTCATGCTGGTTGAAATGTTCGCCACAACACCTTTTCCTGCCAATTCAGCAGCTACTTTCTCGCCCAAATCGCGGGGAGCAGTCAGGTACAAAAAGCCCATTCCATCCGCATAGGCAGATACTTCGTCTCCGCCGCCAGGACGCACATCCGAAACGGTTACGCTGGTCAAGCTGATGCAGCTGGTCAAGGAAGCAAACAATGCGCCTGCCACCAAAAAATGTTTGATTGATTTCATAAAAAAGTGAAATTTGGTTAGTGGCCGAAAGATAAGGGCAATTTGGAGAATTCCCATGTTTAAACCATTTGATGTGAGGAAAATCATGCGTCGAATCTTTCTTTTTACCCGAGCAAAGCTTGCCCATGGGCTGCCTCTACTCAAAAACCCGTACCTTTCCGCCATGCAAAACAAACCCATCGTAGCTGTTTTGGCCGGAGGCGATTCCGGCGAATACGACATTAGCCTGAAATCGGCCAACATGGTTCTGAAAGCCATCGATTCAGAACTCTTTGAACCCGTATTGGTGGTGTACCGCGCCGGAGAATGGGCCGTTCATTACGCCGAACAAGTGCTCACCTTAGACCTAAACGACTGGTCTTTTTACGACGGAGACGAGGTGTACACCATCAACCTAGCCTACAACATTATGCATGGAGTACCTGGCGAAGACGGCAGCATCCCTGCCCTGCTCGACCTGGCAGGAATTCCCTATCCAAATTCGGGCGTCTTGGCCTCGGCCTTAACCATGAACAAGCATCTGAGCAAGCAGGCCGTCGCGGCTCTTGGAATTCCCGTGGCCAAAGACCGGTTGTACCGCTTCGACGACCCCATTATTGATGTGGATGCCATGGTCGAAACCCTCGGTTTGCCCATGTTTATTAAACCCAACAACGGCGGTTCTTCCTTGGCCACCTTCAAAATTAAGTCGGCCGAAGAGGTGGCAGACGCCATTGAAGCGGCCTTTGAAGTTGACCAAGAAGTCCTAGCCGAACAGTTTATGCCCGGCCGAGAAATCACCATTGGCGCTTTCCGAGCTCAGGGCGAACTGCACATTTTGCCCCCCACTGAAATTGTACCACACAACGAGTTTTTCGATTACGAAGCCAAATACCAAGGCAAATCCGACGAAATTACCCCCGCCAACATTCCGGCTCAGGTGCTGGAACACATGCAAAACCACGTCCGTTCCATTTATCGGCATTTTAATTTGCAAGGATTGGTTCGCATCGATTTTATGCTCGATGCCGATCAAACCCTCATTTTTATGGAGGTCAACACCCTGCCCGGATTCTCGGCCCAAAGCATTGTTCCACAGCAAATTCGGGCAGCCGGCATGAACGAAACTGAGGTGTTAACCCAGCTTTTGAACGACTGCTTAGACCAAGAATAAGCGCTGCCATGGCCGAATCCATTCGCCCTGCCCTGCCACAAGACCTTCCCAGCATCTTGAATTTAATTCGAGAGTTGGCCCGTTTTGAGCGCGCTGAATCGGAATTTGTGCTTCAAGAATCGGAACTGCAACAGGCTCTTTTTGGTTCAAACCCCCTTTGCTTTGCCTGGGTGGCTCAGGTTCAGGAACACAGCGCCGGATTTTTACTGGGCTATTATCGATTCTCGACCTGGAAAGGCCGCATGCTGTATGTGGAAGACATTTATGTTCAAGAAGCCTTCCGAGGCCAAGGACTCGGACAAAAACTCATGCAAGCGGCCATTCATAAAGCCCAAGAAGAAAACCTGGCCGGCCTAACCTGGCAGGTGCTCGATTGGAACCAACCCGCCATAGACTGGTACGCAAAAATGGGGGCCAAACTGGACGCCGAATGGATCAACGTTCGTTTGCTTCCGCCTGCTATCTTTGAAGCATGAACTGGGAGGTACATAAATTTGGGGGAGCCTCGCTGGCCGAGGCCAAAGGGTTTCCAAGGTTAAAAAACATTTTGGCTTCCCGCCAAAAGCAATCGAACATTTTGCTGGTGGTTTCGGCCATGGGCAAAACCACCAACGCCTTAGAATCGGTTTGGTCGGGCACAAAAGAACAAGCAAGCCAAGCCCTAGAATCCCTTATTCAAACCCATTTAAACCTATGCCGGGAGCTGCTTCCGGGCAAGTCAGAACAGGGATTGCTGCAGCTCATGCGGGGCATTCAAATTCCCGAAAACCCGACCGACCAGGCCTACGACACCTTGGTTTCTATGGGCGAAAAATGCGCTTCGTTTTTGGCAACCGAATACCTGAAACAGCAAGGCCTACCTGCGGTTTTGCTGCCGGCCGAACAGGCCATCCGCACCGATTCATGCTGGCGCAGTGCCAACGTTGACCGGCAGGCCACCGCCCGGCAAATTGCAACCGAAGTGGCTCGAATTAAAGCCAAAAACCCCGGCGCCCTGATTGTTACCCAAGGTTTTTTGGGCGCGAATCAAGCGGGGCAAACCACCACCTTGGGCCGCGAGGGCTCAGATTACTCGGCAGCTTTGTTCGCCCAAGCCTTGGGGGCCCAGGCCATGTACATTTGGAAAGACGTTCCGGGCGTCATGGACGGGGATCCCCGCATTTGGCCGGAAGCAAAAAAAATCGAATCGCTCAGCTACGACGATGCCACCGACATGGCCTATTATGGGGCCTCGGTTATACATCCCAAAACCATGTTGCCCTTAAAAGAGGCGGGCATACCCTTGTTTGTAAACAGCTATGATGCGCCAGAGCGTACGGGCACACGCATCGGCAGCGCGGGTTTTCCGCAGCCGGCGCGCATGCTAAAGCTTCGGCAAACCTTGCTTGAATTGCCGGCTCAACCGGGCTTTTTCGCTGTCGAAAAGGCCCTGCCGGCCTTGATTGAGCATTGCCGGCGCGAACAATGCCTCATCAATTTGCTTCAGCACACGGCCGATTCCGTTTTCGCCTGCTTGGAAGCTCCTGAAACGCGGCTGCAGGCTTTGGAGCGGGGGCTTAGCGCCGAAGGCTGGCGCCCAAATCTGCAGCGCGGATTGTCCCTGCTCACCTACCGCGACGCGCCCGGCCTTGAACCCGAAATTCCGGGGCAGCACGTCCGCGTCCGCATGGTGCAAAGCTTGGGTCGCGACCGCCGTTTTCTGCTCGATTCCAGTCCAATTTAATTTGTTTTTTGGGGCGGCTGCGGGCTTTCACCGGTTGTCCGCGGTTGCCGGGGGCTGGCCCAGCGGGCTTGCGTGGGCTCCTAAAGTCGCCTCCGCGCCGCGCGGGCCAGTCCCCCGCCAACCTTGCGGGCAACCCGGCTCAATCCCTGCCGCAGGCCCCCTCAATAAACATCGGCTTCATTCCATTGGTCCTAAATTGCAGCAAAGGGAGGCACAGCAAGCCCCTTCTTCGCTAAATTATGCAAGGGCAAGGCTGTTTGTTTTTAACCCTTGGGCCTTATGCCCTCGTACAATTCAATGTAGGCCGCCGGAGTCCATTGCTGGGCCAACCAGGTTAGAGCGGCCGTTGGAACCGGGCGGTTTCGTTTTAGCCGCAAACAGCCTTTGCCCATGTCCGGTTTCAATACCCCTTCGGCCATCAATTGGGCAAAAAACTCTTCGGTCAACTTGGCCGAGGCATACAAGCCCATGTGGTGCAAGGCCAAATGGCTTTTTTGAACCCGCAGGCTCATAAAAGGCAAGGGCTGCCGCGGCGCACAATGGTAACCGGCAGGGTACACAGAAAAGGGCAGCACCCAAGCCATGCCAACCGAACTGTGGCTGCATTCAAATCCAGGCGGCAAGCCCGAATTTAGGGCCTTAAAAACCCCGTCAAGCCATTCGGCGTCCGCAGCCAAAAGACTTGTTTTCCAAGGATATAAATCTTGAACCATAGCGAATCCAAAGGTATATCATTGGCAGAAACACAACACGCACAGCTTAACCTTTCTTAACCCAAAATAAACATTGGTACGCGGCAGGTTGTTACCTTTGCATTGTAAAATCAAATACCATTACATCATGTCATTAGTAGCGAAAAAAGCCCCCGAATTTTCTGCCGCCGCGGTAATCAACGGCGATGAAATTGTTGAAAAATTTTCCCTGAAGCAGTATCTGGGTAAAAAGCATGTCGTGTTTTTCTTCTATCCCAAAGATTTCACCTTTGTATGCCCTACCGAATTGCATGCCTTTCAAGAGAAATTGGCTGAATTTGAAAAGCGGAATGTAGCTGTTGTGGCTTGTTCAACCGACACCGAACAATCCCACTGGGGTTGGTTGCAAATGAGCAAAGAACAAGGCGGAATCAAAGGAGTTACCTATCCCGTTGTAGCCGACACCGACAAAACCATTTCTGCCAATTTCGGCACCTTGTTTGGCGATTACGATTGGGACGAGTACGGAAATTTGGTGGCTTCGGGCCCCATGATTGCTTTCCGTGGCCTTTTCTTGATCGACAAAGAAGGCATTGTACAGCACGAGTTGATCAACCACCTGCCTTTGGGCCGCAACGTAGATGAGGCCTTGCGCATGGTTGACGCCCTTCAGTTTTTTGAAGACCGTGGCGAAGTATGCCCCGCCAACTGGCAAGCCGGTTCTGAGGGAATGAAAGCAACCCACGCCGGTGTTGCCGATTACCTATCGAAGCACTAAGTACACTTGTTTTAATTAAAAGGGGCTTCGGCCCCTTTTTTTGTGGCTTTTAACTAGGGAAAATCATCATTCACCGTCCAAACATCAGTTCAACCCTGACATTCGGCCTATAAAACATCTTTAATAAAAGCACTTTTGTTATTCATGACCTTTCAATTGCCTAAAAACTAGGCACAGCAAAGCATTCAGAGGTTTTTAGCATTAAAAATGTCCATTAAGCCTCCTTCGGCCTTTAAAACATCTTTTTTTCGGTATAAACAAGATGCTGGCTCTTGCCTTAAAATTCCCGGCGGTTTCATGCCTTGAAAGTCCAAATCGAGGGTTGCATTCCCGCCCCCCAGCCGCCCGCGGCAGGGATTGACGGGGCTACCCCGCAAGGGTGCCGAAGCCTGGCCCGCTAGGTGCGGAGGCGACGTTAGGAGCCCCCGCAAACCAGCTGGGCCAGCCTTTCGGCAACCGCGGAGTAGCCCGGAAAGCCCGGCTGCCGCCCAAAAAAAACACACTTTCTCCGCAAAAATTAGCCTTAGCAGCCAGCTATGCGGTAGCGGTTGCCGGGCAAGGCTTCGATTTTCCCTTCCAATTCCATGACCGAGAGCAGGGCCAGCACTTGAGCGGGCGATTGCTGGGTGCGCAAGGCCAGCTGGTCCAAAAACAGGCCGGGCTCTGAAGCCAATTCCCGCACCAAAGGCAGTTCGTTTTCAGAAAAATGAACCTCGGCATCGGCCAATTCAAGGCGGACCGCCGGTTTGCTTTCCAGGCCCAGGGCCTTTAGAACCTGTTCGGGACGAGCCAAGGCCTTTGCCTGCCCTTCGCTGATTAAAGCCAGTGGGCCAGCATAAGCCGGCTGGGTAAAAGCACCGGCAAAAGCAAACAAAGGGCGTTGGTAGCGAAGGGCGTGCCGAACGGTAATCATGGCTCCCCCACTCCGATTCGACTGAACCAAAACCAAGGCCTGGCACATTCCCGCTAAAATTCGGTTGCGCTGCGGAAAAAACTCCCGTTCTGGAAGGGTGCCCGGCGGGTATTCAGACCAAATGCAGCCGTTTTCCAGCAAATCGGCGGCCAGGGATTCGTTTTGCAGGGGGTAAGCCAGGTCGGCCCCATGCGCCACCACCGCCATGCTAAAGAACCCGTTTTTTAGGCTTTCGCGGTGAACCATGGCATCGACGCCCCTAGCTAAACCGCTGCACACCGAAAAGGAATTTCCGGCCAAGCTGTGCATAAATCGCTGGAGCAAAGGGGCCACATCGCTGGAAGGAAGGCGTGTGCCAACCATGGTTAAGGTAGGCTGGCTTGGGGGCAGCTTTCCCCGATGAAACAGAATTAAGGGGGCATCGGGGCAGCTGCGCAAGGCCGAAGGATAATGGGCATCTAAAAACGTAAGGGTTCTAAGCCCCGTTTCGCGGCAGCGTTGCAGGTGCAGGTCGGCTTGTTCTTCGAGCCGAGCCAGATTGTTGACCGAAAAATATGGCTCAAACCCCGGCTTAAACCCCGGCAAGGCTCTCCGCTCCAATGGACTTGTTAGAAACAAGCCCTGCAGGTTTGGCAATGAACCAAGCCACCGTCGAAGGGTGCGGGGGCCAATTCCCGGCATGGCATAGAGCATTAGCAGCGCTTTTTCTAAACTCATACAATGTTAAAAACGGCCTGGGGAGTATTTGCAAAGGTAGGCCCGAAGGGGTATAGGCGCAAGGGGATTTGCCGAAAACTCCCCGTCAATCTGTCCTAAGGCCCTGATTTCGCAGCAATCAAGCTCCCGAAAAGGAAACAAAAACCCCTACCTTTGCGGGGTGAGGCTGTTCAAAACAATCCTAATTGGATTTTCTTTCTTCGTGCTGTGGGCAGGAAGGGGCAATGTAGGTTTGGTGGCTCAGGAATTTGACCACCACAACCTTAGGCTGGGGCCATTGATTGAAATTACCGAGACCGGCAACGACCGAGGCGTAGGTTTGGGCGCTCGGATAGAGTGGTTTGTAAGTCCTTTGATTAGCTTGGATTATCAATATTTGTTTGGGAGCAACGGGCAGGGGAATTTTTACTGCCACGTGCCTGGGGCATTGGCTGGTTTTTTGGCTCTGGCCAGCGGATATTACAGCAATCCCTGGCAAATCAATGGCTGGTACAGCACCGAGGCCGACGGCCTATTGGCTTTGGCCTTTTTGTTGCCCGAGGGCCTGAGCCTGCATTTTTATCCCCACCCCAAATTGGAATTGGCACCGGCCTTGGCGCCCTTGGGTGCCGATTACAACATTCGGAACAACGGGAAAACCAGCATTACGGGCAGCCTTATGCTTCGGGCGCATTACCAACCCATTCCCCGTTTTTCTGTATCGCCGGCCTTGGGCCTTCGATTTGTGTACAGCACCGGATTTCCTTCTTTGGTGTATGGGTTGGGGTTTGGGTTGAAAATATAGATTTTTTTTTGGGGGGGGGGGGTTTGGGC
>Ga0247843_1004898_pt1 | contig 19368 bp, 18 predicted proteins | sample LaCruzMarch2017__FD_192420 | JGI IMG/M metagenome (GOLD analysis project Ga0247843, IMG submission 192420) | Freshwater microbial communities from meromictic Lake La Cruz, Castile-La Mancha, Spain - LaCruzMarch2017_8m | ecosystem: Environmental > Aquatic > Freshwater > Lake | place: Spain...
ATAATTTATCTACACTGTATTTGATTACTTAGACCAATCAGAATCGATGTAATTGATTAGAACAGTACTGCATTTGCATTCTCCAATTACCCCAAGTAATGGCCTAAAAATAACTTTCTAGTTTAATTGAAAACATCAATTGCACGTGCAGTTGAGGATTTTTGCTTTCTGTCGGGCGATGGGTAGTGTTGCCCATGGGCATTCCTTACCTTTCGGGCCTACAAATCGAATGGATAAGAAGTATCTGCAACTCATTTATGAGAATGTAAATGTGGCCCTCACAAGCATTAGAGGGCAGTTATTGCGCACCATTCTTACCATGCTCATTATTGCTATTGGCATTATGGCCTTGGTTGGCATTCTTACATCTATTGATGGTATTCGTGGTTCTATTAATAGCAATTTTACGAGTATGGGAGCCAATACCTTTACTATTCGCAATAGAGGAACTCAAGTAAAAATAGGCATGGGCGGTGTGAAACCCAAAACCTACGAACGCATCCATTATCGTCAAGCCGTTAAATTCAAAGAGATATTCGATTATCCCGCGCAAGTTTCAATTTCGGCCATGGCAAGTTTTTCCGCCAAATTGAAGTATGAAAATGAAGCCACCCAGCCGAATATTAATGTGATGGGATGTGATGATGCCTATTTCGCGGTGAGTGGCTATGAGATTGAAGAAGGCCGCAATTTTTCTGACCCTGAGATGCGGTTTGGTATTCCCGTAATTGTAATAGGGAAAGAAGTGCGCAACACCCTTTTTTCTGCAAATCAAGACCCTATTGGCAAAGAAGTTTTGGTGGGAGCATATCGCTATAAAGTGATAGGCGTGTTGGCCGAGAAAGGCTCGAGCATGAGTTTTGGTGGCGATAAAACTTGCATGATTCCCCTTACAAATGCGCGCCAGAACTATCTTGGAGGAACTACATCTTTCACCGTTAGTGTGCTTGCTACGGATGCGACTCGGTTGGATGAAGCAATAAGTGAGGCCACTGGATATTTTAGAGTAGCACGCGGATTGAAAGCCACGGTAGAGAACAATTTTGACATTCTACGAAGCGATAATTTATCGCGCATGCTTGGTGATAATCTGTATCAGGTGCAAGTGGCAGGAATGCTCATTGGAATTGTCACTTTGATGGGTGCCGCGATTGGCTTGATGAACATTATGTTGGTTTCAGTAACCGAACGCACTAGAGAAATTGGTGTGCGTAAGGCTTTGGGAGCCACTAAAGCATTTATTCGACTTCAGTTTCTTGTGGAAGCAGTGCTTATCTCAGTTATTGGGGGAATTGTTGGGATTTTGCTCGGAATAGGAATAGGAAATTTAGTCTCCGCCTTTATTGGAGGTGGATTTATTATTCCATGGGTTTGGATAACCCTAGGCGTGGTATTGTGCTTCGTTACGGGTGTTGTATCAGGAATTTATCCAGCCATCAAAGCTTCAAATCTCGACCCTATCGAGTCGTTGCGATTCGAGTAAATCTCACTTTTGATTTCAGTAATTAGGTATGATTACCCGAATTGTTAAACTCACATTTGAACCGCAAAATGTGGATGAATTTCAAGCCATTTTCAATAGGAGTAGTGCGCTTATTCGGGCGTTTGAGGGTTGTCAGGGTGTTCGGTTAATGCGCGATTTGGAGAACACTTCTATCTTCTTTACTATCTCAATTTGGGATAGCGAAGCGCATTTGAATCGCTATCGAAAGTCGGAGCTTTTTATAGCCACTTGGGCAAGTACAAAAAAGCTGTTTGCGGCTCCAGCTATCGCGCATTCGTTAGAGGAAGTTGGATAAAACCAAATCGTGTAATTTGAACTAGGTACTATGAATCGGCACGAACTACTTCATCACATCGCACAATCATCCAGAGTCTTGGATAATGAAGGTGTCTTGAAGTTTGTTGCTGCACATGATGCCCCAACTCCTGTAAGCATTCGGTTACATCCATCAAAATGGACGGGAAAACCAAGTTTAACACCAGTTCCTTGGGCATCCAATGCTTTTTACACCAACGGTAGACCTTCGTTCACATTCGACCCACTGTTTCATGCTGGAGTTTATTATGTGCAAGAAGCCAGCTCTATGTTTTTGGAACAGGCCGTAAAGGCGTGTGGATTTGTGGGTAAGGACATTTTGGCTTTGGACTTATGTGCGGCTCCAGGAGGTAAGTCGACACATTTGTTGTCCATTTTTGGGAAAGATGCGGTTTTAGTGAGCAACGAAGTGGTTCGACCACGCGCAAAAGTTCTATGCGATAATATCACGAAATGGGGCATGCCCAACGTTTGCGTTACAGGAAGCGATACGGCTCTTTTTCTTGGTCTACCCGACTATTTTGACCTGGTAGTTGTGGATGCTCCATGCTCAGGAGAAGGATTATTTCGAAAAGATTTGGATGCCATGCAGCATTGGTCCAAAGAGGCCGTGAGCCATTGCGCTGCGCGACAAGCGAATATATTGGAACACGCTTGGGCAACGCTTCGCCCTGGAGGTTTCCTAATCTATAGCACCTGTACCTACAACCGATTGGAAAATGAGGAAAATGTGCAGCGTCTTATTGAACTTGGCGGAACCAGTATTCCAATACCAGTCGATTCGATTTGGGGAGTCATTGACGTTTGCTCTGAGAATTTTTGGGCATATCGTTTTATGCCTCATCTAACGATGGGCGAAGGATTCTTTATCTCAGTTGTTCGCAAGCCCGAGTCTGGTCATGCTTTTCGCCCATCTCATGGAAAATTAAGCTTAAAAGTTTCGACAAATGCAGAAACGCAAGGCTGGATAAGTCCTACAGCGTTACAGCATTTGGATGTGGTGGCCCATAATGACAAGCTTTTGGCAATGACCAAGCGTATGAGTGCACTACTTCCTGGAATTATCCAACACGTTTATCCGCTGCAAATTGGGGTAGAAGTGGCCACGGTAAAGAATGGAGTTAACACGCCTTCACATGCTTTGGCAGCGTCAGTAATAGTAAATGATGATGCTTTTCCAATAAACGATACATCGTTGCAAGAAGCAGTTCAGTATTTACGTGGAAATCCGGTGGCTGGAACTGGAGCCAAAGGATGGGGCATCGTTTCCTATAACGGACAAAATCTTGGGTTCGCCAAAGGAGCGGGAAATAGATGGAATAATCATTATCCTACACCATTGCGCATACGCGATATGCGAACGGATGTGATGACTACTCCGTTAGTTGATTTGACATAATTACTGGTTCTTGTGCCTTCAGTCCTAGCACTTCTATGGCAAATTTTCGCGTTTCGAGCTGCACACTTGCAACGTCTTTCGAGCGCAACGGATTGGTGATGACGTGAGCGCCCGCATTTGGAAACTCATTCATTCGTTTTTGAGAATCAGTTGTACCCAATATGCCCATCATATTCCGCATCGCGGAAACGGAAACCACACTATCCTGCGCTGCCTCGTTTTTGAAATAGCATCCTACAAAAACAGGTTGATGAATTTTTTCAAAAGTTGAAGGAACCATTGTTGCTTCAATTATCTGACGCACTGCCACCAAGCCTTCCAATCGGTAACGCGTTTGCCAATAACGTTTGAAGTCTGCTGGAGCATCATATTCGCGAAACTCACTTCCTGTAAACAACCGTGCTAATTGAAGTCCCCAAGGTCCAGTGAGCATTTTTGAGTTGGGGTCAAATATGTCGATGTTGGGCGAATAGCAAAACACAGCAGCAATAGATGGGTCGTTTGCTGCAAGGTATAATCCAAGTGTTGCGCCAGTAGACGAGCCCATAATTATAACTTTTTCTCCAATCACTTTGGCTAAAGCAATGGCTTCTTTTGCAGATTCAATATAGTTTTCGGGAGTTAAATCAATGAATGAATCTGACGTGTCAAGACCATGGCCATAAAGGCGAGGCTCAAATAGGTTCATCCCAAATTCCTTAGCAAATTCAGTAGTTACAGGACGGCCTTCCATTTTGCTTGCCGAAAATCCGTGTAAAAAAACGATGGCATAGGGTGTCTTCGAAATGGAATCGTTTACCCAAGTAATGGACGCCTCATTGCCTGATTTTAATGTCTTGAATCGACTTTCGGAGGATTTAAGATGTGCATCCAATTCAGAAATCGAAATTGGCCAAGCAATTGGTGTGGGATTGAGTATAGGTGCGGCAGCCTTGGGGCCTAGCATAAATGTGATTGCCGCCAATGCGATAAGAAAAAGTGCTAAGTAGGCGGATTTTTTCATGAAATGCTATTCCTTTTTGCCTATTCGAAGCGTTACTTCTTCTATCCTGTTGGCATTCATGCGGTCTATGGAAAAATCGAAATGGTTGATGCGAATTTCCTGTCCCACTTCTGGAATGCTTTGATGATGGGTAATGATGAATCCCGCCAATGTGCCATAATCATCCGACTCAGGCAGACCGATTCCATATTCTTCATTCAAATAGTAAATATCGTGGCGACCTGAAAAGCGGAATACGTTATCGCCCAATTGTTCCTCCACCAAATCTTCGGTATCGTGTTCATCATCAAAATCTCCAAAAATTTCTTCTATAATATCTTCAACAGTTACCATGCCTGCTGTGCCGCCAAACTCGTTTAAAACCACCGCTACGCTGCGATGTTGCTGTGCAAATTGCTTCAACAGGTCTTTGGCTTTAGTGCTTTCTGGAACCAAACTTATGGGACGAATAATGCTTCGCAGGCTTTTAGGATGGTGAAAGAGTTCGAAAGAATGTACGTATCCAATTATGTTGTCGATATCGTCTCGATAGATTAGAATTTTGGAATAGCCCGTACTTATAAGTTTTTGACGAAGTTCTTCTACCTCACTTTCCACATCCATCGCTTCAATCTCGGTGCGAGGAACCATGCATTCACGCACTTTTAGTTCGGAGAAACTAAGGGCGTTGCGAAAAATTCGAATTTCGTGGTCCACTTTTTCTTCTTCGGTAGACACAGGATTGTAGTCATTCACAAATTGATCCAAATCAATTCTGCCAAAGCTCAATTTTTCCTCATTCACTTTCATCTTGAATAAAGATGAAAGTAATTTGTTTGAAAGATGATCAATGGCCCAAACAATTGGGTAGAGTAACGTGTAAGTTATCTTAGCTGGAATAGCAAATAGCATTAGCATCCGATTCGGATTTATACGAAAAAATGCTTTTGGAGTAAACTCACCAGTAATCAGAACGATAATCGTTGCAATAATGGTTTGTGCAAGTAGAACCAGCATTTCATTATGAATCCAGCGCACTAAAATTGGGTCAAGCACGGATGCCATCAGAATCCCATATGCCACTAACGCGATATTATTAGCTACCAGCATGGTACTGATAAATCGTGAGGGACGCTCCAAGAAATTAGCCATTATTCCAGCTGCTGTGCTCCCTTTTTTGCGCTCTACCTCGAGCTTAAATCGATTGGCGGTAATAAATGCAATCTCCATTCCCGAAGAAAAAGCCGAGAATAACAGACTAATAAGTATGCCAATAGAAACACTCATTTGTTTTGGTTTTGTTGTTCATCTTGTTCAAATTTTTTGCGCTGTTTCCTGCGAAATGCGTAAAAAATTCCTGCCATAAATGTGCCCGCAAAAAACCATTGCGCAGCTTCCCAACCGTGTTGATTAAATTGATAAGCACCCATTATAAGCGAGAATATTCCAATGGCTAACCATGCCAATTCAAGGCCTTTCAGTACTCTTAGCATCTTCTATGTTGATTGTTCCTTTTATATTTTTTATGCGGTATTTGGTAAAATCCTGATTGGATTCTAAACCGTGTCCGAAGATAACTTCATCTTCCGTTGTAATTTTCACAAACTCTTCGGTGGTTATGGTCTTTTTTTCTTTGTTCCACACGAGGTGTTCAGTATTGAGCGTTTCCTTCTTGGTATTTACTACCACTACATCTTCACGCGCCTCCATCAATCCTGATTTTTGATGATTGGTTGCAGATTTAGAACGCAATTCTGAGGTGACGTTACCACCAGCGTCAAAGAAACGAACATGAACCCCTTGTGTCATCTCAATTCTGGGATTGTCACCAGAGAAGCGTTCCAGGTGGGTTGCTGTTAAAACGACCTTAACTAATGCAGAGTCTGAGTAAATAATGCGCACATCATCACCAGTTTCGGAGGGCAGTTCAATTGGACTATCCACGATAGCGGCCACTTCTTCCAAGTCGTTTACACAGGCTGAAAACGAAAAGGCAACAAAAAGAAAAAGATAAGGGAGCCATATGCTCCTTACCTTTTTCATAGGTGATATGTAATAATTATCAGTTGGCAAAACGTGCTCTAGTTTCTACACCAATCCAACCTCCAACACTAACGACCTGACCTTCTTGAATTCCTAGGAAGAAACACTGTTTTTGAGAAGGGAAATATTTCCGTGCTTGAGCACTTTTGCTATTTGCTTCAGCAGCGATAGATGAATCAACCGATTTTGCTTTATTGAACATATCATCAGCTGCCCAGTATCCGTAAGTTTTAGAACATTCATCAGAACCACAGCTTGAAGATTGGCTCAAGTACAGATTTCCGATATAGATGTATGGTTCTCCCCAACCTGGCTTCAATCCAGCAGCTTCGTTTGCTTTTGAGCGAGCAGCGGCATACGAACCTTTAGAGCCAAGTATTTGTGCTTGTTTCATAAGGTATTCCGCTTTCACCCCTGGATCCTTTTCCATTTTCACAGCTTCTTCTAAAAACTTACCCGCTTCATTCAAATTTTCAGCTTTCACGTAGCTTTCATACAAGTTATATGCAGCCGCTGCAGATGGATTGATCTTATAAAGTTTCTCTGAAACCGAAAGGAAGAAAGGATTTCCTGTCCACTTGCGTTTCGACATCATAGAGCTAACTTTTAGCAGCAAGGTAGAATCGCTAGGTGCAGCATCCACTTTTGGTTTCATCAAACCCACATATTGATCTTCCTGAGCAATACGCTCAAAGTTTTGATCCACAACCTCTTTCGATTGCTTGTAGAAGGTGAAGCTTTTGTCTGCCTCTCCTTTTGCGAGATTTGAGTCTATTACACCCGATACTTCATCGTAAAGCACGAATAAAACCTCAACGTCCAATTTCTTGTCTGCCAACATTTTCATAGCAGCTTGATACAGGCGCAAAACAACATTCGCCTCAGTTTCAGCTTTACCCAACGTTAACGACTCTCTCAATGTTTGATATGCAACGCTTTGATCGCCCGTGGCAAATTCATATTGATCTATACCCTTGCGACCTAACGTATAGGCTTTATCCGTTGGATACAACTCTATGCGTTTATCATAAATCATCATCAAGGTGTCCGTGTATGCTTGTTTAACGGCAGCATTGTCCTTGTTTTTTTCTATGAAATGTTGAATAAGTGTAGGACCATTTATCACGATGTTCTTCGATCCAGCAGGACAGTTTAGAAATGCCCATCTCCATCCTGGCATGGCATCGTCATAGTTTTTCTGTTTGAAGTATTCGCGATAGAGCGAAATGCTTTCACGGCATTTGTCGGGTTCGCTTCCAAATTTCTCGTCTTGAGCGAAAGCTGGGTTTAATCCAATAGTTAGGGCAGCACATAATGTGAGTGCGCCAAATGATTTTGTTCTGTTAGCCATTCTGTTTTTATCCAATGAAAGTTTCATGTTTAATCGTATTTACGTTTGATGAACCACCGATCGTTAAGTGTGAATCCAAGACGGAAATTCCAGTAATTCTCGAGTAATAGGTTTTGAGATATTGTACCCCGTTGACCCCATTCAACTGCTAGGTTGACCATACTCTGAATAAACATATCGTTTCCTGCTTTTTTTCTCGATAGTGGAAACCCTAAACCAAGAGTTATGCCATACTCCGAAAGTTGAGTTCCGCGAACGGTATATTCACTCATGCCAACAAATCCACCCAAGCGATAATGCATCTTGGTGAAGTAGCGGAAGAACCCACGAGCAGCGTAATCACCTTTAGGACGATATTCAACACCCACAGAACCCTTATATGCATCAGACAACGAATCGGACCCACCAGACGTGCTCTGGTACTGACTCCAAAACTGTTGGTTGAATTCTGCGCCTATCATCCATTTATCGATGATTTTCCACGTTATGCCAAAGCCATATTTCCATGGAATGGTGAAGCTTGCGTCTGAGTTTTCTTGGAAAACGATGGTGTCGCGAAAGATGTCTTCATCGAAGGATGAAAGAAGGTAGGTTCTTCCAAGCTTGGAGGTGGATGCGCTTACTTGCATAGGATGAGCAAACGTTGCTCCAAACACCAGCACGTTCCTTTGGTTAGCTTTTAGCGCATACTGCAAGCCGTAATCCAAGTAAAACCCACCAGCGTTGGTGATATTATCCGTACGAACATTGAATAATCCAATTGTATCAAATTCAACGCGTTGCAAACGATTTAGCTTGCCAAACAGGTACGACACATTTAACCCAATAGAGAAATTTTTGAACGGTTTAGCGCCTAATCCAATGAAGAATTGACTTAATCCTCCATCGCCTTGAAATTTATAATTTATTGTATCAATAGATGGATCGGAGTTGGTATTTTGCTGCAAATCAGTAACCGAATAGTTGATGCTTGTAAATTCTCGCAAGCCAAACGCACCCCCTAACCATTTAGTTATAGGGAAGCCCAACGTGAAATAAGACAAGTTGAATCGGTTCACATCCTCACGCTGGGTGGTAGAGCTAATGGTGGCAATACTGGCATACGCTCCAATATCAAATGAGGTGAATCGCAGCGAAGTGTAGGATGCTGGATTTACAAAATTAACCACATACGGAATGCTGTCTTCGCGAATGGCCACTCCCATGTTGCCAAGGCCAGCCGAGCGCACATTTGGACCCGCAAGTCCGTTTCCAATGCCATTTCTCGCGTAAGGAGAGTTGGTTACTGGCTGCGCAATTGTGGTGACTGTGAAGCCACACAACAACATGAAAAAGTAAATGGAGGCAAGGCGCCTAATGGTTGTAGCGTAAAATCTCATATAATCCCCGAAGGACCAGAAATGGGTCTGCAAAGATGGGTGTTTTAAGGTCATTTGCAAAAAAGGGAAAGTCGCCACCTGTAGCAACTATTTTTAGGTTCGAAAATTGAGTTGATAGGGCATCAATAGTGCCTTGTAGCTCGGTAAGAATGCCATGTTGAACACCAATGCGCATTGCTTCATCCGTACTTTTTCCAATTAAGCTGCTGGTGGAAAGTGGTTCAAGATGGGGAAGTTTAGATGTGTAGTCGCTTAAAGCCCGAAACCTCATCCGCAATCCTGGGGATATACTGCCTCCAAGATATTCTCCCATGTCAGAAACCATATCGTAGGTAATGCACGTGCCCATGTCAATGGCTAAAACGGCATTTGTGGGAAAATAGTAGTGCGCTGCTACTGCTGCGCACATCCTATCCACACCCAATGTGTGCGGAGTGCGGTAGCTCGAAGTGATAGGAAGCGGAGTTTTACCCTCTATAAGAAGCACGTGCTGCTGCTGAATCACTTCCATTACCGACTCATCGAGTGTAATTACGGTGGCAAGCGCAATTTTTTTATCGCGATTGGAAGTAAGTAGTTCTTTGATAAACGTGGTTTCTGATGGGCCGACAATAACTTCGCCTAAAGGATGCTCGCCATCAAATGCCAAGGCTTTGGTAAGTGTGTTGCCTATGTCGATGGTTAAAAACATGCCCGTCAAAGATAGATTGACATTCAACTTTCAAGCAATTTGAACAAACTGCGCATAGATTATTTCAAACGCTTTGTGGGGAACATTTTTTTTTACATTTGCGACCCCAATTGAGGTACCATAGCTCAGTTGGTAGAGCAATGGACTGAAAATCCATGTGTCGCTGGTTCGAATCCAGCTGGTACCACATTTATAGATAAGAAACCCTTGATAAACCCTTGTTTATCAAGGGTTTTTGCTTTTAAGGCAATCCTGTTGTCTCGCATCTGTCTCACAATGGTTTGGTTAGCCCACCACAACTGAGCGGGGTAGGGCTATAGCCTCCTTTTCACCCCTTTAAAAATCGTGACCGCCATGGTGCAAAACGATACGATGGTTTCTTGGTCTAATTCAATCGCGTTGCGCTCTGTAGCCCTAGAATGAACGCTTACGCCAGGGGCAGGTTACTGCCCAGTTACACCTTAGCGCAGCGGTCTCTCTGCCGAAGGTAGAAAACTGTACACATACTATTCCATTGAAGAGACCTTACGGAACACTTAACCCCCACACCTGCGGGATAATTTCACATACTGATTACGAACAATTAAAACTACCAGCTCCATTACGGCAGTACCTTGGACGCTATGAAAAAGCATGCGGAGCGTTTTATTTTATCTGGATTTTTGGCTTGGGAGGAAGCTGTGCTTCTGCACAAAGTATAGCAGAAAACATTGCAGCAACGGAACAGAACATTGCCCATCTGGAAACGCAGAAAGGGGTATTGAACCAACACCGTGAGGCACTGAAACTGGAAAAGGTGGGGTATGACTTGAAGGAAATTGGATTGCCTGATGTGATGCCGGGCGATCAGCTGGTATGGCATAGCAGCATGGCACTAGCCTATGCCGAAACGCATAACCAAGCGCGATGGGTGGCCCATATTATTTTGCCCGATGTTACCGAAGGTGCCATTAGCCGTACCAACGATTTCAGGGTGGATAGTTTGGTAACCACGGGCAGCGCGGTGGAAGCTGATTATTTTTTGAAGCAGCTGCAACCCGACAGCAGCTATACCTATGATGGCTTTGGCTATGACCGCGGCCATTTGGCACCCAGTGCAGATTTTCGGTGGAGCGCGCAGGCCCTCAGCGAAAGCTATCTGTATAGCAACATGAGCCCGCAGTTGGGTGATTTTAACCGCGGCATTTGGGGCGATTTGGAAGATAAAATACGGGAGTATATCTATCAGCATCCTGGTAGTATGTTGTATGTGGTGACGGGGCCAGTGCTCTATGATGGATTGCCCAGAATAGAACGCGGGGTGAACAAAGTGAGCATCCCAAACTATTATTGGAAGGTTGTGTTGGATAGAGCCCAGATGAAAGCCATTGGATTTGTGTTGCCCAATGCACCGGGCACAAAGCCTTTAGAACTTTATGCGGTGGACATAGACAGCGTTGAACGCCTCACAGGGTTATCTTTTTTTACGGCATTGCGTGCCGATGAAAAAGCCGCGATAGCCCACCAAAAAATTACCAGCGATTGGTTTAGCGAAGTGGCAAGTGGCGATGTGCCGCCTGTGGCCATTGATGCCCTAAAGCGCGGGCAGATTAGCACCATTATGGCAGCGCGAGCAGTGGGAGGTAGCAAAAACTCCACCGTGGTGGGCAAAGTGGTAAGCGCCCGCGCAAGCCGTGCAGGCAATGTACTCTTAAATTTGGATAAACAATACCCTAATGAGATTTTTACGGTATTCATTAAAAAAGAAGACCTCGTAAATTTTGACTATGACCCCCTTGAATTTTTAGACGGTAAACGCATAGCGGTTACGGGCAGAATTGCAGATTTGGGAGGAAAGCCAACGATGTACATTGGAAATGGGAAGGCTGTGGAAGTGAATACAGATTTGTAACAACGGCTGTGCGGGTAGATCCTGCGGAACGCTGCAACGAGTGTATCGGGAACACTTGCGCCAGCAGGGGAACACTTACCCCTGCTGTGGGAACACTGGCGTCAGCAATGGTATTGTGCCACAGTAACTCTTGTTACCAGCAGGACTTTATAAATCTTCATCGGGTTCTTGTGTTAATCTTTGAGCAACTGCCTTATCAAGAAGTCCTTGTACCAATAGTTCCATATTTATATTTCTAATTTTTGAAGAAAATGTCATTGCACCAAGTCTTAAAAATAGTTTACCTATCACTTCATCGGCAAAACTGCTGGAGATAACGGGGACACCTTCCCAGTCAATAATTAAAGGATATGATGGCTCGGCATTCATTAAATTTACAACCTTAGTTCTAATTTGAGCGCCCGAGTGCCGAGTACCGAATCCAGTTGTTTCTTCTCTCATTTTTAATAGTAGACAATCTTTGTCTTCCATTTCATATCGAATCTCAATAAAGTCTACTGGTGTGTACTCTTTGCCATTTAAAAACACTAAGGCTTTTGAAACTGAAAAGTCTTTCTTGTTCTTTATTTGACCACATACAATAGTTCCATCAAAACTTTGTAAATCATTTCTAGTTTGCCTTTGAGTTTCTTCTTCAGTCGAAACTAGCTTGCCAGTTCCACTTGCTAATTCAAAAGAGCCCCCTGACATCGTTGTTGCTCTAAGCGAACCTACTAATCCATTACCTTGTCCATCTTTAGGATTTCTTGTTACACCTGCCTTAATAGCTTCGCCCATTGCTTGTATATCAGTCCTCAAACTTGGATATCCCTCTTTTAATGAATTTAATATACCACGACCTGCATCAGCAACTGCAAAAGCGATTATACCTTCCTTAGGATACGTTGTTGCTTGAACAAAACCTCCCACAGTCGATTGCGAGTGATTTAATACATTATCGGTTAATTCGTTAATAGACCATTCTAGTGCTGAAATAATATCACGTGGAAGTTCCATATTTCTAAGAATTACTTCCATTAAGTCGTCAACAGCATTTTTTTGTTCTACTGCTGTTTTGAAGTTTGTCGTAACAAGATGTCTGTCATGAGTAGATTCAGATTTTTCAAATTGCTCTGGAGATAAAAAATACGCCCAATTTACCGCCCTAAATAGCCTTCTTGTATGGTCGTTATTTGGAAGCTTTATATAAATATCAATATTATTTTCTCGGAGTTTTTGCACTGCTGTTATAATTGGAAGCATTCCATTAGGGTAGGCAGACATCACAGTAGAAAAGTCAATTGTGAGCTTAGATTCTTGAGAATGTTTAAAAAGATTTATCGCAGCACAAAAGTCCTTAACGTTGTAAGAGTTTACCTTACCTCGAATAAGAACTGTTTTATCTTTTTGTCTATACCAAGTTGTCTTCCAGTTATTTTGTTGTCTCATATTACAGTTGCTAACGTCATTTTCCTAAATACCAACCCATCAATTCCTTGTAAATATACCCAAAGCGGCAAAAGAAATAGCACACAACGAGCTGTTTTTATAGTTTAAGTCTAGCACCAACTTTGCATGGCTTGGTTCGGGCGTGTGTTGCGGTTACAACTCCCTAATCTTATCACCAAAATATGAATGGAATTTTTTTACCCAATCTATTAAAATTTGATGTTGTTCCCTCCATAAACCCTTTTCCAATGGATTGAAATTATGAAATATCAAATTAACATGATGCTCCTTGCCACCATCCTTTTCAGCCCATTCAAGATTATTGGAAAGATTGATTAGTGAATCGGCTTCATATTTATCCCTTAATCGTTTAAAATCGGTTAGGGCATCAGTAGTATAAACAACTAATTGAACACCAATCCAATAATCTCTAGAATTTGCAAGAGCACAAATTTTATACCCATACTTTCCGATTGAAATGTTAGTCCAGTGCTGCGGGAGTGGCTTTTGAGGCTTGAACTTAATCCCCTGCATTCCCTCTAGTGTTTCCTTTAATGTCTGCCAATATTCAAGTTGAAGTGCCTTTGTAGGAGTGAGTGAAGCTGCTTCTGCTTTTCGTTTCACTGATTTATTCCACTCATTTGGGCTACTAATAATGTTAAACATAGGAGCTGGTATTGAATTTCCTATTCGGAATAGTTCGATTTCTATACCAAAGAACTCTACGGTATCATCAGTTACACTATTTAACCAGTCTAAGGCCGAGCGATGCTCGGCTTCAAACTTTTCGGCAATCCAGATAACTGTGCTTGCTTTTAAGCCGGAAGCGTAAGTCATTATTTGACCAAGGTGTTTTGGATCGGTTTTACCGAACTGATTCTCAATAATGACATTTCCATCTGAACCAGTTTCTTTACAAACAATGTCAGCCTTGTATTTACCAACCCAAACCTCTGTGCCCTGTACCTCAAGGTCCATGTTTAATTCTTCACCCAGCAACGCAATATTTGCTTCGTTTGCCAGCCAAGGAGTGAAATCCTGATCCTCTTTTGGCCAAACTTTAGTGATTCTTACTTTCTCCAGTTTTCCTAGTTCCAAGGCTTTATTGATTAAGGGTTCGTCTATTAATTGAATTGGATACCTCGTGCAAAATTTCAAGCATGTCCGACAATGGAATTTTATCACGTTTTAAACACTCCGTGATAATTAAAGGGATGTCCCCAAGAGGAATTTCGCTGGAGCCATGAGGACTAAACCGTCCTTCTTCTGTATCGTAGCGATTCCTAACCGATTCAGTCTGATTCTTAGAAGATTGATTCTCTGTCCAAGTGCTTATACCAAATTCTAGCCTATATCGCGGTTCACCTTCAACTCTTACTGTGTCTTTAACTATCATGAGATTAATTGTTTGAGTTCGTGCCAATAATTAATATCCCAAAACCTTCTGGCACTACCCGAAGTTGACGGAAGAATAAAAACTTTGCTATTGCCTATTGTTTTGGAATGCAAGCCATACTTAACCAAACTGGTTACTCCATAATATCCAAGCGCATAAGCAGCAGCCGTCTTGCTGGTAAAAGCAATGTATTTTGGGCTGAATGTTTTCATCTTTTCAATGAAACCATCAACCTCATAGCTTTCTTCGCTTATCTGGTTGTCATTACCGTATTCCGTATGGACAAGGTCAGTGAGTCCTAAACCGAATTGGTTTATTTCATAGCAATCGGTAGGCGATAGGCGGTGTGGAGTAAATTTTGCCTCATGGAGCACCGCATAGAATTTATTGCCTTGCCCAGCATAGTAATAACCTGAAAGTGCGGACTTCTTCCCTTTTGCCGTTCCACAAAACACTACATCTAATTTTGGTTGGAGCACGTCTTTTAGCATGAGTTTATTTTAAATCCAGTCCTTGGTCAGTTTGTCAATCTCTTTCATTTTATCTTCTGTGTAGGCCAATACACGAACAACATTCTCAATATTTTCCACTTCAGCCAAGGTAAGCTCTCTGCCTCTCCTATCTTTTAAATACTTATCAAGCACTTGATACCCACCAATGTAAAAACCATGGACAGACGTTGGCACATCATCAAAATACTGAGTCTTGTTGATATGAATTTTACCAAGACCCGGATTATTTAAATCCTCGGCAAACTCCCTCATCTCAACTAAGTTTGAACCTTTGCCTTTAAACTCCCCAAACGGATAGTTTTTTTGCGATGGAATTATCTTTAACAAATGTACATTTATTACCTGCCAACCAAGTTTGGATAATTCCATAAAATTCTCCTTTGACTCTACAAACGGTATCTTGGGATAGTCAAATTTCAAGAAGGATTCATATTTATTCCTGTAGTTTATTGAGTAAAGAATAGCATATATATATATCCAAAAATTGTTTCATGTTCTATCTCACCATACCATCCCTCAATTTTATTTAAAAATCTAGCCGTAAAATTCGTTTGTCGAGTAGGGTTTTCAATTTCAAAAGCCGATATCTGTTTCACCTTCGTGCTGTCGCGAACCACGTTTTGTTTGTTCAGCGGACATACAAACCCTCCACCACGAAAAAATAGATTAAAATCACTTATGCAATCCGTAACAAAAGCCAAGTTCCAATCAACGGTAGCCGAGACATTCTGACCTGCACGGCCTACTACAATTGCCACATTATCTGTAAGCATATTTTCCAATACTGACTTTACCGTTCTCCAAACAACATTATCTTCATAAATAATGAATTGCTTGTCAAACGGTCGGTAAGCGACCTTGTGAATCAGATGAATGATTTCGGCTTCAGTAAATTTTTGAAATACATCCCAACATGTTAATATGTCCCACCCTTCTTTTTTCTTTACCTTGAAATTCTCGTGAAGAACTGATACATCACGTGCTGAGTTTTTAAACTCTACAAATCGTTTTGCAATCTCGGAAATACTGTTTCCCATGACGAATGCATCGTGAGCAGTAGTCATACCATTACCCGACACGTCAAATATTTCTTTAATAGGTATACCCTTGTGATACGAATTCTTGAACTCTTTATCCTGCGGTAGAAACAGAAAGAAAGGAGAATCGGGTGTTAATTGATTGTAGTTAACGGTCTTTCTGCTTTGCTGTAAACAGAAGTCATATTTTTCTATTCGCTTCCCGTATAGGTCAGCATGCACTACCTTCTTTTCAATCCCAGGTTTTTTTATTAAAAAGGTTATAGCTACCCCTTGTTGAATAACGTCAAATACATTCTCGTCTGGCCCGCCATTAGGTGCAAATTCCCTTGGCTTATTACTGCCATGAAGATCGAGAATGTGGATTTGGTCGAATGAATCCATCAGAGATTTCCGCATTCCTCTAAATGTTGGGTTAGAAATAAACCTGTGATTTGTGATAATTCCTACTACGCCCTCCTCCACTTGATCCATTTTCGATTGTGCAAAACGCATGAACTTCACATAATCATCTTGTAACCATTTCGGGTTTTTTTCACCAAGAGGTTGGCCATCAACAAAACGATAGTCGTCAATAAGATTGCCAATCCAGGTTTTCTTTTTCCGATTAACCACTTTGCCAGACTTTGTGGTTACTTGATAAGTTAACTCACTTGGGTTCCTTGAATGTCCAGCATAGGGTGGATTACCCGTTATCACTAATATCGGATTGTCTTTAATTTTTTGTGCCTCACGGGCCTCCTTCGACAGTGCTGGAAGGAGGGGCATTTTGGTTTGTGGATTGACTGGTTCGAGTGTATTTGTCAAGTAAATCTGAAACCTATCATTATCAATAAGATCATACCCCTGCTCTTTGAGGAATTGGGAAAGTTTGAGATTGGCGACCGCGTACGGAGCAATCATGTATTCAAAACCATAGAAGTTCTTGAGAATATGGTCTTTAATTAGGAGGTTTTTCTTGCCACTTCCTTTTGGCAACTCCTCAAATATGATTTCAAGTATTTCCAATAAAAATGTTCCAGTACCAGTTGCAAAATCAAGAACTGTTACCTTCTCCTTATCAGCAAAACCTTTTTCAATTCCGAAAGTATCCTTGAGTATGTCGTTAAGTGAACGAACAATGAAATTGACCACTTGGGGTGGGGTATAGTAAACACCTTTTGCCTTTCTCAGCTTCTTATCATAGGCTGCAAGGAAGTGTTCGTAGAAGTAGATATAAGGGTCTTTATATGAGATTTTGTTTTCGTCAAATAAATTGGTTGACTTGAACTTTTCGTAAGAAAGATTCTTAGCAATACTTCGTAAATCAAGCGTGTTCATCACACTTAATATTTCCTCAACTATCCATCTTGCATCCCTATAATGGTTTTTTTCTAGTTCATCCAGAAAGTCAACCAATTCACTTATCAACCCAAAAGCAGGAAGAATGTATTGCTTCGCATTATATAGATCTATGGTTTTGGTGTCTGCATTGAGTTTCGATAAAAACAGTCCGTAAACAAGTGTTTGAGAAAATGCGTCTGCAAATTCCTTTTGTGTCAATTCATGAAAAACATTGATTTTGAAGGTGTCATATAGTCCATATAGTCGCCCTTCTTGGTGTTCGTTCTCCTGTCTAATTAGCTCTATATGAAGGAAGTCTCTTAGATACCTAGCTCGTATAGCCAAAGCCTCTGCCAATGGTTTTGGTTTCCCGATTCCTTTAGGCGTCTGCCTATAGAAATTTGTAAGCATGGCTTTTACTTGTTCGACCTTCCCCCGATCAAGTACAAAAGCCATTCGACATTCAATTTGATCAATGTCACAAAGCTTTACTTGATCAATCAGTTCTCCATCCTTAATCCACGCCCATTCTATATAGTTGGTAACCAGTATATTTCCAGAAAGCGTTTTGTATTTTTTAATCTGATCCGATTTAACCGTTTTGGATAAATCTTCTTTTAGCTTTTTATTCTCCACATAACCAATAATCGCCTCGACAGACTTTATTTTGAAATCAGGAGCACCAAATCCTTCTTGACGTTTGGGCTCATGCTGAACCTTGATGTTCTTATCTACAGTCGCTGCTATTTCCTTGAGCAACTTTTCTAAAGCACTTCTATATGTATGCTCGGTAACTGTACTAACCTCGTGCTCTTGTAAAGCTTCGATATATTCTTGAAATAATTTCATGGTTCACTTTAATTTGACTAATTTAATATCATCACCCCACATCCGCAAAGGTGTAGTAGTTTTTCCAAGTCTTCGCCAACCAAAGCAGCCTTATCCTGCGCGGACAGATATTTCTTTAAGACAGATTGCTGAAAGAGGGGCATGTTATACTTTTCTGTGGGCTAACCTACGCCAAATAATAATGCGTCACACGAAAGATGTCAGATTTTAGATGTCAGTAACCGTTAGTTTTTAGCCATTAGCCGTTAGCCGTTAGCCAAACCCCATCACCCCACCATTCACCGCCTAGCGCGCATTTTGGCACGAAAGCGTTTGTGGCACGATAGGAGGTGCATGGCTTTGCGGTGGGTGCGCAGCAGCAGTTTGGCCTCGTACATGCATTGCTTGAGGTCTTCCCATAGCTGAGGGCAATGCAGCTTTGGTGGGTTGGTGTGGCGTAGTAAAGCGCGATGGAAATTGTCCCATTGGGCTAGGGTGGGAGAGGGAGTGTAGGATTTCATTGGTTTAGGATTAAGGCGTAAGGAGTGAGGCGTAAGGAGTGAGGGAGTCAGGTTATCAGGAGGTCAGGGGGTCAGGGGGTCAGGTTATCAGGTTTTTAGGGGGACAGATTTCAGATTTCAGATGTAAGATGGTAGAGATGTGATGCATCGTGTTTGGATGAAAAAAAACCGCCCCACTCGGATACTATGAGCAGGGCGGTTAAAATTTAGACTAGACGATTGACGATTGACGAGCTGTGGCTTCGGGCCTTATGCCTTGCCACTTATGCCTTACGCCTTACCACTTATGCCTTCCGCCTTTATCTCTAGCTAATTAGAATGGATGCCACCATGCTATAGTTGCCGTTGTTTTCGGGCTTCGATGAGTTGATCCATTGGGCATACACATGCAGCATTTTACCGATGTCGTCCAGTGGAAACTGACGCGAAAACTGAGCTCTGGTGCTCACATGCAGTTCGTAGCCATCTGCTGTGGGCAGTCCGTTATCGGCACGGTCGGTAGCATCGCTTTCTGAAGCAGTGGCCCCGGCAGTTTCGTCCGTATTCGTTTCACTAGTTACCGGAGCACCAAAACTACTGGTAGTAGGCGGTGGCGGTGGCACGGGCACACCCAGTGTAGTAATACGGTAGTAGATGGCCAACCCGTTAGAATCGGGATGCATGTGGGCAATTTTGCTAGCCGCATCCACCTTGAAGTTGAACCGCATGAGCCCTCCAGTAAGCGGTATAAGCTTCACTATTGGCGTAGTGGTAATCTTCTCCTTGGGT
>Ga0247843_1004899_pt1 | contig 19365 bp, 24 predicted proteins | sample LaCruzMarch2017__FD_192420 | JGI IMG/M metagenome (GOLD analysis project Ga0247843, IMG submission 192420) | Freshwater microbial communities from meromictic Lake La Cruz, Castile-La Mancha, Spain - LaCruzMarch2017_8m | ecosystem: Environmental > Aquatic > Freshwater > Lake | place: Spain...
CTTTAGCCATTCTCATAGTTTCAGAGTCTTTTGGATTTAAAGCAGAATATAATTTTAAATTAAAAGCTCTTTCAGTATCTAAATCTGAATATAATTGTTTTGTAGGTGCTTTAGCAGCTTTTGCAGCTGTTGTTAAAAATCCAAATTTACCACTGCTTGCAGGTCTTGACATAAGATCAAGTCCAAAATCAATTAAAAATTTTCCAAGTGGATCTGGTCTATCTGCTAAAAGTTGTTGAAGCATTTTATTATTTGAAGTATCTCCTTGAGATGATGCAACCGTATCTATAATATTGTCTTCTTCTGGTTGAACTCCATCTTCATCAGGATCAGCATATCCTTTTCTAGGAACAGACATAACTCCTTCGTTTGCAGATCCTCCTCTAAATAATGGTCTTCTTAATATTCTAGACATAATTTATTTATCCAAAAGCCTTATATCCTTGTCCTAAAGCTCTATAAATACCTGCTAAAGTTGCTCCTGTTCCAAGGAGAGTTTGAAGAGGTGAAGGAGAAGGTGTGCTTTGTAATTGAGTTTGTGAAGGATATCCAGAAATAAGTCCCATAACACCTTGTCCATATTGTTGAGCAGTTTGTAAAGGTTGATATATTTTTTGAAACTCTAATTGTTTTTGTGCTTCTAATTCAGCTTGTCTTTGAGCTTGTTGTTGAGTTCCTAATGCAGTAAGTCCAGAAATTTGTGTTCCTAATAATCCTTGTCCAGCTTGTCCTAATCCTAACTGACCCTGACTAAGTTGTAGTTGATTTAAAATATTTTGTTGTGCAAGTTGTTGAGCTTGACCAAATCCTTGTTGTTGTAATTGAGCTTGTAAAGCAGCTCTATTTAAATCTGATTGTGTTTGATACTCAGCTCTTTGTACACCTTCTCTTCCACCACCAAAAGCTCCTGCTCCTATTGCTTGCGCTGATAATGCTGGTAATCCTTTTTGTGCTTGAATATCAAATTGTCTTAAAGTTGTATCAATGACATCTTGTTGATATGGAGACATAAACTGTTGATATGCAGTTGGTGTTGCTCCTGCTGCAGCCGCTTGTTGAAATTGTCCAGCTTGTTGTAAAAAAGGTTGGTATGCTCCAAGTCCACCTGCCAATCCCTCTGCTTGTTGTGTAAGTGCAGAAGCTGGTGCAACAAATTGTGGTCCATAAATTCTAGATACATCTAATCCTTTTAATCCACCAATAGCAGATGTTAACTCTTCACCATAAGTTTTACCTAAAGCCTCTATAAAAGGCGCAGGTATCGTACGTGTTATTGTTTCTTCAGCCATTATGCTCTAGCTCCTTGTCTCTCCATTTTTTTACCTTTTGCTTCTAATTGTTTCATTAACTTATACATCTTAGCAGCCCCTCGTCTCGCGCTACCATCTCCTGCACCCTTGACTGCACGTGAAGTAAATACAAATTCATCTTTTGCAAGCATTGCAGGAACATCATCTACTCTCTCTTTTTTACCGTACGGAATGTATCCGCCTGTTTTTCTTGCATCTAATTCTATAACACCACCTTCAATTCGTCTAGCAGGAGGAATCATTGATCCACCGGCTGCATATCCCATGATACCACCTTGGGCTGCTTTAACTGCAAAAGGATCTTCAGCTCCATATCTTGCATAAAAATATGGATTTCTTATTTGTAAATTTCTACCAAATTGAGTTATGCTTGCATTTGCTTCATCTTGTTGTCTTTTTGCAAAATCATCATTAGACTCTTCAGGTTGTTGTGGTGCACCAAAAGCAATTGCTCCAACTCCAGCACCTACTGTTAAAGGAATAATATTTTCTTTTACACTTTCATAACCAGATTTTGCTAAATCACTAATTGTCCCTATCGGATCTTTGTATAATGATTGTATTCCAGATTGTACTTTACCAGGTATACTTTCAAAAAATCCAGTTGGTTTAGGTGTAAGTTCTCCTAATTGTTGTAAAGTTTGACCTTGAGAAGATGCTAGATTTGAAGCTTTTACATTAGATAACACATCTTGTGAAGAAGGAGTTATCATTCCTACATCAGTAAATTTTTGTACACTTCCTGCATATGAACCTGAATCAAGAGGAATATCAACAGGTTGTATTTGATTAAGTGGTACATTAAGAGAACTTGTTGTAACTGGACTTTCTATACTAGGTATACCTCCTTGAGATATTGTACTTGGATCTCCACTTAATGATCCTGAAACACCTGTTGAACCTGGATTAAAATATCCAGAAACTCCACCAAGTCCAGCAGCTAATAATGCTTCTTTAGGATTTATTCTACCAGTTGTAATTCCTTGTACAAGTAAGTTTGCAGCACCTGCATTAATTGCTCCTGCTAAAAAAGCATTACCTGTTAAAGATGCACCGAGTCCTGCACCACCAAATAAACCACCTGCAGGACCTAATAACATACCTGCACCAACTGTAAGAGCTATTCTTCCTATTGGAGATTTAACAACTGATTTAACTGCCTTGGATACACCTTTAACTGCTGATACGGCACCACCTACTATTCCTTTAACAATACTTCCCCATCCATAACCTTGTCTTTGAGCGTATCCAGCAATTCCGCCTGAGGCCATTGCTTCTGTTTGTTCTTGTTGTTCTAATTGATTTATAAATTGATCTAACGCTGGTTCTCCACCTTGAGCAAATATTGCTAATATTTGTCTTGCAAGTCTTTGCGCTGTTTCAGGATCGATTCCTTCTTCTATTAATAATTGTATGATTGTAAGAAGAGCATTATCCCCTTCACCTAATTGCATTCCAGATTGTTCTTGTGGCATTCCCCTTTCACTCATTTGAGCCATCTCTGTTTCACCACCCATTTGATAACCGATTCTTCCACCTTGGGCTGCTTCTTCTCTGTCATCAATTCCATTTTCATTTAAATCTATAAAATCTCTATTTAAAGAAGACGCATTCAATAATCTTTGTTGATTGCTTGCTTGTCTAAACATTTGGGGATTTTGTCGTATTAATTTTCCCATTAATCCCATTCCACCAAATCCACTTCCACTTGTATCCCCACCTGAAACAGGTTGAGCTACTCCAGAACCTTTTACAAAATTTTCAAAGCCATATCCTAGTCGCGCGATACCACCTCCTGCCATTGTTAAAGGTGTTTGTCCGTAATTTGCCATTGGACTAGACATCATTGGTTGCATTGGCATGGATGTTTGTTGAGGAACTTGCAATGGTTGACCAAAATTCATTGGCATAGAAGTAATGCCTCCCATTTGATAACCAATTCTTCCACCATTAGATGCCATCTGCATCATGCTTTGTGGTTCTGTTACAGTATTGAAAGCTTGTAGTCCTTGTGTAATTAAATTATCTGCTTGATTAGCATCTAATCCTTTTTCTCTTATGAAAAAGTCTCTTGCTCTATTTATGGAACCACCCATTTGATATAATTGTCTATACATTTGTGCTCGCGCTATTGTCATATTATTAATTAATTATAGGCAGGCACAAGGTCCTGAAAACGTATACTTTACTTGTTTTTATCAGTATCGTCAACGGTTTTTACAATTTCCAAATTATCCTGTAATCTACCATTATACTGATATTCACCAACGTGTGTTATATATTCATCTATTAAACAATAACATTTACCACCTATTTTAGTCCATTTTTTACAAAATCCAAAGTCTTCTCCATAATACTTTTTAGATTCTTTTTCATGAACTGTATCAAAAAAATTATACATATAAGGATTATTTTTAGCTTCCCCATTTACAATAGTTGCTTGATCAATAAAATCATCAGGATATTCTTTAATCATCTTATCAAATACCTGTCTTTTAATTAACATACATCCCGTGGGCGCGTGTGACACTTCTATTAATCCATTTACTACACTTATTTGTTTATTTTTTTCATCCATTAAATTATCCATTTTTATTGGATAGATAAAACCAGCCTTCATTAATTCATCTTTAGTTGTAATTTTACCTTTTTGTAATCTTTCCCAAATTTGTTCCCAATGAATATGTTTCATTGGATAAGGTGTGGCTATTACTTCTTTATCAAACCTTAACATTTTCATAATTGTTTCAAATTTAAAATCAATATCTGAATCTATAAACAACATGTGTGTATATTTACCAGGATCACCTAAAAAATTGGCAACACATAAATTTCTTCCCTGTGTAACTAAAGATGATTTAAGAAGTGAAAAAGAAACCATAATTCCATTCATCATACAAGCTTGTTGAAATTTTAATAAAGCTTGTGTATAATGAATTGAACATTCACTATGTACTGGTGTTGCGACATAGATCCTAATATCAGGTTCTTTTAATTTAGTGGTAAGACTATTCTCTTCTGTTTTAAACCAAATAGGTTTACTTGAGTCTTGCATTAATCACTCCTTCTAAAAATTTGTTCCAAACACCTTTTCTTGATCCCCATGAATAAAATCTATTGGTGTAATCTATTTGAAGTTGTAAATGTTCTTTAACATGATTTTTGTGTATTTGACTTGCTGCAGTATCAATAACTTGTGCAAAAGTTTTAGCTAATCTTATAAAATCTTTTTCATAAGGAATGTAAACTGCAAAATCAGAACAAGTTTCAAATAGTGCACCATAATCAGTTACAAGAGTATAAAGTCCTGCAGCCATTGCTTCTATTGCAGCAATACAAGATGTCTCTTCCCAAATATTAGGATAAGCAAACATATGATAGTTTTTAAGATTATCTTTTATAAATTCATTAGGTTTATATCCAATATAACTTACATTCTTTAATGATTTTGCTTGATTATATAATTCTTTAAATTTATCATCATTAGCTTTTTTAAATTGATCTCCATAAACTTGAGTTGAAGAATATACATCTAAATGAACTGATTTATTTGTAACAAGCTGCATTGCAGCAAGAAGTACATTTAGTCCTCGCCACGGCGTTGAAGTATATATTAATTTAATAGGATCCCCTACATTATGATCTAATTTTCTAGGTTCAATTTTATCTATGGCGTTTTTAATAACTAAACATTTATGTGTTGGTATATCAAACACCATTCTAAATTTTTCATAACACCAATGAGAATTAAATACATACCAATCATATTTTTTATGATTGTCTTTATCTTTAAACCATGGTGCTAAATTTGATTGATCGTATGAATTTTGCTGCCAAAGTATATTTGGTTTAGTTGAATGTAATGGTATTTTCTCTGGTATAGAGGTAGTTATTTGTACCTGATCTAGTAATTTTTTATCTGCAAATTTCTCAAGTAATTCTACCTGTAATTCTGTTCCGCCCCTAGGGTTCATTTTTTATTCATTACTTTCTGAAATAAATCTAATCCTTCATTAGATATGGTAATAGACACATCTTTTTGTAAATCTTCTATTGTGTTTTCTTTTAGAAAATCTTCCATTGTTTTATATGTCTTTCCAGACTTTTTACTTTTTATAATTTCTTCTGTATTAATTTTATTATCCATTTTCTCCTGTTCTGTCTATTAACAAATAACTTATTACACCTTTTACAACTGAAGCAACTTGAGCATTAGCTACAATACTATCTCCTGCTTCTAAATTCAAGACTTGGTCTGCTGCTTGTTGTGTAGTATCTGCAGCCATTTTTACATGAAAAAATTCAAAGTTAGCACTTGCTGAAGCATCGTGCAAATACATCTCTACTAAATTATTATTATTATGTTCATTGGTTACACTGATACTTTTAACAATTGCAACTGAACTTGTGTTAATGGTTAATACTGTAGTTAAATTTGTTGTAGTTAAACTAAAACCTTGGTTTTTATATACGTTTGCCATTAGCTAAGAAACCATTCCATTCTAGTTAATTCATCTCTTAATTCTTTTTGAAAAGAAAAATTTAACTGATCTTTAAGCGTAGTTACAGCTTCTAAAATTTGTCTTTGATTTTCAGAATCATATTCAAGTTTTGGTTCTGGTATATACGCTGTTATTTTTGCCATTATCTTCTTCCTCCTGCTTCAATGTCTAATCTTAAAGTTCCATATCTCCAAGTTTCATTTAAAGCATCATTTTCTATTTTTAAACTTACTTGTCTTCCTCGCACGCGTGTGTCTACTTTATCAGTTGATGAGGTAATTGTAAATGGTCCAGTAATAGTTGGAGGTACATTAGAGGGAATAGAATTTGCATTTGCTGGATAATCTCTAAAAAATAAAGTAATTTTTGCATTGCCTTCTAAATTTTTAAAGTCTGGAACAAATCTTTTAACACGCATAATCAATTGTCCATCTCCACCCAAACCTTGTTCTGATATATCATAATCTCCAGATTGAACAAAAGAAGTAATAGCAGTTTCAACTCCTAATCCATCTATTTCATTTACACCCGTTTCTTGTGCCCAGTATTTAGTTGCGCCAAAAGTATTTGTTACACCATTAATAGTTGGAAATGTTGGTGTGTCTGTTAAATAAAATTCTGTTGCATAAGGTAAATCATAAGATTCAGCATCTTGATAAGTAGTTCTTGTTAAGGACCCTGTAGTCCAAGTATTTTCAAGATAATTATAAACTACATTTCTATCAACTTGTGTTGACCCTGCTTTTGCGTAATTCCAACCAACTTCATTATATAAACTGTTGTGATAAGCATATGTTATTTGACTTGCATCGTAATTAAACCCTAAATTATTAGATCCTGTTGTGGTAAATACAAAATCTTGAACAAGAGAAGGTAATTGTTTTACTGTTCCATCGTAGACAAAAAATCCACCACCAAATCCGATCCAAAATACTGCACCTTGTGCAAACACCATAGCATGTTGACCAATACATCCGCAATTTGTTCCAACTTGTCTTACAGAGAATGTAAATGGAGGTCCTACAAATTGAATGATGTAAGCTGCTGCATCTGTTAAAACTAAAATATAATCTTTACCTTGTACTGCCCCTATAATCTCGTTGCCCGTATCTAGTCTAAATGTTCCTGCAGTGTTTGTAACCGTTGGGTTCCAAGTATTAATATCTTCTTGATTTGAAAATCTTATAAACATTGGATCTTGAGTTGAAGAATCTCCAATTGTTGTTTCTGTTCCAAATGCAAGTAAATGCCTATCTCGATCAGATATAAGTGTCATAATAGAAGCCGTTGGTGCATTAGAAACAACTACAGCTCTTGTACTTAACCTGTTTATTGCTGATGGGTTCCAAGTAAAAGTTGCTCCATTTTTAATAGTTGCAACTAGAATCTGGCCAAAGTTATCGAGCGACCAGGATCCAGGGGCGAGTGTAACACCAGCAGTACCTGATTCTTTTCCCCAATCAATCCAATCTGTTGCATTAGTCACTATTGCATTATCTAAATGAGAAGTAGCTGTTGTGCCCTTTGCACCTCTACCACAACCTGTAAAATCTGTTGCAGTTTTAGCGGTATAAGTAATTAATTCAGTTCCAATATCTAATATTCCAGAATCTGGAAATCCTGCTGTAGAGTCAACAATAATAGTTGTATCTCCACTGGTACGTGATCCATTTAATTGATTTGTAATTGAAGTTGGAATTGATCCTCCCCAATAACCTGTTCCAAATCCAAAAGCTGGGATTTGAACTGTAGGACCTATAAAAATATAAGGAGTTGTAGTAATTGTTCCTCCTGCTGTAACACCTGTCCCACCTTCAACACTTGGCATTGTTATAGTAAAAGTATTAACAGTTAGAATAGACTTAACTTCAAAAGTATTTGTTGTAAAATTTGCAGATGTATAACTTGTTGTTGGAGACCCTGGAGTTGTGACACTTGTAAAGATAATATAATCACCAACCTCTAAACCATGACCTGCTTTATTAATTGTAACTGTTGAAGACCCTGTTGTTGAAGTATAAGTACAAGAAGTTAATGGAGTTCCAAGTGGAGTAATATCAAAAAATTCTTGTTCGTAATAAATAACTAATAATTTTGAAGTTCCTATTGCTGCATATTTTTTACCATCTAAAGCTGTCCAAGTATGTTGATCTCGCGCTGGACCTGATAATGTCTTATTTACTAATTGTTGCCAACCTCCTATTTTTTCAGGTTCTCCGTAACGAAATCTAATATTATCTCCATCAATCCATTGCCCTTCGGCTCCGGTTGCAGTTTGTTGTTTATTAAATCCAGGTTTAAATTGTATTTTCTGTAATGGCATAAAGTATCACTATACCACCGAATTCGTTGATTTATACTATTTTATTAAAGGTGGTATTCCTAATAAAGGTCTCTTATCATATAAATTTGAATCTGCAAACTGTCCATTTACATGATTATAATGCAAAAAAACTTGACCACAAATATTCCCTGTAAACTCTTCTCTCCAATGTTCTAATTCACAACCAGAATAAACTAACATATCACCTTGTTCTAAATTAACTTTAATACCTGCCGGTGCATTAGGTTTCATAATATTTTTATATTCATCTATTACATTATTACTTCCTGTTGGATCAATAAATATAGGCCAAGGATCTCCACCTAAATTTAATGTTGTAGATATCTCACAAGATGGTCTATCTTTATGTCTTTTTAAAATAGAACCTTTCTCGTACACGCGCGCGTACGAGTAAGTAGGTACTAAATTTAAATTTGTATGTTGTTTCATAATTGGCATTACTTTTACAAGTAATGTTTCCATTGCAAAGTCAGCATAGTGTGAATATACATTTGGAACCTGTTGATCTTTCCAAGTGCCAAATAAACAATTTTCAGCAACGATGTTATTGCTGTACATATAATTAACAGCATCTCGTTTAAGTAAAAAATAATTAAATACAAAGTTTGCAAGTTCATACGAAATTGCATTTTTGATGACTTGATATTTATTCTGTGTAAAACTCATACAAACATCCCTTTCTGTAAAAAGTTAAAAGATACTGATATTCTTATATCATTAGATTGATTTGGTTCAACACAATGATAAAGCCATGATGGAAACATTATAAGTCGTCCTGCAACCGGTTCAAAATTAACTTCTCTCCATAAATAAGAAGAAACTTTACCTTCTTTTCTTTTTGGATGAACCATTGCTGCAACTGATTTAGGATCATCTATTTTTAAATGTCCAGAATTTTTAGGTGCTTTTACATAATAAACACCTGACCATAAGGAGTTAGCATGCATATGCATTTTATTATATCCATGAGGTGGGTTAATGTTTGCCCACATATTACCAAGAAAAGGTTCATTATCTAATAATTCTTGTTTATAAATATCTAATTGCGCTTGATAAAGTAAATCAACTAACATTTTATATTCAGGTTTATAATGCATATTTGTTGTGCTATGCCATCCGTTTACATTAGTTATAGTTATTCCTTTATCTTGATTAGACCAATTAATAATATTTTTTTCCAACTCTGCGTTAAATTCTTGTGTGCCAATGTCTTTAACATAAATAGGAGTTGCAAAATATAATTCTCTGTTCATTTAAATGGAGTTCCTCCAAACCACATTACAAGTGATTTTCTAATTCCACTAGAAATTGGAACAACTCTATGTCTAATAAAAGATGCAAAAAAAATAGCGTGTCCTTGTTTAGGTTTAGCTATTTTTCCATCTGACATTAATTCAAGTCCACCTCCTTCAAATTCAGACTCATGTGATAATAGACAAGTCATGGATATTTTACGAACGGGTGGTTCATTTTTACCATCTACGTCTGAATCTATATGCCAATCATAAAATCCTCCAGTTGGATATTCTGTATACTGTGCTGGTTCTGTTAGTTGCATTCCTTCAAATCCAAAATGATTCATATTTGTTTTATGCATTATATTTTCTATAACTTTATACATCTCAGGCATTTTTTTAAATGGAATCCAACTAATATGAGAAGTTCTAACTTTAGTATCAATATTCCCTTCTGTTCCCCCTCCGACTTGAGCAACTTCAGGAGGTTCAGATCTACCCACATTTATAATTAATTGACATTGTTCAGGTGTAAACAATGGAGTTATAGTTTCTACAATTAAAGATTTCCAGCGCGGTTCAGTTATCATCATGCTATTACGTTTTCTACTGGGTTATATAATACATCACAATTTGCAGCTAAAGTTCGTCTTGTATCATTGGTTCCATTAAATGGATAAACACAATGTCTCATGTCGTATGGAAAAATATAAAAATCTCTAATTTCCATTGGAGGTTGATAAGCTACTTTTGCAAATTGACCATTACTAGATCCTAAAATATGTAATCTTCCATTTTGCGGAGTTTTTTCTGCAGAATATTCAACTCCATAAGTATTAGGTAATTTTAAAATCATAACAGAAGATAACCCTGTAAATAAATCTCCCTGATGAATATGAACTGGATTATATTCATGTGCTTTCATTTCATTTACCCAAATTGAACTAAGATTTGTTTTATAACCTTTTATTTCATTAAATTGTAAATAATGATTAAACATTTCTAAAAACCAACTTTTAATATTCATTGGTAAATTGTTATGTCTTTTTACTTTAGATTCATCTTGACCATCATAAAATAAAGAATGTTCATCTTTAATTTTACCAGCCAACTGATGATTTGCTGGATTTAAATTATTAAAATTTTGTTCATATATTTGATTAATAGATACAAAAATATCAAGTGGAACTTGGTAACGTAAAATAGATTGTCCTAAAAATATAGAATTAAATTTCATTGTTAGGTTTACCAAAATTTGTAATGGCTTCTTTCTTTTCCAAAGGTAATACACCTTCTTTATGAAGTCTATTTAAAGTGTCTAATTGAGATACTACATTAAACACTTCAGATTGAGAGGATCCTGGAGTAATAGTCTTTGCTCTGTTTTCAAGTATATATTTATAAGCCTCTGATTGATGAGTGTTGACATTTTTATCATCAAAAGTCCCATCATTAAATTCTAATTTTAATTTAGACCATTGATTAATTTCTCTCATTCTATCTTTTGCAACAAGTTCCATAGAAGCTTTTGCATATAATTTTTCATCTAATTCTACTTTAATTAATTCTGATTCTAATTCATCTTTTTCCGTTTCTAATTTTTTTTGTATCTTTTTTATCTCAATGTCATTTTTTCTATAATCAAAAGATAAAGCAACTAAATTCTCAAAGTGAACATTTTGTTCTCTTACACACTGCCAGTATTTAGATGCATTATTTGGATGTTTATAATCAGATAATACAGAAATTCTCATTTCTGTTTCTGTTCTAAAAATTTGTTTTTTAAACCAAGTATCTTTTAATTCTAAAGTAAGATCTTTAAATTTTTTAAAATCTTCTTCTTGTAAAATTGAAGATAAATAATCTATTTGTATTAATGGCTGTATGTTTTTTGTCATTCTTTCTTTAATATAATTTATTTTTTATTAAAAGTAAAGAACTAGGTAAGATTTATAGTTTTAACTGTTGGAGTCCCTGCTACATCCACAACAATTTTCAAAGTATTTGTAGTAGTGTCATAAAATATTTGTCCTACTATTAAAGGAGATGGATTACTCGATAGTGATTGTATAGTGAATCCTTGTATTGTTTTATATGCACTCATATGGTTATATTCATATATTCTATATTTATTTATGTCAATATTTAATATTATTCCATCAATTGACAATAAGGAAGAAAATCCTCTAATTTTTCTTCTCGAGGTTTTAATATTTCATTAAGCATAGCCTCACCTTCTTCTTTTGTTAATTCTACACCGTTTACTCTTTTAATCCAAGCATTTCCAAATTCATTATCTTCAACTACCCATAAATTTCCAGGATGACCACCTAGATGAAAATTTTTTCTATCTTCATTTGTAAAAAAACCGCGTCCATAATTATTTGCGATACAATATTTCATATTATTGGTTTATGAATTCGTAATCTTCATTCTCTAGGATAAATCTTATTCTACTATAAATTTTTCACCAGTAAATCTATATACTTGATTGGAAGCAGGATCAAAATAAAGCTTATTAGCTATATAATCTTTTGAATCATTTATAGAAGGAATATGATCACCTTCTATTTCTTCGCGAGATTCTAATATTTCATTAAGCATAACCTCACCTTCTTCTTTTGTTAATTCTACACCGTTTACTCTTTTAATCCAAGCATTTCCAAATTCATTATCTTCAACTACCCATAAATTTCCAGGATGACCACCTAGATGAAAATTTTTTCTATCTTCATTTGTAAAAAAACCTTGTCCATAATTATTTGCGATACAATATTTCATATTAAGATGCTGATATAGTTTTTGTTGCAATTTGAGTGGTTTCACCTGTCCATTCTTCTGTGGCAGTTGTAGTTGTAGGAGTTGAAGGTGAAGTTAGACCACCAAAAGCTAAGGCTGCTGTTCTGGAACCTGTACCTGCTAAATTTCTTCTTCCAGTTCCAAGTCCAGTTGGATTACTTGTCCAATTTGTACCATCGTATTTTTCTGTTTCTGATAATATTGTTCCAGTTGGAGGTCTTTGGCCACCAAAAGCTAATGCAGCAGTCTGTGTTCCTGCACCTCCTAAAAAACTTTTTGCATTATTCATTGAATTTGCATTTGACCAATTTGTTCCATCGTATTTTTCTGTAAGAGCTACAGCTTGAAGAGTCTGTCCCACTGGTCCTTGTCCACCAAAAAATAAGGCAGCAGTTTGTATTCCTGCTCCCGCTAACCTAGCACGACCAGTAGATATTGAATTAACGTTTGTCCAGTTTGTACCATCATATTTTTCTACTGCGCTTGATCTTGTACCAGGTGGAGGTTGGGTTCCACTAACAGCTAAAGCAGCTGTTTGAGTACCTATACCTCCTAATTCCCGTCTTGCTGTGTTCATTGAATTTACAGATGTCCAGTTAGTTCCGTCGTATTTTTCTGTGGTGCCCACATTAGAAGTGGCTGGAGTTGATTGAAGTACTCCTCCAAAAGCTAAAGCTGATGTTTGAGATCCACAACCTGCTAACTCACCTCTTGCCGAGTTCATTGAATTTACAGATGTCCAGTTAGTTCCGTCGTATTTTTCTGTGGCATCTGTTTTAGCTGTATTTGTAGGAGGGGTCGGACCAGTACCACCAAAAGCTAAAGCAGCTGTTTGCGTACCTGCTCCTCCTAAACTTTGTCTTGTTGTGTTTAAATTACCACCAGATGCCCAAGTGTCTGTTAATACTGTTTCAATTACTCTAACTTTTGCTACATTACTTGTAGTATTATACCAAACCTGTCCTAATTCTACAGGAGATGGATCTGAGGATAATGATTGTACCTTAAATCCATATAAAGTTTTAAAATCACTCATATAATTTATTTATTCTTCAATAACCAGCCTTGAGTATTATCTGTGAAAACTAAACTAAAAGCAGATCTTTCAATAGATACTGTTAAATCTTCTGCTAGTCCTTGAATATTTTTTCCGTTTCTTGCCACCGTTAAATTATTTGTATCAAAAGTACCGTTATAATCTATGAACGCAACTTCTTGTCCAATGGTTGGAGAAGCTGGAAGAGTTGCTGTGATTACATTACCTGATGTATTTATAAAATATCCTTCTCCTGCAGAAACACTTAAACTACTAGTTACTACTGCCTGCCACGAGGTTCCACCACCTGATGGAGTTGCAAAAGATAATACACCAGATCCATTAGTTTGTATTACTTGACCAGTTGTTCCATCTGCTGTGGGTAATGTTAATGTAAAAGAAGATGTGACTGTTCCTGCTGCTTTAAGACCTATATATTGTCCTCCCGTTGTATCTTGTAATCTTAATTCTCCTGTTGCACCAATATTTAAATTTGTACCATCCCAAACTAAGTTAGCAGATCCACCAAAAGCACCATTATTATTAAATTGAAGTTGTGTATTAGATCCACCTGGAGTTCCAAGAGGAACATCTACAATATTCGTTTTATCAGAATAAACTAATTTATATCCTTTATCTGTTGTTGAAAAAGTAGGTCCTGTTCCTGAAGTTGTTTTAAAAGTAACTGCAAAAGCACCTACAGTTGAATTTTTTACTATATAAACTTTTTCAGGAGCTGTACCTGAACCTGAATCTGGAACAATAACGTTAACTGAAGAAGTTAAAGTTCCTGTTAAATCTAAAACAGCGTTTTTACCATCAGAAAGTATTCCATTAGAAAAAGTTAAAGTAGCACCAGTTGTTGCATTAAGAGCTATTGTTTCATATCCGGCAATAGCTTGTTGTAAAATGTTTAAATTTGTATTTGTAATATCTCCCCATAAACCAGCTTGTTCGCCAGTTGCCATGAGTTCTAGTTTAAGATCTGTAGAATAACTTGATGCCATATTAATTCCTATTTTATAATTTTATGCAGCGGTGTCAATCTCCGTCCAAGTTGCAGCATTTCCGGTATTTACTTCATTGAAAGACACAGAAGTACCTGTGTTTATTTCAGTATAAGATACCGAAGTTCCTGTGTTAATTATTGTCCAGATTTGATTATTAATACTATTTAATGCCATAGTCAACGTATTTCCTGTAACATTTACGGGGGTGTTTAATGCAATGGTAACTGAATTTAAAGATGTAATTAATTGTTGCCCTGTTACATTAACACTACCTGTTCCAATAACTACTGTTCCAACCGATAAAGAAGCAGTCATACCAATACCTGTAACTACGGCATCAGGTGAAGGATCAACAATTCCTTCTAAAACAATTAACTGTTCTCCTATTAAATTAATATTAGCAGTTCCAGAAAGTGTAACTGAATTTAAATCAATAATTAATTCTTCACCCGTTACATCAACATTAGCATTCGCTAAAGGTGTGACTGAATTTAAAGAAGCTGTTAATTGTTGACCTGTTACATCAACATTAGCATTCGCTAAAGGTGTGACTGAATTTAAAGAAACTGTTAATTGTTGACCTATTACATCTACGTTAGCATTTGCTAAGGTTGTAACTGAATTTAAATCAATAGTTAAATCTTCTCCTGTTACATCTACAGGAGTATTTAATAAAACTGTTATTGAATTTAAATTGGCTGTTAATTCTTGACCTGTAACGTTTACAAAAACCTCTTGAAAAATTGCAACATTTACACTATTTAAATCAATAGTTAATTGTTGACCTGTAACAACAGCATCTGGGTTTGCATCTACTATTCCTAATTCTGTAGTTAGTTCTTCTCCAGTTACATCAACATTAGCATTTGCTAAAGGATTTACTGAATTTAAAGAAATAGTTAATTGTTGACCGGTTACATCAATATTAGCATCGGTTAAAACTGTAACTGAATTTAAAGAAAGATTTAATTGTTGACCTGTAATATCAACGTTAGCATTTGCTAAAGCTGTAACTGAATTTAAAGCAGCGGTTAATTCTTGACCTGTTACATTAACATCAACACTAGTAGTTAAAACTATACTTACACTGTTTAATGCGAATGAAAGTTGTTGACCTGTAACTTCAACTGGAATGTTTTCATTCCAAGCTCCCTGTCCCCAGGTGCCTCTACTCCAACCATCAACAATAGCCATACTGAACTCCTATTATCCGGAGATTCTTAAAATAGCTGCTGCTGTTGTATCTGCTGGGAATTGAACTGTGAATGTTCCAGCCGTTGCAGTTTTATCTCCACCAAAATCTAATACGGCAACTACTGCATTTGAGTTTGATGTATTGTAAATCAAACATCCTGCTGCAGTTAAAGTAACTCCTGTAAAAGATATGTCTGCAAAATCTATAAATGCAACTCCTGAAGAAACTAAAGGTGATATATTTGTTAAAACTCCACCACCTGTTGTATACTGACCAGTGTTCGCAACTTCATTTGTTGAAGTGTAAACAGTTGTTGCTGAAGTAAAAGATGCTGCAGAAGTGTATAGAGCAAGTTTAAAAACATTACCCGTAGTAGCCGTAAAATTATGACCACCTTCTAGTAGTTGTTGTTTAAAACTATTTGCAATTGCATTTCCTGTAAACGCCATATTTATCTCCTAATTATTATCCTTGTTTTTGAATCTGAGGTGAACCTTCTTGAAATTCATCTCGTCTTCTTCTTCCCATTTGTTCAATAGAGAATCCTTGTAGCACACTTTGATACTTTTGTTCATAAAATTGTATCATATCTGCCGGACCCTTTAAAAAACCATACGCCTCAACAAGGCATGCATACAATAAACCAGTGGGAAACTGATTACTTAAATATGTTGTTGTATTACTAACAGATAATCCAGCTGGCTTCAATATATAATTTAATTGCATAGTATAAGTTAAGTCTGGAATAGGGGCTAATACTATTTTTTGTTCGTCCCAATAACTAAAATATTTAGGTAATCCTTGTGCATTAGTACTATTATATTCATTAATAAATCCAGTATCTCTATATTCTACTACGGCGTTAGGACCAGTGTATACAAAAGGAGCTGTTGGTGAAGGGATAATTTGAGCTTCTCTTATAATTAAAGTTTGATCTGTTAATAGTGGTGTACTTACATAAGATTGACCTGCAATAATAGTTGCAGTTACATATTCTCTATTATTATCAGAATCCACATCTCTTTGAATTCTCCATTCAGCATCTAATATAAATCCATTTACAATAGTAGATGTAAATACATTTGCATCCACCTCCGTATAATCTCTAATTTTTTGTACTAGTTCTGCGTATGTCATATTAAGCTTTTAAATTTACTGGACCTGCTGTGCATTGTGCACCCCCTCCAGATGTATTTCCTATTATCGCAACATCATCACTTTCAAAATAAAAATAATTTAGTGTATCTACTACATTACCAATTTGATCTACTTTTCCAACTGTAATTGTAAAACCATCTTCTCTTGATATATCTGTTATACCATCAAAAGAAGGAACATCAAAAAATCCTGTATCGTTTGTAGGTCCTCTAAATCTAACTATTTGACCTGTTTTTCTTCCGTGATTTTGTGAATAAACATTTATAATACTACTGTCCATTATAAATGTTGAAAAAGGATTTGGAGTTAATAAAATTAACACCGGTGGTTCAATTCTATCAGGATGTGCATATTGTAAACCTTGTGGATCAGCGGTATGTGGTTTTGGATCTAATTGAGGTTGCTTTGCTTCATACTCAGAAATATGCACCCATGAACCATTCCATTCTTGTACCATTTCTTGATATGGAAATCTTTGACCGGAACGGTCAGAGATCATGTAAGCATATTTTCCTCTAGATAAATTTGCCATTATGCGCTCGGATAGTAAAGTTTAGGTGTTATAAATGAACTTGATGAAGAGCCATCTTGTTCTAATGCTCTTTTTAATTCATCTTCATATAATAATTTAGTATCTTGTACTCTTTGTGGTGCAAATTTTTGTGCTAAATAATAAGTCAGTCCCGCGCACATACACGGAACAAATCTGTATGGAACGTTTGTAATATTAGTATAAGCTCCAACATCTTGAATTCTTTTTTCATAATAATAATTTACAACATTATTAACTTCATCTGCTCCCGGAGTTAAAAATAAAGTAATCGTAATTCTATCTATAAATCTTTCTACAAAATATTGTGTAGGTGTTCCTGTTGAAAATTTAGAAGATAATCCACTGTAAGCGGATCTATCTATTTTTGTAAGTGGAAAATCAACTACTGGAGTTTGTTCTGTATTTCTATAAACTGCTTCTAAAATATCTCCTGTTCCATAAACAATTGAATTATAATTGTATACTGCAGTGTTATCAGCATGAATGGCTGCTACAGTACCATTAGCACCTCTTGTAAGTCCTGTAATAGTATTAGCATCGGTATTAACAGTTGTATAATTAATTTGTTCTGATCCTATTAATAATGTACCTGAACTTGGAAATTGGAAAACTGAATCTAATGTAATTGTTGAACTTGTTGCAGTAATTCCACTATTTAAAAAACTAAATACACCATCTGAAGTACCATCTGTTGGTGATCGGTAAAGAGTATAAACAGCTTGACCATTAACCATGGAAATTGAATTATTTGCAACTTCCCAATAATGCAAACCCCTGTTGCCCCATTCTTGAAATAAAATGTTAAGCGATCGACGAGCTGCTTTCATTTGGTTACCAGTATTATTGATAAGACCAATTCTCTCGTAAGACTCTTCTATGATTTCATCAATAGTAAAAGTTTTTTCAAAAACTGTAGTGCCTGAAGAGGTAGCCATACTTGACTCCTACTTTTCTATAAACAATGTAACAATTAAAGCACTTGTGTTTGAAGCAACTCCAATACCATCTACTATTGCTGTTCCATTTCTTTGTGCATATAAAACACCATCTTCTGGAAGATTTAATGTTTCAGTTCCACCTGCTCCAACAGAAACTGGAATGTAAACTTGTGTATTAGTTGAAGTGCTTACGGTCGTAGTATTTGCTAAACCATTAATAATGCATGCTCCAGAAGTTCCTGTAGATTGAATCATGTATCCTCTTAATCTTGTAGGTCCTGTGAACAAAACTGCAGTGCTAACGTTACTTGCACATATTACCGGTTTTACATCTGACTTCATATTTTTCTCCTTTTATAAGGAGCCCTTTCGAGCTCCTTAAATTAATTTATTATGCTACTTGTGAATATTCAATTATCCATCTAAACGAACCACGCGCAGTTGGTGTAGTTGTATTAGTGATATTTAAATAAATAGTTCTAGCTGCAGAAGCATACAACGGACTTGCCGCTGGTGCTGCATCGCCAGCAGTAGTATTTAATAATGTTGTATTGTAATAAGCTCCCGCTGGAACAGATGTTCCTGTAGCAAGTACATCGTTAGCATCTGTCGCTACGATTTGTGCTCCTGAACTTGTTGTTCCTACTTCATAACCAATATCTCCTGATGCAACAGTTGCTGTTGTAACGCAAAGTATTGATATACTTTTAATAACTGTATTTGCTGGTTGACTAAATTCAGAGATACTATCTCCAGATGTTGCATTTAATGTTCCTGTAACAATACCTTGCAATACGATTGCAGGTGAAGTTACTACAGTGCCGGCAGAATTTATCACAAAATTATTTGTGTATTCACCAGTTGTTGAGTTTTGTGCTGAGTTCAGAAAACCGTTTAACGATCTTACTGGACCAGTAAATGTTGTTAGTGCCATAAGTTTATTCTCCTAGTTATCCAATCTAGTCTCTAGGCCGTCGACTATACGCGTCTAGATTAGAGGTTAATGTATAGTGATTAATATATAACTGAATTTATTAAATAGCGCAAGGGATACCTACATCGAAAAACTACTTTTCGGATATAAATAGCTAGTTTTAGCTAGCTACAGAAAACTCAGGAGCAGCTAATTCTACCTTAATTTGTCTATGAGCAATTTCTGCTTCAGACATTTTAATCTGGTTAATGACGTCTTTTATTTTTTCGTCAATCCTAACCATATCAAGAGTGTATTTACCCTCTTGAACGTAGCGTTGCTCCCAATCAAGTTCTAACAACCTTTTCTTCT